>Ga0114993_10002057_pt1 | contig 22558 bp, 21 predicted proteins | sample ArcticOcean_MG_C_FD_87042 | JGI IMG/M metagenome (GOLD analysis project Ga0114993, IMG submission 87042) | Marine microbial communities from western Arctic Ocean - ArcticOcean_MG_CB2_150 | ecosystem: Environmental > Aquatic > Marine > Oceanic | place: Arctic Ocean: Canada Basin | collected...
GAAAAAGAATTAAAAATAAATATAAATGAATTAATTGAATTAAATACTAATTGGTTTAAAAAGTATATTACATAAAAACATGGGACTTAAACTCGAAGAAATTAAAATGCTTATTAAGGAGTCTATACCTGATGCTGAAATTGACATACAAGATTTAGCTGGAGATGAAAACCATTATTCAGCAACAATTAAATCCAAAGTTTTTAGTGGCAAAAGTAAAATTGAACAACACAAAATAGTTTATAAGTCTTTAAAAGGTAAAATGGGTAACGAACTTCATGCATTAGCATTAAATACAATAGAAAGGTAAAATATGAATGAAAATATTAAAAACAAAATAGATACAATAGTAAAAGGCGCTGAAGTGTGCTTATTTATGAAAGGCACACCAGATGTTCCTCAATGTGGATTTTCATTAGCAGTTTCAAATGTTCTAAAGCATTTAGAAGTAAACTTTAAAGGAATTAATGTACTAGAAGATCCTGATATACGAAATGGCATAAAAGAATATAGTGATTGGCCTACAATACCACAATTGTATGTAAAAGGAGAATTTATAGGAGGATGTGATATTATTAAGGAAATGTTTGAAAAAGGCGACTTACAAAATAAATTAAAGGAACAAAAGATTAATTATAAAGAAAAATAGTAAGACTATTTATACAAATTTCTAATTTTTTTACTTATATATTTTTTAACTATTTTTAAAAAAGATATTTTTTGATAATTTTCATTTCTGATATTGTTATCAATTATATAGTTTATCTTTTCGTCCCATTCGACTTCCATGACTAGACTTTCTCTAAAAACTTCTTCAAAATACTTAGCGGTTGATACGGTTATAAAAGGATCTACTAATTGGTTTTTCTTTGAAGCTATAAGTTTATTGATATCATCATCATATTTAAACCACCATATATGGTCGTGTTTATTTTCAAATACAAGATTGTCGCCTAATCTTGTGGGCAATTCTATGTAACCTCTGCTAGATATTCTTTCTAACTCGTGGATAAAAAACTCAAAATCTTCAACATGCTCTATAACATGACTTGCAATTACAAAATCAAATTCTTTATCTTTAAAAGGTAATTTTTTTTCAACCAGTCTGACAAAATTTTTTTCTTTATATAATTTAGAGAAATCTTGAATATCAGCTATAGTGGTAGCATGTGGATTTGGACGATACCCACACCCAACATCTAATATATTCCAACTAACGTTTTGTTTAAGTTTATTATTTACAATATTTAATGAAGTTCTTTTTAGCAAAATAAACTATTTATCTAGAGTAATATTCTATAACTAAATTTGGTTCCATTATGCTTGGGAATGGTATTTCCGCAAATTTTGGGATTCTTATTAATTTTGCTTTTTTATTTTTTTCATCAAGCTGTATGTATTCAGGCACATCTCTTTCTTTAGTTTGAATTGATGATGTAATAATTAGCATGTCCTTTGACTTGTCTCTAATTTCAAGAGTATCTTCTGGTTTAACTAAATAACTTGATATGTTAACTTTTTTTCCATTTACTTTAACATGGCCATGATTAATAAGCTGTCTAGCAGCAAACACGGTTATAGCAAACTTAGCTCTATAGATTACTGTATCCAGTCTGCTTTCCAAAAAACCAATTAGGTTTTCAGAAGTGTTCCCCTTCTTTTTGATTGATTTTAAATAGACATTTCTAAATTGTCTTTCGTTCATGTTTCCATAATAAAATTTCATTTTTTGTTTAGCTTCAAGCTGAATGCCATAATCAGATGGCTTTCCTTTTCTTGACTTTCCGTGTTGTCCCGGTGGATAGTTTCTTGAATTAAAAGGACTTTTGGGTCTTCCCCAAAGATTAGTTTTTAATCTTCTGTCTACTTTATGTTTAGATGATAATCTTTTTGTCATTAATATTCTGAGATTTATAAACGAAGAAAAGTTTTTGTCAATTCAGGTTTTTCTATTAAAATCGTTCAAAGTAGCGAAAATCCCAAGTAAAATACGTATTTCCTGCTCAGATAAATTCAATCTGTAAAATATATTGCTTATATTCCTAATCATGCTTTGTCTTTTGTGATTTGGTTGTAAAAAACCCTTTTTATCCAATCCTTTAATAATAAAATTTAGAAAGTTTTTTACTTCAGATTTGCTTGCTAAAGCACTCTTATACTTCGAACTGTAGTTTGTTTTCTCTTTTGAAAAGTAATGAAAAAGCTGAAAACAAAATATAATCGCACTATGAGATAAATTTATTGAACTAAATTTCTTACTAGTTGGTATTTTTACAAGATAGTCAGCATAATTGATATCATTGTTTGATAGCCCAGATGCTTCTGGACCAAACATTATTCCAATTTTCTGTTTTTTATTTATTTTTTTTGTTAAATCATAAATGGAAATAACTTTTTTATTAACTTTTCTTACTCTTGAAGAACTAGCAAATACGATATCAAGATCTCCGACTGACTTAGATACAGAATTAAAAATTTTTGCTTTATCTATTAAATCTTTTGCACCGACTGATGTAGCGTTGGCTCTTTCATTTGGCCATTTGCATCTAGGATTTACAATTCTTAACTTGCTTATATCAAAGTTTTTAATAGCTCTAGCCACCGATCCAATGTTCTCACCAATTTGAGGTTTTACTAAAATGAAGTGAATATTTTTAATACTCATTAGTTATTTGCTGGCGCTTTATCTTTATAAAGTTTGTAATCAAGGCTATCAATTAGGGCTTTAAACGAAGCTTCAATAATATTTGGTGAAACGCCTATTGTAAACCAGCTTTTGCCTTTGCTATCTGTGCTTTCAATAGAAACACGCGTTGTGGCATTAGTTCCAGTGTTTAAGATTCTAACTTTATAATCAACAAGTTTTAAATCCTTCAAATACTTTGAATATTTTCCAATTTTATCAACATTTGTTCTAATTGCATTATCTAAAGCATTAACTGGACCGTTGCCCTCGCCTTCACAAACAATTTCCTGACCATCTACTAACATATGCGCTTTTGCATAAGAATTAATTTTATCTTTTGATTCTTTTTTGACTGAAACATCGTACTTAGAAATTATTAAATATTTTGGTATATCGCCTAAAAGTCTCCTGGCTAATAATTCAAATGAAGCATCTGCACCATCATATGAATAGCCAATAAATTCTCTATCTTTTACTTCTGTAAGCAAGGCTTGAACTTTAGGATCATTTTTATCAATTTTAATTCCATATTTTTCTAAACGTAACATTATATTTGATTTTCCCGCTTGATCAGAAATAATAATATTTCTCACATTTCCTACTAAAACAGGATCAATATGTTCATAGGTTTTTGGATCTTTTGAAACTGCAGAAACATGCAATCCCCCTTTGTGGGCGAAAGCTGAAGATCCTACATAAGCTGCTCTCCTACTTGATTTTCTATTTAAAATTTCATCTAATAATCTTGAACATTCTGTCAGAGTTTTAACTTTATCTTTATTTATTTTTATTTCAAATTTTTCAGAAAAAGATTTTTTAAGAACTAGAGATGGAATTAACGATACTAAATTTGCATTTCCGCATCTTTCACCAAGTCCATTAATAGTACCTTGAATCTGGCGTGCTCCTGCTAAAACAGCTGTTAAAGAATTAGCTACAGCATTTTCTGTATCGTTATGAGCATGTATACCAAGATTTTTACCTGGAATCTGTTTGTTAACTTTCGAAACAATTTCACCAATTTCATTAGGCAAAGTTCCTCCATTAGTATCGCAAAGTACAACCCATCTCGCTCCTTCGTCGAAAGCAGTTTTAATACAACTTGAAGCGTATTCTGGATTTTTTTTATAACCATCAAAAAAATGCTCTGCATCAAACATGAATTCCTTTTTATTTTTAATAAATAACTTTGCTGATTCTTTGATATTTTCTAGATTTTCTTGTTTAGTAATACCTAGAGCGACATCAACGTGAAAGTCCCAAGTTTTGCCAACTAAACATATAGCTGACGCTTTAGAGTTTAATAGGGCGGAAAGCCCAGGATCGTTTTCGGCACTTCTACCAGCTTTTTTTGTCATGCCAAAAGCAGTCAAAATTGTGTTTCCTAACTTGGGTGGATTATTGAAAAAATTTGTATCTAATGCATTAGCTCCAGGCCATCCACCTTCTAGATAATCAACACCAAGATTTGACAAAGCTTTGGATATTTTATTTTTATCATCGATGGAAAAATTTACCCCTTCAGTTTGAGCTCCATCTCTAAGTGTTGTATCAAAAATAAATATTTTTTCTTTACTCATTTTAATCTCCAAGTAGTTTTGCCATCTTTATCTTCCAGGGTAATATTATCATCTAAAAGCTCTTTCCTTATTCTATCTGCTTCTTTAAAATCTTTATTTTCTCTAGCTTTATTTCTCAAGTCGATTTTTTTATTAACTTTTTTTTCCATATTTTCAATTTCATTACCCCATACTCTAGTTTTTTGTTTTAAAATCCAAGTTTCTTTAGTTTCAACAAGAAAACCGATTAAGTTACATGCTGCATTAAATATTTTTTTATCTTTTTCAACACCTTTAATTGCTTTATCAAAAAGTTTATGAAGATTAGCAATGTATCCTGGTATATTCAAATCATCCAATAAGGGTAAAAGCACTTCTTCTGAAATTTCTGTGTAAGTTTTTAACGGAATATAGGCTTGATACCACTTCGTTAATGTTTCATTGCAATCTTTTAAAAGTTTATCATTCCAATCTAAAGGCTGTTTATAATGAGCGCTTAAAAGCGCCAATCTTAAGGCTTGTCCACTATACTTACCTTTAAAAGAATTTATTTTTAAAACGTTTCCTTTAGATTTTGACATTTTCTCTTTATTTACTGTAACAAAACCATTGTGCAGCCAATAATTAGCAAAACTTTTAACTTTATTTGAACAACATGATTGGGCAATTTCATTTTCATGATGTGGAAAAACAAGATCAAGCCCTCCACCGTGTATATCGAATTGTTTACCTAAATATTTTTCACTCATAACCGAACATTCTAAGTGCCAGCCTGGCCTACCTCTACCCCATGGAGAATCCCATCCTGGATCGTCTTTACCAGACGGTTTCCAGAGGACAAAATCAAGAGGATCTCTTTTATATTTAGACAATTCAACTCTTGCACCAGATAAAAGTTCATCAAAGTTTTTATTTGATAATTTTCCATATTCTTTAAAAGATGAAACTGAAAAATAAACATGTTTTTCATTTATGTAAGCATGTTCATATTTAATTAAATTTGAAACCATACTAATCATTTCATTAATATGATCTGTAGCCTTAGGCTCAAAGCTTGGTGACAAACACATCAAGTATAAACAATCTTCATGAAATGTTTCTGTAATATCTTTAGTTAATTCGCTAATGCTTATTTTTTTATTTTTTGCTGTTTCAAGTATTTTGTCATCAATATCTGTAATATTTCTTACATATATGACTTCACTTTTTTCATAGTATTTTTTTAGGAGTCTGAATAACACATCAAAAACAACTAAAGGTCTTGCGTTACCAATGTGTGGAAAATCATAAACTGTAGGTCCACAAGCATACATACCTACCGTGTTATTTTTTATTGGAACAAATTTTTCTTTTTTATTTGATAAAGTATTAAAAAAATTAAAATTTTTACTCATTTTTCATTTTACATACAGGAATAGGTTCCATTTTATGCAAATTCCTTTTTCTTATTTCTAAATACTTTTTATGATTCTTGTCTGAAGAGTTTTTCATAGCTTCTTCTAACTCTGAATACATCATGCCTAGTTGACTAGCGTCCGTCCTTCCGTCATCCCATAAACCGTCTGTAGGCTGAGCGTCAATAATTTCCTTTAATATCCCTAAATTTTTGCCCATTTCCCATATTTGAGATTTAGTACAATCAGCAATTGGTGAAATATCTACACCACCGTCGCCATATTTTGTATAAAAACCAACACCAAAATCTTCAACCTTGTTTCCCGTACCAACAACTAAACCATTATTTGCTGCAGCTACTTGATATAAAGTTGCCATTCTTAGGCGCGCCCTTGAATTTGCAAATCCATGCTCATCATCAAATTCACTTAATGAAACTTTAAAATATTTAAAAACATTATCTAAAATAACTAAATGACTTTCTATATTTTTAAATTTACTTTTTAACCATTCTTGATGTTTCAAACTCAATTCTTGTTGTTCTTTTATTTGCTTTATAGGCATAGAAAGTACTATTGTTTTTTTCCCTGTAAGAGCACAAATAGCACTAGTAACTGATGAGTCTATACCACCTGAAATACCTATTACCAAACAATTAGGTTCTTTTGGCATGGATTGACAATATTTTAAAATCCAATTTTTTATATATCCAATTCTGTTTTCTGTTTTCATAAATATATTAATATCTTATTCCCAAAATAGATCTTAATAATTAAAATTCAATTACCAGATTCTGCTTGAATAATATTCTTTGAATATTGAGAATTTTTCTTAATTTCATCAGAAATTAAAAATGCTAATTCTAAAGCTTGGTTTGCGTTTAATCTAGGGTCGCAATGAGTATGGTATCTATGTGATAAATCTCTTTCAGAGATTTTTTGCGCTCCTCCAGTACACTCAGTAACATTTTGGCCTGTCATTTCTATATGAAGTCCTCCAGCATAACTGCCTTCAGTTTTATGAACAGCAAAAACTCTTTTTACTTCTTTCACTACATTGTTAAAAGGCCTTGTTTTATACCCATTAGCAGACTTAATAGTATTACCGTGCATAGGGTCGCAAGACCAAATAACCTTAAGACCTTCTTTATTAATCGATCTAATTAATTTAGGCAAAAACTTTTCTACATTATCTGCACCAAACCTAGATATTAAAGTTATTCTACCAGGTTCATTTTGAGGATTTAAAATATTACAAAGTTTTATTAATTCAGACTCTTTTAAACTTGGTCCACATTTTATCCCAATAGGATTTTTTATCCCTTTGCAAAATTCAACATGCCCTCCATCAATTTGTCTCGTTCTATCACCTATCCACACAAAGTGCGCAGATGTATCGTGATATTCTCCAGTAGTAGAGTCGATTCTAGTCATCGCCTGCTCAAATGGCAATAATAAAGCTTCGTGTGATGTGTAAAAATTAACTGTTCTTAATCTTCTATTATGATCAGGATGAATTCCACACGCTTCCATGAATGAAAGGGAGTCACTTATTTTATCTTCAATTTCTTTAAATTTTTTACCTTCAGCGCTTTTATTTAGAAAGCCTAAATTCCATAGATGAACTTTTTTTAAATCTGCAAACCCCCCTTGTGAGAAAGCTCTTAATAGATTTAATGTAGATGCTGACTGCGAGTAGGCTTTGAACAATCTTTTTGGATCAGGCTTCCTCGACTTTTCTGTAAATTCAATTCCATTAATATTATCTCCTAAATATGTTGGGAGTCTTTTGCCATTTTTTATTTCTACCGGAGAACTTCTGGGTTTAGAAAATTGGCCAGCAATTCTACCTACTTTAACAACAGGTAAAGAAGCAGAACAAGTTAGAACTAAAGCCATTTGTAAAATAACTTTGAAAGTATCTCTAATATTATCAGGATGGAATTCTGCAAAACTTTCCGCACAATCTCCACCTTGTAGTAAAAAAGCTTTTCCTTCGACTACCTGAGACAAAGATTTTTTTAATGCTCTGCTTTCTCCGGCAAAAACTAAGGGGGGGAATGAACTTACTTTTTTTAAAACCATAGCAAGTTCTTTCTCATCCTCGTATTTAGGGATGTGTTTGACTGGAAAATTTTTCCAACTATTTAAAGTCCATTTTTTCATTTTCAACCTTAGGTATATATATTCTATACTGAACTAAAAACCAAGTTCGAAAATATTAGATAGAAGAGTCTTTTTTATTCAACCGTAACAGACTTGGCTAGGTTTCTTGGTTTATCTATATCACAATTTTTTAATGAGGCTACGTGATATGCCAGAAATTGTAAGGGAATTGCCATAAGAAATGGTGTTAAATTTTCACTAGTCATGGGTATCTCTAAAGTAAATCTAATATTTTCACTTATTACTTTATTATTTTCATTTGTTATCAATATTACTTTTCCGCCACGCGCAATTACTTCTTGCATATTCGATATTGTTTTTTCAAAGTATCTATCTTTTGGAGCTAAAATCACAACTGGTAAACCTTCTTCTATTAAAGCTAAAGGGCCATGTTTCATTTCACCCGCGGGATAACCTTCGGCATGTAAATAAGATAATTCTTTAAGTTTTAAAGCTCCTTCAAGTGCAATAGGAAAAGATAAACCTCTACCTAAAAACATTGCTCCTTTTGCTTTTAAAAAATCTTTGGCAATAATTTCTGTTTTATCCTGACACTTTAAAGTTTTTTCAATTAATTCTGGTAGTTTTACAAGATCGTCTATTTGTTTTTCATACTTTAATTTAGTTATATCTTTTCTTACTTCAGCAATTTTTATTGCTAAAATAAAAAGAACTAACAACTGGGCCATAAAAGCTTTTGTGGAAGCAACTCCTATCTCAGGGCCTGCGTGAATTGGTAAAACAAAATCTGATAATCTTGCTATCGAACTCTCAACTACATTAATAACAGAACATGTTTTAACGTTATTTTTTTTACATATATCAAGAGCTGCAAATGTATCGGCAGTTTCTCCAGATTGAGATACAAAAATATATAAATAATTTTTATTAAATTTAATTCTTCTATATCTAAATTCAGATGCCACATCAATTTCGATAGGTATGTCAGTAAGCTCTTCAAACCAATATCTCGCAGTAATACAAGAGTGATATGCTGTGCCACAACCAATTAGAACTATTTTTTCTATATTTTTAGGATTGATTGGAAAATTATATATATTAATTTCTTTTCTTGTTTTGTCTATGTATTCTTTAATGCAAGTTTTGGCGGTATAACTTTGTTCATTAATTTCCTTTGACATGAAATCTTTATAATCACCTTTTTCAGCTGTAAATTTATCATTAGAAAGAGTTAAAATTTCTTTATTTATTTTTTTATTTTTAGAATTATAAAATTCTATATTATCATTTGTTATTAGACATACCTCACCATCTTCTAAGTATGTAATTTTATTTGTCATAGATTTTAAGGCATAAGAATCAGACCCTAAGTAATTTTCATTCGGTCCATATCCTACAGCCAAAGGGCTTCCTCTTCTTGCGCCAACAACTGTATTATTATATTTTTTAAAAAGAATACCTAAGGCAAAACTTCCATTAAGTTGGTTTAAAGTTTTATTAATTGCATCAACTAAATTAAAGGCTTTTAAAAAGTCAGTTAGAAGAAATGTTATTACTTCTGTGTCAGTCTGTGATTTAAATTTATATCCCTTTTTTTCTAAATCTTTTTTTAACTCATTTGAATTTTCAATTATTCCATTATGCACAACAGAAACATTATCAGAAGAATGTGGATGAGCATTAACTTGACTTGGTGTGCCATGTGTAGCCCATCTGACGTGTCCTATTCCTATTATTCCATTTGATGGATGTTTAAATAATATTTTTTCTAAATTATCCACTCTGCCAATGCATTTTTTTTCATTTATTTCATTAGAATCTATTGTAGCAATGCCAGCTGAATCATAACCTCTATACTCTAATTTTTTTAAGGAATGTATTATATTGGAGCTGACTGACTTTTTACTTGCTATACCTATTATTCCACACATTATTTTTTTTTCCTATAATTTTTAATTTCAATTTGATTGCTTCTAGTTATAGCTAGAGATTTATCCTTAACATTTTTGCTTATTGCAGATCCGGCACCAATAAGTGCTTTTTTTCCAATTTTAATTGGGGCAATCAAAGAAGTATTTGAACCTATAAATGCACCATCTCCTATTTTAGTTTTATTTTTTCTTTCTCCATCATAATTACAAGTAATAGTTCCCGCCCCAATGTTTACATTTTTTCCAATAAAGGAATCTCCAATATAGGACAGATGATTTATCTTGGAATTTTTTCCAATTTTGCTTTTTTTTATTTCAACAAAATTACCAACTCTTGAACCTCGACTTAAAAAAGAGCCAGGTCTTATTCTTGAAAATGGTCCAACATTTACATTAGATTCTAAAATTGCATTTTCTATATGCGTAAAAGGCAATATTTCAACATTATTTCCAATCTTTGTTTTTTTTCCAATTACTACGTATTGATTAATAACTACATTTTTTCCATATTTAGTATCACTAGATAAAAAAACAGTTTCTGGGGATTTTAAAATTATCCCCCTTTTCATTGCCTGATTTCTTAATTTTTCTTGATTTATTTTTTCTTTTAAAGCTATATTCTTTTTGTTTATTGATGGCATTAATATTTCTCTTTACATTAATATAAACTTTGTAATAACTCACAAAATATTTCTTTATAATACTTAATTATATGAGTCAAAATTTAACAATATTATTCGATTTAGATGGAACTCTTGTTGATACAGCGCCAGATTTGGTCCTGGCGCATAACTATGTAATGAAAAAATTTGGATATCCAACAAAAAAAGAAAGCGAAATTAAAGCTTTGGTTGGCATGGGCGCGAGCACAATGATGAGTAAAACACTGTGGAATTCAGCAAAAGAAGAAATGAAGAAAGTTAAAGAAAAAAAAGTTAAAGACGAAATGGTTAAAGAATTTATAAATTTTTATGGAAATAATATTTTAATTGAAAGTAAATTAATAAAGGGAACAAGAGATTTTTTAGTATGGTGTAAAAAAAATAAAATTTCTATGGGTGTGTGTACTAATAAGCAAGAATATCTTGCTACAGATCTATTAAAAAAAATTAAAATTAATGATTACTTTGAATATGTAGCTGGTTCTGATACTTTTGATTATTGCAAACCCGATCCAAGGCATTTAACTTCTGTTATAGAAATAATGGGTGGAGATATAAAAAAAACAATAATGATTGGCGATAGTGAAGTTGATGCTAAGTCTGCTGAAAATGCGTTATTACCTTTTGTTCTCCTGGAAGACGGTTATACAAATGTTAAAACTTCACAAATGAAATATGATCATTTAATTAAAAACTTTATAGGATTAGATTCTATTATTAAAAAATATCTATGATTGAATTAAAACTTTTTTTTGCACTTTCTAGTTACTATTTTGTTATGTTCGCTACACCTGGACCAAATAACGCAATGTTAACCGCCTCAGGAATTAAATTTGGTTTTAAAAAAACTCTTCCACATGCATTTGGAATTCCATTTGGCCACATTATTCAAATTACTTTAGTATGTTTTGGTCTTGGATCGCTTTTTCAAAAGTATCCCTTTATTCAACTTTATTTAAAATGGCTTTGTTTTTTTTATCTTATTTATCTAAGTTGGAAAATTTTAGGATCGTTATCAAGCACCGATAAAGAAACAGGAAGACCTTTAAAGTTTTATGAAGCTGCTCTTTTTCAATTTATAAACCCAAAAGCCTGGGTTGTAGCTTTAACTGCTGCAACTGCGTTTTTTCCTAGTGGGGAACATTTTGTTATTGCTACAATATTTGTAGCTGGAACTGCTCCATTTGTTTGCTTTCCTTCAATTTGTTTGTGGGCGCTTTTTGGATCATCTATAAAATTAATAATTAAAAATACTAGAGTTAAAAAGATTATAGAGTATTTATTAGCTTTATTATTAGTTGTTACAGCTGTTATAGTAGTAATCGACTAAAAAATTTATGATATGCATTTTACAAATAAAAAATCTTCTGAAATAAGAGTTGAATTAAAAAATAACTTAAAAAAACAAAAAATTTTAAGATTCCCTGGCGCTTATAATCCATTAACATCAAAGCTCATTTCTGAAATTGGATTTGATGGTGTTTACATTTCTGGAGCTGTAATGGCAAATGATCTTGGCATGCCCGATATTGGAATTACAACACTAAATGAAGTGAGTTATAGAGCCAATCAAATATCAAGATCAACAGATTTACCTTCTATCGTTGATGCTGATACTGGATTTGGTAATTGTTCTAAAACTATTCAAACATTTGAAAAGCTTGGACTTACCGGATGCCATATTGAAGATCAAATAGATCAAAAAAGATGTGGTCATTTAGATAATAAAGAAATTATTTCATTAAAAGAAATGGTTAAAAAAATTAATATATCAGTTAATGCAAAAATAGATAAAAATTTTCTAGTCGTAGCTAGAACCGATGCTAACACGGTTGAGGGTATAGAAAAAACTATTGATAGAGTTAAGGCTTATGAAGATGCTGGTGCAGATATAATATTTCCTGAAGCTATGAAAAATGAGGAAGAATTTGAAAAAATTAGAAAAAACTCAAAAGTTAGTTTGCTTGCAAATATGACGGAATTTGGAAAATCGAAAATTTTATCATCTAAACAATTAGAAAACTTAGGGTATCAAATAGTAATTTATCCCGTAACTACACAAAGATTAGCTATGAAAAATGTCGAAGATGGATTGCGGGTGATTATGAGGGATGGACATCAAAATAATATTATAGATAAAATGCAAACTAGAAAAAGATTATATGAATTGGTTGAATATGAAAAATACAATACTTTGGGTAATAAAATTACTGATTTTAAAACTGATGGTCACGAATAAACTATGAGTGGCGATATAAAGAAAGGATTATTAGGTATAGTTGTTGATGAAACAACTATTTCTCAAGTAATGCCTGATATAAATTCTCTAACTTATAGAGGATATGCCGTTCAAGACCTGTGTGAAAAATGTAATTTTGAAGAAGTTGCTTATCTTATATTAAATAAAGAGTTGCCAAATAAATCTCAACTAAGGAAATTTAAAAAAGAGTTAGAAGAAAATAGAAATATTACCATCAATCTCAAAGAAATTGTTAAGCACATACCAAAAAAAGCTCATCCGATGGATGTCGCTAGAACAGTTGTTAGCGTTATGGGTCTTGAAGATAAAGATACAAACAATAACTCTCCATCAGCAAATATGAGAAAAACAATAAGAATATTTTCAAAAACACCAACAGCTATTGCTGCTTTTTTTAGATCTAGAAGGGGTAAAAAAACTATATCTCCAAAAAAAGGTTTGAGTTTTTCTGAAAATTTTTTCTACATGTGCTTTGGAAAAGTTCCTAGCAATGAAATTATCAAAGCTTTTGATGTATCTTTAATTCTTTATGCTGAACATAGTTTTAATGTTTCAACTTTCACTGCGAGGACTATTACAAGTAGTTTGTCAGACATTCACAGTGCGATAACAGGTGCAATTGGAAGTTTGAAAGGAACTCTACATGGAGGTGCTAACGAAGAAGTAATGCATATGATGAATAAAATTAAAAAACCTGAAAATGCATTAAATTGGATTAATAAAACTCTTGATAATAAAGATGTAGTAATGGGCTTTGGACATAGGGTATATAAAAAAGGAGATTCAAGAGTACCGACTATGGAAAAATACTTTAAAAGAGTTTGTGAAATTAAAAAAGACAAAACATTCAATAAGATTTACGAAGTAGTTAAAAATGTAATGATTAAAAGAAAAGATATTCATCCAAATGTTGACTATCCAACTGGGCCTACTTACCATTTAATGGGCTTTGATACTGATTTCTTTACTCCAATATTTGTTTTGTCGAGAATTACAGGTTGGTCAGCACACATAATGGAGCAGCATGCTGCAAACAAGTTGATAAGACCACTTTCTAAATACAGCGGTAGGAAGCATCGCAAAGTGGTGCTACTCAACCAAAGATAGTACTATTTTTTTTAATCTTTATATTGTTTCAAAAATTTACTTAACTTTTGTGATTTCAGCGAATCTTGAATTTAAAACCTTTAAATTAAAATCATTAAGGAGAACATACTCATCTATAGCTTTTTTAACACCTGGAGCATAGGTTAAATCATAATCGTCACAAAGAATAACACCATTATTTTCAACAACTTTTGTTAAGTTTTTTAAATCTAGGAGCACTGTCTCATATTTATGGCCACCATCCAAAAAAACATAGTCAAATTTATGTACTGAAATTTCTTTTAATACTTTATTAGAATCTCCCTTAATAATATTCACATTTTTTTTATACTTTTTTAATAGTTTATTTACTGATTGTATGGTGTAAGGATCCAATCTTATTAAATACTTATAATAGAAAGTTTTTAAAGGATTTGAGAATTTAGTTTTGGGAATAAACTCTTCCTTGGAAACTTCGTTGTTGGTTAAAAATAAATCAATTCCAGTGTATGAAAATTTATCATCATGAATAGCATTTAATAGATTGCAAACATTACGTGCTGTTACACCATGGAACAATCCTATCTCTAAAAAGTTTTTAGGTTTTTTTTGGTAAATTAATTGTAAAAAAAAATCACCAACACCTTTTTGCTTTAGGCTAGTTTTTCTCCAATATTTTTTATATTTTATATTATTTATCACTGAATGCGTCAGACCAAGAACCTTTGGTTGATGCTTTTGAATACTCGGTGGCTCTTCCCTCAAAAAAATTCATGTGCTCAACTGCATTTAGCATAGTGTCCAACCATTTTAGAGGATTTTTTTCAACTTTATAAATTGGCTCAAGACCTAATTGTATCAATCTTCTATTTGCTATCCAGCGGATATATTGTTTTACCTCATTGGGAGTCAAGCCATTTATTGGACCCATCTCAAAAGCTAGATTAATGAAGGCATCCTCATGTGCAATTATTGTTCTACATGCTTCATAAATTTCTTTTTTAAGCTCCGTTGTCCAAATTTTTGGATTTTCATCTATAAAAGTTCTAAACAATTTAATCATGGAATTACAATGCAAAGTTTCATCTCTGACTGACCACGTAACAATTTGGCCCATGCCCTTCATTTTATTTTGGCGTGGAAAATTTAATAAAATTGCAAAGCTCGCAAAAAGTTGAAGTCCTTCAGTAAATGCACTAAAAACAGCTATAGTTTTTGCTATGTCATGGTTTGATTTTACATTAAAGCCTTGCATATAATCATATTTGTCTTTCATTTCTTTGTACTTTAAAAAAGCTGAATATTCAGACTCAGGCATTCCTATAGTATCTAGCAAGTGTGAATAAGCGGCAATATGAACAGTTTCCATCGACGCAAATGCAGACATCATCATTAATGTTTCTGTTGGCTTAAACACATTCATATAATGTCTTATGTAACAGTTGCTAACTTCAACATCTGCTTGGGTAAAAAATCTAAATATTTGAGTTAGTAAGTTTTTTTCAGGCTGACTTAAATTTTTTTGCCAATCTCTAACATCATCACCTAATGGAACTTCTTCAGGCAACCAGTGAATTCTTTGTTGGGTTAGCCACGCGTCATAGCACCATGGATATCTAAAAGGTTTATAAACTGGATTACCAACCAATAACCCAGATTTTTTTTCTGATATTGAATTGTTTTCTAATTTAGTTACTGGCATGATAGACATTCTTCATAATCTTTACTTTCGTTCGATTCTTTTTTTGTCGCATTAGTTGATAAACTGTTATTAATATTTTCGGCTCTCTGAATTGACTTAGATCTGCAATAATACAAACTTTTTAATCCTTTTTTCCAGGCTTGAAAATGAATTTGATGTAAGTCTTTTTTATGAACATCCGCAGGTAGAAAAATATTTATTGATTGTGCTTGAGAAATATAAGGCGTTCTATCTGCCCCAAGTTCCACTATCCATCTTTGATCTAATTCAAATGCCGTCTTAAAAACATCTTTTTCATTTTTTGATAGAAATTCTAAATGATTTACCGAACCTTGGTTGGTTGTGATTGAAGACCAAACATCGTCATTATTTTTTCCATATTTTTCTAAAATATCTTTCAGATATCTATTTCTAACATTGTAAGAGCCAGATAGGGTTTTGTGCGTATAGCTGTTAGCGGCAACAGGCTCCACACCGGGCGAGGCTCCACCACAAATTATCGAAATAGAAGCTGTAGGAGCAATTGCTGTTTTGTTTGAAAATCTCTCTTTAAAACCATACTCTTTTGCATCTAAACACGGTCCTCTTTCTTGGGATAGTTTTTTTGAAGCTAAATCAACTTCTTTTTGAATGTGTTTAAAAATTTTATTATTCCATGACTTGCTCATAACAGATTCTAAAGGTACAGATTTTTTTTGTAAAAGAGAATGAAATCCCATAACTCCCAATCCTACACTTCTTTCTCTCATTGCCGCATATTTTGCATCTTTAAAAGATTCTGGAGCTCTATCAATAAAATCTGTTAATACGTTATCTAAAAATCTCATTACATCTTCAATAAAATTTTTATCATCTTTCCATTCATCATATGTTTCTAAATTTAAAGATGATAAACAGCACACAGCAGTTCTATCTTTTCCATCTTTGTCTAAACCTGTTGGCAAAGTTATCTCGCTGCATAAATTAGAAGTTTTTACATTTAGTCCAGCTAATTTATGATGTTGAGGTATTAGTCTATTAACTGTATCGATAAAAATAATATAAGGCTCTCCAGTTTCTACTCTTGCTGTAAGCAACCTTATCCATAAATTTCTAGCCGAAACTGTTTGTTGAACTATTCCATCTTTGGGACTCTTTAAAGCCCATTGGGAGTTTGTTTCCACCGCTCTCATAAAGGCATCGGTAACTAGAACACCATGATGTAAATTAAGAGATTTTCTATTAGGATCTCCTCCAGTTGGTCTTCTCATTTCAATAAATTCTTCTATTTCGGGATGGTCAATTGGAAGGTAACACGCGGCAGAACCTCTTCTGAGAGATCCTTGACTGATTGCCATTGTCAATGAATCCATTACTTTAATAAAAGGAATAATTCCAGATGTTTTTCCTACACTCCCAATTTTTTCTCCTATTGATCTTAAATTTCCCCAATAACTTCCAATGCCACCACCTTTTGCAGCTAACCAAACATTCTCACTCCATAAATCTAATATTCCGTCCAAACTATCCCCAGCTTCGTTTAAAAAACATGATATTGGTAAACCTCTTTCAGTTCCTCCATTAGATAAAATTGGAGTTGCTGGCATAAACCACAAGTTACTTATATAATTATAAAGTCTTTGCGCGTGCAAATTATCATCAGCATAGGTGCTTGCAACACGGGCAAATAAATCTTGAAAAGATTCATTTTGACCTAAATATCTATCTTTTAACGTTGCTCTACCAAAGTCAGTTAATTTGCTATCTTTGGATCTATCAATTTTAATTGTAATTCCTTTATCATTTTGAAAAAGTTCAGTTTCAAAAGTTAATGAAAATAAATCTGGTTTCTTATCACCTAAGTTTTTTTGAGCAGAAAAATTATCTGTTGGGCTTATTTTTTCGACAGCTTTCTCGATTGCTAATGATAAGTTTTTATTCATATAATGTTTGTTTTGTTATCTTTATGTGTAAAAACAACTACATGTTGTGTACACAATAACTAGATATACTACATGTTTATTCAAATCAAGAGAACATTACAAGAACATATTTGTAATATCAAGGATAAAATATAATACTGATAAAAATGCAAAAATATTAGATAAGAGTAAATGTCAAAATTAGAAAAATTACTTATAAACCCACTTGGTTTTAGAGAATATGATGCACGATGGTTATATCAGAAAGATATTAATCAATCAGGAATAGAGCAGTTGGGCAAGGGTTTCGGAACTCAAGTAATAAAACATACTAAAAAAAAAAATCCAAGGGTCGTTGTTGGACACGATTATAGATCTTACAGTGAAGAAATAAAATTTGCATTAAAAAAGGGTCTTATTTCCACAGGATGTTTTGTTGAGGACATAGGTCTATCATTGTCTCCCACGGTGTACTTTGCCCAATTTAATCTAAATGCAGATGCTATAGCTATGGTGACAGCCAGTCATAATGAGAATGGGTGGACCGGTGTTAAAATGGGGATTCAAAAAGGATTAACTCATGCACCAGAAGAAATGAATGAGTTAAAGAATATAGTATTAAATAAAATTTTTGTGGAAGGTAAAGGAAGTGAAAAAATAATAAATGACTTCCAAAAGATTTATAAAGATGAATTGATTAAAAAGAATGAAATTAATAAAAGAATTAAAGTTGTTGTGGCATGTGGTAATGGAACAGCAGGTATATTTGCTCCAGATATCTTAAAAGGTATTGGCTGCGAAGTTGTCGAACTTGATTGTAAATTAGATTGGACTTTTCCTAAATACAATCCAAACCCTGAAGATCTAAAGATGTTACATGCTATCAGCAAAGCAGTAAGAGAAAATAAAGCAGATATCGGTTTTGGTTTTGATGGAGATGGAGATCGTGTAGGTGTCGTTGATGATAAAGGTAATGAAATTTTTTCAGATAAAATAGGACTATTAATTGCAAGAGATCTATCTTCTAAATATAACGGCTCGAAGTTTATAGTAGATGTAAAATCTACTGGCTTGTATAAAAAAGATAAAATTCTTTTAAAAAATGATTGCAAGACTATTTATTGGAAAACTGGACATTCACATATTAAAAGAAAAGTCTATTCAGAAAAAGCGCTAGCAGGATTTGAAAAAAGTGGACATTTTTTCTTTAATCAACCTTTGGGATATGGTTATGACGATGGAATAAATTCAGCAATTCATGTTTGTCATTTATTAAATAATCACAATAAAAAAATGAATGAAATAATAAATGAACTGCCAAAAACATATCAAACACCTACTATGGCACCATTTTGCAAAGATGAAGAAAAATATCTGGTAATTGACAGCTTAGTTAAGCAGATTAAAAAGATTGAAAATAATAAAAATAAAATTGATGATCAGGTAATTACAGAAGTGCTAACTGTTAATGGAGTAAGATTTTCGTTTAAAGATGGTTCGTGGGGACTAATTAGAGCGTCATCAAATAAACCCTCATTGGTTGTGGTTACAGAAAGCCCTACTTCGGACGTCAGAAAGAAAAAGATATTTGATTTCATTGACGACTTGCTACAAAAAACTGGGAAAGTTGGTAAGTATGACCAAAAAATTTAAATTTTAAAATAACGATATAAAAATACAGATCCTACAATAAATAAAAATGTTCCAAATAATTTTGTTATTTTTTTTTTATTAATTCGATGAACAGTGTTTGCTCCAACTCTAGCCATAACAGTTGTTATTGGTATAAATATCAAAAAAGCTGGAATGTTAATAAAACCAACACTTAATGGTAAATTAACTTTTAAAAAAGATCCTGATGCTAAAAAACCTATCGCTCCAAATAATGCTATTATAAAGCCAATCGCTGCAGCACTTCCAATAGCTCTATTAATTGAATATCCAAAATATTTTAATATTGGAACGTTCATAACAGCTCCACCAATGCCCATAGGGGCAGAGACAAAACCTGAAACAAAACCAAATATTATCCTTGGAAGTATGGCAAAATTAATCTTAATATCATCCTCTTTGTCTTTGAGAAATACAAGATAGGCTCCAAGCATATAGACAATGATGGAAAAGAATAAAACAAGGGATTTTGTAGCTAGCACAGCTGCTAGAATTGTGCCAGATATAACACCAGAAATTACAAAGATCCCATAAGATTTCATTATTTTAAAGTCAACAGAGTTATGTTTGTTGTGAGTTAATACAGAAACAAAAGAAGTTGGTATGATAATGGCGAAAGAAGTGCCTACAGCTAGATGCATAACGTACATTTTATCTATACCTAAGGCTTCAAATATAAAAAATAAAAAAGGGACAGTAATAAGACCTCCTCCAATTCCGAATAACCCTGCAAAAAAACCCACTGGTATGGCAGTAAGCATCATAAGTAGTATAAAATAAAAATACTCATTTGATAATATTGTATTAATCATAAATATTTTGATTAGCTTTCTCGTTATTTTGAACAATTGTCATAATATGTTTTGCTTTTTGAAAATCTGAATTTCTAGCCATCATATTATCACTTAAATATCTTTTCCACTTTTTAGAGCCGACTTGTCCGTGGTATAAGCCAACTGTATGCCTCATTATGTGGTTTACTTTAGTGCCTAGTTTAACTTCTTTTTCTAAGTAATTTAATAATTGTTCAGCTACATCTTCTCTTGACGGATGATTTTGGACTTCAAAAATTTCTTTTTCTAAATCTACTAAAAAATATGGGTTTTGATATATTGCTCTCCCAATCATAACACCATCGCATGATTTCAAATGTTTTTTTACTTCATCAGTTGTAGAAATTCCACCATTAATAGTAATTTTTAAATCTGGATTTTCTTTTTTAATTTTATATACCATCTCATAATTTAATTTTGGAATATTTAAATTTTGTTTAGGGGACAAACCTTTTAGCATAGCTTTACGAGCATGAATAATAAAAGCCTTACATCCAGCCTCATTCATTTTTAAAATAAATTTATTTAAATAATTAAAGTCTTCCACGTCATCAAAGCCAATTCTAGTTTTTGCTGTCACTGGGATTTTACAAGAATTCACCATTTCGTTAATACATTCAGAAACTAGATCTGGTTCTTTCATTAAACATGCTCCAAATTTATTTTTTTGTACTTTTTTACTAGGACACCCTAGATTAATATTGATTTCATCATATCCCATTTCTTCAGCTATCTTCGCGACTTCAGAAAGTTCTTTTTTATCTGATCCCCCCACTTGTAGTGCTAAAGGTTTTTCTTCAGGACTGTAGGACAAAACTTTTTTTCTGTCTCCGTGGAGTGCTGATTTAGTAGCAATCATTTCTGTATAAAGCATAACTTTTTTACTCATTAATCTTAAGAAGTAACGATCATGCCTATCTGTGCAATCCATCATTGGTGCAACAGAGACTTTATATGTCATGTGAAATTTTTTAATACGCCCGTTTATTTTTTATTAAGAATTGCTATCTTCAGGTTTAACATCTTCAGGTTTAATATCTTCAGGTTTAGCATGTTCTGGTTTAGGATCTTCAACCAAAAATTCTTTATCTACTTTGGGGCTAACTGATACTTGGTCATCATCGACTACACTTTCTAATTGTTGAGGAGTTTTATCCACCACTCTTCTTATTCTTTTTGATGGGAGGACTGCAGTACCACTTTTTGATACTTCTCCTTTGTAAGTTTTTTCGAAATCATCTTCGTAGTCTTCTTCTAAATCATCCAATTCATTTGTTGATGGCTGGTTTTTTCTTAGTTTGTCTATAGCTGAATCTTCTAAAGTTTTAACTGCTATTTTCCCTTCACCAATCTCTCTCAAAGAGATTACCGTATTTTTATCATTTTCTTTTGCTAATAAAGGAGCATCTCCAGCATTAAGTTGAGATGTTCTTTCTTTAGCTAGCAATACAAGATCATACTGACTTCTAATTTTTTCTAAACAATCTTCTACTGTGATACGTGCCATGCGAGATATCTATATTGGACAATAATAAAAAGCAAGTAAATTTTAAATAAATGTTGGGTTTAAAGCTTTTCTACAAAAGACAAGTAATAACAGTGAAATTACAATATAACCACCACTAAATAGTGAAATTAACTTTATTGTGTAACCTGCGTCAATAGCCAAGCCAAAAATAGCAGTACCGAATGCCGTTGACAAAACCATCATGGAAGTTGTTAGAGCTTTTATTCCTCCAAGAAATTTAACACCATAAATTTCAGCCCAGGTTGAAGACCCCAGTACATTAGCTAAACCATTTGTTATTCCTATTAATCCTAAAAATACATAAGAAGAAAAAGGGTTTTCGAAGAAATATAAAACAACCATTGAAAGGAAAATTGGAATATTCATATATATTAATATTTTTCTACTATTAAATTTATCAATCAAAAAACCTGCAATAGCCAATGTAATTACTGATAAAATTGAATAAACCATAAATGATTGAGCAATTGTATATGGCCCCCAATTTTTAGAAGATAAAATAAAAGATTGAAAAACAAAAACTCCAGTTGCGATAGAAGGCATAGCTAACATGTTTAAAGATATAATGTAAAATCTATAATCTTTTAAAACCTGAAAACGTGTCCATTGTTTAATTTTTAATTTTTTTCTTACATTGGTTTTATTTTTTTCTCTTGAATTAAGTTTTAATTTCTTAATTAATAAAAATGAAATAAAAGGAAGTGAAAACAAAACTAATAATGATATTGCTACCCAAATATTTCTCCAACTAATGGTCGTTAATAAAAAAATAATAAATACTGGCAAAATAAACTCTGCAAATGACAATCCAAGCCAGGATATACTTAATGCCCTACCTCTTGTTTTTGCAAAATATCTAGAAACGGTAGTAGTTGCAGTATGTGACATTAGTCCTTGACCGCTTAAACGAAGTAAAAATATTCCAATAAATAAAAAAGATATGCCTTTAACAGAAGAAAAAAAATAGCAGGCGAATGAAAGCAAAATAGCTACAAAAAAAGAAAATTTTAAAACATTCATTTCATCAATTTTTTTCCCAACCCAAATTAATAAAAAACTACTCAACAATGTTGCCGATGCGTAGATTGTGCCAAATTGTCCATGTGTAATGGCTAAATCTTCTCTAATACTAGGATTAAATATTCCTATAAAAAAACTCTGTCCAAATGAAGAAAAAAATGTAAAAATAAAACCAAATAAAATTACTTTTAAACTTAA
>Ga0114993_10002069_pt1 | contig 22511 bp, 7 predicted proteins | sample ArcticOcean_MG_C_FD_87042 | JGI IMG/M metagenome (GOLD analysis project Ga0114993, IMG submission 87042) | Marine microbial communities from western Arctic Ocean - ArcticOcean_MG_CB2_150 | ecosystem: Environmental > Aquatic > Marine > Oceanic | place: Arctic Ocean: Canada Basin | collected...
GTGATGAAGCTGATGGAGGTGTCCTTGGCCGGGTGGATCAACCAGCAGCAGGAGGACGTGGTCGATTACCTGCGGGAAGAGGTCAGGATCTTGAAGGAGCTGAATGGAAAGAAGCGCCTGCGATTCACCGACGAGGAACAATCGCAGAGATCTTGAAGCAAGTAGGGCTGGAACCAGCCCCGGAGCGGGAACGGAAGGGGACGTGGGCCGAGTTTTTGAAAACGCACTGGGACGTCTTGAGTGCGACTGACTTCTTCACGGTGGAGTTGTGGAGATGGAACGGCTTGGTGCGCTACCATGTTCTCTTTGTGCTTCGGCTCTCAAGCCGGAAGGTGCATATCGCCGGAATCGTCCCGGAACCTGACGGGAGGTGGATGAAGCAAGTCGGCCGGAATCTCACTGATTGCATGGACGGATATCTTGCCGGCTACCGTTACCTGATCCATGACCGCTCGTCGCTGTTCACGAAGGAGTTTCGGTCGATCCTGCAGAGTGGGGGAGTGAAGTCGGTGCGGCTACCTGCCCGTTCTCCGAACTTGAATGCATTTGCGGAAAGGTTCGTGCGTTCGATCAAATCGGAGTGCCTGGATCGGTTTCATGAGGCCCCAGCCCTAACACACTGCCGGAGGCAAGGGAAGCAGCGCACCCCATCAGGGTGCAGGAACCAGGGTGCGGGGTGGAATGCTTCCTTCGTTTCGCTTTGTGGGGCGCCTTCCTCCCACTCACCTCTCGCCACTCCGGCAGCCCCTCAGGGAATCAAATAGATATTCAAGGCGTTGAAGATCCGGGGATTGCCTCCGGGAGCATCCGGGAAGTCGATTACCGCGCTCGTGTACGGTGCATTCGACGGATCGACGGTGCACTTGATCCAATACACATCCGCCGCGTCGTCACCTTCATCGGAAAGAGCGGCACCGAAACTGGAGCGCGAGACGTAGGTCACGTCGGTTGTCGTGCCGTTGATGGTGACGCTTTCTGGCGCGAGGTTGGCTCTCCTCGGCGGCGCTGGAACCGAGGGATCCTGAATCTCGAGGTAAACGACATCGGCGGTGGACGGACCACCGAATGGCTCGCTGTAGCCGCCGCCCAGGGCGTTGTCCTTGGCGATGAGGGAATCGTAGGCCGCTTGTTCGGCCGGATTGAGAGTGGCAAGGTTGAGCGGAGAGTCCTCGTTCGGGTCGTTGATGAGATTGTAGAGCTCGAAAGTTGGTGTGTCACTCGTGATGGTGGGATCGCCGAAGATGATCAGCTTGTAGTCCGGATCAGATCCCGGGAAAACGGGGTCGGTTTCCATGCGAATCGAACGGGCCGCGGGGAAATTCGTGTCGTTGAAGGTCTCCGTGACGGCGCAGCGCCTTGCAGTGTCCGTGCCATTGAGGATCGGGAGAATGCTGGTAGCGTCGATTCCGGTTCCTGGATAGGGCACCCCGGCGAGCGCGAGGATGGTGGGGAAGAGATCCACCACGTGAACGAGCCGATCACTTGTGCTGCCGGCAGGAAGGGTGACATCAGGACCGAGCGCAATGAAGGGGACGTGAACCCCGCCCTCATAAGGGTCACTCTTGGAATGGCCGGTAGGTCCGACAGGGCCGTACGGCGCCTGCACGACCTGGGCCGGGGTTCCGTTGTCTCCCACGATGATCACGTTGGTTGTATTCAGGTCCACTGACTGCAGGAGGCGTCCGATCTCGGTGTCGAGAGCTTCGAGGGCTTTGTTGTAGAGTTCGCGGTTCGACGTTCCGGTCCCGCCTTGAAGCAGATCGGCGGGGGGCTCGTGGAAAGGAATGTGCGGGGCGTTGAATCCCATCCAGACGAACCATGGATCTGCGGCAAGTTCCCGTGCATCGATGAAAGTCCTGGCCTCAGTGACCTGATCGGTCGTTGAGTAGGTGGTGAAATTGTCCGTGACCGTGCCGTTGTCGTTCTTGCGCCAGCTGAAATAGTCGCCCGCGCCACCTCCCGTGATGCCGATAAATTCAGGCCATCCACCGGTGTTGCTCCAGCCGAGATTATCCATCCCGCCACCTGTTCCCCCGAGGTGCCACTTGCCGTAGGAAGCAAGGGCATAGGGCGACCCAGCGTCGGCGAAAGCGCGCGGCAGGGTTGTTTCGGAGGCCTGGAGAATGTCACCGGGAGCGCCCACTCCGGTTCGCCAGGCCTGTCGACCGGTGATGAGGGCGGCGCGCGTCGGCGAACAAACCGGCTGGGCGTATCCATTTGTGAATCGCACTCCCTGCGCAGCGAGGGATTGCAGGTTGGTCATCGTCGGGAAGGTCGTCCCCGGGCTGAGAGTCGGGTTGTTGTCGAGTGGGCTCGAGTCCGTGCCCCAGTCGTCAACGATCAGAAGGAGGATGTTGTGCTGCGCCGCAGGCACGATGGCGTAAGTGCTCAATTGGGTTCCGGCCGCACCGCCAAAGGTGGCGACGATATTGAAGGTTCCAGGACCAAGATCGGAGAGATCGGCGTCGAATGTAATCGACTGTTGGCTCGGCCGGGACACGGTTGCTAGGTCGATTGTCATGCCCTCAAAGGTGAGGTTCATGGGCAGGATCGACAGGTTGGGGGGCGCTGTTTGACCCGTATTTCCGGTGAGTGTCACCGTCACGGTTGTGAAGGGACCCGCGAACGGATTGGTAAAATCGAACCCGGAGGAGTCGAACGAAGCCAGATCGGTCCGGGCAACGCGGTAGAAGTTATTGCTGTTGGTCCCAAGCACACCTGCGTCCGCAACGCTAAGCGTGTCACTCTGGGCTACCGCGGCAGGAGCGAGGGGCGTCCAATCTGCGGTCTCACCAAGGTCAGTGGATTCCTCGACCACGTAGATAGCCCCTTCAACCCCATTCCAGACGAGCGTAATCTCGCCCATGAGAGTATCTGCGGATACCGACTTGATGGTGTCGGATTTTTCGGGACCACCCTGAAAGATTGTCGTTACAGGTGCGCCGGCCTCATCGGTGTCGGGAATGCCATCCGGAGCACCGCCGAGAGGTTCGCCAAAGTAAGCACGCGAAATATTGTAGGGGTAGATGGGAACTCCACTGTCATCAATACAGGTGAAGTAGGCCCACGTGCCGTCCGGGAACTCAGGGGTGACGCACCAGCGCGTATTGTATTCGTTGAGGTCGAAGTCGACGCCGAGTGTCATGCCCAAATCACCCTTGTAGTCGTTATCCTCCATGTAGCGACCAAGAGGGTAGGTGGCACTGACATTGGGCCCGGCAAGGAAGGAAACCCCCGCCTCTGCATAGAAGCGGGTTGCCCAGGCGGGCCAGGTATTGCGAACTGTGAGTCCGACTCGAATCTGGTAGCCGGAACCCATGCGGCGCACACCGCTATTTGGATCGAGGGAATCCGAGTAGCCATACGGCCCGTAGACAGGAAATCCCTCCCGGGTCCATCCGAGAATCGGAGAATGCTGTTCATTAAAATTCTCGGAGTAGGTGTTGTTGGGCTCGTCAAAGTCCGTACTGTCACCGAGTTGATAACGCAGGGCGGAGGGGTTGCAGTGATAGTGGTAGAAACCCCTGATCTGGTGAGCAAGAGAAGCGTCGAATGTGAGAATCTCGTTGACGTAGGCATCCCGGTTCCAGCGCTCGGCTCCATTTGGAACGTCTCTTCCCGGAGGGCTCTGGTAGGAAAAGCTGTCCCGTGTATCGAACATTGCAACGCCGTTGACGAAGTAGCCGATTGCTCCATCCTCGGTCAGGGTGTGTGTCGTGACGGTAGTGGGATCGACCGGAACCCGGGGAATGCGGTAGAGCTGGCTGCCTGGAAGCCCGTTGCGGTTGCTGGGGAAACTCGGAAAAAAATTGGTCCTAGTTTCATCTGCATACCATGGCCCCATCGTGTAACTCCCGAGCCCGGTGGTGCGGAGGTAGAGCCAGTCGTCCGTGTGGGAAAGTTCATGGACGCCGGCATACGTGGGAGTGGTTTGGCTACCACCGTCACCGAAAGAAGGATGCACCCACGTCGTGGTCGCTCCGTTAGGGATCGCGGCATCGTTCTGAAACACCCGGGCGTAGACGCCCGAGCGTTCGGTGTACCACGAGGAAAGGAGCGGGTCTGCCTGCGCCGTCATCACGGCGGCAAGGAAAAGGAACAGCCCAGTTCCTGATCCCAGCAGTGTTAATAGAGCAAGATGCAGCGTTTTCATGTCTTCATTCCTACATCGGAAAACATTAAGCTTCGGTGATGAAAACATTATGCTTCGATGATGAAAGTCGTGATTTCGATGCCAAGCCCCGTTGATTTTCAAACCTATTGACACCCCACAGAGCACAAGCACAAAACCTTAAAATTCTTCATCTGCTTTTTCCCGGGATTTTTTTTTCAGAAAAAGAATGCCACATTTAACTAAATAACCCGCTAAATATCATGCTTTCGGATTAGGCTAAATTCTATATCCGTCAGGCCAATGATTGCTAGAAAATTGCTTTTCGTCCCGCCGCTGGGTTGGAGGGGAGAAAAAATTAGATATTAAATTCTGATCGCAGTAGTATCAATGAGGTGCTAGGATTAACTAAGTTCGGATTTAATTCATAATGGACAGCGAAGAATTCCAGCGCCTCAAGGCGGCTCTGCCAAAGCTCCCCAAGTTAAACCGGGGCATCTTTAAAATTACCTTCCTGGTCCTGATGACGCTCGTTGGTATCATTACCTCCGTCTACACCATTCCTGCCGAGTCCGTTGGCGTCGTGATGCGCTTCGGGGAATACTCATCGCAGACCGGCCCCGGGCTGAGGCTAAAGCGGCCGTTCTTTATTGACCAGGTCGAGGTGGTCCCGATCAGGCGACAGCTCAAGCAGGAGTTCGGCTTCGGCACGCCTCGAGCGACAAACGATTATCAATCCTCAAGTGGAGGCATCCAGGAAAAAGAAAGATCAATGGTCACCGGCGACAGCAATGTGGCCCTTGTCGAGTGGGTGGTGCAATACACCATCAAGGACGCACGTTCTTTCCTCTTCAAGGTACGTAACCCCGACGAGACTCTGCGTGACGCCTCCGAGTCCATCATGCGTGAGGTGGTCGGGGACCGGACCGTCGATGAGGTCATTACCTTTGGACGACAGGAAATCGAGATCGAAGCCAAGACAAAACTGCAGGGGCTTGTCGACAGGTATGAAATGGGGCTGGAGATTACCTTAATCCAGCTCAAGAGCGTCAATGCGCCGCGCGAAGTGCAGGCCTCGTTCAATGAAGTGGAATCGGCGAAGCAGGAACTCGAGCAGGCCAAAAACGTGGCCACGGGACAAAAACTCAGTGCCATTAAGGAAGCTCAGGGAAAAGCGGACAAACTGATCCTGGAAGCGGAAGGCTACGCCACACAAAGAATCAACGAGGCAGAAGGCGACGTGGCCCGCTTCAACGCTGTGTTTGAGGAGTATCTCAAGGCACCGGAAGCCACCAGGCAGCGCCTCTACCTTGAAGCGCTGGGGGAAACAATTCCTAATCTGGGGCGCAAAATCATCCTTGATGATGAAGCGCAGCAGCTCCTGCCGTTCCTGCAGATTGACCCCGGTTCAAAGAACTTCAACACGCAAAGGGCAACCAAACAATGACAATAGCCTTCCGCATTATTATCGCCGGCCTTGTCATCATCATGGGCGCGTTTATCACCGGCGGTGCCTACACCGTGAAGGAATACAACCAGGTGGTCATCACTCAGTTCGGCAAGCCGATTGGCACCCCCATCACGGAAGCCGGGCTGCACTTCAAGATCCCTCTCATCCAGAAGGCAAACCGCTTTGACAAACGCGCATTGGAGTGGGACGGCAAGGAAAATGAAATGCCCACCAGGGAAAAAACCTACATCACTGTCGACACTTTTGGCAGATGGAAAATTGGAGATGCTAAACTCTACCTCGAGAGCTTGCAGGAAGAGCGTCGCGCCCAATCACGCATTAGCGACATCCTTGGCAGTAAAACCCGTGGCGCAGTCGCCAATCACAACCTGATTGAGATCGTGCGCACCAGCAAGGATCGTATACCCGAAGTAGAAAGCTCTGACCTCGACAACAAGGATGAAACGGAAAATGAAAAGCCGCGCATCGAGAATGAAAAGCAAATGGTCTGGAAACCAATCTCCAAGGGAAGATCACTGATCGAACAAGAAATCTACAAGAAGGCAAAGGAAGAATTGGCAGACCTGGGGATCGATTTGCTCGATATCCGGTTTAAAAGATTCAATTACCGCCCCGAGGTCAGCAAGCAGATCTACACCAGGATGACCACTGAGCGCCAAGCAATCGCCATGGAGTATCGTGCGGAAGGAAAAGGGGAAGGTGACCGCATCCTCGGTGAAATGGCAAAGGAGCTCCTGCGCATTGAATCGGAAGCCTACAAGCAGGTGGAGACCCTCAAGGGGGATGCCGACGCCGTGGCAACGGCCACCTACGCCGCCGCCTACAACAAGAACAAAGAGGCAATTGAATTCTATGAGTTCACCAAGACCATGGAACTCTACCGCAGCACCCTTTCCTCAGACACCTCTGTGATCTTCTCGACAAAGAGCGACCTGTTCCGCTTCATGAAGGGACACGGCGGAACATCGGACAACCAGTAAAGGAGAACATCCGGCCATGGGTCCGTCTTTAAGGTTGCAGGATTGCCAATCCTCCACATTAAAGCTGCGCGCGGATTATCTGCAATACGCTGAATAAAGCATAAAAGAATGGAAAGAAGCGCAATTTCGGAAGGCGTAACCAAAGAGGACGAAGCCCGCGCAAAGTCCCTCTACGTTCTGAGGGGTCATTGTCCTGATTCTCGCTTGGGCTCGTAGTCAATTACGAGTTGCGGGGCGTGCTCCGGTTTGACGCGCGAACCGCTCGGAGCCCAGTAAACCGGGCCTTTCAGTGCGGTTGGCTGAAGGACAAGTTGTATACGACCATTGCCGTTTTCGTCTCTCTTGATGTCGGTGGGCAGTGATGCCTCGATAACGTTGGGGTTTTCGGGATTCGGAGCAAGGGAGTAACTGCCAGGCAACAAACCAGGCAGTTCAGGATACTTCAACGAGTCGATGTTCACGTCCGTCGGGCTGTCAATAAGCCGAAACTCTCCCCAGTAGTTTTCGGGCTTTTCGTTGCTGGAAGAGGATCCATATAGAGCCTGCCAGTTTGCGGAAAGTTCAGTTGATCTGTGCAGGCGCACTCGCAAATTCTTTACCTCGCCGATGTCTGCTGAAATACCAAACCTCAGCCATGAACAGGCGGCCCCGATGTCCCCGGGGCTCTTGGCTCCCCTTGACGCCGGGAAACGACCAATAGAGTGTTGTGGAGTGACACGTTGTATCCATGTCTCGTATGTCTTGCGGGACATGCACCACCTCCCGCTGCCCTGTATCAACTTGCGATGAAGTTTGCCAAGGCAGTCAACGGTCAGCTTGTACTCGTGCTCAACTTTGCCTGAATGGGCAAGGAGCTTTACTGCCAGCGCGCGTGTTCCCGTCCTGGCGGGCTGGTTGTTCCTGAGTTGAACATTGATATCCTTTTGCTCACCAGAGTCAAGGACCACAGCCCCCTTGGCTGGCATTGTTGCCATGATATCACCGGAACGCTCAATGATCAGTTTCCCCGTGAATGGAGTGCTCCTGTGGTTTGCAATCTGTAACGTGATGCTCGTTTCGGGTTTCTCTTCATTCACCCAGATATTTTCTGGAATCTTGATCCCGATGGTCTGAATTTCCTCGCGAATAACCGCGACGGCATTAATGAACGGCATTTGCTGGAGTGTGGGATCTTCGGTTTTCGCCACCAAGTCGATCACTAGGCCTGAGTCGATGTTGATGGAAAATTCCTTCCAGATACCATGCTCTGGCGCGCCGGCTTCCCTGACTATATCGAAATCGGTGAGCACGGTTTTCTCGTTAAGTCGCACATCAAAAACACGCTGCCCGGGCACATCACCGGCAGGCGCGGAAAATCCCAGGCGTATCTTATATTTTCCTTTTCCATCACCGGGCGTAGTCACAGGTACTGTGCATTGCCTCATCCCACGAACAGCCGAGGTAAAAACAAAATGTGTGTCAGCATTGCTGTCCGGGATAGATTGCGAATGACGGCCCACAGCTCCGCCTCCGGGGTATGTGACCACACCTGCTTCAAGATTAAGTAATAGCTTGTGCCGGTGAGGACGTTCCGTGGTCAGCCAGAGGTTCCCGTCCGGATCTCGCCGGTCACCTGTGGCGCCAAGATCAAGATAGAGGTGCTTTACCGGCAGCGCGGGACCGGGTTGGGCGAAAAGGAAAGGTGTTGCGGGTGGTGCTTCCACTTGTCCCATCGCGATGGAAAACGGCAATGACCAGGAACAACTGCAATAAACAGCCATTGGCGGCTTGATCATCATTCCGCCACCGGTGATTGCATCGAAGAGACAACTCATGCGGCTGTGATAGAACGTGTAGAGACCATCGTCGTTGAGCAAGTCGTGATAGGCAACGCCCGTCGAGCGTCCAAATAGAAAATGCCGTGAGGCGGAGAACTGCCCGCACTGTTTCCCGTAGCGGCACCATGCCCAGTCCACTTCCTGACCGGTGACCGGATGAGTGCGTTGCCGGCGTTCTCCTGTTTGGATGTTATAGGCCCATGGCTCAGCATAAATTGTTCCATTGGCGATGACGGGCCGGGTTCGATAATCGGCATGTTTACTCCACAGTAGCTTTCCGGTGTCGCCTTCGTAGACTGTCAGGGTGCGTGGTTTGTAGGCGCCGTTGGGCCATTGCCGCCAACCTTTGTCAGCTCCGCTTTGCGTTGCGAAGACAATAGTGTTGTCGCTGGCCATGGTGAAGGGAATGATTGACGGGTTGTAGTGGACGCCTCGTCGACCGCTGTAAAGGAAGACATTGGTCGTGTCGATTCCGGTTTCGTAGAGAATTTTCCCGGTTTCTCCCTCCAGAGCGGCCATTGCCTGTATCGTGCGTTTCGAAGGGTCAAAATTCTTAAATCGTTCGGGGGAATGCTGTTGTAAATAGATCTTCATCTCGTCGAGTGCTTTCTCACGATGTGTGTCAGTTAGTGGAATGCTGCAATACAATCGGCCGTCACTGATTGAGACCCAGCTATTCCACTGGCGTTGCTGTCCTACTCCGCCAATTGTCCAGAGGCGCTTTCCAGAATCGGAATTCTCCGCGAAAATGCAGCTGAAATCTTTCTTGATCTCCTGATCTCCTTGTTTGGTGATTTGTTGCCATTGAACGTGACCGAAGACGATCTTCCCGTCACGGCTGGCAGCCATCTGGCTGATGGTTCCCTTTTCCATCATCTTGGGAAGTACAACATCATCAATTTTCTTGCCCGTTTCAAGGTTGACGCGTTCCCACAGGGCCTTGCCTGTGGGACGGTTGCGATTTAGTATTTCCTTGCGGAGATAAACCGTCTTGTTGGCAATAAAAAAGTGTGAATTCTCAGGACACGGATAGTACCAGAGTCTGCGGCCGCTATACTGATCACACGCGATAATGCCATTGTGGACGGGAAGTAGCATCATGCCGTGAGCAATGCGCGCGGGCATACTGTTGTTGCCGTAGCGTAATACTGGCGGTCCGTACCACAGAACGCCAAGGGGCCCCTTGAGAGCGCCATCATCACTGCTCCCAGTATTACCGGAGTCGCCAAGCTGATGTGTCCAACTCCCGGACTGCGCGAGTTGAGGACGGATCCGATGGCTCCAGGAAGCGCCGCCGCTCTCCACGATTGACCAGCCTTGCTGCTGAGTCGCAGCGTTCCATGTTTTTAATGTATCAGCAGTGGTTTTACCACCTCCGATCAGCGCAATGCCGCGGATTGGTTTTAAAATGCGCGAGCAATCATCGACTGTGCTTTTGGACGGCAGAGTTCCTTTTACCGCTGCCTCTGAAACGATTAAGTCAGCATAGTAGGAGGGGAACGGTAATCTGGTGTCTGGCGGTTGGTGAAAGACCGTGATTCGTGTGCCGTTTAGGTTTGCCTTAGCGTAAGAGACCCTAGCGGCGATCGCCTTTTCCTCGTCGTTAAAGACAGCACAAACTGAAAGATTTGTTTGCCGAGCCAATTGCTCGGCCAACGCACCGCTTTCGCAGTCAAGAACTAGTGCGTAACCAGCTCGAACATTCGTCTGCTGCACAATCGATGTAGCGACGTTCTGGAATAATTTCTGTTCGTCAAGGGCTTCACCGTTGGCTTTCTCGGTAATCGTGCCGTGCTTGGCCGTGCCCGGGGGAGCAAAGCAGCGGATTATCCCGCGTCGAGTCGTGACAAATAGCCGACCGTTTGCGACGACTAGCTGATTAGCTCGTTCAGGAATCTGCGTTGACCATAAAATGTCACCGTTCTCTGGACTACGTGCGAGGATCTTGGATCCAACGCCTTTCTTTGGATCGATCTGGAACATCGAGTGATAAATGATACCGCCTGAGAAGATGACGGTGCAAGCGTCCGGATCATTGCGAAAATGCACGCCGCCTACTCGATATTTGCTGCTACCGGAGCGCAGGCCAAGGACTGAGTCGACATCGGTCCAATGCGTGACGTCTTTTTTCTCACGCCGGTCCCAGATCATCACTGCCGGTTTATTGTGTTCTTTCTTTGCCGTCCTCGCCATGTCGCCTAGGTAACGGGTGTCCCCGACACTCACGCCGAAGACCGGAACGTCACCTCCATAGGGAATTGAGTGCGGATCTTCCACCCTGACTGGATGGTTTCCGGTTTCACGTTCAAAGGATACCAACATTCCGTGGTTCTGGCTGTAGCCGAAGTGATCACGAGGCACCCAGATTGTCTTTTCTGAAACGATTAGATGTCCTGCAGGGGCAATGGCTTCCCTTCGCATCGCTGCTCCCTGTGATGCATTGCACCAGATCAGTTTCCCGGTCTTTGCGTCAACAGCGAAGAGGAACGTTCCCTCGTGTGGTAGGATCCCAGCAGTGAAATAGGCTACACCGCGATCGACTACCACATCGGAACGGACAGGCCATGTTGAAGTTAATTTTTCATATGAGAGCATCCACCGATTACGTTGAACGGCCTTGAATTTCCAGACCAGCTCGCCTGTGCCGGCGTCAAGGCAATAAACGTGACCGTCGTCACTGCCGACGTAAATCCTCTCCTCGTAATAGGTCGGCGTACGATTCATTGCGACGGCTGCCATGAATTCCCAGCGCTTACCGCCGGTTGCCGCGTCAAGGCAGACGGTCCGTCCGTCCATGGTACTGTTAAAAAACAGTGAATCACCTGCCGAGCAAATCGGCAGCGTATAATGCATACCCCACGGATAAGCGAATGACTGTGGAGCTTGAGTCGGAATCGGTGCGTTACGCGACTGGCGGGAGCGAAACGCCCAAACTTCCTCCAGGGGAGGAGCTAGCTTTTCTTTGCTCACTCCGCTACGAAGCGGGTCGTGGCGCCAGGTGGGCCAGTCCTCAGATCGTGACGTCGTGACATTACAAGCTAAGGCGATCAGCAGACAAAGTTTCCTATTCATATAATTGTTCTTCCTGAGTAGGGATTATTTATTTTCCGGGGTAGCCAGTTCATAGTCAATCACAAGGTGCGGTGCATTTTCCGGTTTGACCAGAGATCCTTGCGTGGCCCAATAGATTGGTCCATTCATTGAGGTTGCTTCAAGGATAAGTTGCACAAGACCCTCACCGCTTTCAGTGCGTTGCACGCCTGCAGGTAACACGGCTTCGACAACGTTAGGATCCGATTCGCTTGGCTCCAAGGCGTAACGTTCAGGCCGCATACCGGGAAGTTCCGGATAATTCAACGGATTAATTTCCACCTGCGCTAAGCTGTCCAGTAAGCGTAGTGCGCCCCAGTGGTTCTTGCCCGGCTCAGGCAAAGATTCAGAACCTGATCCGTAAAGAGAATGCCAGCATGAGCCCAGTTCTGGTGCAACGTGCAGACGCATGCGCATACTGTGTATTGTGCCAATTTCTCGTGGAATCCCGAACCTCATCCAGGAGCAGGCTGCCCCGTCGTCACCGGCCTTTGTTGATCCCAGTGATGCCGGAAATCGGCCAACATAATGAGGTGGCACGCTACGCTTTATCCACGTCTCGTATGTTTTTCGAGTCATGCACCAGCGACCAGTGCCTGTCAATGAGCGGCGTTGAAGATTGCCGAGACAATCAACAGTTAAACTATGTTCATGCTCAAGTTTCCCGGAATCAGAGAGGAGCTTCATCGTAACCGGGTAATTGCCTTTTTGGGTCGGTTCATTATTTTTAATGAGCACCTCAATATTTCTCCGCTCTCCGGGTCGCAAAGCGACAAGCACAGGACCGGAAGGAGTTGCCATGATGCTGCTCGGGGCACTCAGGAGTAATTTACCGGAAAACGGGACATCCCGATGGTTAGTCAGCTGTATTTCAACAGCTCTCTCGGGTATTTTCTCATTCACCCAGGCACTGGTCGCTGCCTCGAAACCAAGAGCGACGACTCCCTTGCGAATTACCTCTATGGCGTTAATTAAGGGGACCTGAATCTTGGCAGAGTTCCCTGGCTTTGTCACCAGGTCCAATTCAAGGTTTTCGCTGAGAGCAACGGTAAACTCTTTCCAAAGCGCACGGTTGGAACTGCCTGCCTGCTTAACGATGTCGAAATCTTCAAGGACAGTTTTTCCGTTAAGTCGCACGTCAAAAATCCGGTCACCAGGCTGGTCATCGGTTAGGGCCGAGAAACCAAGTCGCACGGTGTAGATTCCATCACTCTCACCCGGGATCGTGACCGGGACGATAAACTTCTTCAACCCGTAAGCATAGGAATCGAAGAGGAACGGAGCGGATGAATCTTTGACAGCAACATCGTTTGCACTGCGACGGCCATACCTAGTGGCATAACCGGGGGACTGTTCTCCCGTCGGGTGGAAGGTCATCATAGGGGCTAGTGTGAGTTGGAGTTTACTCGGGTGCCCATCTCTCACCGGGTTAAACCACAGTTTCCCGGCCTTGTCTCTATGGTCACCAGAGGCACCGAAATTGATGCGCAACTCCTTCACCGGGAGTGAACTGCCGGACTGAAAGAATCGGAACGGGATGGCCGGTTCAATTGATACATTGGTCATCGCAATCGTGTATGGAAGTGACCAGGGACAACCGCACCCGATGTTAAATGGCGGTTTGAGCATCATGCCGCCGCCACTGGATGTATCGGGATCGCAGGCCTGACGATGGTGCCAAGTCTGATACATGCCGTGGTCACGAAGCACATCATGGTAACCGAAACCCTTGTTGCGACCAAAGAGAAAGTGCGTCGATCCGCTGTAACCACCGCACTGCTTGTCGTGACGGACCCAGGTAAAATCGCCCTTAGCACCCGTGATCGGATGTTCTCTCAGTTGTTGCTTGCCGGTTGCCAAGTCAAAAGCCCAGGGTTCGGCATAGATAATATTGTCGGTAATGACCGGCTCGAACCGGTAGTTGCATTTCCGCTTCCAGAGGAACTTTCCTGTTGCGGCATCATGGACGGAAATACTGGTATCCTTAAACGCGTTCGCACCAAAACCACCCCACCACTTCTCGCCTGAATTATTCAGAAAGAGGACCTTTCCGTTGTGTGCGGCGACGTAGGCGTCACAATCCTGGACATCCACAGCACGATCATAGAGAACTTTTCCCGTCATGGCATCCATGGCCACGAAGCGTTTAATGTTACGCCGCAACTGGTCGAAGTTCTTGAAGCTTTCGGGGTCGTTCTGCGCCAGATAAGCTTTTGTCTCAGAGTCGAGTTGTGCGACTTGCTCCGCGGACGGTCCGGCTCGTTTGATGTAAATGAGACCATCACCCATTGCTGCCCATCGCTCGTACGGAACGCGCTCAGCATAGAGACCGAACGGTTTCTCTTTTCCGGGACCTCCTGCCATCCAGATCACCTTGCCGGATTCCGTGTCGACAGCGTATAAGCATGTCCAATCACCCTGAGTCTCTGTTTTGTCACCATAACCGGATCGCCAGAACGTTTTGCCGTCCCGGCTCAGCGCGAAATGCCCCATCCGCATTTGCGGAAACGGAGCAGGGTAACCGCCAATGACTTTTCCGGTCCAGAGGTCAAGGCGCAAGACTCCCTGATTCTTTTTTCCCTGTTCGACATTGCCGTCGGGAATAAACAGGCTATTGCCTCCGACCGCCATCATTCTGATATTATTGTCTGCACTCTTACCGCTAAATTCGGGTACCTTGTAGTGCCAAAGTTTCCGGCCATTATAGGCATCGTACCCCTCGACCGTTTTTTCGTCGATCGGGCAAACGAGCACTCCATTATGGACAAGTGGCGGCCGACCGAGACTGTGCTTTGAATAAGGGGGTCCATACCAGACAATGCCCAGTGGCGGCTTCAGTGCCGAATCATGGCTACACATAGTGTTGCCGGGATTGCCGTTGGCATGGGTCCATCCGCCTCCGTTATCGACGGGCGGACGCACGTGGACTGCCCAGCGCATTTCGTGCTGGACTCTGGTTTTCCATTCACCGAATTTTACCGTGGCCAACCACTTGGAGATGGCCTCATCTTCTTGCTTCCCGCCCAAAAGGGCGATGCCGCGGATCGGCTTTAATAAGCGCTCCAATTCCACGGTATAATTGGGTATCATCCCGCCAACGGCGGCCCGTTCCGAGACGATCAAGTCCGCGAAGTTCGGGGAATACGGCAACTTGCTGCCAGGTTCCCGGCTCCATACTGAAATTCGTGAAGCGTGAAAGTTGGCGCGGCTGAATTTTCTGCGGGCAATTTGCGCCTTTTCGGGATCGTCAAAAACAGCGCAAATATACAGATTGCTCGACTTGGCGAGTGAAAACGCAAGGGCCCCGCTATCGCAGTCAAGGACGAGAGCAAAGCCCTTCTTTTCCAGACCAAGACCCTTTCCGCCAGGATCATTGGCAGCCAGGATACGCTGCGCTGCGAGACGACATGCCTGAATGTTCTTGTCTTGTACTTGCGTGAATGGGTCAGGTTCAATGAACTCGTCGACGACGCCTCTTCCTTCCTCCTCAGGTGAACCGAAGCAATAAATAGTTCCTTGGCGGGTTGAAACAAATAACCTTCCGCCAGTAACAGCCATCTGATGAGTGCGTTCAGGGATCCTAGTCCCCCAGAGTTTTTTACCATCCTTGGCATCCAGTGCAAGGACAGTTCCGCCCTTGCCTTCAGCCGGCTGACCCTGGCCCCGGTCCCGATGCTCGTTAGCAGCATAATAGACAACGCCTCCGGCGTACAAGGTGTCCCTCGAGTCAAAAAGCATGCCTTCCACGCGCCATCCCCATATTTGCTTGCGAGAGCCGTCTGCTTTTTCGTCATCTTTTTTCCAAGCCATGACCGAGTCGTTGCGTGAAGTATAGTGAATGCCTCCTATTACCACACCGCCATCGTTCTCATTAAGGTATTCTCTGCGGGCATCAATTTCAGGATCCTGATCGGAACTGAGCGAACCGTCAGAGCGTCTGAACTTCACCTGATGCCTATGAAATCCTTTGAGCTCGGTAGGCAGGATAAGTGATGTCTTTGAAGCAAACAGATGACCGGCAAATCCATATCCGGAGCAAACACTCCGCCATAACCTCTTCCCGGACTTTGCATTAATTGCATTAACATACATACCGTCATGAGGAAAGACGCCTGCACCGAAATAAGCGCTACCTTCGTCCACCAGAACGTCGGTGCGCACCGGCCAAATTGATGACATGCGGCCAAATGAAATGAACCAGCGGTCATCAGTGACCGGCTTATGTTCCCATACCTGCTCACCGGTTCGGGCATCAAGGCAGTACGCGTGGGCGTCGTCACTACCAATATAGATTTTTCCATCTGCATAATTCGGCGCGCAGGTAATTGCCGCGCCGGTCAGGAATTCCCACCGCTTTTGACCTGTCTTTGCATTAAGGCAAACTGCACGTCCATCATGGCTGGTAAAATACACCGAGTCGCCCACGGCGATGATAGGCAACGAGAACCGGGCATGTTCGGGTAGCGTCTCCTGGTTACTTGAACCGAATTTTTTTGTCGATTCCGGGCGCAACGGAAGATGACTTGGGGCCAGTCGGGCCTGACGAGAGCGGAAATACCAAATATTCTTTAAGGGCAGCTTAAGTTTTTCGCTCGTTACCGAACCACGGCCCGGGTCATGCCGGTAAGTCGGCCAGTCTTCGGCCAGTGTCGTCGCGTTCAGGCTGCCTAAGGCAAGTAAAAGAAAAATTTTGTGGCGCATTTTTTCTATTGCTTTACGACAAGAACAATCTTCAGCAGTTCACCGGTTCGTCTCTCGGTTCCGGCTTCCATTTTCCCGTCACTTTGTTCATTTTTTCTACCTAAATTAAGTAAGTTCAGACTAGCTTAAGTGTCCGCGGGCCACAAGGTTGTTAAGCCTTCTGGCAGTTTCCTCTAGTCCGTCTGCTACAGCTTCACTGTAAGTCCGTCCGTCCGTGGTGTCGATTCCATGGCCCGGGTCAAAGTTACGCAACGCTTCTAGTGCCGGGTCCTCATGATGAAATAATTCAACAAAGACAAATTTCAGTTTTCCACTCTTCGCTGCCGCGGAGAGTAATGCGCCGATCCATCCATCATCAGTGGTTAGGCAACCGCGGGTCGTTTTGGCGGAGGCATGAAACATGCTGAATTCATCAGAGTCGGCGATTTCAGTAATCTTTGACTGATTCTCAGGTATTGATAGTTCAGAGTCTCCGCAATGAGCGGCATCGACCATGACCCTGAAGAACTTGGAGCCGAGTTCATTGTTGGCGGCCTTGACTACTTCCCAGCATTTGGCAACGTCGGTGAAAGTTTGGAACTCGCCGCCTCTCAAAAATTCGATGTGCCAGTGCTTGATCCCTGACCCAATAGCATCAGATTCAATTACAGCTCTCGTATGGACTTTCACGTTCTGGGCAACGGCCTTCTCAAAGTCTTCTCCGGTCTTAGGTGTCGCTCCTTCCTGCATCCATTCCTCAATGGAAGTGGATGCTACCTGTTCGATATTGTATTTCTTTGCGACGTCTAGTCCGGCCTTCAGCATTTCTACGACCTTCTCTTCATCGTCCGGATTCATAGGGTCAGCGCCTCCTACCATCAGCATTAGATGCACCGCAAGATCCAAGCTGCGCAGGCCGGTAATCATATCCTCGGTATCATTCTCATCAACTCCAGGGAAAATAGTAATTTGTGCACTTCCTATTTTGACGGGGGAAATTTCCGTTAAGTGCTTCATTTCGCTGACAACGATGAGTTGACCGTCCTCGCCCCTGGGCAGACGACCTTCTTCATCAGGAACGAGTCCCCCTACGAATTTGATATGAGTTGGTACGACGCCCAGTTCAACGTTTGTGTTTAGTGTGATTTTTTCAGACATGTTTATTTTGGATTTGAAGAACTTATCACAAAGTGGCACCGGATGTGAAACTCCAAATTAAATCGCAAAAGTTATTGGAAAAGTGTAAGTTATGGCCTTGTGGGGCTTATTCTAGTAACCTTGCCATGTAGTATTAACGTGAAAAGATTATTACTCTGTATTTTTTGTTTAGCGCCCTTTGCCCCATTGAATGGTGGGGAAATTGAACTAAATCCGGTCATTGACGGCGCCGAACTGCAAATTGCTTATGATGGCGCTGCAATGGAAATGCGATGGTGGGGAGGTGGACGTTTAGAGGAATCCACTGACGGTTCGATATGGAATGTCGTTGCGACCAAGAGTCCATTTAGGGTTCCTCATTCCGATAAGAGTCTTTATCGAGTCCGAGATCATTGGGAAGGGAATCGCTCAATTACTGTCAATGTACCGCAATCTTATCGTGGCGATAAGGCCTTTCCTCTTTTTCTTCTCCTCCATGGATTCAGTCAGGGCGCTGATTCGTTTGAATCTTATTTTAAGATGAAGCCTTTGGTGGACAGTTATGATTTTATACTTGTTAATCCCGAGGGAACGCGCAACTCATTGGGGTTGCCTTTCTGGAATGCTTTTGGGGAGTGCTGTGACATAGAGAGATCAGGGGTCGATGATTCCTCTTATTTGCGAGGCGTAATCGAAGCTGTGCGCAAGAAATTAAATATTGATGACAGGAGAGTTTATGTTTTGGGTCACTCCAATGGAGGATTCATGGCCTATCAGATGGCATGTGAACATTCGGATATTATTGCAGGGATTGTGAGTTTCGCAGGTGGAAGTATTTCCGACAAAAGCAGTTGTGTGCCGGCAGGCCCTGTCAGCGTTCTTCATGTGCACGGCATTGTGGATCCTATCGTTCCATACGTTGGATTGAGTGAACCTTTTGGCGTTCCTTTTGATGGAGCTTTAAATTCAGTGGAAACGTGGGCAGAGCATAATGGTGTTGGACCTCTCACAAGTGATGTATTCGCATCCCTGAACCTAGTCGCTTTGGATTTTGGTAATGATACTTTGAGAATCAGATCCCCGGGGAACAAGCATGGAGACGTAGAGCTTTGGAGTATTCTTAACGGATCTCATATTCCATTACTAAGTTATAATTCGGATGGAACGAGTACCAGACTTGCGGAAATTGCAGTGGAGTGGCTCTTAAGGAGATCAAAGTTTGACTAGCAGAGAGGAGATTTTTTTGTTTGAATGTGAGCTGAACGATAATTTATGAGAAGACTGATTCTTTTCCTGATCATTATAGGAAATTACAATAATGAAACGCAGGCCAAGCCATTGGACTATGCTAAGGATATTGTTCCTCTCCTTGAAAAATTCTGCGTCGAGTGTCATTCAGATGATGATGCGGAGGCGGATCTTAATTTCGATGATTTCAGGACAATTAATGATTTACGAAGCGATACCAAGGCATGGATCAAGGTCGATAAGATGCTCTCTTCCAGACAAATGCCACCCAAGAAGTCGGACCAGTTATCGGACTCAGAGCGGGACATGTTTTCTGGATGGGTTCATAATTTTTTGACCGTTGAGGCTCGAGCCCGTGCCGGTGATCCGGGGAGGGTCGTTCTACGCAGACTCAATAATGATGAGTATAATTATACTGTTCGTGATCTGACTGGGGTGAATTCCCTGAACCCGACAAGAGAATTCCCCGTCGATGGAGCCGCGGGTGAAGGGTTCACAAATACTGGTGACGCTCTAGTCATGTCACCTGCGTTGGTTGAAAAGTTTCTTGATGCTGGGAAGGAAGTTTCAAAGCATGCGGTACTGACGCCGACCGGGATTCGGTTCTCTGAACATTTGACCGAGCGTGACCTGGCCGACGAACTTATGGATAAGATCCGTAGTTTTTACTCAGGGTACGTAAATGTGGGAATCAAGGGAGGGGATAACTGGAATGATTCTGCTGATTTGAAATCTTCAGCGTTGAACAGAAATGGTAGTATTCCCTTACAGAAATACTTTACTTCGACATTAAAGAACCGGAAAGAACTTGTGTCCGGCTCAGCATCAGTTGTTGAATTGGCCGAAAGGGATGGCCTGAATCCGAAGTATCTTCAATTTCTCTGGGAGGTCCTTGATCCGTCCAGACCGTCTCCGGATTCTTTCTTGCTGAACCGTGTCAGGAACCAGTGGAACCGTTCCAATGATTCTTCTCTATCAGATATGGTTAATGAGGTTTCCCAGTGGCAGCAGGCGCTGTGGCGCTATGATGCCATTGGCCACATTGGCCGGGAAGGGGGGCCGAAGGCTTGGATGAATCCGAGGAACGTCACGAGCAACATCCAGGAATTTCGGATCTCTCTGGATGAGCCTAACGACGGATCGGACATCGTTATTTATCTGGGTGCATCGGATCTCGGGGATGGAAATTCCGGAGATTATGTTTTATGGAAAGAACCGAAGCTTGTTGGTGGGGTCGGTGGCGACATCCCATTAAAGAATGTTTTAGGGCTTGGTATCGAACTTAAGCGGATAAGGAAGCAATCGCTCAATAATGTTTCAAAGTTTCTGGAAGCGGCGACTGATGCACTCAAGGAAAAGGACGGGCCTGATGAGTTGGCTGCTAGGCATGGAGTGGATGCATTGATACTAAGGTCATGGCTTAATTATCTTTCAATCGGCCCGGGAGGTCCTGTCAAAGTGGAGGGACTCTTTAAAAATAGGATACCTAAGACTGGCACTTATGACTTTGTCAGGGGATGGGGTTCGGCTCAGACCCCGAACATCATTGGTAATTCATCGGATGATCAGGTCAGAATTCCTGGAATATCAAAGCCTCACTCGGTCGTGGTACATCCCTCGCCCACAATTTTTGCAGCGGTTGGCTGGAAGAGTCCCATCGATGGGGTTGTAACAATTGAAACAGAAATTGCTGATGCTCATCCGGAATGTGGGAACGGTGTAGAGTGGTGGATTCAACACCGGACCAGTAGGGAGCATAGCAACCTTGCCAAGGGTGAGTTTGGAATAGGTGGGTTTTATAAATCTAAGCCAATGAGTGTGGCAGTTCGAAAGGGTGAGCTAGTTTCTATTATCGTTGGGCCCAGTAAGGGAAATCATTCCTGTGACCTTACAAATATTAACATGATTGTATCGGAAGTTTCCGGGCCAAAACGTAAATGGAATCTGGCCCTTGAGGTCTCATCCCGCATTCATGAAGGGAATCCTATCAGGGACGATCATGGGAATGATTCGGTCTGGCATTTTTATAAGGGGCCCCTAGCAGAGATGGATGGAGGTTTGGGAAACTCGGCTCGAGTCCCACCCGGATCACTGCTTGACCAGTGGATCAATGAGGAGAATCCGGAAAAGAAATTCATGCTAGCAATGAAGATCCAGGAGCTCACAATGGATAAGATTAAACCTGATCCAGGATCCCCCGATGAACTTCTAATTTCGCATATGAACGAAATTTTCGTTCCGGATGATCCAGCAAAGCTACTCGGTTCTGTGAAATCTGATGAACGGTTCGGGAAACATCCTCAGGGCAAAGTGGTTCCCTCAACGGATCTCATTGTGAAGGCTCCGTCGGTCACTGAAATTCGTATTCCAGCGGAACTGGCAAGGGGCAGGACAGTTGTTCTTAGAGCAGAAGTTGAGTCGAGCTTTACCGATCAGGGGTCGGTTCAAGTCAGTGCCGGTACCAGTTCTCCGAAAACTGATCAGATACTTCCTTCCCGAGCGATTCTCGTTGCAGAGAACAGTGAATCTGAAAAAAGAGTAAAGAAGGGGCTTGAAGATTTTCGCCAACTATTTCCTGCCTCTTTGTGTTATCCAAAAATTGTGCCAATCGATGAGGTGGTGACCTTGGCCCTTTACTTTCGTGAGGACGAGCACCTTCAGGAGTTGATGCTAGATAAGGAAGAGAGGGCTCAACTTGATAGGCTCTGGGATGAATTGCTCTATGTGACTAAGGAACCATTTAAACTTGAGGTCGCTTATGAGCAAATAGTTGAGTTTTCCACTCAGGACAGACCAGATCTGGTTATTGCTTGGAAACCCTATAAGGAGCCGCTCATGGAAAAAGTAAGAGCGTTCAGAAAAAGACTCGGGGCTGATGAGCCGATGCATCTTGAGAAGGTCCTTAATTTCGCAGAGAGAGCCTGGAGGAAGTCCTTGTCAGAGTCTGAAAGATTAGATCTGAAGAAACTTTATAATGACTTAAGGGAACGGGAAATATCCCATGAGCAGTCTATCCGCCTGACCATTGCGAGGATCCTGACGTCACCGGCTTTCTTGTATCGCCGGGAAAGTTCAGGCCCTGATAAGGATCCAGTCAGGGTAAATGCTTATGAGCTGGCAACGAGGCTCAGTTATTTTCTCTGGTCTTCATGCCCTGACTATGAACTTCTGGAGGTGGCTAAGGATGGTTCTCTGACAGGGGACAAAGAGCTATTGAATCAGACAACAAGGATGCTTCAGGATCCGAAGACTAACCGCATGGCTGAGCAATTTGCGTGTCAATGGTTCCATGTTCGTGCCTTTGACCGTAATGATGACAAGAATGAAAAAATATTTCCACAGTTCAAGACATTGCGTTCATCTATGTATGGTGAAACTTTGAAATTCTTTGAGGAAATGTTTAGGAATAACGGTTCGGTTCTAGATATTATCCTCGCAGATCATACCTTCGTGAATGGTCCACTAGCCGAGCATTACGGGATCGAGGGAATTAGTGGCGATGAATGGAGAAGGATCGACGGCATACATGTAAAGGGCAGGGGAGGGGTTCTCGGAATGGCAACCATTCTGGCTATCAATTCAGGAGCTTCTAGGACCAGTCCCATTCTTCGGGGAAACTGGATCTATGAAACGCTCCTCGGAGAGAAGTTACCGAAGCCACCGGCAAATGTCCCAGACCTTCCTGAAAGAATTCCTGAAAGCCTTACAGCAAGACAGGTCATTGAGAAACACAGTTCTGCTAAGGAGTGTTCTAAGTGTCATGAAAGAATTGATCCTTATGGTTTCACTTTAGAGCAATTTGACGCCATAGGAAGGATAAGGAAAAATCAACGCGATACCTCGGCAACACTCTTTGACGGGACTCGAGTCAATGGTATTAAGGGCTTACGTGAGTATCTAGTAGGCCAAAGGTTAGATGATTTTCTTGAACAGTTCTGCCGTAAGTTTCTTGGTTATGCCCTTGGCCGCGAGGTTCA
>Ga0114993_10002072_pt1 | contig 22485 bp, 5 predicted proteins | sample ArcticOcean_MG_C_FD_87042 | JGI IMG/M metagenome (GOLD analysis project Ga0114993, IMG submission 87042) | Marine microbial communities from western Arctic Ocean - ArcticOcean_MG_CB2_150 | ecosystem: Environmental > Aquatic > Marine > Oceanic | place: Arctic Ocean: Canada Basin | collected...
CTTGGTAACCTTTATAACCTTGGTAACCTTGCCCTTGATAACCTTGGTAGCCATGCCCTTGGTAGCCTTGGTATCCATGACCGTCTTTGCCTTGGTAACCTTGGTAACCTTGATAGCCTTGGTTACCTTGGTAACCTTGGTAACCTTGGTATCCTTGCCCTTGGTAGCCTTGGTAACCCCGTTCAGCTTGGTAGCCTTGGTAACCTCGTTCAGCTTGATACCCTTGGTATCCGAACCCTTGGTAGCCTTGGTATCCGTACCCTTGATAGCCTTGATAGCCTTGGTAGCCTTGGTACCCTTGATCGCCTTGATCGCCTTGTTTCGGGCAAGAACCATGGCAAACTACAATTGTATCATTGCCAAATTCACTTGCTCCCCCCAAGTGGTAAGAAGCGTCAGATATAGCGATTGTCACAGTTTGATTTTGTCGATCAGCTGTTCCTTGGGTGTAGTCGTCTCCTTGATGAATACATACAGGGGGATCTCCTATAGTAGTGTAACATTCGCGGCCAACATTAGCGTTGTCCAAATTAAGATTAATCGTGCTAATTCCGTGATAATGCCAATGCGTAACATTTAAACCAAGGCTCTGGAACGAATCACAAGCTTTACAACCTTGATAGCCTTGATAGCCTTGGTATCCTTGATAACCTTGATATCCAAGCCCTTGGTAGCCTTGATAACCTCCGACACTACTTTGGTAACCTTGGTATCCTTGATATCCAAGCCCTTGGTAACCTTGGTAACCTTGGTAACCTTGGTAACCTTGGTAACCTCGATCTCCTTTCGCCATCGTAGCGCAATCCGGATCGCATTCATCGGCGTCTACTTCTACGACAATACCACCGAGGACCCCAAAGTTACAAAGAGCCACCGCCTTGGCCTCAGTTGCACAATGATACGTTGGCGGCGTTGTCGGGATGGCGTTTACCAAGGGGGACCAATTTCCATTAGTCGCGTTGCAGTAGTCCTCTGCGGGTATTACCCCAAAGCATCCATTGATGGTGGAGCAGACGTCTAAGCAGTCGAACGAAATCACACCGTTATCAAATGTTGAGCAACCCCATTGTGATATATTCCCCGTTACGATTGGCATAGTCTGAAGTCCGGGCCAGTCGGTCGCCCCGGGATCTCCTTGGCAAGTCCCATCACCACCAGCATCTACCACGTGCGGGCGGCATTCGTAACAAGCTATTGTCTCAAAGTCCGGTTGGCCACCTTGGTAACCTTGGTACCCTTGGTACCCTTGGTAGCCTTGGTAGCCTTGATAACCTTGGTGGCCTTGGTCACCTTGGTCGCCTTGATAACCTTGGTTACCTTGGTAACCTTGATAACCTTGGTAGCCGTGCCCTTGGTAACCTTGATGGCCTTGATAGCCTCGTGGTCCTTGTGGTCCTTGTGGTCCAACACAATAGGTCACGTTGGTGGTGCCGGCGGGGCAGGGCGGGATGCCCGGCGTTACTCCGTGCTCCACGTGGACGGTAGCAATAATATTGCCATTGTTATTCCAGCAATACCAGCATACCAAACCTTTCCCTTGGTAACCTTGGTAACCTAGACCGTCTTTCCCTTGGTAGCCTTGGTAGCCTTGGTTGCCTTGATAGCCTTGGTAACCTAGACCGTCTTTCCCTTGGTAGCCTTGGTTACCTTGGTAACCTTGGTTTCCTTGGTAGCCTTGGTAACCTAGACCGTCTTCCCCTTGGTAACCCCTAACATCACTTTGGTAACCTTGGTATCCTAGACCGTCTTTCCCTTGGTAGCCTTGGTTGCCTTGGTCGCCTTGGTAACCTTGATAACCTTTATGAGCGCACGCTCCATGACAAAAAGTAATAGGTGAGTCATGCGTGGTATCAAGAGCCTTTGGACCATTCTCATGATAGTCAGAATCAAGTATTTCTATCTCAACCGTTCTCAATGCCACCCCGTTAGCCCGTGCTATTGTGCCGTTATTTGTAGACACTCGTCCCTGAAATTGAACTGTGGTATCCGAACCCCAAAGAAATGCACTAATACATATTAATTCCCCTGCACCTTCAGGATTACCGAGGGCCGGTCCATCCGAATAGCATAAACAATGTTCTTCTGTATATTGGTTATGATATCCAAATGGAATAACTAACTTCGTTCCGGTCGCGTCGTAATCAAGTCCAGCGCCAGAGGGATGTGGTGCTTCACCCCCCTGATGTTCAACCGTGTCACAAGCCGGGCAGCCTTTGTGCCCTTGATAACCTTGGTAACCTTGGTAACCTTGGTAACCTTGGTAACCTTGATAACCTTGATAACCTTGATAACCTCTTTCTGCCCCGCACTTCTCCATGCTTACTTCTTTAGCGTTGTCATATGCTATGCCGTATTCTTGAGCGCATAGGTCTATAGCGCCTTCTTTGGTGGCGGACATTTCATATTTTCCTGAGGCATTCAGTTCTGCAACCCAACATTCCCAACATTTTTGATGCGCGGCTTGATAACCTTGGTAACCTTGGTAACCTTGGTAACCTTGGTAACCTTGGTAACCTTGGTAACCTTGGTAACCTTGGTAACCTTCCGCCAAACAATTTTTGAATGAAGATTCACTGCCGATAAGTATGCCGCTTAGATTACACGCTGCACTCGGGTCGGTGCCTTGACATAATGCATGACATGGATCCTCAGCTTCTTCTCTTGACGGAGCAATTACATAACCATAATCAACACCGTCTACTTGGCACGGCCAACACTTTGGAGCGCTACCTTGGTACCCTTGGTAACCTTGGTAACCTGTAATACATTTTGTTCCGTTTACCGCTAATAGTCCGCCAGTCCAACCAAAATTTGGGTCAGCTGAAAACTCGTCAGTACAATGAGTGTTTGCGTTATCCTCTGAGCCAAAGAAATATACTTCCCCAAAATCTGCCTCACCATTTTCGCATTCCCAACACGAGGGCCCGCCGCCTTGGTAACCTTGGTAACCTTGGTAGCCTTGGTAACCTGTAATACATTTGCTTGAGCTTACCTTTTGAACAAAGTCAGTATATTGAAATTCCGATGTACACCACCCCTGAGCATCACTCTCTTCACCCAAGAAGTAGTCTCCTGTGCCAGCGCCATAATCATAGCATTCCCAACACGAAGCAGGGCCGCCTTGATAACCTTGGTGTCCTATGCAATATCCTACATGGTTTTCAAGCGGATCAGGACACTTAGCTAAAGCTTCTGTCGAGTCAGCGGCATGGACGGTTGCGATAAGTTCGTTGGCATTATTGTAACAATGGAAACATATTGCAGCTACACCTTGGTACCCTTGGTGACCCCGCTCTGCCCCACATTTTTCTCCAGATACTTTCTCAACTTTATTGGTTGAACCCCCCATGTAATTTTCCGCACACCAACTTAACGCGTCTCCTTCAGACCCTAGAAAATAATCACTTTGAGCAACATCGTCCTCATAGCACTCATAGCAATTTGAACGAAGACAAATCGATGAATCGACCAGCTTAACGTCGTCGTAGGTCTCGGACTTTTCTGAGCACAGTTGCCATGCGTCATCCTCTGTACCAGACATTACGTAAACGCCCGTTGGGTTTGCGCCCGCCAAGCATTCCCAACAATTCGCGCTACCTTGATACCCTTGGTAACCTTGGTAACCTTGATGACCCTCAGCGCACGCACCCTGACAGAGAGTAACTGTGCCGCTTACTCCATCGAATAAGTTGTCGTCGGATACCGGCTTAATTGTTAATTTGTTATCGTCACACTCGACAATTTCGACTTCTCCAAGAACCTTCAAGCTAGACGATAAGCAATAAATTTGTCCCGGCTCGTAACAAAGGCAGTCTTCTGCCGGTGGGCAACAAGCGCACTCTTCCCACGCGCCCACGCCGCCCTCTTGGACGGTGGCGTTCATGTCTGGAGAATTAGAAATATTTTCAGGGACGTTTGCGCTATCTTCGTCAACCACCTTGTAGCACTTGTCGCCGTATGAAACGACCATTCCGTCAGCCCACCAACAACAACCAGAATCTTGTGAAAATTGACAATTATCGTCGCTGGGATCACACCACGCACCTAAGGGCGTGCAGCATGGGTCCACTTTTGGGGGAGGGGTTGTGCAATTACTCAGGCGAGGTGGTATACTTCCGCTCCGGGTATTTGTATCATAAATTGGTAAGGAGCACTGATCTTGCCATAAACTTTCAACGGTATTTGAGCCACCCCAATTTTCAGAAAGGAATGGATCAACGCAGGTCGCGCTTTCTGTTTGAAGTGCGCTTATGCCACAACCATCGGCCACGGGAATGCCTGAGTTAAAAAGTTCCGCAGCGACCTGAAAGTGAAGATGTGGGCCGCAAGAGTTTCCAGAACTTCCCACGACACCAAGCACGTCCCCACTGCTTATCGCTTGTCCCTTGGTTAAATGATTTGTGCTGTTTTTTGCTAAATGAGCATAATCAGTATACCTGTAACCTAATCCTGTATCACCGTGATCAATTATTACATAGTTTCCGCAAGGAGCAGAAAATGCTCCGTCTACGACGTCTGGACACAAACTTCCTCCGGGGTCATGCTCCCCATAAGTGCTTTCAGTTTGATTACAAGACAGACATTGGTCATCGTACCCATCTACGATCTCAATAATTGTACCACTTGCAGCCGCATAAACAGGCATTGGATTGGCGACTACATTTGCCCAATAGGCTGACGATCCGGTATCAGTGAATCCATGAAAACCTATATCCGTACCTTTATGACCAGAATAAGCATCGACACTATTACCCGTCCATGGAGGATCATAAAAACCTACGACAGTATGATTGGCGGGCACCGGCCAAATTAGTTTTTCGTATGTCAGGTCATCGCCGGCAAGACAAAGGCAAGCCTCACCCGCATATACGTCAGGATATGCTGAAGAATAACCCGTAGAGCAGGTCCCACAATCGTACGCATCCCAAAGTGGGACATCATTTTCAGTAAATCCTTGGTTTATGCTCCTTAGATTCTCTAAGCAATCAATCATCCTATCGCGCTGATGATATGTAAATACATTCATGCATAGATCTGTTGGATAATCCATGAAATTTTCCCACATATCAGGACACATTGAATTCCCGCTTATGACATCCGCCCAACTATCAACCGTCAGCTCTGGACAATTTCTGCTGCCATCGGCAGCGCCGTAGTTAGGTCCGGCAATCGGTGGGGTGTCAATTATGTCGGGCAACCCAAAAGCGGTTTCTTCCCACGGATGATCTAAATTGAGCCAATGTCCGATTTCATGAGTTAAGGTTCTCCCAAAACCATACTCACTATCGCTTTCGGAGTGCCCCGGTACAGACCAATATGTTACAACAACTCCGTCCGCGTCGTGAGGAGAGCCTGTGGGAGGATGGGTGTAACCCAAAATACCCCCCTGAAGGTCACATGTATATACGTTACAGAAGGTTTCCGGCAGATTAATATCTTGACCACCCGTTTCAGTATGAAAAATTTGGGTCGAATCGTCCCGGGGATTAAACAACTCGTCGGTCTCGGTGCGCGTCACCCAAGCTGGATCCCATATAAATTCTATACAACAATCAGCGTGGCAACTGTCCCATCTACTGCCATCGCTCATCATCCATGACGATTCGTTTAATTTTCTAAAGTCTTTATTTAATTGATCCACTTGAGCCTGTAGGGCTACGTTTGACAAGTTTTCCGCCGGATTGTTCGGGGTGTGCAATACATTAAACCAAAGGTTTATTTTATAGACACATTCACCATTATTTCTTTCAACTATGCTAGAAAGCCTTTCTCGGGTACCTCTTTCTAATTCAATTAATTTAGATTTTAATTCAGGATCTTTTTCAATACAGTGTTGGGTGTGCTGCACTGCATGGCATCTAGATATTCCTGTCGTTGGACAGCATTCACTTGCTAGAATGACCTTATCTTCACTAAAACGATCTTCAAGCTTACCTCTTGTTCTTGCTACAAGCAGTCGGGCGCCGCCACCGCTACAATTTTCCGCACCCGCTTGTTCTACATGGTTTTCAAGTGGATCAGGACATAATTGTAATGCGGCTGAAGCATCTGCGGCACTAACGAAACCGAGATTACCGTTACCATTGTCTAAGCACTGCCAACAGGTGCCACCCGACCCTCCTCCTCCTCCTCCTTGCGTTGTAATATCGGACCAATCAAACTGCTCGCAAGCGGGGCACCCTTGATGACCTTGGTAACCTTGGTAACCTTGGTAACCTTGATATCCTTGATAACCTTGGTAACCTTGATATCCTTGGTGCCCTTCGCCGCCCAAACAAGGAACAGGCTTATCTCCAACCAAAGTACCCACACAGCAGGGAGGATTGCTTGCGTCGCTCATGGTGGAGGTTACGATTTCTTCCGTCTCGGGATCAACCGCCGCTTGACATTCAGTAATTAAATCTTCATTTGTTTCAGCTGACGAACGTATACACGCAAGCTCCTCACCCGCGTCATTAAGGCATATTGCGCAAAATTCGCCCGTATCTAGCTCTTCGCATACTTTATGAGCTTCCTCTAGGTCTTTTCCTCTAGAGATAAAAATTTCACCATTTGGCCTTTTACATTCCCAACAGAGATCGGCATTACCCTGATAACCTTGAGGACCTACTAAGCCCTGATGACCCATCGGTCCATCTTGCGCTCTATTACAGGAGATAACTGACCTTGCCCTACCTGCTACGTTTTTATCTTCAAAATATATAGCTGGTTTAATGATGTCAGAATATGGCCTATAATAACCATCGCAGCATCCGTATATGTCGGACGAGACGTTTGGTAAAGCGCTATAAATTTGAAATCCACCAAAACTTCCTGCCGTTCTGTGGGTTAAATTAAGACTTACGTTATCTTTAAAAGATTTTCCCGCCCAAGTGCTACTATAGAATTCGCCAGCAACGTCGCTCCATTCAATTATTTCTGGATAAGAAAGGTGACCTACATAGCCTGCATCAGAACCGTATTCAGCACCTTCTATTTTCTTTATGTCATTTACTTTTTTTACCTGAATGGGGTCTAAACGTTGCACTTCTATTATGTCTCCGACCTGATAAGCTGGCTGAATCGGTCCAAGGCTTCCTTCCCATGAGGCCATGTTCTCTAAATATTCGCACGCGCAACAATCTCCGTCGTTTACGGAAATCGCACCGTTGGTATCAAATAGTTGACTACATTGTATTTCTACTGGCGAAATTTTGCTTACAATTCCCTCAGCGCTAACTGACGTTTGTCCCACTGCGGTACCAGTCCATTTTGACGCGGCCCCAGTGACGCAAACATGTTGGCCAACATAAATCCCATTCCATCCGTTGCATGTTATAGTAGAATCCCATTTTGTTGGCGATTTAGACATGAATACGTCTGGAATCTCTTGAGTAAATGCTCCGGCTGAAAGAACCCCTCCTGCGCCGGTTGGTAATGGCAAAGATATCCATCTCGAATTTCCGTTTGGATCTTCTCTGTAAGCGGAGCCAGCCTTTTCTGCCCTTTTCCAAGGAGACAGAACCATTCTTTCCCAATGTTCAGGAATTGTGTTTCTGTTAAAATAAAGAGGAGATCTCCCAACCAAAGCGTCTTCTTCATTAATATGCAGACTAAAACAATCACAATCTATAACATGGACATGTAAACTAGCCTTATCTATTCCGTCTCCTATAAGGTCTCCGCCGTGAGAATAAAGCTTCTGGCCGGAAATATCTCCTGTGACTGGATCATGCCTATAAACGTCGCTCGATGAGGTAATGGGAATTTTATATTCTCCACCCCCGGCTAAAGCGTTGCCCGGTCTTCCTGTTGAGTTTCCTACGAACCAATGCTCAACGGCTTCTCCGTTTAAGAGGTTATGCTCACGTCCAGAACAAAAAGAATTTATATAATCTCCGCCAGCGTATGCGGGGTCCGTAGCGAGATCATCGTAAACAAACTCTCCACTGAGCTTCCAAGCCGTGCCACCGGCACCTTGCGAACATAAATTATTACCTTCATTAATAATAATTTTTACATATCTCCTTGACCCGTCTAAATCAGCAGATATAACAGGGCAATCACAGTCGTTTTCTGATGGATCGCATCCACTATCCGATTGAAAATTGACTGGCACTGCATCTGCCGGAACCTTACTGCCCCCTTCTGGTCCAGCTTCGGCAGCGCAGGCAGTTATTATGCTTCCTTCTCCAATTATTGCGTGCTTTATTGCATTGGCAAGCGGAGTTTGGGACACATGAAGCTTCACGTCGAACTCTATATCTATATCTGGATTCTGTGCTGTCGCACAATTTTCTGTACCCGCTTGTTCTACATGGTTTTCAAGCGGGTCATCACATAATTGCAAGGCGGCTGCAGCGTCCGCAGCGCTAACATAACCGTTATTGTCACCGACAGGACTATTACCATTATCTAAGCACCGCCAACAGAACGTAGGACTATCAGAATAAACAATCTTTATCCAATCCGGTATGTTTATTGATTGGAATTTTAATTTTAATTTTCCCCCACCGCACAAAACATCCAAGACCGCTGTATCTATGATTATTTCTTTCTGATTTCCGTCAGACGAGCTTGAGGTTATTTTTACATTTTCGCATGGGGTAGCCCCTGCCCCGGTCTGAGACTGATTAGGGAGAGGATAGCCTGTTATATTACAAGAATTAAAATCTACATCAACTTCATGGTTAAAAACAAAGCTTCCGTTTTTATCAAATGGCGTACTTGCCCATAAACTTTTTGGTCTAGCGACTAGAAATTGTTGCCCCGTATAGAGGTCTTCTACCATTAAGAGCCGGCTATATAGATTAATATCTTTACACAAGGCGCCAGAGTATCCTACGTCTTCATGCAAGCCTATGACTTTGACTTGTCTGTAAGACTCGCCACCAGTTAAGCTTAGCTCTTTCCACGTTTGTGTCATTAGGTAGTATTACCTCCTGTTATTTCAATTTCTTCTACAAATTCATTTGTCCTTGTGTCCGCCATGTCCCCGGTAACTTTTAGCTTTACTTTCATTTGGTCATAATCATAAAAAGATTTCCCTTTAATTTTAATATATAAAGCTTGATTATCTGATAATGTATACTTGGTTGCGTCCTCATAAATTCCCGGGCCATAAGCGTTATATGGGTACGCATTTTCTCCCTGATCACCAGTGTGGTTGCTGTCCTTGTAACTTATTACACCTCCAGAGATGCCCACGCCCACATACATGTCCCAAGTTTCTGTAAAAGTTTTATTATATTCTTCTACGGTCATCGTAGCCTGAGCTTGATGTGCGGAAGAATTGTTTGAGTCTAAGGCTCCGGTAAAGTAGACCGTGGGTGGAACATCAAAATATATCCCAGAATTTGTAACACTTACTGACGATACAGTGCCGGCGTTCATTTCTACTACGCCTTCGGCTTGTATGTCATTCCCTTGTACATTGCTAAAAACTACGCTTGCATTACCCGTGTACCCCTCTCCAGCGTCTATTATTTGCACCTCTGTTATTCTGTAGTATTTTCCTATGTTCCCCTCTACATATTCCAACGTTGGTAAAACTTTTTGATAATCTGTTCCCCCGACTATGGTTGTTTCATATATAAAAGTGCCAATTTCTTCGCTATTAATTGCGCTAAAATCAAAAGCTTGAGAAGCGCCTACCTCGAACTCTCTCAACTCGTTCCAAACAGTTACGAGATCAGCTTCTCTCGCGTCTGTGCGATCTTCTATGGATATTTTTCCTATGCTAGTGTCTAAATCTAAATTAAATGCGTGGTTGCCTTGTATTCCTGCGGTGTTATTGAGCACGAAGTCCTTCGTTTCTTGTGGAGCTATCACAGATGGATAGGATTGTAGTGTATAATTTGTGTTAGTTTTTCCTTTTAGCGTTACGTTGAATATGTGTATTGTTCCATCTGTTGACAAATTTTTCATTTGAGCAGTCACCGTTGTCCCCAAGGTAACAGAAGATGGCGCGGTAAAAACATAAGGAACTCCGTCTGAAAAAATTTTTAAATTAGCATCTAAATAACAATTGTTTGTGTTAATAAAAAAATCTTCAATTTTAAAATCTTCTTTAGTTTTCCCTCTACCAATGATTATATTATCTATATAATAGTCATAATAATTTTCTGATATATCTCCTGATATGGAAAATTTTGAAGAAGGATCATAAGAGTGAACGTAGTAACCATTGGTGTCATAGATTCTCCCCTTGTTAAATGTAAATTGCATAGACTTGCCTTCTCCACTGAAGCCAATAGAAACGTCGCCAGTCAAATTACTGACGCCAGCGTTATTTAACAGGAATGATATTTGTTTTTGTCCCGTTAATTTTCTGGTATTGTTTCCTTCAAATTTCATTACGCTTTTATCCCCCAATCTCCTCGATTTATGTCAATGCCGGGCTTCGCTATCCTGCCCTCAATAGCTCTTGGCCCAATTTTTTGCAATAGAACATCTCTTTTCGGTAATTTTTTAGGTCTAGTTAAGAAGGTAAGATCAGTCGTTATTCCGCTCGAATCCAAAACCACATTAAATGTTGATAATCCATGCGCGGGAGTCATGTATTGAGTTAGCGTATCAAACTCTGTACCGTCTACTCTTACTTCTACAGATTCGTTGGTTGAGTCAGCGCTCTGAGTCATAGCGGACATAAAAGAGTAAAACGTAGGCAAAGATACCACTTCTCTAACAGGGGGGTTTACAAACGTATTTTCTACGACCAAATGCTCTTGGTATTTACCTCTTTCATCTACTTCTAGTGAGTCAAGATCCTGAGTGACGTCCATGTCAACTATTCTGGTCTCGAGTACGCCCCTGCCTCCGTTCGCTTCTTTTAATTGCTCCGGAGTCGGAGGCTCACCCATCACAATTTGTTTTCGAGGATACGCCCCCTTTTCGGTTTGGTCAGACACCCAATACCCTTTATAGTTATGCTCTACGGGGTAAACTATACCGATCTTTTGACCCATGTGGTGAATCCACAAAAGTCTCGATGCATAATTTGTAAATTTGTGAATAGGTTCTTCTATGGAGTCACACCTACAAACTGTGTCGACTATATCTTCTTCGCAATATAGTATGCATTCGTCTGGATCGCCTTTTATACTTTCCCTAGCTCTTCTTTGAGAGTTTTGATAAACCATGGCGTTAAGTATCTCGCCATCCGTATTGTATATTGTCCCGGTACAAGCGGGGTCCATAAATCCTGCCGCGGCAATACAGTCAAGATTACACGATGAGCCGCCGTCCTGTACTTGAGTGGAGGTACAACGCCAATGATCATAATCTATATGAAGAACCTGCGCGCTTACCGAGCCAACAGTGCCGCACCCCGTGGCTGTTGTCGCGGTGTGGAGAACGTTTGCGTCGCACAAAGCTTGAGCAGCGGCTTGGTCTGCGGCGGTGACCCCAAATAGATTTACTCCGGCGTTGTCCATGCAATACCAACAGCTTGCATCTGAACCAATGGGGCTAGGAACCTTAGCTATCATTTTGTCCATGTGAGGAATTATAGCTATCCCGGGAAAATACCCTTGATCCATATATTCTGGCTTTATGATATCTCTTTCCCAGTTTACCATACCGACTATCTGTGTGAAATATCCTGCCATCTGCCTGTCGTCATAACTGTTAATCCTTGTATAATAAGGAACGTAAAGATCTAAATCCGACAGATTCCCCGGGTCAGTAGCCCACCCGTCGGCGTCACTTGTATCCGTTTTCATTCTGTTCCTTAACATCTTCTCAACAGCTTCTGGAGGAGTTCCCCAAGCGTTATCTGAGATTTCAAAGATTGATCTTTCGGGACAGTATGTGCACGGATCCGTATCAGTGACGCCAAATGGTATCCCGAAAAACCCATTGTTAGCTCTTAAGATATTCTTGAATGGATAACTGTGACCTTTATATATCTTGCTTGTCGGAAGCGTTGATATATCATGCTCGTAAAAATATGTAGCGTGGCGTTGGCCGCCTTCTAAATCGAAAAGGAACTTTGGGCATTGTCTTTCGTCTGGCGGTGGATCAACCGGGCCGTAATTATATATGCCCTGCGCAAGCTGTTCGGGGGTTGATCTATTTCCAAACCAGTATCCATATTTACCCAAAAAGTCATCGGCTAGCTCTTTGTCATAATCTCCCACTCTTCCTTGAAAGTTTTCATTCCATAAACCAAGAAAAACAGAGTAATTGTCTGGGTTATCCCATATAGGGTGCTGTGTCCCACCACCACGGGAAGTTAGACCATAACCCTCGGCTATCCTAAGTCTTTTTCGCTTGTCCTCTTTGTATTTCTCTTGCATTGCTGGTCGCCGCGCCAGAGGTGCCGCATTAACATCATCCTGAGTAGTATTCATCGAGTGTTTGTGGCCCGGGGCAAATGCTGGGAAAAATCCTAAAGATTGCCAAGGTATATCAGCCCTAAGTCTTGGATCATTTGGATTACCCGCGCCTGTCGCCCACGGCCCGGGACCATCAATATGTACGCTTGGATCGTATAGCGGATCAGCAGCGCCCAACGGGTTCACCCAAGTTCTGTCTTCCCATTTTCGTCGAGCCAAATCGCTCAACCAAATTATTCTAGCCTCATCAGTGTACTTAGCTAAAGCCATGCTAACATATAATTCATCATCTGTTCTGCCTAGATTTGCCGATCCATCTTGCGCGCCACCCCGGAGAGCGTCCATCGGAGTAACGACTTTTCCTACAGCTTCTTCATAATGTTTTTGCTTTCTTTGGAACGGTCTGGGGGGCTTAATGTATTTTACTACAGGGGTTTGCTTGTATGTATTTTCTAATGTATGTTTTTCTACATGATTTCTTATTAAAGATCCTTCCGTGCCTTCTTCTGCGTTTTTAGAATCTGGACCAAACCCGGATTCAATCGCATTTTTAACATCAGTTAGGTCTATTGCTTTTTCCAAGTCAATTCCTTGAACAAATAAATCTTCTAGGGACCAATCAAAAACAAAATCAAAACTAAAATCCGCAGCCCAAGCGCTAAGAACTTCTCTCAACGTTCCTGTATAGCTTGCGGCATATGTACTGCTTCTTTTAAAATCTCTTAGATTATGCTTGTAAACCGGATCCCCACTATATCCCAATGGGTCTCCTCCTAGAATGTAATCCAAGACGTTACAAAGATCGTCAAACGTATATTCTACCTTAGGAATTTCACAATTAGTTTCAGTAAACTGTTCTTTTCCCAAAAGAATGTACCCACCGTTTACGCACGCTTGTCCAGTTTCTACGTTTACAAAAGTTCCGTATGGAACAGGTCCGGTTATAGCCCCGCTGAATGGGTCCACTGCGCCAGTTCCGTCCCCCGCTATATAAATCATTCTTGTTATAGAGTGAGGCGCCTCTATGGAAGGTGGGTGCATCAATTTTGTTGGCCTCAAACTATTGCACTCAAGACACATAATTCGAAAACCAAATGTTTCTGAAATCCCGGTAACTTGGATCATGTTTGACGGGTTGTACCATTGACCCGCGTTTATGTCCACTTGAGTCATGGTGCCGTGTCTGGTCGCAAGACCTACGAAAATTTTGTCCAAACACATAGACTGATCAATGAAACTAACTGTCAGCGTTTTTGAAGAAGGCGAATTGCTAAAACTATAGCTATACAAATACATTCTATGGAACTTTACGCTCCCTAATTGAATCGTATACGCTCCCGAGTCTGTTACATTTAGATCATCGTTGGTGATCGTGTAATTATCCGCCGATTCGCCCACGATACTTAAGTTGATTTTAGTAGGTGAGTTTGAAAAACCAATAGTACACTGCGCTCCAAATATACCACCACCAAAAGCCCTGCCCGACTCTCCTTCTGGGGAGCCGTTCTTGGTCACCTTTATCCCTTGAATATCTTTAAACATTTTACCTTTTCCCTTACAAGATTACACTTTTTTAAAAAAAGCTTTTTTATGGTTTTTTCTCATTATATATTAAAAAATCCACCGTCATTGTTATAAATTATTGTTGTTTTTTGTTCGGCTTTATCGTTGGAATTATTCAAATTACAGGGGCAAGTTAATGAATATCCGCTGTTTTTGTAGACGCGCTTTCCATCTATCCAAATTTGCTCATCAATCACATTATAAGTGTTACAATGATAATACTTATTATAGAAATTCTCATTATGGGTTACTTCTTGCGGTCTTGTGATTAGGCCAAGCCTTCCGGTGGGTAATCCTGCAGCATGAATTATAAGAAAATCATTATCAGGGTGATCTTCATAGTCAACTTCAAAAATTAGCTTTTTTCCATCCAGATAAACGTCTTTTCCTTTGTGGGTGTACAAGTATATGTCTCCATTATAGCCAAAAAAGTCAGCAAAATACTTTTCATTGCTATATGTATCATAGATAACCTCATCTATTTCTACGAAAATATCATTTATTAGTTTTATTGTCCTTCCGTCAATTATTCGGTAGTCCACATCAGGCTCTTTTAATAGTCCGTTCAAATAAATATTAATATTTGTTGGATCTGAATAAGATTTATCCACATAAAACGTGGAGTCGGATGGGGCGAAAAGAGCTTTTTTGCCGCAGTTGCCTACGTAATCACCTCTAGAGTAAAACTCTATTCTTTGAGTCTTGTCGGTGTCTTTATTTAATAGGATGCATTTTTCAACATATTCTTGAGCGCTAGCAACGTCTTTCGTCTTTGATTCCGGGATCAAAGTTCTAATCATTTTAGTTACAGTCTCCGTGCTAGCTATATATTGATTAACGGTTTTATATTTTTTTTCTATTCTTGGTACGCTGTTATACAGAACGACATGCTGGCCCGTGTTTGTAATGACTTGGGATTGCATTTCGTCATAACCGGTAACCTGAAAACCGTCTTCTATATCTACGCTTACGGACTGACCCTGTCTTGGTACTTGCGTGGAAACCTTTTCGTAATGCTTCGCCGTAAATGAGGTTAAAGAAAACGCCTCAAATAATGTTAAAATATTTGTATTACTCAACTCAACATCAAACAATAAAAAACTATTCATTTTCCCATTAAATTTTTCATAATGACTGTCGCTAACGAAATTCTTGAACGTTCCCCCCAAGCACCAATTTCCGGCAGACCAATATTCGTTTACGAAAAAAGATTTTCCAGTAATCTTTTCTAAAATTGGATCATATACATATATAGATACAGAATTAGTTATATTTGACCTTGAGACCGCTATTAAACTTTTTTCTCCCACGGGTTTAATTAAAGTTTTAATTATTTTATCTCCGTCAGCATTGCAGCCTTCGTAAAATAAACAATTTGCTCCATTTATTCCAACTACGAAGCTCTTCGTGTCAGAAATTTCATTTCTATTGGTAAATAAAATTATAGATTTGTTTTTCGTCGTAGAGCACTCGATTTCCTCTAAGTCTATAAGAGCAGTCCATGTTGAAATCAACGGACTATTGACTATATGAATTATATCATCCCCCTGAAACGAAGCGTTGCCGTAAGTTGCTGCAGTTTTTGTTATTGCATTGTGCTGGAGCCCCACGGACAAACCAAGCATAGACCCTGAAGCTAGCTTGTTAATATTTTTGTCTATTAAGTGAGCGTCAATCCCATGTACGGAATTAAATATGAGTTTATTATCGTCAGAAATATCACGAAGATCACCAAGAATAAAATCGTTAGTGGACGCGGGGAATTCCCAGTCATACAATACCTTTAGATTCGCAGAATCAACGGATTGACCTTTTATCTTGTCTAATAATATTGTTTTATTTATATTCATGTCGCCCCTTTGTTATTGACATAGCGTAGCTACGCTTTCTTCTCCCAATTGATCACACGCGTCTTGAGCGTGCGCTTCGCTCAACGCATAAACTGTTCCTATGATTTCTGGCGGATCATCATTAGTCACGCAGTTGTAGCAATACGATCCACCTACTCCATCGCACGGCGTAGAGGCGGTCAAGCCACCTTGGTATAGAGGGTATTCGAAGTTACACCATGATACCGCATCCGTTTGTGTAGAAGCGTACACGGTTGCGATGGGCACATCCGCATATTTGCACAGATAACATTCCCCAGCGCCTTCAGGACATATCGCCGCAGTTAACGGGGCCAGTTCGTGTTGGTCGCATTTCGCTTGAGCAGCAGCTAGACTTATAGCGTACACTTCGGAAATATATACTCCCTCGTTTGGGTCTTCGCATTTATAACATTTTTCGGAGACACTTAAATCACAAGCCTGAACAGTTCCTACGCATTGATTGTTCGCGTCAGACTCGCTGCTAGCAGTAATTTGATGCAAGAATCCTCCGCTAGAATCATAACAATTCCAACAATGGTCACAAGTCTCAGGATTAAGTGACCCAAGGTCGTCGGGAGTTTTCTGATCACACAATTCTGAAGCGTGCTCAATGCTGCTACCGTAAACCTTGTCACCTACTTGATTGTTATTACCGTCTAGGCACATGTAACAATATTTTGTAGATTCTACGTCTGGCAAATCAACGCAAATTATATTTTCTGTTTGGGGCACGTAGCTTCTTAGTAAAGAATGAGTGATTGAATCTGACTGAGATGTTTTGTGGTTGATTGATTCAGTCGCGTCGTAGGATTCGGTTTGTCCTAGCATACCATTTAGTGTATCCTGTATTTCCAAAGCTTTTTCTCTCAGCTTGGGCTCAACGTCTAGCAAAGCAACACCAGCATCTTCTCTAAATGTTAAGTCTACTTTTACGTTTGATTTTGCTCTCGTTTGTATTCCGAATCTTTGTATAGAATAATGGCCGTTGTATTTTGCTTGCGCTGATGCGTGCGCTTTTACGTATTCGATTGGGTTCCTTACGTCGACGCTAAACGAAACCTCTGCGAAATCTTTCGAATTTGGATCGTTACTCATTGGTAATGTGTCTCGATCACTAAAAGTCGCAGACATGTTTAAGCTATTTTGAACTTCGTTTTTAACGACGGACAAAGACGTGGCGCTACCGCTTAACTCATGACACCTTTCCGGATTTACCCCCACGAGACCTTCTCCAATGTCTACGCAGAATCCGGCGGCATTACCGGGATCATTTGTTCCTATACCTGCTCTTACCCATTTATTATTCGTACATTCCCAGCACTCTTTCATCACGTGCGCGTGCTCGGCGTCAGCGAAACCGTGAAGGTAAGCCATGACATCAAAACTATTTAAGAAATCCTTTATATAAAATTGTCTCTCTGTTGAAAGCCCTCTAACCTTTAGCTCTCCATCTATTGTAACTTTTGAAATTTTTCTTATTTCATCCAAGTCTACTGTCACATTATAGTCAAAATAATATCGACTTGGATTTCCATCTGCATCAACGAACAAGGGGTTTGTGTCAAAGGATGCTTTTATTTTAATAGATTTATTAGTTTCATTTTCCTCAAGAGAATACCCTACGGGAACATTATATAATTCGGGCGCACGGATAGTCGGTATAGCTCCACCTCCTACGAGGCCATTAAATCCAGACAACCTTTCTGCTTCGTCAAACAACATGCCTTCTGGATCACCACCATTATCGGTTAAAAATCCATTTCTTAATTCCGCTAACGAAGTCTCTTTTCCCCCTAGATATTCGCCGACAATATTTACAATATTAAAATTTGCGTTAAGGGATTCGTTTATATCTACTGTAAATTTTTTACCATATTTCTTAACGCCACCAGCGGCAACATTAGCATTATTTACTTCATCTAGATAACCAAGAAAAGTTTCAGAAACTTCATATTTTCCAGTAAGCCGATCTATAGTCTCGTCCTGACTTATCAACAAAAGGTAAATTTGGGGATTGGCCAATCCACTTTTCGTTCCCCCATGCCACGCTTTATATAGGCCCTGTTCTGATTTGTGTTGGTCGCCCTTTCTTGAGTTTACCCAAGCAATTGCGTTTGCCAATCCATGCTGTTCATTATTAGCGTTGTCTGTATAGTTTGCGCCTCTTGCTGATATCGTGTGTGATACACTTATGGTTCCGTTTTCGTTCTCTGTCGTAGAAAAATCATCACTAGCGTCTACGATCCCTTGGGCCATAAAATAATCTTGTTCGTAGCACTTCAGCGAAATAGAATACTCAAGAAGCCCATGGTATCCCGAGGAAGGAAAATCTACACTTTCGACAATGGCGTTGCGGAATTGTTTTACATTGCCATTTGAATCTTTAAAATAAAACGTCTTTAAGCTTTTGCTAAACACGCTTACAATCTCATCTCTAACATTATTCAGAAGGTCCAGCCCCTGAGGATAAGGCAACGAGTACCCCGGAGTAGCGACGCCGACTTTGCTTGGATCAATTCTGCCTAAGGGGATTTCTCCGGTTAAAGTTATGTTAGCTACTTGCCCCCATTTGCCACCGAAAAATATTGGCTCCCTTTCGAATTGCACGAAAGGAACTATAGTGCCTTGGGTAAGGCCAGCCTCGGCTAGTGGATCCCAAGGTCTTCTCGAGTCGTATACTACTTCAATCAGTGATGACATAATTCATTACCTTTGCTGTAAATAACCAATGGTTACATTAAATGTTGCGTCGTTGTTTGCGTTGAATGTATACTTGCATTCTTTTAAAAACATATCGTCTGCGACCAGTCTCGAATCATCAGCAAACACTCTCATAGCCTCATCTTTAGCGACTTCCGCTAAATATTTTAAAGATTTTTCCGGGAGAACAGGATTAACTAATATGTTTGCTTTCGGAGTTCTGTCTAATACCGCTCTTAAACTTACAGTTCTCTCCCCCAACCCAGTTTGCCCTGCATCATGCACTAGCATTTTCCATTTTGCGATTGGGTGTTCTTGACGAATTCTTTCTGGAATTTTGTCAGAGGTTTCTGTCGTTATTTTTCTTACTCCATTTTTGTCAGGGAATGAGCATGAAATTGACTTATCCGTTACCCAAGTCAAAGTATAATTCAAGCCCCTTCCGTTTGGGCTCCACGACATACTTCTTGATTTTATTTTTAAAGGCTCTGGACAACCGTCGTCCGGCGCTGAAAAATCACTACTCAGCCCATTGTAAAACGTCAAAGCTCTAGCCTTAGCTCCAAAAAAATCGTCTGGAAAAATTATCTGAATTGGGTTATCGACTTTAAGGTCCATTATGTTTTCAGTCACCGCTCCAGACGCATCGACCAAATGATGATCTTCTCCCTTAGGCACGTATTGAGTCAGGGTGTTTTTTTCCGACAGAGTTATAGCTCCCGCGCTGTCCCTTGACGCGGTAAGAACCCTGTCAGCCATAAATTTTTCAAATATGTTAGGGCTTGTAGTAAAGGATATCGAATAAGAACATTCTTGATTTATGGCGTTAAAAGCTCTGGTTTTTTCTAAAGGGTGTCCCACATGTAAATCTAAATTATCAAGGCCATAGTCTGCGTCGTTTTTAGCCGGTTCTCCTGCGCCACCATAATGGTTCTTGTAAAACTCTCTGTGCGCTTCCCAAAACCCAACACACCTAGTTTCTGCAAGAGAAAAGTTATCCCCCATTACTTCGTTCATGCCGTCTAACGCGTTTTCATACGAGGTATCATTTACTTTTTCTGGATTCGCTGTGGGGACTTTTTTATATCCCCTTACGGTTCCCCTTTCCGCTACAGTTGCAACTCCACCTTGATCTATCACTAGGGTGTGAGTATAATCTGCTGACCAATTTAAGTTATCATCTCTATGTTTTAAAAGAGTCAGCTTTTTCGTCATAGAGACTTCGCCGGTAATTAAATTTTGATTTTCTGTATAATAAGCAACTACATTTTGTTGATCTAATTCTTGTAGTATCCCCCCATGAAAAGCTATCCCAAAATGAGGGATATTCTCGTCAAGCATTCTTCTGGCTAAATCTAAAGCGTCGTCTACATTTGGTTGACCGACTCTACAGACACTTATACCGTCTGCCTTATCTCCATCGTCCCCACTATATTCTGTCGGCAAATTACCCTCTTGACTAACTGGCACATTTTTACCCGGTTCTCCCGGTCCACCTGTCCCCATGAAAGCTTTTTGAGCATCAACCCCTCTCGGGCAGGCATCAAATAATTTAATACTTACAGATTGAGTAAATTCAATGTTCTCTCCTTTACCGTAACTAAATTTAAAATCTTCTGTAATATCATCTATGTATTCGCAATACTCGCCCAACAGGCTGCTGATTTTTGAATTTCCATACACATAATCATTTACAGGGTTTCCCGGTGAGGGAACATAATTTGGCATCGTACTACAATTAATTGATTGTGCTCCAGTGGGACCCGAACTCCCCGGGGTGCTACTTACGCAATAGCTGTTTGCAGAAGTAAGGTCGGTAGCCTGTATATAAGTCCCAGATCCTGATCCGTCAGAATATATACATTCGTAACAATTTGCATTTACGTCTCTTGAGTAATTGTCTAAGTTGGATAAATCAGCGCATTGTCTTTGCTCTACTGCAATACTTGCTTGCCCCCGCCCAATGGCGTTGTTCATCAGGTTTTCGCTCGTGGGAAAATCTACACCAGTAATTCTACAGTTTGGGATTTTAATTCCATATAAATTTAATTCTGTGTGCCATCCCCCTACGTCTTCAAATTCATCAATTTTACTTATCCATTTTTCAAGATCTTTTTGACCTTGCTTGCTGGAAAAAAGTATTTCAAAAGTTTGAGTAATTATATTTTGTAAATGGACTACGTCTCCTAACCATTTTTGCCTAACATTTAACCCTCTGGTTCTTATGCAATCTATCGGACCGGCAATTCCATCTCCATCCGAGTCGCGTATGACCGCGTTAGGATGACCGGGATTATACGAGCCATTAGGATTGGCTTGGAACGTAGAATTTTCACTATAATCTGGATTAGGCATCTTTAAGATTTTCCTCCTTCTCCCTCGTTATGAGGGGTCATTGCTATGCCGAAGCTATCGGGCAAGATTCTCATTAGTTCTGATCTCATTTTAGCCATTAAATTTTCCTCCAATTGTTCAAGATTTTTCACAGAAACGGCTCCACCCAATTCCAGCACAATCGAACCTGCGTGTGTGACTTTTTCAGTGAGGCTTACTTCAGCTTTGTTGACCGCTGCGGCGTTGCTTCCGTCTCCCCCTGTGGCCGCGAAGGCTTCGGACAAACCGCTACTTACCGCTTCTGTCAGCTGAGTGTAAAGCTCGTTTATATTATTTATTGAAACGCCATTATTTACCAAATTAGATATAGCCGCAGCCGCTTGGCCGGTACTACCATTTAATTGATCCGTAGAGGATCTTAGCTCCGCTAACTTTGCGGTCTGCTCTTTGGAAACTGATGTGTATTTTGCTGGAGATTCTTCGGAGCTTTTTCTCTCGCCGAACAAGCTAGCAAATAATCCTCCTCCTCCCCCCTTGTTATCACAACAAAGGTCAAGCCCTTTCATCCCGTCTTTAATTGCTGTTACGAAAATATTCGCTGGTGGGGCTCCGCCGCTAGCTATGCCCGCAACCCCTTGCGACGGCCCTTTCCACCGTTTACCTTCCCCCGTTCTTTCCCCAAGAACGGTCGGTACATAAGACGCAACATTTGTCTCAAGATTTTCACTTAGAGCCAGCGACCTGCTTACTCCTGTAGCGTCTATCCCAGAAACTGATTTATCAAATGAGCCCTTACCTAGCCCCCCTAATTCCGTAGTAAACTTCGAATCTCCATACATTCTATAAGAGTGACCCATTGGCAACCCTAGTCCGCCCTTGTCTTCGGCTAAGAATTCTGGCATACCCCCCGCATCCTCGCCGAACTTTAGACCCAGTTGCTCGTATTTTCTAGCTCTTTTCATCCTTGGGTCTTGTTGCCGCCTTGCTTCTTCTGCGGCTGGTTCCATTTTTTCTCTGGCTATCCGTAATTGTTCTTTTGCTGCATTTAATTTATCTCGAGCGCCGGAATCGCCCTTTGAGACGTCATATTCCGCCTGAGCAGTCGTAGCTTGGTGTTCTAGGACTTTTTCAGCTTCTCCTAAGTCTTTAAATTTATCATCTGCATCTTCTTTTTTCTTTTCGTATTTTTTCTTATCCCTTGCTTCGGTCATGAACTGCTCGGTAGCTAACGCGTTCCCCGGACCTAATGGGTGCTTCGGTCCTTCCCCCAACATGCCACCGAAATTAGTTCCTACAGCCTCTTTGCCGTAAGTCTTAATTCTCATATCTCTTGCGGCGGCATAAGCCTCTTCTCTGCCCTTGTCTTCTTTTTCTCTCTTCTTTTCTATCTCCCTCATGACTTCTTTAAAAGTCTTATAAGCCTTGACTGCTTTTGTGACTGCTGCTGCTCCGGCTGAAGCTACTGGTCCGGCGGTCGTAGTTGCGTAGGTTCCGTCGTCCACAGCGCCGCCTCGCGTTCCTCGCGTACCTGCTTGCCCACGTGAGCCGCGTGACCCTTTGGTAGAAACATATCCCCCATCAGTGTCAGATTTAGATTTAGCAGCGCCGAGTAGGGCGCCGAGACCCGGTGCCAACACGCCCAAGATACCACCGATCAGGGTCGAGCCGAGCTTGCCTCCGGGTTTGCCTCCGGGTTTGCC
>Ga0114993_10002075_pt1 | contig 22484 bp, 24 predicted proteins | sample ArcticOcean_MG_C_FD_87042 | JGI IMG/M metagenome (GOLD analysis project Ga0114993, IMG submission 87042) | Marine microbial communities from western Arctic Ocean - ArcticOcean_MG_CB2_150 | ecosystem: Environmental > Aquatic > Marine > Oceanic | place: Arctic Ocean: Canada Basin | collected...
AAATCTGCAGGCCGGTCAGGTCGCCAGTTGCCGATATCGCCCTGCTGCCACTCAAGGTTTTCGACCCGTTCCGCCCGTTCCATCATCTCCTGCGAGTTGTCTACCCCGATGACACGCGTGCCGGGCCAGCGTTTAGCGAGCATCTCGGTGATGTTGCCGGTCCCTGCGCCGAGGTCGTAGGCAACTCCGGGGGACTGAAGATCGACCCGGTTGAGAAGGTCAATCGCAGGTCGTACCCGATGATCGGCGAACTTGAGATATTGAGCGGGATCCCAGGGCATTGAGCGAGCCTTTCGCGGGCGTGTGTAAGTGAGTTTAGCGGGCCAGCGGCAAGTGTAGCCGCGAGAACCCCAGTGGGCCCGAATCCATTACCCGTAGCACAGACGATCCGACTATCCGTTTCAGCGTGTGCCCAAGAGGCTCCTGGATCGCAGAAAACAAGATCATCACACGATCTTCATGGAGCGTGTGTCCTTTCTCACTCGGCCATCACGCTGCCTTATTTAACGTTGAGTCATCAACTAACAAGCGGGCTCTTGATGTCCCAGACCGCCCGGAAAAAGTCACGAAAATGAATTCTCACAGCAACGTTTCAGAAACCAATCTGACGGCAAGCGTTGTGCATAACAGGAGACGATCCTGGTTGTACTTGTCCATCCTGTCAGTGATCTTCGTTGTGGTCGCCGCTTGCGGTAGTAACTCACCGGATAGCGGCCTCGGCGCGGCAGCAGAATCGGCTGCTACCTCGACCCCCATCCCGGCTGAGGATTCCCTGGCCAGCGGCTCGGATGGCGACGTACATGACCACGAGGACGACGACCACGGCACGCTGTTACAGGAAATCCCGGACGTGATCTTTAGGCTCCAGACGACGATCGACGGCGAAGGAATGGTCTACATCAGAACCCGGTGTTGGGTACCGATTGATTACGGTTTGATGAGCCTTGTCGATCCCTGACAATCTTCTGGTCAACCGGGGCGATACGTTCCCTGTTCAACTCCCGGATCACTACCCGCTACAGAACGGCAATCCGCTTTTTCTCGAACTGCTTCCAATCCCACTCAGCTCCCAAACCGGGCGCTGCCGGATAGGTGACGGTTCCGTTCTCCGGGACGACCGGGTTTAACAGACCGATTTCGATTCCCATGGCTGCGCCGCCCGGGGGAGGAGCGACTTCGAACCAGTCGACGTTCTCGATGCCGCATACGACATGTGCATGCACGAGCCCCAAAAGCGGCCCGTACGAATTCGGCTCCACGTTGGCGCCCAGTTCAGAAGCAATATGCGCCAGCCTGTTTACGGCCGTAAGCCCGTGCCGGGCGTTTACGCGCAACACGTCGGTCGCTCCGCTCCGCAACCACAGCTCTCCCAGTAGGGGATCGTGCATCAACGTCTCGGCGCCTGCGATGGGGATCTCAAGCAACTCACAGAGTCTTTTGTTATCGTCGAGCAGACGGTCATCGATCGGCTCTTCAAACCAGATGAAATCGGCTGCTTCAAGCGCCTTTCCAACCTCCAGCGCCTCGTCAAAGTTGTAGCTGGTGAGAGCCGCATCATGCATCAGCCCGATCTCGTTACCAAAGGCGTCCCTGAACGCCCCGAACGCGCGAATGTTCTCTTGATACGAAAACGCCAGGTGGTCTTTGAGCGTTGTGAACCCGTCCGCCAGCCCCTTCTCGCCGTCCTTGATCAACTCCTCGATCGAGTCACCTGCAGTGTTGTAGTACGCAGCACCGCTCTTTCTCGCACCGCCCAGCATCTCTGCTACCGGTAGTCCCGCTACTTTGCCTGCGATGTCCCAGAGACAGTTGTCGAACCCGCCCCACCAGACGGGATTTAGAAATCGTGAGGCCGCGCTCAACTTGGACCACAACCGGTCTCGATCAAGTGGGTCCTCGCCGACGGCAAGCTCCCGTAACGTCGCTATCTGCTGCCAGTTAAGCTCTGTGTAACGCCAGTCGCCTACGGTGCAGACACCTTCGACGCCATCGTCGGTGACCACTTTGATGACCTGAACCGGCACGTCCCCGCCGCTCCGGAACGCCTGTTTCCATCGCTGGTCAGCAGACGACCCGAACTCGACCACATTCGTGACCGCCGGATACATCGGCAGCTCGAAAACCGAAATTTCGATTGACTCAATCTTCATGTGATAACGGGACCGTGGGAACTCGTTCGGAAAGCAGCGATGCTAACTCAGATGAAGGCCGGGGCAGCGGACTCCGTATCGCGGCTTCCTATGAAATACGTAGTCGCGAAGAGGACCCGCCTTTCGGCGGGCCCTCTGGATTTTCCGGTGCGGAAACGATCCGCCAAGATCGCTAGTCCCTGTTGATGCCGCTGAGGCTGTTCTGGATACCCTCTGTAGCCGCTGTGGCCCACGGCACCGTGAACATCTTGAAGCCCTTTGCAACAAACCAGTTCGGGTCCATTCCCGGCGGGATGAAGTACATGCCCGGAACCACGTTATTCCTCTTGGCGGCCTCGGCAAGCTTGTCCAATCCGGCCTCGTACGTTGAAGACGTGTAGTCCAGAGTAACTCCGAGTTCGATCGAGTAGTCCGACGGACCGATGAGTGCGACGTCGATGCCGTCGACACTCAGAATGTCATCGATGTTGCTGATCGCTTCGTTGGTCTCGATCATCGGGATGATTACCAGGTCCCGGTTCACGGTGTCCATGTACTCCTGGTAGTCGTCGCCCTGGCCCCATTCGCCGCGCATGCCACCGTTGGAGCGCTTGCCTTCCGGGTAGTACCTGCAGGACTCCACGATGTATTCGGCCTGTTCCCTGGTGTTGACCATCGGGACGATGAGCCCTCGGGCGCCGGCGTCCAGCGCGAAGAGGATCTGTTCAGCACGGATGGAGTCCACCCGGGCGAACGGAGCGGCCTTCTTGCCGTTTGTCGCCTGGATTCCTGCCGCCAGGTCTTTCATGTAGTGAGGGGAGTGCTGGGTGTCGAAGAGCAGGAAGTCGTAACCGGCATCGGCCAATACGGCGGTTACTTCAGGGTGTGGGGAGCCGGCGGTGCCGACTATGGTCTTGCCAGATTTCAAAAGATCTTTAACAGCGTTCACGTGAGTTGAACCTATTCCTTTCAGGAATGAATGCCAGATGGCGCCCCCCGATTAACGTCTCGGGAAGTGATATCGACCAGTACGGAGGGCATGATGGCCCCGAAGTTGGAAAGATTCAAGTCGCCGTTTGCACGCGGCGGTCAGTAGACATGAGATATCGAGCGGAACCGGACGCATAAGCGCAGCTTGGTGAAGAGGACCGCGGCGAGGCCGCAGGATTCCTAATCTGCGCCCGACGATGTCCGGCGATAAGAGGAATACACTCGGCCGTGCAGACAACGACCCGGTGCTTGATTCAGGTGATTTCCGATAGTGAGCAAACAAGGATTACCCGACTCCGCAGGTCGTCGGGCCGCGGCGTTAATCAGTCCTGAAGCGATCGTATTTACAAGCGATGGAGAACCGCAAACTCCGCAATCAATCGTGGATCGTCTTGGAGTTTTGCTATCAGAAGGCAAACTGCAGCCAGACAGCTATTCGCTGGGCGGCACGGTTGAGGCGCTTGAAGAGTGTGTCGCCAGAGACCTCGGCAAGGAAGCGGCGATCTGGATCCCGACCGGAACGCTGGCGAACCACCTCGCCCTTCGCCGTCACTGTGGGACCAACTCGAGGGTGGTCTTGCAGGAACAGAGCCATACCTATCACGACGAGGGCGACACGCTTGCGAGACTGAGCGGGTTGAACGCAATTCCTCTTGCGTATGACAGACCTCACTTCACCGCCGACGAGCTTCAGACTGCGCTGGATCAATCTGTGGGTGGCCGTGTGTTGAACCCGGTCGGCGTTGTATCGATCGAAAGCCCGGTAAGGCGCCAGGCTGGCCAGATAGTCCCGTGGGACGAGATGCAGGCCATCAGCCGATTGTGTGGTGAGCAGGGCATCCCGATTCACCTGGACGGAGCAAGGCTCTACATGATGTCGGCCGCGACGGGCATCGGTATCCGGGAGTACGCGGACCTGTTCGATAGCGTTTACGTCTCCATGTACAAGTACTTTGGATCACCCTTTGGCGCGGTGCTCGTCGGCAGCAGTGAATTTATATCAGGCATGTTTCATGACCGGCGCATGTTCGGGGGCGGCCTCTCCTCTTCCTATCTAATTGCAGGGCTCGCTCTGGACGGGATCGACGGCTTTGAAATTCGATTTAAAGAGGCGTTTGAAAAAGCCACCTCGTTGTTCGCAGACATCAACAAACTGCCTGGAATCGAAGTCCTCCGATTCGAGCACGGCTCCAACATATTTGAACTGGCGCTCGACTTTGAAATCGACAAGGATCGGTTCGTTGGAAAGCTGCTTGACCTCGGAATCGTGATCGCCTGGCCAAACGACAACTGGCCGGTACCTCTACTCCACGTGAACACCACAGTACTTCGCCGCCCGAACGCAGATATCACACAGGCGTTTTCTAAGGCCGTTTCAGGTTGATGATTCGCCGCAACATCGGGCGAAAATGCAGCCGGGCATATCGATAACGGCTCAAGCCGCGCACAAATATCGCAGCCGCACTTCGGTCACCGGTTACAGTACGTTTTGCGGCGTGCCCGTAGGCTGTGGCGCACTAACCGTGGGGCACTACGCATGATCGGCGGCTTGCCGTTGCAAATCTTCGGGCCATCAGAGTGATAAACAGCGGTCCCCAATAGTGCCGGTGTCAGTCCGTCTCGTATGACCGGCCTCGTCCGTCTTCCAGGGGGCAGGTCAGAGCGATGTCTGAGATGATTGCGGCCTCGTTGGTTGACAAAAAACGATGACGGACGCAAACCACTGGAGACGAAATCATGGATCATGTGGTCCATCAAGAAATCGAATACAACTCCTCGCCCGAGGACGTCTACGCCGTCCTCACGGACGCCAGCAAATTCAGCGAAATGACGGGCGGCGCTCCAGCCGTAATCGACCCGACCACCCGTGGGGCGTTCTCGCTCTTCGGAGGCATCAACGTCGAATGCTCTCCCGGCGAGCGATTGGTCCAGGCATGGCGACCGACAAATTGGGATGCCGGTGTCTACTCAATTGTCCACTTCGAGCTAATCGCCCATAAAGGTGGGACGAAGGTCGTTCTCGATCACACCGGCTTCCCGGAAGATGAGGGAGAGCACCTCGAAAAAGGCTGGCACGACAACTACTGGGACCCGATGCGGAATCTACTTTCGTCCTGACTCCAAGGCGTCTAATTGTCTGAGGACATTCCGTAGTTCTACGCGGCCACCAGGCACCGGGCGGCCATAAGACACAGGCTCCCCTAGTGGCGGCCAACGTCCCCAACTGCCGCCTGTAACCGGTCGAGTTCGGCCGTCATCTCGACGACCACATCCGCGTACGCGGGGTCTGAAAAGACGTTGTTCATCTCCTGAGGATCGGCCTCAAGATCGAACAGTTCCCACTCCCGGGCAAAGCTGGCGCCCCGGGCACCCATCTTGGTCAGCTCATCGCCGAAATAGATCAGCTTGTGCCGGCCGTCGTGGGCGACGGTGACTCCCGTGCGCTTGATCTCAGCGCTCAAACTTGCGACGACATCCGCGTACGCAGGGTCTGAGTACACGCTTTCGCGTTCGGTCGGATCGAGCTCAAGATCGTAGAGATCCCACTCCGGCGGGACGCCGATGTCCAACGTGCCGGACGATCCCAGCGCTTCGCCGTAGTAGTAGATCAGCTTGTAGCGATGATTGCGCACGCCGTAATGCGCCACGATCTTGTGGTGTGGCGGCATGTGCATCCAGTACCGGTAGTACATGCTGGTCTGCCAGTCCTCTGGGGTCTCGACTCTCAACAATCCGCGACCGCTGGAGCCCTGCATTTCCGATGGGGTCTCGATTCCTGGGTAGTCGAGCAAGGTCGGAGCGAAGTCCACGTTCAGATAAATATCGTCCGATACCGTACCGGCCGGGATCTCCCCCGGCAGTCGGGCGACGAACGGCATCTTCAACGAATCTTCGTACATGAGCCGTTTGTCGTTGTAACCGTGCTGGCCAAGAAACATGCGCTGGTCTGAGGTGTAGATGATCAGGGTGCTCTCTGCGAGACCGTGCTTGTCAAGGTAGTCCAACAGGGTCCCGATACTGTCGTCGAGAGACTGGACGGTGCGCGTGTAGTCCGTGATGTAACGCTGGTAGGCCCATCGCCGCATCTCGTCGGCCGTTGCGGCGGTTGGCGGCGTCCCTTTCACGTAGCGATCAGGCAACCACTCGAGCCGAATCCCGTCGATCTTTGCCGCGGTCGCTCGATTTGAGTAGTCATCCAACAGGTTGTCCGGCTCAGCGAACTCACCTTCAGCGCCGAGATTAAGGTGGCGTGGCGCTGGATCCCACGGCGCGTGAGGCGCCTTGTGATGCACACACAGGTAGAACGGCTCGTCGCCATCGATGCCGTCCAGCCAGTCGACAGCGAGGTCGGTGATGATGTCCGTCACGTAACCCGGGATGACCTTTTCCTCCCCCATCTCGATCATCGTCGGGTCGTGGTAGTCACCCTGTCCGGGAAGGATGTTCCAATAATCGAATCTCTGCGGGTTACTCGATTCGTTATTGCCGATGTGCCATTTGCCGATCATGGCGGTCTTGTACCCGGCCGAATTGAGAATCTTCTGGACCTGTAACGGACGAGAACTGTCTAGTTCATCGGCGAGAGTTTTGACATCGTTGACGTGGCTGTACTGGCCCGAAAGGATCGTCGCCCGGCTTGGCGTGAAGATGGCGTTTGTGCACATCGTGTTATTCAGCCGCACGCCCTGGGCAGCCAGGCGATCGATGTGCGGTGTCTTGTTGATGACGCTGCCGTAAGAGGAGATCGCCGCCGACCCGTGGTCGTCGGACATGATGTACAGGATGTTGGGTCGGTCAGGCACGGGCTGAGTTCTTCTCGGGACTACTTCGTTAGCAGGGCCCAAGGTTACGACCGAGCATTAGGACATTGGCGCGTAATGGCAGGCGCGCTGTGTGGGTCTTGTAATACCTGAGTGATGGGGTGATGGGCCCACGACCCACGGAATGATATTCTCCGCTGATGGTCAGTTCTACAGATGTTGTAATCATCGGCGGCGGGATCATCGGGTGTGCCATCGCCTACAACCTCGCGCGCCGGGGCACGGCGGTCACGCTGCTCGATAAAGGGCCGATCGGGTACGAGCAATCGACCCGTAACTGGGGCTGGGTCCACCAACAGGTCCGCTACCCACATCTCATTCCGCTGGCGGTCGAGTCGGTTCGCATATGGAAACATCTCGCCGAAGACCTCGAAGCAAACGTTGGCTGGGTCCAGGGCGGCAACCTGAGCTTTGGCTTCGACGACGCCGATCAGTCGGAGTTCTAGAAGTGGGGGAAGATTGCTGCTAACGCCGGGCTTGAGACAAACGTCCAGACCCGGAACCAGATCGTGGATATGTTGCCCGGGATGGGGGGAATGGGAGGAAGCTGGACCGTCGGCCTCCACCTTCCAACGGATGGCCAGGCCGACCCTTCACTGGTCACCGCCGCTTTTGCACAGGCCGCAGAGCGCCACGGAGCGCAAATCGTAAACGACTGCGCCGTCTCGGCTATCGACACGGCCGGTGGTTCTGTGACCGGCGTGCTCACTGAACGGGGTCCGATCCGCGCGTCACAGGTCATCGTTGCCGCCGGAACCTGGTCAGGTCGTCTGGCCCGTCCGCTTGGCGTCCGATTCCCGCAGCGCGCGGTCCGTTCAACGGTCATCAGGACGGAGCCGGTGGGCCATGTCACCGATGTCACTGCTTGGGCCGAAGGCTTCACGTTCCGACAGGACCGTACTGGCAGGTTCGTTCTAGCTGGCGGGGAAGAGGCCATATACGACGTGGACCTGGGCCTATTCCGTGACATGCGCTGGTTCCTGCCAATGGCCTGGAAGAATCGTCGCTGGTTACGGATGCGCGTGGGGCGGCCCCTTCTCAGAGACCTGGCGGCGAGGATGCCGGGGACGTCGGCGCGCCGTGATTTCTGGCAGCGCCGCAGGAAGATCGATCCACCGGCAGACGGGAAAGCCGTGCGTGAGACGCTCCATCAGTTTCACCGGGTGTTCCCGGGTCTCGCTGGAGTTGGAATAGAGTCGACCTGGGCCGGGAATATAGACTCCACGCCCGATCAGGCTCCCATCATTGGACCGGTCGACGGTGGCCCAACAGGCCTACTCATCGCCACCGGCTTCTCCGGCCACGGCTTCGCCCTGGGCCCTGCTGGAGGGCGACTGGCGGCGGACCTCGTTCTCGGCGACGATCCCCTTGTAGACCCCCGTCCGTTCCGCCACGCGCGCTTTGCCGAAGGCGACCTCCCCGCCGTCGACGTCCACAGCCGCTGATCCGGCCTTCCCGGACGATGGTCATTGGATAGCGGGATCCGAATTAACGTCAATACCTTCGTGGACCGTGATCTTGAGCGATTTCCTCAGCTAAGAGGCGGCAGATTCACGCCCAGGATCACACGCAGATAGTTGACGTTGTGGGCCAGATAGTCATCGATGGCGAGTTCGAGATTTCCGCCGATCGCGTCGAAGCCATCGTCGCCCTTCCGTGGGCCGTCCACGTCCAGCATGACCCAGCCCTTGAAGTGCTGTTCTCGCAAAAGCTTCATCACGGCCGGAAAGTCCACGCCCCCACCACCGAGGTTGTGATAAACGCTGGCTTCTGCGTGCTGTTCTCGCGTGGGGGTCGCCGTGTTCCCGCGGTATTTTGCGTACGTGTCCTTCAGATGCACCTCGGCGATGCGGGGCAAATAGTCAGTCATGATCTGGACCGCATCCAGACCGCCTAGGGTTAGTTGCCCGGTGTCAGGTGTGAACCACACATAGTCCGGGTCGGTCAGGTCGAGCATGGCTCGGACCTCGTGCTCGCGCTCTATCGGACCCCAGACGTGCGGGTGCGGCGCAAGCCGAATCCCCATCTCGATAGTCTGGCGGCCGATCTCGTTCAGCGTGTCGGCGACCCTCTTCAACTGGTCTTCCGATGTCCCCGTGGCTGGCCGGGGGCCCATGTTGACCTTCCAGACGTCGCACCCGAACGGCTGAAGGAAATCACGGGCAAAGGCGACGTGGTCGGCGATAGTCTTCGGAGTCTGTTCCGGGTTGGTAAAATTTGTCGACTGTCCCTTCGCTCCGTTCGAGACATCGATCAACGTCACTCCGGACTCGTCAAATTTCTCCTTGAGCGCCAGCGGGTCCGCACGATGATCCTCGATCTGCTTCGCATACGGCTCTATCCCTTGTAACCCGAGTGCGGCAATCCGCTTGATCGCCCACTCGATCGGGTGTTGAGCGTCCCACAAGGAGCTGGTAGAGCCGTACAGGATGTCTGGGTTTTCGGGATCCAAGGATCGATGAGATGCAGCGGGCATGGGACGGTTCCTCTGGCTAGGGGTGCAATGGAAAAAGGAGGATAGTCCTGTTGACCGCTGTCGGCCAAGTGCGATGCCGACGCCGGGCCCTTTGACACCTGAATATCTGGCCCACCACCTGCGATTTGAAAGGCAATGTTTGCTTCCTAAGGACAAGCTGGATATATTCGTCTCGCCCAGTAGCCCAAGAGGCAGCCCGATACGTTCCAGATCCCTTTTTCAGACGATATTCCGCCGACACGTGAGGAGCAGATATGACAACGCACGATCACAACGGCCAAGACCATGAACACGAGCACAGCGACCCCTCCGTCGCCGTAAAAGAGATGGCGGAGGCGTGCGTCAAGTTCGTCGATAGCCTCTCGGCGGACCAGAAAGCGAAAACGACCTACCACTTCAATGATGGCGAACGTATCTTCTGGTACTACCCGCCGATGAATCGCCACGGTCTGCCGCTCCGCGATATGGACGAAAACCAGCGCTCTTTGGCGTACGCCCTCATGGCCTCTGGGCTCAGCAAGATCGCCGCCACGAGAGTGCACCAGATCATCGACCACGAATTGATCCTCGGCTCGATGGAGAAAGCCGCCGGAATCAGGTCGTTCGTCCGAGATCCAGAACTCTACTACTGGACCGTTTTCGGCGACCCGCTCGGGAACGACCCCTGGGGATGGCGTATTGAAGGCCACCACATCTCGATCCATATGCACATCTATCAAGGTGAGGTCATCTCAACCACCCCGTTCTTCTTCGGGTCCAACCCCGCCGTCGTGCCGGCCGGACAACCGAACGCCGGGCGCAGCATCCTGGGCAACCGGGAAGCTCTGGGCCTGGAGCTTGCCAACACCTTCGATTCCAGCCAGCGTGCGAAAGCCGTAATCGCTGAAGATGCCCCTTTTGACATCCTCACGTACAACAGCTCCAAGGCGCTGATACCCAAAGAGGAAGGCATCCGTGGCGGACAGATGAACGGCACCCAGAAAGAGATGCTCGTCTCCTTGATAACCGAGTACACAAGCCAGGTACGAGACGACATCGCCGACAAGGGAGTCGGAAAGGTTCTCAATCAGATCAGAGAAGACGGGGTAGAGAACTTCCATTTCGCCTGGTCCGGGGGCATGGAACACCTCCAGAACCACTACTACCGGATCCACAGCGGCGACTTCGTCATCGAGTACGACAACCGTCAGAACGATGCTAACCACATCCACTCAGTGCTCCGAGACGTAGAAAACGACTTTGGCATCGACGTACTGAGAGAGCACCTGCTGCTCTTCCACGTGATCTAGACCGCCAGACAATCATCGCAGGCGGTGGCCTGGAGACCGGGGGCAATCCCGGGCGAAGTGTCCCGGGACTCAGTCTTGTCGTTTGTGAATGACGTCTATAACGCTGCCAGCGCTCCAGAGACACGCGTCTTTGACCTGCTCCACGCCGGAGCCCGAGACGGCACCGTGAGCCCAGGCACGTTTGGTGGGCCCTGTGGGGCCTGAACAACTGGCCTACGACCTGCGGATTAGAAGGTTCCGCGTTGGTTGAGCGGCTCTTCCTGGCTCGCAAAGGCCAGGGGTAGAAGGATGGATACTTTTACCCCTGGGAATTACCTTCTCGATAAATGTCCAGGGAGCCGTCGTGCAACTCCAGGTTGGCCTTGCTTATGGCAAGCCCAACGCCGATACCGGGCATCGAACGGGAAGCCAGATTGTCGGCCCGGTAGAAAGGTTCTGATACTCGCCGCAAGTCAAACTCAGACAACGTCGAGCCGTTGTTACGGACCTCGATGGACAAACTGCCCTCTTGAGTCCTGGCCACGAGGCTTATGGCGCCATTCTCTGGCGAGTATAGAAACGCATTGTCCAGGACATTGGAAATCGCCTGAATCAATCGTTCAGGGTCGCCCAGGACGATCATGGGGCGGGCTGAAATCTCCCCGGTGAAGAGTGAACCACAGGCAGAGGCTCGCTCCCGGTTTTCTTCCACGAGTCCTTCGAGAGCCGGGGGTAGATCGTTATGCATCTGATAAATGCGAGCGGCGCCCGACTCCAAAGTCGAAATATCCAGCAACGATTCGACCACGTCCTTGAGTCGACCTGTTGAACTTTGCACTTTGTCGAAGAGTTCCTGAAATCGGCTGGAATCGTCTTTAGTGACCCTTCGAGATAGCGAAGATGTGAGCGAGGCGATGATTGTCACTGGAGTGAGGAGCTCATGGGAGACGGTGGTGAGGAATTCTGAGCGAGCCCTGGCGGCTCCAACTAACTCCAGATTTTCGGCCTCCGCCGCGTGGCGTCGCTCTTGCTCACTGGCAAGTTCTTTTTGGCGGATTTTCACGGCCACCACGCCCGCGATCTGGGCAGAGATTCTGTCAGACAGCAACAATTCGTTGTAGGAGAATCCCGTGGGATCCGCCCGGGCGATGAGCAGAGCGCCGACCAACCTTCCTTCCATGAGCAGGAGGGGCGCGAGGATCGACTCCTATCCTGCTGATATCAGGTCAGTGGCCCCGGGCCATTCTGATCGGAGCGTGTTCCCATCGATCGACAGCGCTTTACCGTGGGCGATCGATGCACCGACCAGCGTTCCCTTCAGGATTCGCTTGCCATCTCTGGTACGGCCGGGGAGCTCCAGGTCCGCGACGTGCAGGACTCGCAGCGTGTCGTAGCCGGGCTCTACAGAAGAAATACTGAGGCGCTCGAACTGGATCACATTGCCGACGAGAGATGCAAATCGTTCGGACACTTCGGCGATCTCAGATGATGATGAAACCACGCGCCCGATCTCGGCGATGACGTCTGCGTGGGCAGCTTTATTCACGAGGTCTGCACAGAGGGGGAGGTAGGTCAATGGGACTGCCAGCGCGTTCGCGAACAATCGGGCTAGCTCTATGTGTTCAGGGCCATATGCACCACGAGCCCTACACCTCAGGTTCAGTGACGCAACCAGAATCCCTGACGAAATAATGGGGATCGCCAGTAGTGATTGGAACCCACCGCGCTCGGAATCGATGTTTATCGCCACGGGCTGCTGTTGGTCGAGGACTCGCCACACGATTGAGTCTGTGCGCCTGACTAGATCGCCGACCCTCCAGCCGCTGATCGGCTCTCCTGATGTGTAGGCGTGCATATACGACTGCTCGTCCCGAGATACGACGGCCAACGACATCCGATCAAACGGAAGCCTTTTGGCGAGTTTGTGCTCAATCCCCGCGTAAAGTTCGCCGATCTCGGTGACGGTTGAGGCGAGGTGGGCGATCTCTTCCGCAAGGCCGCTGAGATCGCCCGGCATTACGGCCGATGTTTCCTGAAGTTGATGATTACAGATGAGAGATGCCAAAGGGTCAGCCAATCCTGACCGAGCGTTCCGCCTACTCGCCACTTCCGTCCGCCTGTGTCCACTCAGCCAGCGTTTAGCTAATCAGGCATCAATTACGCGCAAATCAGCGGTTACACAGAGAAGCATTGCGGATTCGCTCATACCCGGGTGTAGATTGCGTAAATATCCGGCTACGACGCCAATGGCTGCCAGGTATTCAGGTACTACGGTGAGGGTTAGGCGAAATGGTGGACCTAGTCGGACGATAGGTAGAACTCATCGCGACCGCTTCCGCCTTGGATGACACGGACCGATCTGGACAGGTTCAAGAACTTTCCCGATCGGTCGGGTATTTTCACAGGCCAACGATAATCGAGATGCCATCGTCGAAAATCCCGCTTGCCATCCGGCTGTTCATCAACAATCCGTCAATCCCCGAATGAGCGGCCCGGATTAGTCAGCTCGCCGTTGATCAGCGAGTCTTCTCCTCCGATGGAAAGTGAGTTTTGTGTTCCTGCTTATTGTCTGACATGACTGTGTCCTGCATTTGGCTGATTTTGCATGGAAAGAGCGATTTCGGTACGTCCCTAATCGTTGCCAGGTCGAGATATCCGCCGGCACCTCATCACACGCTGATCATCCCGTTCAATGGACGTCACCTGAACGATGCAGCTTGCCCCATTCGAGCCCGAGATAATCCTCCAGCAACCATCAACAAGCCCTTGGGCGGCGGCACGATTGCAGGGCGGCACTTCTCGTGGGAAGTCGCTCGGTCTCCTGAACGGGTCGGAATGTACCGGCAATGACGCCCCTCAATATCAACTTGCTAGCGTTCCGCTAAACACCTGCCATGCCAGCGCCGACTTTGAAATTAGGCTGAGCACGATGTAGACAGATTCGCCGAACAGATAGTTCCGCCAGGGACCAACGCGTTTGTACTGCAACACCATGTTTACAGCGATGCTGTTGAAGAAGATGAACAAGGAGACAAAGATCCCGTATACAAACACGGGAGGTGACGAGTCAGTGGTAGGGCTCCACAGGTAGAGAGCGATCACGAGCCAGGGGAATATTCCGGCAATAACTCCGAACCAGTAGGGAAGCCACGAAGCCGTTCCGGGCTCCTCGTAGTGTTCCATCAAAAGGCCAAACAGGATCATCGATGCGTTGACGCCGAAGATACCTACAAGCGCTCCGACGTCTCCAGATCCGGGAAGAAGGGCGATAAGCGCCACCATAAGAGAGGCGCTTATCGAGTACTCAACCCAGCGCGCGTAGTTGCGGTTACGTTCCAGATTGTGCCGGTACCACGCGAACATGCCGGGAGAGACGATGATCCAGTGCGCCGCGGCGGAGATCAGCAGAAAAGCGGCGACGCCCCACGCCAGACGGAACTGGAACAATTCGTCCAGCACAGGCGCCGAGGCGCCCGGCGCATCCTGCAAGAATGTAGCCGTCACCGGCAACGAGAAATCGTTGGCCAGTGCTAGCACTGCCATTGCCTGCGCTAGATGAATCGCCCCCATTACGCCATTAAAAATTCGTAGGCGTCGGTATTTGCGGTCCGCGTGGGTCTGAGGGGTGTGTGGGCTGGGGAGTGATATGGATGAAGTCACGCAGTAATCTTTAACCCACATCCCATGTCATCTCAACCTTAACCTGTTACCAATCCTTTACGCTTTATGCAGACTTCCACCGGTTTGGAGAGATATCGTCGATCTGGGTGGAAGTAATTCCGACCTATCGCCCAGTAGATCTCCGCCCGAACAATCAGGAAGTGAAATCGCCATCGCGACCAGCAATAAGACAGCCGTCATAATCGGAGCCACCGGGTACGTCGGTCGACTACTCGTCGAACCCGTTTCTCTTAATTTCGCTCAAGTACGGTGTGTGTCTCGCCACCCCGGTCGTATCGAGGGCGCGATCCCAGGGAACGCGACCGCCATATTTGGAGATCTGTTCGATCCGAAATCTCTTGAAGAATGCTTGACCGGCGCTGATGTCGCGTTCTACCTGGCACACTCCATGGACGAGCAAGCCAATTATGAGGAACTAGAACGCCAAGCCGCCGAAAATTTCGTCGCTGCGGCTTCACGCGCTGGGATCACAAGGATCATTTACCTCGGGGCGCTCGCACAGTCACCTCCGGACCGAACCTCCCAGCACATAGCGAGCCGAAGGGCTGTTGGTGAGGTGCTTCGTTCCAGCGGGATGAGTGTCACTGAATTCCGCGCATCGGTGGTGATCGGCGCCGGGAGCATGCCTTTTGAGGCGATCAGGGCTCTCGTTGAACGGCTCCCCATCATGGTGACGCCTCGATGGGTACGTATGCCAGTACAGCCTATCGCTGCTGCCGATCTTGTCCGGTTTCTTATCGACGCCTCGTTGGAAGAGTCAAACGTAAGTCACGTCTATGAGATCGGTGGTAAGAACGTTGTTACCTATGCTGATCTAATGCGAATCTACGCGCGGGCACGTGGCCTGCGCCGCCTGATGGTCCCGGTCCCCATCATTACTCCCCGGCTCTCAAGTCTCTGGTTGAAGCTGGTCACACCCGCGCATTATCGAATCGGGAGAAGAATTGTCGACAGCGCGGCGCACAGTTCGATCGTAAGCAATAACACTGCCGATAGTGATTTCGGCTTTGATCCGATAACTGTAGAAGCCGCGGTCCTGCAAGCGCTTGATACGGAAAACTCAGAGTTGGCATTTCTTGATACGCCGGTTGTTAAAAAATCCCCATCTATGAAGACACGAATCGGTACCAAATTCGTCGAACGTCGGACGATTTCGGTGGATACGACCCAGAGTGACCTGTACAAAATAATCGGCTCGATAGGAGGCCCAAACGGTTGGTTCTGGGGTGACTGGATGTGGCGATTCCGGGGGGCGTTAGACAAACTGGTCGGTGGACCAGGATTGCGTAGGGGCAAGGTTGCGTTCAACGACATCGTTGTTGGGCAGAGGCTTGATTTTTGGACTGTGGTCCGTGTGGTCCCGGGCGAGCGAGTCACGCTTCGCGCTGACATGCGGCTTCCCGGCGAAGCCTGGCTCGACCTGCGTGCAAGGAGTACTGATCTCGGGGCGGCTGTCGATCAAACGGTCGCGTTTGACGCCCGTGGTGTATTTGGGCTTGTGTATTGGTTCGGCCTATACCCAGTACACGTGATCGTGTTTCGCGGAATGCTCCGAGGGATCGCATCAAGAGCCCGCGGTATTAGTCGGGAAAAATAGGCCATATATGATGATAAATTGGTGGGCCCTGTCGGATCCGAACCGACGACCTGGGGATTAAAAGGCACGTTGTCCGGCCGTCAGATCGTTATGTTCACTTCAGGCAAAACGCAGGCTTAGACGACGCCCATTACCCAATGCTCCAATTGCGTGTACAGTGCCCACGGTGCTTGAATTGCGGATTCTAATGTCAATGAACACAATGGAAGACACTGATGCCAAGGATAACTCTCGAAATACGGCGAGTGCCCAAAGCAGGAATGCATCAACAACTGGTGGATACCGTGAAAGAGTCTTTCAGTCACTCTGATAGGGCTGGTATTGTCACCCGATCAGTATAGACCCCACATTTGATGACGCCAGATGTCATCACTGCGGTGGCTTTTACAAGCTGGGACGATGTTGAGCAGATGACTGTTACGGCAAGTTCAAACAAAGAATCTCAGCAACGGCAGATGTCTATCGCGGAGTATTGCGTCCAGTGCCCAGACCATTCAGGCACTGGATGTGATATCACTAGGTGATCTCAATATCGCAGACTCTCACTACATGAGAAGAAGTTTTATGGTCGCCAAACGAGGAGAGGTAGGAAATCTACTTGAAACACCCCTCGAATGGCAGCAGGCCTTCCCTGATGGCTCGCGTCCGACCGTTCAAAAAGCGATCTCTGGCAATGTCGATCAACTTCTCGTCACACATACGTTTAGGAGTCTGGGTGATCTCGTTGAAAGATCAACCGCTATTGCGACAAGTCCAGATTACGAGCAATTCAGATCCCGCATGGATAGCTCTACCATCAGAGTTTCTGGCTATAATAGCCGGGTCGTTTACAAGAACGTTGCAGGTTGACCTGCAGGCGTATCAGTAACCGCGTCCATATAAAGCAAGTTTTAGTAAAAGAAGAGTCAAAATGTTAGGCGAAAAAATAGGCCACGCATCGGGACCAACCCAACTCAAAGTCCTGCCCGCAAAAAATGGTGCCGCACAGATAGAAACTACGGCCACTGGAACCGGGACATTTCTTGGTGTTGAAGTCCAAACCATGTCCACTTATGCGGCAGGGTTCCAAGCAGACGGCAGTCTCTACGGTGAATGCCCTGACTCAGGATTAATAATGGCAGCAGACGGTGTAGCGACATTTCGGGCGTCGGCTACTGGACACATGACCGGAGACGGTGGTGCTGTGTTCAAAGGAGTTGCGTACTTCACAACTTCTGCGCCATCACTTTCCGCCCTCAATGGAAAGACCATAATGTTCGATTGGGTAACTGATGCCGACGGCACAGGCACCTGGGACCTGTGGGAATGGGCCTAGCCTACGATGGATAGCTCGACGATGGTTCTGTCAGAACTCGGTGCTCCAGTCGAAACTAGATCGAACTGAACACACCATCGTCCAGTGCATTTAAGCCGACAATTCGGTCATTAGAGTCGACCATCTTTCGGTGAATAACTGTCTTCGGTTAGATGCTGATATCCGTTGGTTGCTCACTGTTGGGACTCTCAAATAATTTCGTAGTTCGTCGAATGCTGAGCAGAATCGACTCGCTGATTCAAACTTGGCGAAGCCCAACATCGGGTAAAAGCGTTGCTTGATCGATCGGTGATCTTGCTCAAGACGGTTATTCAAATACTGATTGTGGCGATGTAAGACTTTACGCCCAACGATTTAGCGAATCGCCTTCGTGTAGGCGGGATGTTTGCTGTCGTCATGCGTAGCGGTTTCTGCCCCGCATGATCGATCAGTCGCCGCAAGAATCGTCGGGCAGCATGTTTATCTCGGTGCTCACTGAGCATCGAATCGAGTAGGTTCCCATCTCGATCGATTGCGCGATAGAGGTAACGCCATCTGCCGCTGACCTTGATGTAGGTCTCGTCTATGTACCAGGAAGGGCCGGCGGTTCCCCGCCTTTTGGCACGAAGGTTTTCACTGAATAACGGTGCGAACCTGAACTTCCATACTCGGATCGTCTCGTAGCTGACTTCGAATCCTCGCTGTAGAAGAAGCTCTGCAACATCTCTAAATCCAAGCTTGTATCTCAATCGCCTGAGCACAGCGAGTAAAACGATATCTTTTGGAAACTGAAGATCGTTGAACGGTGTGCCGGATCGTTCGTTGAAGTGCTTGTTGCAGTCTCGACAGTAGAAAGTTCGATAGCCAAGCGAAGTTCGGTGTTTTCTCTTAGAGACGGATGGGGATAGGCAGTGTGGCCAGGACATGAACAGGTCTCCTCAGCTTATGAGGAATGATCCTATTCGACCCCGACGCTGAGTTCTGACAGAACCGAGTGGTATTGGTGCTACATGGACAATGTGATGTTTGAGCTTGATGGATAGTCTCAAGCTTTAGGCTTGGAATCAGCGTCTAGGCGGTGGAGGTCCACCGTTCGGTGGCGGTCCCTGAAGCCCGCCACCGCCTATATCTGTCGACTGGTAGTTTTCTTCGTTGACGTTGCCGCTGTAACACAGTGGAAAGTACGGGAATCCTAGATCGCCTTCACCGTTTGTAAGGGTCGAATGGTAGTGATAAATCCCATCAGGCGCTTCTGGTGTTGCGCCGAAGTGGCCGTTGCATTCGTCCAGATCACCTAAGTCTTCAATGTAGTCATAATCGTCGATCCCTCCGTATCCATTAGCGCCGGATTTCAGGCGGTATGACGATGTGACCTCGACTGTTGCACCTGAAGAATCGTATTCATGTGTGCTGTAGATCGGGAAGCCATCGAAAGCGAGTGCGATAACTTTCGATACGACAGTTTCAGCTAGCTCTGAGATGTCGTAGCCACTGATGTCCTGCGAATCCTCGTGCCAGTGCATGCAGTTCGAGTCGTAATGATAGTGGTACTCACCGCCGGGACCGGCGTGACCGCCACATACGCCAAGATCCACCGTCTGACGGTCCTCAACGAAGTAGCCGTGTTCGAGAGCTACAGCGTCGCCCCCGGGTCCTTCCTCCGGACCATAGATAGCAACACCGCTGACTGTGAATGCGACTGGACCACGTTCAGGTGCGGAAACAGGTGCATCATCAGATAGTTCAGGTTCCAACGGAATAATCCACACACTATTTTGTTCACTTGCACAGCAGCCAAGCGTGGATTCGAAGTCGTGGTTTGGGATGCCTGTGGAGATGATTGCAAGATTGTCGCCGACTACTTCAGTCTTTACCGAACATGTTTGGGTACCACCGGCTGTCAAATCAGTGGATTCGACTGTTGAATCTTTGCAGAGCCAAATGTCAGCCCAGTCATCAGATAGGTAAACGATTTTTGTTGAGGTTAAACGTTGCTCTGCAGCCGTTAGAGAGATTGTTGGATCCGCTGATTGTGTAGAGACAATGATGGGGCTGCTATGCGTGGGCGTGGCAGGCGGATCGATCGTTGCAAATGTGGTTGGACTGGCAGGGATCGTGACGATGGTGGCTTGAGGGGTGGATGTCGGATCGGTGGCAAGTATTGCTGGTTCGGTCGGCGACGTTAGCTCTGTAGCTGCAGGCGACTCTGAGTTTGATTCTGTTGCTTTAGGCGTGAATTCGGACGCGGTCGTCCCGTTCGTGCACGCTATAAGTCCTACTGCCAGAATTGCTATCAGCCCGAACAAGAAAACTCTCATCATGTCCCTAGATATCGCCAGTTGCCTTATCTAAAGGTATTGGCTGGTAAGCGTTTTGTCGCACATAGTTTCTCCACTTGAACAGGCTCAGCAAGCTGGATCGATTCCAATTGGTGCGGTCAGCGTCATAGAGATAGCCCTTGACGAAGGCTCTCGGATGGCGCACCTGCTCGACGAGAGTAACGTTGAAGCCATGTCTGATTTTGCTCGTAAGAAGATAGCCTACTACGTCGATGGGCCGTTCCACGTGGAGCGAATCGTCAACGTAGGCACCGCGCTCAGCCGCTGGCTAGATACGGCAATGACGTCGCTGGGATGAAATGCGAGTTTGATGGGCCTTGTGGGGATTGAACCCACGACCTGCGGATTAAAAGGAACGTCCTCCGGCCGGCAGATAGCTGTCTCCGCTTCAGGCATTCTTCAGGCAAAACGCAGGTCGGACAAGGCTCAGAGAGCGGGCCAAAGTTACTTCGATAAGATCTGGATTGTGGCTCTCTGAGCTTTGCCTTGCCTGCTGGTTTTCACAAGACCACGGACCTCCAGCCACCGGGCCAGACTGCCGTAAGGATTCTTGGTGCTGAATCCGACGTCCTGTGGATATACAGCGGCGTCATCCAAAGCCTGCTTGCAGATGTTTCCGAATGCGGCCGTGCTGACGGCGTTGTCCTTCGAGTGTGTTAGGGCTTCCAGTCTCTTCACGACCACATATGGTCGATCCATAATCAACGAGGCCTTCGCCCTGGTAAAAGACAAGTCGTCAGGCAGCCTCAAAGTGCGACAGGTGTAGGACTCTCGAGCGTATTTACTTTGAAATCAGATCGTTGATCGAAACCCCGAGAGCATCCGCCAATCGGAGTAGCGCGGCCATAGTGACGTTTTGGCGGCCGCGTTCCACGGCGCCGATATATGTACGGTCGAGTCCGGCACCCGATGCTAGTTCGGCCTGGTTCATACCCGCATCGAGGCGAGAGGCGCGTATCCGTCCACCGATCCGACTGAGCAGATCGGCAATTGAGTCGGAACCCTCCACACCGACTGCCAGAGTGCGTGCGATAACAACGGCCTCTAAGGCATCCATCGCGATTGCGTCAGCTCCCCAAAGGTCTGGAACTGAATCGGATTCGAAAGACACTGCACGTCCACCAATCAGTACTGTCGGCGGTGTATCGAGGGTTTTAAGGTTCTCCACCGTCGTTCGGAGGGATCCAAGGCTTTCGCGCGAAGTGGCCGACAGGACTACGAGATCCTGTTTACGTTCTCGGACAAACTCGGTCAGGTCTACGGCTGGAGTATCGGCTCCAAGGAAGTCGACCTCCCATCCGGCTTGGCGTAGTAAGTCTGCGACCATCAAGGCCCCGACTACGTGTTGATCTCCCTCGACAGAAGTCACCACAGCACGAAACCCAAGGTGCTGATCAGGACGGAATTCACGCCGAACACGCGCCATCTCCTGGATGGTGTACTGCGTGATCTGGTGCTCATAAGCCACAGAAATTTCGCCCCGGTCCCACATCTCACCGACAAGAAGGATCGGGTTTCGCATCAAGTCGACATAGATTGTCTTCAGGTCCCAGTTCAGTGCCAGGGCGCGATCGATGGCAGCGCTTGCCGCCCGCTCATTTCCTGCCAGGAGAGCCTCGGTGTACTCGTCGCGCAGACGATTCAGGTCCTTCGGATCTGCCCTAGTTGTGTCCCTACCAGCAGAGGTACTGAACTCCGCCAATGGTCCCTCCTAATTTGATGTTTCGGGGGTTACTTGCGCAATTTGGTTGAGCAGGGGCAGCAATGATGAGTATATCCTACATCAATTGAAGGTAATGATCTATGGTTTTGCCGTTCAAAAAAGTATATTGAATGCAATGTTGACAATATCCAACAGACATTGGATAATGTTGACTATGTTCACCAAATCTGATTTGATATATCTCTGGGGATGAACATAAACACCATAAGTTAGAACCTAGCAAACACCTAAGTGGGTACCGACAATCCGGTACTGGGGAGAACTCAAATGGAAGCGATTCAGATCATAGCCATAGTTTTAGCTGCAGTTGGGGCGCTCAACTGGGGATTCGTCGGACTTTTCAAATTTGACCTGGTGGCCGCAATTGCCGGCGGCAAACGTTTTGGCACCGTTAACGCCTTTTCACGGCTGGTTTACGTACTTGTAGCAATTGCTGGCGTAGTCGCCCTGACAGTTATTCCTGATCTCGTCTGATACGGGTAGATAAACCTCGTCGCAGCATTCTGAGCCTCACCACTAAAGACGAGGTGAGGCTCAAACACAGAAAGGAAGTTCAATAACCATGGTTCAAGAACACGATCCTAATAAAGAAGTCAGAGTATTCCAGGGGTTTTCCATCTTCACCTGGCTATACATGGCTAGTGCGTTCCTATCCTTTGTTGTGTCCGTGGCTCTCTGGTTTCTTGGAGATGACGCGGAACTTGAAGCGATATTTGTTGGCCTCTGGGTTCCATCTATTCTGAGTCTCGGGGTGGCTCTTGAGGTGCTTAGAAAATGAATCCACAATTATTTATCGGAGTTATTTTTTTTGTCGTTGTGCTTTTGATGTGTGGGGCGGCTTTTTCATACATCGAGCTTGAGCGCACGAGGCGTAAAGCAAGTGCAAGGCCGTCAAATTCCAGCGACCCGATGCCGGAATCCTGATTAACCCACTTACTCGGCGCTTCAAAACGCTGAGGGGTGTGTCACGTTACCGGGCCGGTTGTCGGTCAACATTACGGAGCATGTAACCACCTCGGTTGATTTAATGGTTACAAAGCCGCTTTGACACGGCACCAAATGCCGAACACCTCTACGAATGAATTAACTTGGTGCCGAGGGCGGGAGTCGAACCCGCACGGGCGTTATGCTCAACGGTTTTTGAGACCGTCGATCATAGACCGGGT
>Ga0114993_10002079_pt1 | contig 22456 bp, 17 predicted proteins | sample ArcticOcean_MG_C_FD_87042 | JGI IMG/M metagenome (GOLD analysis project Ga0114993, IMG submission 87042) | Marine microbial communities from western Arctic Ocean - ArcticOcean_MG_CB2_150 | ecosystem: Environmental > Aquatic > Marine > Oceanic | place: Arctic Ocean: Canada Basin | collected...
GAATGTACGCTCAACCAAGAGGCTTGGTTTCGTCGTGGATGGCAATGGGTGGCGTGGTCACGCGCGGCCAGCTGCTCCATCTGGGTACTGTCGCATACCAAGCTCTGCGAATTAGTGTACGCGCGGAGGCAAATATGAGCAGCTCACAAGACACGTCAGCCGACTCGCACCAATCACTGATTGACACTCGTGTGCCAGGTATAAATGGGCGTGAGCTCTTCAATAGGGTGCGCGATGTCGAGGACATCAGGGCTCACGTGGTCTTCGTCACCGGCGATGCTCTAGATCCAGGCACGCAGGCGTTCATCCGTGAGACCGGTCTCCCCTGCCTCCTCAAGCCTTTCGAGGTCGTGGACCTCTTGGCGGTGATGGAAGGGGATTGAGAACGCTGGAGGGCTCTCCGGGGGAATATGGCCCGCCGAGTGCAACGTCCCCACGTTGTGCCTACCGACAGTCCGGGCCTAGTTCCACCATCACTCTAGGAAGTGCATGAGCCTCACGAAGAAGTACGAGGGATATTCGTCTTTCTCCTATCTGGAAGCTGGGAAGGACTACAAGTCCTTCGACCTAGCGGACGAACTCACGCGAGTGCCGCCGTACACGCTTCCGCTGAGTGAAGAGGACGAAACCCGTGTGCGAAGCCTCATTGACGCCAGCCTCTTGGTGTCGATGCACGAGCACGTCGGGGTCTTCCCGGACAAGATCCAAGAGACCCCAGAGTACGCCCGTCACGGCCGTATGCACACGGCGTTCAAGGGGCTCGCAGCGTCCCACTGGGACTGTGTGTTCGACAACCTCATGGACGGAATTTGCCACATCCATTCTTCGTCGGGGTGGCAGTGGGACGATGTCCTCCACGATCTGGGCATGCGGCTCTGTGATCTGGCCCATCAGGACTTCGTCCTTCATTGCCAGCGCATTGGTGATGTCCAGCGTGCGCACGACGAGGGTAAGGTCGCGTGGGTCGCGACCATGGAAGGGGCAGCGATGATCGAACACGATCTGGACCGGATTGATCTGCTGCACGGCTTCGGCCTGCGTTCGCTCGGCATCACCTATTCCGAGTCGAACGCGCTGGGGAACGGACTGAAGGAGGACCGAGACGGGGGCCTCACCAAGTTCGGCCAGCGAGCCGTCCAACGGATGAACAAGGTCGGGCTGCTTATCGATTGCTCGCACTGCGGGGATCAGACGACGCTCGACACGGTGGAGTGGAGCGAAAAGCCGATTGTGCTCTCTCACATCGGCGCACGTGCGCTTTGGGAATCGAAGAGGCTCGCGCCTGACCACGTGTTGGAAGCTGTAGCTGCGAAGGGAGGCGTGATCGGTATCGAATGCGCGCCGCACACCACGCTCACTGAGAACAACCGAACGCACAATCTCGACGCGTTTATGGAGCACTTCGAATATGTAAAGGCGTTGGTGGGCATCGACCACGTCGGCTTTGGCCCGGATACGGTGTATGGAGACCACGTGGGCCTGCACCACACTTATATGGCTTCGTTATCACTCAAGGACTCGAAGGGTACCACAAAGCCGGGGCAGGAATACGAGGAGGTCGAGTACGTCGAGGGTCTCGAAAACCCAACGGAAGGTTCTCGCAACATCATCCGATGGCTCGTGAAGAACGAGTATTCGGACGAGGACATCGCGAAAGCGATGGGCGGGAATGCGATGCGTGTCATGGAACAGGCCTGGAGCTGAGGATCCGCACCGCGTGGTGGGCCGCATCAGCGGTCCTGATTGCCGCGGCGCCGGGTTCGGCCCAATCGACCGTCCGCTCCGCGCACCTGTTTGCCGACCTCAGTCCGGATGACGGAGGCGCGGAGGTCCGCATTGAGTACGTGTTGGACACGGATGGCATCGCGCCGCTCCGTTTCGAGTTGTTGGAATTCGGCGACGCTTCTGCGGAGGCCTTCTGGTTGGGGGAGCGGGAGACCGGTACGCCCATTCGCCTAGAACCAGAAGTCGGGTCGATGCGGGCGACTGACTTTACGCTGAACGTCGGCCAGGGCCCGACGTTTGCGTTCACGGCGCGGTACTGGGTTGCGAACGCGGTTGAGCGGAATGGTGAGCGAGTGAGGGTTCATATACCCGTCCTTGTCGTTGCGCTTCCACCGTCCGAGGGAGGGCCTGACGTATTTCGCGCGGAGGTCGCCTTGCCCGAAGTATGGGCTGTGTCTGAGAGCTTTCCGACCGGATTGCGCGCTGACCAGGGTGGCGTTCACTCAGTCGAGTTGGCAGTTCTTCCCTCGGTCGTCAGCCTGCGCGCTGATGCGGACGGCCGATGGCGCCCGGGTGTACCTCTCGCGATCGACCTCGCGGCCGGCTTGATCCTTCTTGTATTCGCCGGCTTCGGGTGGCGCCATTTGAAGGCCAAGCTCTCATGAATGAGCACATCGTCGGGCAGCCCGGGTTCGTCTTTTGGGGCCTCTTCCTCGTGTGTGCGGTCGTCGTCGTGGGCTATGTGGTGTGGTTGTGGTGGGTGGAACACAAATGACGACTCAGATGTGGGTCTTCGTCGGATATTTCGCCGTCGTCTTTGCGATCGGCTGGTATGCCCTGCGGGCCACGCGGAACGAAAAGGACTATTGGATCGCGGGCGGTGAACTCGGGTGGTTCACAGGCGGCGCCACCATGGCAGCAACGCACACATCTGCTGGGACGTTCGTAGGAACGATCGGCGTCATGTACACCGCGGGTTGGTCGTTTGGCTGGGTGCTGCTCGCGATCCCTCTTTCGTACTGGTTCATGGTCGCGGTGCTCGCGCCGCGCTTCACAAAGCAGAAAGAGCTGACGCTGCCCGCGTTCATCGAGACTCGTTACTACGGAAAGGGCATTCGGGGCTTGGCCGCGCTGATCATCCTCATTGCGACCGTCGTGTACATCCAGGCGCAGATCGTGGCCGGAGGGCTGATCGCGAACACGGTCTTCGGTGTCTCGACCACCACAGGGATGGTCGCGTTCACCGTCATCCTTCTCGTCTATACCGTCATCGGCGGAATGATCGCAGTCGTCTACACGGATGCGTTCCAGTTGGTCGTGATGGCGCTCGGGGCGGTCTTTGCCGTGCCCCTCGTTCTTCGCCAGGTGGACGGTCTCAGCGGTCTGCTGCACCTGGTTGAATCAGCGCACCCGCTGGTGTTCACGTGGGAGACGATGCCCGGGACACTTCTCCTCACCATGGGACTCTCGTTCTTCCTAGGCGGGATCGCCACGCCGGAGAAGCTGATTCGGCTCTACGCGATGAAAGACATGAGCACGATCCGGCGCGGGATTCTTTTTGCCATCGTGACGATCCTCGGACTCAACCTCTTGGTCTTCATCTTGGCGCTTGCGTCGATTGTGCTTTTTCCTGAACTGCCAACGGGCGACCTCGCGATGCCCATGATCGCGACTGCGGTGCTGCCGACCACGCTGGGCGCGGTCATGTTGGCCGCGATTACCGCAGCGATGATGTCGACCGTGGACTCTTTGCTCATTGTCGCCGGCTCTGCGCTTTCGGTGGACATCTACCAGAACCTGTTGAACCCCGACGTGACCCCCGAACGTCGGATGTGGATCGATCGGATCGGGATCCTCCTGGTCGGCTCGGTCCCCGTGGTCTTGCTCTTGAGCGGCGTCGGGGAGGGGGAGTTGGTCCAGTTCATCGTCCTGCTTTTCACAGCGCTGATGGCGGCAGCCTTCGTGATGCCGGTCGTCGGTGGAATCGTTTGGCGCCGGGCTACCAAGGAGGGGGCTGCGGCCGCGATGATCGGCGGAGTGGTCGCGACGTTCGCCTGGGAATGGTTTGGACCCGCATCAGTCGAACCGGTGCTCGCGGGGTTCCTGGCCTCCGCGACGCTCTTTGTCGGGGTCAGCTTGGCCACACCACCACCACCTCCGTCTGCGATCGCGCCCTACTTCGATTCTTGACACCCCGCTGGGAGCGGGCGAGGCTGGCAGGCACGCTGTGACGGCCGCGGGCCGGCCCCCGTCAGTAGGATCCGATGGTCCCTTTCGCGGCTTGGCGCAGGCGCATGGAGTCGTACCCGACCCCACCCTTGAAGACCGTGACGACGTCATAGATCGTGGTAGGGTCAGAGGTGGGATCCCCGCGAATTACCACCAGATCCGCGAGCTTACCGGGCTCCACGGAACCGAAGCGATGCTCTTCTCCGAGGATGCGGGCACCGTTCAGCGTGAGGATCTGAACCACCTCGGGGGCGGAAAAGCCTGCCTCCAAGAGCATCTCATAGTTGCGCAGGTTGCCGAAGCCGGGGAGGAATCCGGTACCCCACGGGTCCGACCCGGCACCCAGGAGGCCGCCCGCCTCCACGAACATCCGTTCCCATCGCATCATCTTGTTGATGAGCCGCGGAGGCACGATGAGCCCGCCGTCCGCCAGATTCGCGTGGTTCCGCTCCACTTCCTGTCGCGTTAGAGGCTTCAACATTTCCATCGCCTGGGGAGGCAGCGTGGCCCGAGCCGGTGTGAAGGTCTCGTAGACCCCAAGCGTGGAGACGACCGCCGCACCTGCCGCTACGATGCGCTCGATACTCTCCCGGACGTCAGCGGACTCTACGTCCAAGTCGGCCTGGATCCTCATGTTTTCGGGCGGACACACGTCCGGCAACTTGCCCGGCACGTAGTCGGAATTGGTGATGTAGCCGTGCTGGAGAGCGTCCAGGCCCATCTCCGCGGCTTCGGTGAATGTGACGGAGCACAGGTGTCCGGTGATCTTCATCCCCAGGCGGTGCGCCTCGTCGATACCCGCCGCCAGCACCTCGCGGCTGGGGCCACCCAGGAACTTCATCCACGTGGCCCCCTCGGAAAACCAGTAGCGGATGACTCGCCGCACTTCTTCCGCGTCGTTCACGATCCGCTGATTTCCAGGCCGCGGTGGGCCACCGTTCAGGTACGGCCCGGTACGGTAGATCCGCGGCCCCGGCGCCAAGCCGGCCTCGATCGTTTTGGCGAGGTTGAGATCGTAATAGGGAAACTGGCTGCCCGCCGGCATGGCGCTCGTGACGCCCATGGCCAAGTACAACATGGGCCCCTCGACGGGCATGGGGGTCATCTGCTCCACCCCGCCGAAGTACAAGTGCTCATGGAGCGAAACGAGCCCGGGTATGAGCGTGTGGCCGGCGAGGTCCAGGACCTGGGCTCCCTCCGGCACGTCGGCGCCTTCGGTCGGCCCCACGGAGACGATGCGCTCACCCTGGATCACGACGGTCTGGTCCTCGAGTATCGGACCTCCGGTCCCGTCGAGGAGCCGCGCATGGATCAGCGCCACGGTGCCGGACTGCACCGAGATGAAGGGTGACAGAGGGGAGGGGGGAGCCGCGTCCGGTGGTGTCTCCTGCGCCCCAATGGGAACCGACGTCAGGACGGTGACGACGAGGGCCGTGAGGAAGTGGGAGGAGGTGGGTCGGGGCGGCCTCACGGTGTGTCTCCAGAACTGCGGGAAGTGGGTCGGGGGCCGGTAGGGCTCCTCATGGAGGCGGTGATGGTGGCGACTCACCTACAGACGGTCAAACCGGTCTGGTGGTGACGCTCCCTATGGGTCCATTCTCTCCCACCGTGAGACACGCTTCCGTAGCCGCACGGATAGGACATTCAACGGCGCAAATGAGGTGAGAGTCGAGCGGGGACATCGTGAGGGATGGGACGCGGATCATGGGGCTGCGGGGTTGACCTGAAAGCAGAGGCGGCTGGAGTCGCGCACAGAGCTCAGACTGGAGGCGGGCGGCTCAGTCGTCGAAGTCGGCGGGCAGCGACGGGTCGAATATCAACTCAGGGATCGGCTCGGCCTGGGTAGGATCGAAGGCCGGGGTCTGGTCGAGGAGGAAGTCTTCTTGGGGCGGCCCACGGGCGGGCGAGATCGGGGTGGGAGGTGGCTCATGAATCTCCGAATAGCCGACGCCCCTCGCCTCACCCTACTCCATGAACTCAATCTCACCGGCATGGCGGAGGCGCTCGAGGAACAGCGCGGCGTCCCCGACGTCCAGGCGCTCTCCCTAGCACTGCAGTATGCGGCCGGCGCGCAAATCGTCCTACCGCGTGACTCGATCGCATTCCTTGTCGAGGCCGTCATGGTCGGAGAAGCGGTCCCACCCAGCCTGCCTCGGTACCAAGCCGCGGTGGCAGCGGGAGAGCTCAATCTACTTGAGAGTGATTCGCTCCTCGTTTGCAGTGGAGGTGATGTGTGGGGTCCTGCACTAGCATCGCTCCGGAGCCAACAATTAGGTCTGGCTGGGTGCCGACGGCATGAGTTACTGTCGGGTCGGACGCGGATGCGCGCGGTCCTCAACTGTGGCCGTGCAGCAGAATCGTGAGCCCCTAGTGCGCCTTCAAAGCCGACGGGTCTATGCAATCGTTTGAGTTTGTGGTGGTCATCGTATCGATCGTGGTGGGGCTTGGTATCGCCCAAGTCCTCGAGGTCGTCGCGCGGATACTTCGACGGGAGCTAACTCCCGGGTTACTGCATTCCCTTTGGATGTTCCTCATCCTGCTAATGCTTCTTCAGTCACTGTGGTCAGCATGGGCGTATCAGGTGCGGGCAGATTGGTCTTTTTCAGATCTCGTGGTAATTCTTACACCGCGGCTCTTTGTCTTCATCTGCGCCGCAGTCCTGAATCCCCCGCCAGGGATAGCGATACCGCTTGATGAGTACTTCATGGACATCCGACGGAGTATGTTCGCGGCCATGGCGGGCTTCTTCATCACGGCTAGCGTCGCATTCAACCTCCTGGGCCCCGGACCAGGCGTTCAAGATGCTGTGAGAATGGGCTGCCTTCTGCTGATTGGGGTGCTGTCCGTGTCTGAACGACGAAGTGCTCAGATCGCTGGAGTCCTCGCGATGTTAGTCGTCCTGGGCAGCTTCACTTTCTCATTTTCGTTTTCACTTACGGAGATGCTTAGTGTGGGCTAGGGGTGAGGTGCACGCTTAGATCGCGCACGACCAGCAGATCGTAAGCCACTGAAATCTCAGCGTCCTTTGCCCCCCCGGAGTCCTTGTCTGGGTGGTCGCCGTCACGACTCGCCCCACGCCCACTCCTGAACCCATCAGAATTGTGATTCACCAATCGCCCTCGCCGCGGGCTCGCGCCCTATCACCGCGGATCTACGCTCTTGCCTCGCTCGCGGCAGCAGCGGCTCTCCTCGTTCCAGGCAGCTCGGCTGGGGCCCAGGCCAAAGTGCCCCGAAGCACTGTGATCGACGGATCCCCAGCGCCGACGCATCCGGTTTCGATGACACGTGACGCGCGTGGCCGCCCGACAGTTCGCGCGATCCGCCTTGATGAGCCGCTGACACTAGACGGCGTGCTCGACGAGGACATCTACTCCGACTTCGAACCCTTTGGGGAATTCGTGCAGGTGACACCCGTCTCGGGTAACCCGTCTTCACAGCGCACCGACGTCTGGATCGCCTTCGATGACGAGAACATCTACGTGACGTGCCGCTGCTGGGACGACGCCCCGCCTGAAGAGTGGATCGTCAACGAGTTGAGACGTGACGCGGATGGGATCCGTAACAACGAGCACTTCGGGATCATGTTCGACACATTCTACGACCGTCGGAACGGATTCATGCTCTATACGAATCCACTCGGGGCTCGCAACGACTACTCGGTCGTCGACGAGGCGGGGGTGAACCGGGACTGGAATCCGATCTGGGACGTCACTCCTGGCCGATTCGACGGCGGTTGGACGGTCGAGATCGCGATCCCATTCAAGTCACTGCGCTACCAGTCCGGCGCCGGGCAGATGTGGGGCCTGCAACTCCGCCGGTCGATCCGCCACCTGAATGAGTGGACGTACTTGAGCCCGGTGCCAGCCATCCTCGCCGGTCCCCAAGGACTCAATCGGGTTTCGGTCGCGGGAACGCTCGTGGGATTGGACTTGCCGCCCGCAGGTAGCAATGTGGAGCTCAAGCCATACGGAATCGCGGGCTCGACCACGGATCGCGTAACTACGCCCAGCATCACGAATCGCACTGCCGAGGCCGGCCTAGACTTGAAGTACGGCTTAACCGCCAACCTCACCGCGGATCTCACTTTCAACACGGACTTCGCCCAAGTCGAGGCAGACGAGCAACAGGTCAATTTGACACGCTACAGTCTCTTTTTTCCGGAGAAGCGTGAGTTCTTCTTGGAAGGGCGTGGCGTCTTTGAATTCGGCACCGGTGGTGGCGGCGGCTTTGGAGGCGGAGGTGGTGGCGGCGGATTCGGCCGCGGTGGCGGAGATGCACCGTCGCTCTTCTACAGCCGCCGGATCGGCTTCCAGGACGGAGCTGTCATCCCGATCCAAGCCGGAGGGCGGCTAACAGGTAAGGTCGGCCCTTGGAGCGTCGGCCTCATGAACATTCACACGGGCAACGACGAAGTAGCGGGCGTGGGTGCTACCGACTTCTCGATTGTGCGCTTCAAGCGTGACATCCTCCGGCGCAGCGCGATCGGGGCAATGTTCACCAACCGTTCGATCGGCGCATCGGGTACAGGCACCAACCAGGCCTACGGCATGGACGCCGCGTTCGCGTTTTTCACAAACCTTCAGCTTGGCGGATACTACGCGCGCACGGAGACCACATCGCTAGACGGCGACAACGAGAGCTATCAAGCTCGCTTCGACTATGGAGGTGACACCTATGGAGCGAACGCCGGTATCGTCAAGGTGGGTTCCGACTTCAACCCAGAGATTGGGTTCCTACGTAGAAGCGACTTCAGGAAGTCGTCAGGCTCAGTAAGGTTCAGCCCGCGGCCGGCGTCGATCGAGGCAATTCGGAAGCTCACCTGGCAGGCCACCGTCAATTTCTTCGAAGACGGAGCGGGCAGGATGGAATCCCGCAGCCAACAGGGACGCTTCAGCATCGAGTTCGAAAACAGTGACCAGGCCACGCTGCAGGCTACCCGGAACTTCGAGCGTCTCGACGATCCGTTCGAGATCGACACCGATGTATTCATTCCGGAGGGACGTTACACGTACACGGGGTATCAAGCGTCCTACAATTTCGGCACACAGCGCCCGGTCTCAGGCAATGTCTCATACCAGTGGGGCGCCTTCTTCCGTGGTTCGATCCGGACAATCAGTATCAACCGGGCGAGAGTCGTCGTGTCTGACCACCTGTCGCTGGAGCCCGGCGTGAGTGTGAATCTCATCCAACTGCCGGACGGCGATGCGAACCAGACCGTATTCAGGTTACGGGCGGACTACGCGTTCACTCCACGGATGTTCGTCAGCACGCTCGTGCAGTACAACGAGAGCCGCGCGACCTTCTCGAGCAACTTGCGATTCCGCTGGGAGTTCCGTCCGGGCAGCGATTTGTTCGTAGTGTGGACGGACGAACGCGACACCCCGCTCCGCAGAACCGGGCTACGTAATCGGGCGTTCGCGCTAAAGGTCACAAGGCTGCTCCGCTTCTAAGGGGAAGCGCGCATCCTCTGTCTCCCCTAGGTCGCGCTGGGCGATTCGCCTTCCGGCCCGGCGGGCCGCACAATACCACGACAGACTCACCGACCCTACTTTCGGTGAGGGCAACGACTTGGGAATCGGGAGGTTCCAGATGGGAGACATCGTTGCCGGGATCGCAGGGCTGACCATAGGCCTCGTCGCTTGTGGCCAACCTGCTACGGAGAAGCAACCTTCGGCGGATGACGTGACGGCCGATCGGGTCACTCGCCGCGTTCCCCAGCACAACAACGAGCATGTCGAAGCTTGGAAGACGATCATCGTGCCCAATCAACCGCTCAGCATGCACCGCCATGACAACCCCAGGACGATGCCGGAAGTCTCAACGGAGCAGTGGGGACGTGGTCGGGGCTGATCCACGTGTACCTGTCCGTCCGCTCGACCGGGGCTAGCTAACAAGCCATTGCTACTGACGCGATACCCGTTGACCTCGCGCGCTACGCCTGCGGTCACCACATTAGCCGCGCAGCGAAATCGCAGCTCCTTTGGGAAGCATTGTAGTCGCGCAGCAGAATTCCGAAGACGTTAGGAAGTGGCTTTTCGGGCCTCAGTAAGCGTTGCGTCTAGTGCACCGGTCTAGCCTTCAGTTCACAGATCAGCAGAGGCAACTCATGGCCGACAAAATCACCCGTCGTACGGTCCTGAAATTGGGGGCTCTGGGCGCCTTGTCGATGGGTGTCTAAGTGTGTGGGCCTAGCGGGGATGGGCAGAAGGACGGCACTCCTGCTTCGACGTCAGTTACTCGCAGCAGTTGATCCATCAAATCCGACAGAGCAGCAGAACGGCTCGGGATCGATAACGTGTCATGTTCAGTTCATGTCTGGAATTTGTGCCCACAGTTCATCTTTGTGGGCGATAGCCATGGTCCAGATTTCATGATCTAGGGGTATGTTCTCGAAGAAAACAACCTGGGCATCATCAATGGTATCCCAGTCATCGAAAAAGACGACCAGATTCCAGTTGAATTCACCACCCATATTATGATCCTCTACCACATATCCTCTCATGAGTCCATCAGAGATTGCTTCATCAAGCGCTGGCAGGACCTCGCCCCAAAGTTCATTCCATTTGGCCAAGTCAGCTCGATTAACTTTAAAAAGGTTCTCGTACAGGTAGGCTGCTTCATCTGGTGATTCCACATTCCGCGCACCAAGAGTCCAGATCTCGTCCTTGTGAGCCAGAATACTCCTGTTGAATGCCTCTAATGCTTGAGAATCCGCAGCATCTAATCCAGTAGTGATCGCTGTCCAAGCTTGTTCGAAATTAGTTCCTTCCATACCTGCTAAATGCCAGCGGATATTGTACTTACCACCCACGTTATGCATCCGTACGCCATAACCCTCGATCATTCCATCTGCCACTAGGGTTTCCATTATAGGCACTGCCGCACCCCTATAGAGGGCAGAAAACGCGGGAATATCACTAAAGCGAACGCTGTACGATGCTATCGATATCCGAGTTGCCTCCTGACTAGCCTGAGCGTCCGCGCTAGTCTGAGCGTCCGCGCTAATCTGGGTGCCCACGACGAGCACGTCCTGGTCGTCCGCGCTAGTCTGAGCGTCCGCGCAACTGATCGTCGCACTGCTCAATAACCCGATGGTCATCAGCTTCTTCAGCATTGAATCCTCCTAGACTTTCTAAAACAAGAGCTAGCTCTACACACTGTTATCTAATAATAGAGGGCCCCGCCAGTAGAGCGGCATCGTCATGGATGCGAGCAGGTTGGCCAGGAAGTCACCCCGGAGGATATACACCAGCTCGCCACGTGGCCCATCGTCCTAGTTGCTTTGCCGAACGCCGATATCGTCGTCTCCTTCCTCGACCCTCAAGGGTCTCGGCTACGAGATCAATCCCGAGGTCCCCACCCCCGCGATCAGGATAGTCGTCCCACAGCCAGACTTTCTTGAACTGATGGCGTGTCTCCGGCGCGTTCTCGAGCAGCCACTTCACCGCCCGCTCAAACGTCTTACCGCGACGGTATCAGTGCGATGTCAGAGAGTAGCTGGCGCATGCCCTCATTCTGCTCCGCCCCACTCAGGACCGTAACTCAGGACGCGCAGAACAGTGCCGGATAGCTGGTGTGGCGGGGTGCCACAGGCGGGCTAGTTGCCGTCAGCTAGCCCGCAGGGGTCGGCGTGTGGCCGTCATAGCCTCACTAACTGCAGCTTGCGAGGCATCCCATCCAGGCGAAGGCTGACGCGACTCTCGTGCCTGGCGACAAACAACTGACCCGGGGTCAGCCGCCCGGCACGAGCCTCAGCCGATACGCCGCGTTTGCTTCGACGGCTTCCCGACTGAAGGACATCGGGAAGTACTCCTGGTCGGCCCAACTCTGCGCGAGATTGCCGTAGAAGGGGCTTCCGGGACGGCCGGACTGACCGGGTGCGTTCGTCGCGACCGAGCCGTCGAGATCGGAGAAGTCGATGATCTCCCGATACGTTGCGCCGACTGCGGCCACCGTACCCCCACCGCCGAGCCGCTCGACTGCGGGTATGTCGAATGCGGACACGAGCGAGTGGGGAAACTCACTCCGATTCGTGCGACCCCACCGCCACTGCGCCGGGTCGTCGCCCTGCTGCTCACGGAGCCGCTCGAGCGCGGTCGCGAGTGCCGCCTCAGGGTCGATATTGGTTGGAGCCGGTCCCCCCCCGCGACCTCCGCCCGACAAGATGAGACGCAGTTGCCCGAAGATGGCTGCCGCACGATTGTTGCGGTCGTACACAGCGTCCCATGCAGCTAGCTCCTGCCGGTACCGCTCGATCTCCGGATCGCCGGAGGTCCATCCGCGGAAAAGCTCCAGCGATGTCGCCGCTGAGGCCGAATAGGCGTCATGCTGCAGATCGCGGGAATCCTGGACGGTGAAGTCGCTGCCGCCGGCGAGCAGGCTGGAGACGCGATCGAAGCGCGCGAACGGGCTCTGGGTCTTGAAGAAGAGGGGGGGGTCGTATCCCTCGGGGTGAATGTCATTGTTTGCGGTCGCGATCCATCCGCGTTCCGGGTTCAACTCGCGCGGAAGGTCGTCGCGAAATCCGTCCCACTCGTACGCGCCGGTTCCGGGGACGGGCAAACGACCCTGCCACCCGTCTCGTTTCGGAGAGAGAGCCGACGCCTGCCAGGCGATATTCCCGTCCGCGTCACCGCAGACCATGTTCTCGGTCGGAGCCATCCAGGCGTCGAGCGCATCGAGGAATTCCACGCAGTCGTTCGCGACGTTGAGGCGAAGCGCCGCCAGGTATCCGGTCGACCCCGGCTCGTGCATCGTCGAGCGCAGCGCATAGGCTTTTTGGTTCTCTGCGTCCTCGTAGAAAATGGGACCGTGACGGGAGAACTTGAGCTCGACAACCTCGGGTACGGCTCCCTTCACGCGGACCGTATCGTACTCGATGCGGAGCGATTCCCACTCCCCGTTCCAGAGGACCTGGTTGGGATCGTTCGGATTCACTTCCTCCACGTAGACATCGGACTGGTCCGTCCCGACGATCGTGAGGCCCCACGCGACGCGTCCGTTGTGGCCGATCGCAACACCCGGGATGACCGGCTCGGTGGAGCCGATCGCCGTCCAACCCGGAGCGTCGAGGTGCACCATGTACCTCAGCGACGGGTTGTTGACGCCTCGGTGCGGATCGTTCGCGACGATCACCTCGCCGCTGGCGGTCAAGCTACCGCTGATCGCCCAGTTGTTGCTGCCCGGTGAGTTCTCCCGAGCGCCGAGGTTGGCTGAGACTTGCGCGTCCACCCAGGAGTCGTAGGGGGCCACGAGGGGCGGTTCGACGACCGTTCCCTGGAAGCCGCGGAGGCCGGCGGCCACGGCGTCGCCGATGATCGAATAGTCCACGTCGCTCGGAACCATCAAGTCACGGTACGGAGTCGGCCGCGCCCTCCGGTTGGCCTCCGCCGCTCCGAATTCCTCAACGCTCTGCGCGAGCGAAAACTCACGTCGAGCATCGCCGGTGGGCATCGCGGTCGCGATCCTGAGAAGCGGCGTCTCGATCGACCACGGGAGGGGTCGGATGCCGGTGAGCTCGAACTCCACCGGCAACTCGCCGGCGCTTTCTGCGTGGGCGATGTATGCGTTCACGCCCGACGCGAACGCCTGCAAGATACGCCGCCCCTCCGGGTGGTAGCTGTTGAACTCCTCGTCGGTCCAAGGACCACGGTACTTGAGGAGGCGCGCGACGCGGTCGTGCCGGAGTGCCTCGGGCCCGAGGATCTCAGCGAGGCGACCCTCGCCGGCCCGCCGGTACATGTCCATCTGCCAGAGCCGGTCCTGTGCCTGAACGAAGCCCTGCGCGAAGAAGAGGTCGTCGAGGTTGTCGGCGAAGATGTGAGGAACGCCCCACGAGTCCCGGATCACCTCCACTTCGGCCCGCAGTGACGGGATCTGGATCGAACCTTCGATCTGTGGCAGTCTCGCCTCGGCGAGCTCGTCGAAGCTGGTCGGAGGGGAATCACAGGCGGCGAGCGCCAAGACGACCGCTGCCGCCAAAAACTTGGGGGAGAGGGCTCGTCGGCTCGCTAGGGTCTGCTGATGTTCACTGCGCATGATTTCGACGGAGGTTGAGGTCGGGGGAACGTACGCTCAGGCGATATCACTCGATAGGTCAATTCTCATCCCAGCGGCACCCAGGCGTTGGTGCATGGCTCCCGCTTGTAGCTTCGACCTGACGCGCAGCCCTCGCCGCCGGAGCCGCCACCAATGAAGTACCCGAAGCGCAGCCAGTACCAGCATGCGAAGTCTCAGTATCGGGTGCGGAACTGGCCTGAGTACGAGGCTGGCTTGAAGAAGCGTGGTGACCTGACCGTCTGGCTGTCGGATGATGCGCTCCAAAGCTGGCGAGTTCCGGCCGAGGGCAAGCCCGGCGGCCAACGCACCTAGAGTGACGTTGCGATCGAGGCCGCATTGACGATCCGCATGGTCTTCCGTCTTCCACTTCGCCAGACCGAGGGCTTCCTCCGGTCGTTGGCCCAGCTACTTGAGTTGGATCTCCCGATCCCTGTTCACACCACGCTATCTCGGAGGCTGAAGGAGCTCGGTGACATTCAGTTTCGCCGGCTTCCGACCGATCGGCCGATCCACGTACTCATCGACAGTACAGGACTCAGAATTCACGTCGGCCATGTCCAAAAGCCGCCCAGATACAGGGCTTGGCGCAAGTTGCATCTCGCCGCAGATGCCGAAACGGGTGAGATGTTCGCGTCGCATCTGACCGCTCTCTGAACGCATGACTGCACTCCGGTCCCGGACCTGTTTGAGCAGCTTGATGACCCCATTGCGTCCGTATCCGCAGACGGCGCGTATGACACCAGGGCCGTTTACGAAGCCGCCCATGAGCGAGGCAACGGACAAGCAGTACGGGTCCGGATCCCACCGGGACGTGATGCCCAACTCAGCTCGCATCCTTCCGTCGCACAGCAGGAGAGGAGTCGCAACATTCGCTCGATCCGAGAACTAGGACGGCGCAAATGGCATATGTCCTCAGGCTACAGCAAGCGGAGCCTGGTCGAGAATACCATGTACCGATACAAGACGATCATCGGTCGAAGTATGCGAAGCCGGAGCTTTGGTGGACAACAAGCTGAGGTGAGGTTGGCGAGCAGGATTCTCAACACGATGACCCACCCCGGTCACCCGCTTAGGGTCGAGACACGTCAGGCGCGCGGCACGTGCCTACGGCTTGATGGTCCACGCTCTGGCGTCGCCTCCCCCACCCCCGTCAATTCGTCATGACCACCAGCTGCCAGCACGCCGCTTCTTCGAGATCTCCCCGCACGGCCCCGACTATGACGCGAACTCGACTGATGGGTGCGACGACACTCCTCGCCCTGGTCGGCGCGTCCGCCGCACTCGTGGCCGGGCCGGACCGCTATGGGCATTCAGATCGTGTTGAACGCCACATGCTCCCGGCCGTTTCCACGGGTCCGATGGACCCGGCCTGGAGCCCAGACGGGCAGTGGATCGCGTTCTCCATGCGCGGCGATATCTGGAAGATCCCGGTGGAGGGGGGACAGGCCGAGCGCCTCACGATCGCGCCCGGCTACCACTTCGAGCCGGCGTGGAGTCCGGACGGTCAGCAGATCGCCATCTCGACCGACCTGGACGGAAACCTCGACATCGGTCTCATCGGCACAGTCGCTGCGGGCACGATCCGGCACATCACCTTCGATCAAGAGGTGGATGTGCAGCCAGTCTGGAGCTCTGATGGGTCGGCGCTCTATTTCACCAGCGACAGGGGGCCGGGGGGCTTCGGGATCTTCCGCATCGATCTGGCCGACGCGACCGGCGCAGTTGCGCCGGTGGTCAGTGGGATCCAGCCGGCGATTTCCCCTGATGGCACCCAACTGGCGTACGTCGCCGGGGTGCGAGGACGACCCGGCACGGGCGGGATCTGGGTGAAGGAGTTGCCGGACGGAGCAGAGCGACTGGTGCTCTATGAGGAGTCGGAATACCGCATGAAGCCGGAGTGGAGTCCGGATGGCTCGGGGATCCTCTATGTCTCGGACGAAGCTGGGTCCAACGACGTGCGCCGGGTCTCTGTTGAAGGCGGGAACCCCGTCTCCCTGACGGTCGATGCCGGTGGTGAGTTCTCACCCACGGCCAGCCCGAGTGGGACGCATATCGCCTTCACCTCGAACCGGTCGGGTGCGATGACTCTACACACGGCCAGTGCGGGAGGCGCGCGGGCCGATTCGTGGCTCGAGGTCGTGACGACCGACCGAGTGGACCGTGTGCCGATGGGGACCCTGGAGATCGAGGTCGTGGGTCCGGATGGGGCTCAGATGCCGTCACGGATCCAACTGCTGGCCTCGGACAGGCGGGCCTATGCACCCGAGGGGGGCTTCCATCGAGTGATCTCCGTGACCGAGACGCACTACTTCCACTCGCCGGGCGTCTCGACTGTGGCGGTGCCTTCCGGGCTTACCCAGGTGGAGGCTGTGCGGGGGTTCGAGTACCGGCCCACTGCCACGACAGTCGAGGTACGCGAGGGGGACACAACTCGGATCCAACTCCGGATGGAGCGGCTGATTGATGCCCCGGCACGGGGTTGGTATTCGGGGGACACACACGTCCATGATCTGCACCAGGGCCGTAGAGGTCTGACCCACGAGGAGTTCTTCGGCCAACTGGTGGCCGAGGACCTGCACATGACCCACGCGCTGATCCATATGGATGGGACGCGCCTGATGGGTCGGTGGGACGACCTGACCGGGGAGCCCCACGCGGTATCCACCGCCACGCACATCCTCCAGTACAGCCAGGAGTTCAGGGGCTCACTGGGGCACGTGTCGACCCTCGGGGCATCGCGGTTCGTCCTCCCTCTCGTCGGTGGCGCCGCAAACACTCCATGGGAGCAGCCCGCTCTGGATAGCCGGTACCTCGCCGCCGCACGGGCCGCGGGCGGTCTCGGAGGATTCACCCATCCCTACCTCGGCGATGTGTCCACACCCCGCGGGGCCGGCGCGACCCTCATCCCTGTGGATGCGGCTATCGGTCTCGGTGACCACTATGACGTCGCCGCGGTCTACTCCGATGAACTGCGGTCGGCCGAGGTATATCGACGCCTCCTGAACGCCGGCTTTCGGATCGCCGCGACGGGCGGGACGGACAACTTCTCCGATGTGTGGCGGGATCCGCCTCCTGGCTCCGGTCGGACCTATGCGCGGATCGAGGGGCCGTTCACTGCCGACGCCTGGATGGACGCAGTCCGGCAACAGCGCACCTTCGCCTCCACGGGTCCGCTTCTTTTCCTCGAAGTCGAGGGTCGGGAGCCGGGAGAGGAGGTTCGCCTTCCGGGGGGCGACGCGTCGCGGCTGCAGGTCAGGGCCGAAGCCGTATCTGTGGCGCCTCTCGAGCGGCTCGAGATCTTCGTGAATGGGGTCTCGGTCGCGCAGGCGGAGGCGAGCGGTGCCGATTCCTCCACGATCCGATTCGATGGGGAAGTGGCTGTCCCGGATGGCGGATGGGTCGCCGCTCAGGTGGTCGGCCCTTCCTCCCGCTACATCACCGACAGCTACGCGTTCGCGCACACGAGCCCGGTCTATGTAGTTCGCGACGGGCGCCCCTGGCGATCGGCCGCGGATGCCGAGTTCCTGGGCGAGGCGGTAGATGCGGCCTGGTCCCGAGTCGAGCGAGGACCCTGGAGGAGTGATGCGGAGCGCGAAGCCTTCCGCGCGGAGATTGATCGCGCTCGTGGCGTCTACGAACGGATCGCGAACGACACTCTGTTGCTGCATCCCGAGCACCCGGAGTGGAGCCGGAACTCACCCCCCCTCTGGCGCGCAGTCTTCGAGACGACGCAGGGGGCATTCGAAGTCGAGGTAACGCGGGCGAATGCCCCTATCGGAGTCGACCGGTTCTACGACCTGATTCGGCTCGGATACTACGATGACACCCGGTTTCATCGAGTCAGCGAGGGATACATCGTCCAGCATGGGATCAATGGCGACCCAGCTGTGAACGCTGCTTGGGCGGATGCGTTTATCCCGGATGATCCGCCATTCGGGACGAATGTGCGCGGCACCTTCGCGTTTGCGGCCGCGCCCAACTCCGACAATCGCACGACCCAGATCTTCTTCAACCTCGGGGACAACAGTCGGAACGATAGCGATGGGTTCGCCGTCTTCGGGCAGGTGGTCGAGGGGATGGATGTGCTGGATCGGATCTATTCCGGGTACGGCGAGGAATCGGGCAGCGGCGTCCGACAGGGGCGGCAGGGTCCTCTCCGAGACGGCGGTAACGCCTTCATGGACCAGGAGTATCCGAACCTGGATTGGCTGATCCGCGCTCGGCTTGGCACGAACGAGGGGGCCGAAGTGCTGGGGGAGCGGATGGGGGGCGGTGGCTGACGAAACGCGGCCCGGTCATGGAGGGTGCGGCTAGCGGGGGTACTAACTCCCCCTCATCTTGCCCCCCATGGCTGATCCCATCACCCGCCTGAACGCTGCCCTGGAGATCCATCGTGAGACGCACTCTCGCAGGCACCCTCGTTTTTCTCGCCCTGCCGGCCTCGGGCTTCGCGCAGAACTTCGACGCGATTCAGATCCGAACCATACCGGTCACCGAGAACATCTATGTGTTGCAGGGAAGCGGGGGGAATATCGGTGTGTCGATCGGTGAGGATGGCACCTTTATTGTCGACGACCAGTTCGCGCCTCTGACGGACAAGATCGTCGCCGCGATCGCCGCGTTATCCGATGACCCGGTTCAGTTTGTCGTGAACTCCCACTGGCACTACGACCATTCGGACGGGAACGAGAACTTCGGCCGGGCAGGAGCTCTCATCGTCGCCCATGACAACAGCCGGATCCGGATGGAATCGGATCAGATCGTCTCTCTGAACGGACGCTTTCAGGAAGCGTATTCGGCCGAGGGTCTGCCCAAGATCACCTTCGGCGAATCGATAACCTTCCACTACAACGACAACACCATCGACGTGATGCATCTTGGGCCGGCCCACACCGATGGTGACGCGGTTATCTACTTCAGGGACTCCAACGTGGTGCACGCGGGGGACGTGTTCGTCCGATACGGGCTCCCCTTCATAGATCAACCAAACGGCGGATCGACGGATGGAATGATCGACGCGACCTGGGCACTCGCCGGCCTCATCGATGATGAGACGATCATCATTCCTGGCCATGGGCAGCTGTCGACTCGGACCGACCTGCTCGAATACCGACAGATGCTCGTGACGATCAGAGATCGGATGAAGGCGAAGATCGCCGAGGGGCTCTCCGCAGACGCGGTGGTGGCTTCGAACCCCGCCCAAGGGTTCGCTCAGCCGGGACCTGGCACGGAGCGGTGGCTTCGCGCGGCCTACGAAGAGTGGCGGGGTGGTGGGTAGGCGGCGGACCACGCCTCCTCCATCAGCTAGCGCCACGCGCTTCGGGGAGTAGGCTCCGGGGGAGAGGGAAGCCGATGGTAGCCGCACGGATAGGACATTCAACGGCCCAAATGAAGTGAGAGTCGAGCGGGGACATCGTGAGGGATGGGAGGCGGAGCATGGGGCTGCGGATTTGGCCCGAGCGCAGCCCGAGCGGAGTCGCGCACAGAGCTCAGATGTGGGAGGGGGGCGGGGGGATGTCGATATGGGCGGAAGGGAGCGGCCGCGTGGCTGAAGGTGTTCGGACAGACTGGAGGCGGGCCACTCAGTCGTCGAAGTTGGCGGGCAGCGACGGGTCGAAGATCAACTCAGGGATCGGCTCGGCCTGGGTAGGCTCGAAGGCCGGGGTCTAGTCGAGGAGGAAGTCTCCTTTCGGGGTCTGCCGAAGTGAATTGCGGCGGCCCGGAGTCCAGCATTCGGAGCGAGCACCCCATGGTAGCGGTGGCGATGGAGGCGGGCCGAATAAATCTTCGATTTTAACGAAAAAACGTTCGACCCATTTTATTTGACTAATACTGACAACCGCGAAGCAGTTAGAGTGATTTGTATGTTTTTATAAGAGGCTATTGTACATTTACAGATAGTTAAAATGATTTAGACTAGGACGGTTGAGTTTGGAACAATACAAAAAATGAGAATTGTGAAGTAGTATGTCGAAACTGACCAAAGAACATAAATTTATTGATCTTTCAGATTACGGAAGGCCCCTTGCGCGGCTTATAGCTAATTCCCTCAAGGAAACTTCATGCACGCCTATCGATGTCACAATATGGTTTATCATTTCTGGGCTGATCGCTGTTGCTTGTATCTTATTAGAATATTATTGGGCGGCGGGATTGTTCTTGTTGTTTAAATCAATCTTAGATGCTGCTGATGGTGAGTTGGCGAGAGTAAGAGGCACACCATCCTACACAGGGCGCTATCTCGATTCTGTGGCAGATATACTATTAAACATGCTCATTTTTATAGCATTGTGGTATATCTCGGAAGTTCATTTAATATATTGTTTGTTGGCGTTTTTGGGAATTCAATTGCAGGGCACGCTCTATAATTATTACTACGTAATCATGAGAAATCATTTGAATGGCGATACAACCAGTAGGATTTTTGAAAATGAAACTCCAACTGCTCTGGAGGGGGAAACGCAAAAAAATGTAACTATTCTATTCGGGGTCTATAAGGCGCTTTATGGTGTTTTTGATAGAACAATTTATGCTTTGGATGGGGACGCTTCTACAGGAAAACGACTTCCAAATATTGTGATGACAGCTTTGTCAACTTTTGGGCTTGGTTTTCAGCTCCTCATAATAAGTGTGATGTTGGTTTTGGGCTACAAGGAGTATATCGTTTATTTCTTCTTATGGTACTCCATGATGATCTTTGTGTTTATCGGTATTAGAAGATTGATTTAATTGCTTTAAATACGATGTTTGCGCTGTTTGGGGGCTCGGCAGGGATATTCAACAATGTTTTTAGGCGTTTCGTACAGCTTCGTTGTCAATTCGAGGCCTTGATCCAATTCAGGTCTCGGGATGTTATAAGTAGCCGTGGTACTATGTTCTGCCGCGGCGGGGTTCATTGCAGAGGACCAGCGCGCCAACAATCGTGCCCTACTTCGATTCTTGACACCCGGGAGGGAGCCGACTCGTGGCAAGTCATTTCTTATGGCCCCGCTTCAAGCGGACGAGGGGCGCCGGAGTGGACGCCCTAGGGGTTGTCGGGGTCCGCGCCGGTCCCCCCCCCTATCTGTCCGAGTCCGTCACCGTCCTCGCCCAGATCCATCGGTCGAACCACTTGGCCTGTTCCTGATCTAAGTAGATGCGGTGACGGGGCTCGCGAATCCCGTGGCCTTCGCGAGGGAAGCGTAGGAACTCCACGTCGTTGCCCATCTTCTTGAGCGTACGGAAGTACTCCTCACCCTGAGTGATCGGCACGCGCGCATCCTCCTCGCCGTGCGTGATGAGCAGAGGCGTGGTCACGTTTACCGCATACTCGATCGGCGAAAACTCCTCGAAGGTCTCTTTCGTCTCCCAGGGCAGCCCGCCGAACCCGAACTCGAGTAGGAATGGGATGTCGGTCTGTCCGTAGAATGCATACCAATCGGAGATCGCGGCATGACCGATCGCCGCCTTGAAGCGATCGGTCTGCGTGATGCTCCAGAAGGTCATGAAACCACCGTAGCTGCCGCCCATGATCGCGAGTTGATCCGGATCAGCGATCCCCATGTCCACGACATGGTCGACGCCCTCCATCAGGTCTTCGAAATCCTTGCCGCCCCAGTCCATATAGTTGGCGTTGGAGAACTCGTAGCTGCGGCCGGAACTGCCCCGCGGATTGCCGCGCAGCACCGCGTAACCGCGAGCGGCCCAAATCTGCGAGCCTGAGTTGAAGGCTTTCGAGTAACGGCCGTGAGGACCACCATGAACCTGGAGGATCATGGGGTAGCTTTGTCCTTCGACGTAGTCGATCGGGTAGGTGAGCACACCCTCGATCTCCCAGCCGTCCGCGCCCTCCCAGGTCAGCAGCTCGGACCGCGCGATGTCGAAGTCTTCCATCCCACCGGTCGGGCTGAGCACGTGCTCGATGTTGGACCCGTCGGCATCGGCGATGAAGACCTCACCCGTGGTGTAGGGCGAGCTCCCGGTGAAGGTCAGCTTGGTGCCGTCGTCGGAGAGCGTTGTGCCGCCGTAGATGAAGTCGTCGTCGGGCAGGATCATCTCCGGCTCGCTGCCCGTGGCGGACATCTTGTACAGGTGCGACGAGAGTCCGTTCGCCACCGTGAACAGGATCTCGCTGCCATCCTCGGACCAACACACACCGGATGCTGAGAGGTTGACGTCTAGCGTGAGGTTTCGAGGCTCACCGCCGGACACAGCCACGACAAAGACATCGCTTTGGGCGGCGGCGCCGTTCTCGACGAGCGAGCCGGTGTAGGCGATCCGGGTCCCGTCCGGCGACCACACCGGCCCACGATCCGCCCCAGCGTTGCTCGCACTGAGATTGCGAGGCTCGCCACCGTCGGCTGCGATGACCAGGACGTCGGAGTTGTCGCTACGATCAGAATCACCCATTTGTGTCTGCGTCCGGTTCGACGTAAACGCGATCCACTCTCCGTCAGGCGACCAC
>Ga0114993_10002084_pt1 | contig 22415 bp, 18 predicted proteins | sample ArcticOcean_MG_C_FD_87042 | JGI IMG/M metagenome (GOLD analysis project Ga0114993, IMG submission 87042) | Marine microbial communities from western Arctic Ocean - ArcticOcean_MG_CB2_150 | ecosystem: Environmental > Aquatic > Marine > Oceanic | place: Arctic Ocean: Canada Basin | collected...
CCGGTCATCTGCATCTTGATGAGAATATCGCTCTCACCAGCTGCACTTGCGTCATCTGCCGCATCATCCGCTGTGTAGGTGTTCAATGTAGAAGCGCTGGTGTCTGTACCATCGCTTGCTAGGTTGTTCGCCCACACATACAATACTCCAGCCAATACCACAGTAATTGCGACCATCAAGATGGTTGCAATGACCGGGCTGACTGCCTGTTCATTCTTTTCGTTCTTCATATTATTCAGTCCTCATTCCCCCGAGGGGGTGCTCTCGCTTACACCCGTCATTGATATTAACATAGCGCACGAACCGAATCGGATTAGGTCGATTGTAAACGCTGCACTGCGCCTTTACTACAATATCTACAATCAATAGATGTAATTTTCTGTTCACCGCGCCGGTGTACTAGTACGATCAATTTGTAGCGGCGCGACTAATCTATCTGTAAATAGCCAACAATAATGCGAATTATGGAGGAGCCCGCCATTGAGGAGGTCTGTACTCTTGGAGGATGGTTTCAGCGTTGGTTGGGGAGCCTGTCGGCCATTCTAGGAATAGGTGAACAGGGTGAGAGGGCCAGCGTAGAGGGGATGGGATGCACACTCGACGAAGAACACTCAACAGCCCTGTTCATTCGCCCCCTTGGTGAGGTAGCGTATAATCGTTTTCAGCCCGCATTCGCAGGTTTCACTGTTAGAGTTGGCTAATTCAACTCGCTTTCAATCCGAAACGGTGAGAATTTCGGCTCCACCCGGGCCAATCCAAACCGTGTGCTCGTATTGTCCAATTAGGCCGCCGTCGGCGCACCTGAGAAGATGGTAGGTCTCAAGAAATCTGATATTGATTAGTTTCTTGACAAGCGCATTCCATTTGTTTTGTCTGCTCTCTTCGCTTTCTCGCGGAAAGGGCTTCTCCATCAGGGGGTACGCCCAACGCTCGGCGAATGGCAGTTGGTGATAGCGCTCTTCCAAGTAGCGTGCCATCGTTGCTCCAAGCGGTTTCAACTTCCCTTTGGAAAGTGCCTTCTTCACCGTCATGTCGCCTGTAACTCGCCAAATGTTGCTCGAGTCCCGAGCGCCCACATTTTCGATCAATCCCTGTTGACCAGTAGTATTGAACGGTTCAACCGCAAATACTCCACCTTCGGGAACTACCCCTTTGAATCCAGGATTGTCAGCACCACAAGCAAAGGAAGGGACAGAAGTTCCTGCATGAAGGTCGTAAACTTCCAACTGGTGACCACATAGATTTGAGACTGGCACAAAGCCAGCATCTCGCTGCGCCTGCTCTGCCGCCGCTCCAACCTTATGCCAAGGCGTTCCGGGATGCATCATTTCGATGGATGCGTCTCTCGCCTCTTTCGATGCGCGAATCTGCTCAGTATGTTTTCGACTGTTGCCGACTTCCACGGTCAGCGCGTTGTCGCCAATCGCTCCCTCAACATGGACTCCGATGTCTAATTTGACTAGGTCACCTTTCTTGAATACCATATCATCTTCTAGACCAGCAGGAGGAGAAATTAGGTGGTCGGTGGTAAAGTGGGCGGCCATGTCATTCACAGCAATCGTGCAAGGGAACGCCGGTTTTCCACCATGTCTGTGGATGTAGCGCTCTGCCTTCTCAATCACATCATGCCAAGTGACTCCAACCTGTATCTCATCCTTGATGGCGTCTAGGGAGCGGCGGGCAACCCGTCCAGAGTCCTTCCAATACTTCAGTTCAGATTCTTCGACCAAGACATCACCTCCGACTCCGATACTATTCCTTCTCTGAGAACCTCTACCCTCTCACTACTCGATAAGGAGGCGTGTCCGTGCCACCGTATTAAGGTGGAGGGAAGCCCACCCGGACAGTCTGAATCGAGCACCGCCTCAACTGGCAAGCCCAATGAGTTCGCTGCCTTACCACACGCCATTTCAGGGGGAGCCCCACTCAAATTCGCACTAGTCGCGGTCAGTGGGCCTACCTCTTGCAGCAGTTGGATTGCAATCGGATGAGCAACGACTCTGATAGCGACCAAATCTCCACCTAGACGAGCGTCGAGATTATGTTTCGCCTTCATCAACAAGGTGATGCTTCCAGTGGGGAATGATTGGAGTAGAGAATCGGTGCCTTCTGGGATTTCAGCGATGGCACTCGCTTGGGTGAGGTTTGAAACGGCGAGCGAGACCGGCTGGTCCGCTGGTCTATGTTTCAATTCGTAGAGTCGGTCGAGCGCTTCTCTCTCTGGTCGGCAGCCGAGTGCCGGTAATGTGGAAGTCGGATAGACCACCGCTTCGCCGCGCGCTATGCGCTGTAATAGGGCGGTTGGAATCGCCTCGTTCGAGCCCATGTGGTCGGCCGTCGTGGCAACCCCTCTTCAAACAAACCGTCGCTGTCGATTAAAATCAGTTGAGCCACTCATCGAGGTGAACCCTCGCAATTTTGGATGCTAGTTCTCTGTCCGGTGTCTTGACCAGTAATTTTCCGGATGGAAACAGAGTGAGGTCGACTTCGCCAGCAAAGGTGTAACAGAGTCGATTTTCAAGAGTGCAGTCCCAGCCCGCTAAGACAATTTTCGCGCTCACTGTATGGAGGTCGATAGCGACCTCTCGATTGGGAACTACCTGCCATGCTGCTCTGCCGCTACAGAGTTCCAAGACATGGTCACTCTCAGACACTTTCCTCCGCCTCCAAGGTCATCCTCGCTTCATGCCTCGCCAAGTCTCTTGCAGTACCTTGGGTCTTGCGCTTCAGCACCATGGCCCACGGAATTAAGACTAACAAAAGGACGCATGCAACTTTGTTGAGCATATGATAGAGTCGTAGAAAGAGCTCGAAGTCAATCCAAAGGTCGAGCGGCAAAATGTCGAGAAGGAACCAGCGAGTCAAATCTTCCATCGTTACGAAATTAGGAAGTCCGCTCTGCTCAATCCATGGTTGAAGAAAGTCATCTACGAAAATTGCAATCGGCCCCACCACTAGAGTGAACCAGCGCAAGGTAGCAACGATACGCCAAAGTCGGTAATTTCGCTGAAAGTCCGAATTCATCTCCTTATCTGAAGAAGATTGTTGGTTCTCCACCATCAGTTGGAACTCTCCTCTTCCTCATTTGGAGGGGAGGGTGGTCCGGTCGGTGGTGCGGTTGGAGGGCCGGTCGGTGGAGGGCCGGTCGGAGGGCCGGTCGGTGGAGGGCCGGTCGGTGGAGCCTGTGGAGGCTCTTGCGGTGGCTCTTGAGAGAGCCCTTCAGGCGGCCCCTGTGGTAGTCCAAGCGGAGCCCCTTGAGGTGGCCCTTGTGGAGCCCCTTGCGGTGGCCCTTGTGGAGCCCCTTGTGGTGGCCCTTGCGGTGAGCCAGAAGTTGGGCCGGGACCCATCATTCCCGGCGGCATTCCTCCGGGCGGCATCATTCCTGGTGGCATTCCTCCCGGCGGCATCATTCCCGGCGGCATCATTCCTGGTGGCATCCCTCCTGGCGGCATCATTCCCGGTGGCATTCCTCCCGGCGGCATCATTCCTGGAGGCATTCCTCCGGGCGGCATCATTCCCGGTGGCATTCCTCCCGGTGGCATTCCTCCCGGTGGCATTCCTCCCGGTGGCATCATTCCTGCCGGCATCGGCCCGGTTCCTCCCATCGGAGGTGGTCCGCCCGGAGCCATCGGTGGAGGGCCTGTTGGAGTAGGTGGTGCGATAGTGGGTGCTTCTAGTAGGGGAGGAGCCTCAAGCGTCGGAGCCTCAACAACCGGTTCGGGGGTTGGCTCAGAAATCGGCGGCGCTATGGGTGCGATAGGGGCAATGGGTGAGATGGGCTCAAGCGGTGCAGCAGGTTCTGGCGTTGGTGCTGGAGTGGATATCGGTGCGGCTACTGGTGCTAGAGGAGTGAAACTTGTGAGTGGTGCAGCCACTGGGGCAACCGGTTCTGGCTCTGCGGCTGCGATGGACGCCGCCGCTGAGGGCGGCATTGGAGCGACTCCAAAAGCGGCTGCCATCGGGTCTGCGGGTTCGTCTGCAACAGCGGCAACAGCAGCAACTGGTTCAGGTTCAGGTTCTGAGCCAAAGCCGGTCAATGCAGCGCCAAAGGCGGTCTCGAACGCACTACCGCCAACAGCACTCCCTTTGCCATCTTGGCGAATTGGTTTACGAGCGGTCTCAGCGATACGGACATCACAGGAATATGGTCCCAATTCGGCTTTCAACCGTCTGTCCGCACCATCGTGTTCGAGTTTGAACAGCCACGCTCCCGAATCGAGTGGAACGAAGAACGAGAAGTCCTCTCTCAAGCCTGCTGCAACGGAGGTTGTGCTCTCAAATGCTGGAACTTTTCCACCATCCATCGTTCGCATGCTAGCGGTGAGATTGTCAGCATCGCCGACCCCTTCATTGGTCACTTCGACTACAATTCGGAGTGCATCTCGGTCGTAATCATCAATGTCATCTTCGATGCAGTGAACACGAACTACTAGGCTGCCGCTCTGCACTCTCATTTCATCACTCACGCTGACACCTCGCAAAAGCCACCCTAGCCCCCCATACTTGAAGCGCACTCCGGAAGGCTCGCCCGTCTTGAAGGAGTCAACCACAACTCATGAGTCACACAGACTTTTTGAGTGAACTTCGCTATCAATCAGCGGATATGCTGCCGACTCGCTGGAGGCAGTGAATCTGCTTCAGCCACGATTGAGGCGACTGCCAAGTCGATTGAACTCTGATGAGTATGCCTCTGCTGGATGCGGAGCAAGTCCCTGATTCCAAAAAAGAGAGGCCCGACCAGCGGCAGCACATAGACCAATTTTCGGAGAGCCCGTCTGTCCCAATCCGCACTTTCCAACTGCTTGCCATCTTCGCGCACGACCGCGAGCCCGAACCAACTTTGGCCGAGTGAACGGGACATGCGGAGTCCAGTGTGCCTGTGGTAGAGGAAATTACCAGCAAGAATGAGGAACCAGTCGACAAAGAAGAGGACCGTCCCCTTCCCTCCCGATTGTAGCAAGTTTAGGTCATAGGCGCGGAGGATGTTTCCGCCCGGACCGCCGAGAAGAGAGGTGACAATGAGCAGAATTCCCATGACAAACATGGTGTCCAACATGTACGCAGCAGCGCGGCTAAAGGCACTCCCCAAGACCGTCCCTTCCGGTACCGGCCAGTGCCCCGTCTCACCCTGCACCACCTGCTTTGCCAAGGTGCCTCCAGCGCCCGGGTTAAGGGAAATCGGTGAATCGTGGTCAGCCATTTTTGAGTGCCTCTCAGTTACCTTGCAGAACATGCCACGCCTCAAGTTTCTGCTCGCGCGCCCAGTCGAGCCACGCCTCCCAATCGCCGTCATGTCTGAGAGTATTGGGCGAGCCGATGACGATGAGGCCACGCTTGGCGCGGGTGATAGCGACATTGAGCCTGCGATGGTCTCTGAGAAATCCGACTTCACCAGTTTCATTGGCTCGCACTGTTGAGAGAACGATTACCTCTTTTTCGCGGCCTTGATAACCGTCGACGCTTCTTACCTCAAGGCCGCGGAATTTTGCGCTTTCATCATCTTCGTCGAGGCCGCCCGCTTCATGCAACATGTCGGATAGAAGGCGGACTTGCCCATTGTATGGTGACACCACTCCGATGTCCTGCGGCTGAAGGTCACCCGGTGCGAGCAAATCCTGTACGACCTTGACCACCCAACCTGCCTCGGCTATGTTGAGTCGGGAGGTGCCATCTTCAGCAAGTTCCTCGGCGCCATCAATTGGGATGAAGGCGACAGGCCGCTCCCAATCAGGCCACAGAAATCCGGCGGGTGGAGGCCGCTGTGCAGCCGTAACACCGTTTTCCAGCCGATTGTCGTAATAGCGTGATGAGGGGAATTCGGCGATGGTCGGATGCATCCGATATTGGGTGGTCAGCAGATGAGGCTCGATGCCGAGGTCGACGAGCCGCTCAAACAGACTTCGGCCGAGACCATCTTCCTCGGCTCGCTTTGAAATCACAGTAGGAGGCAACTGTCTATGGTCACCCACCAGTACTAACCTGCGACAAGCGCGCATGATTGGGACCCAAGTCGCCGGCTCAGTCGCTTGTGTTGATTCGTCGATGAGAAGATTTGGAAATCGCCTCTTGTTGAGCATTGGGTGGCCAACTCCGATGCAGGTCGCACAGACCACTTGGGCAGTGTCGATGATATCCTCAATCATCTCATCCTCAAGGGCACGAATATCCCTCCACCCGTTTTTCAGGTCTCTATGGCCGAGCCCCCTCTCCTTGCCTTTCAGTGAAGGAAGTCTACGCTGCAAATCCTCCTGAAGTCCGAGCAGCTCTCGCACTTCCTCCTGTAGAGGATGTGCTTCCATGCGCGCTCGTACCGTCGCTTCTCGCAGATTCGAGCGCACTTTCACCGGTTGTCCGATACGCACCGCTCTGACCCCTAACGCCAACAATCCCTCCAGCAGATTGTCGACCGCGACATTGCTATCGGCACATGCCAGAATAGGGCCAGTTCCTTCTTCGGCCCAGCCCTTCAATATGCGAACCGCGGTGTGGGTCTTCCCGGTCCCGGGAGGACCTTGAACCAAGGTGAGCCTCTGAGCAAGTGCTGCCTCCACCGCAGCAATTTGACTGTCGTTGAGTTGCTCATCGATTTTGACCGGACGCCGCTTCACGCCGCGTATGTCCGGAGGAGTTTCCGCTGCCATCATCATGTCGCGCGGCTTGCCGAGCAAAAGGTCAGAAAGGGATGTGTTCGGGTCATCTTTCAGCAGTTCGCGCAGTGCATCCTGCATCCTGTCGTGAGCGACTCGATTTGCACCTCGGTCAATCCGCCAAGTGCCGCTGCGCAGCCGCTCTGGAGTTTCGGATGCTACCACCCTCAAATGTCGCCGACCTCGATTGAGTACGATTCCTTCGGTCACCGCATCATGAGATGGGTTGTTTCGACAGATGGTGACGATGTCACCCTGACTGAATCGATGGCGTGGAAAATCCTGTCCTTTTGGAGGATAGAATTTGAGAACTCTGTCGCCAAACATCCAGCCGTCGTTGCGTCCTTCTGCATTGAAAAGCGCTAACCCATTCGCTTCCAACTTCTTTTTCGACCAAGATTTGAGTCGCTCCTCAACCTGCTCCATCTCGTCCTCAAGTTCCCAAGTTGTGAGTCTGCTGTACCGACCATGGTGGTCCTGTGCGCGGGTGAATCGAGTCGTCTCCTCCTCGTCATCTCGACCTCTCTCATCGAAGCCGTCGGCCGGTCCAACCCGGTGAACGCTGCCGCGCTGACCTCCTCGCTCTGAGCCGCCTTTCGAGCCACCCTTTGAGCCGCCCTTCGAGTCCCGCTCCCGCTTCGCCACACCCAACCCGCGCCGCTCCCGAATCATCACCCTTGCGGATTATGCCATCAACTCCACCCCCCACTCACAATTTTGCGCCACAAGAGGGGTGGAGAAAATAAACTCAAATTGATTGCAGGAGCCAGCCTAGCCCACAGGTAGGAAGCCACCACAGTGCAGATATTGGAAGTGTGACCGGAGAGAGCGTGAACAGTAACCAGTCCTTAGGGACTGCATACGGGGGGTGGTGAGTATTATACAGGATTCGCGCCCGGAGAGAGGCTGAGTGAGCATTCATGTTCAACAGATGGCGCAAGGAGAAGACAGTCTCCGGCATTGAATGTCCACTCTGTAACCAAGTCTCCCCAGAAGGCACTGAGGAATGTTCTCGCTGCTACTACCAACTAGCGAAGGGAACCCTTGAGCAAGAGGATTCAGTCGAGCCGAAAGTCAGTTCCGATTTGTTTGAAGAATTGATGTCGGAAGATGTCGATGAAGGAGATGATGAAGCGATCGATTGGTCCCGTCATTCCTTTGAAATCGATGATGTGACTATTGCTGTTGACCAGTATGAGGAGGAGTCTGATGTCGTTGCAGTGTCCGATGCACCTTCGTTCGCCTCGTTCGGTGATTCTGCCCCAAACAAGGGTGATAGAGAAGCAAAAAATCTCGATCCGGGCGAATATGAATTGTCGACAAAAGACGCTCCTAAAGATGTTGAGAGATTCGTGGTTCCTGAAGATAAAAGAGAGGAAGAACTCGCTGAAGTTCCCGTTCACCAGGTCGACCTCGTCGTACCACTGCTCCCCAAGGGTCAAGTCACCAATGGCGATGATGAGGGCCCGCTCGCCGACCCTTCGGAGGTGTCAGACAAATCTGGTGAGGATGATGAGCAGCCCACCCCCGCCGCTCCCGCCGCTCCCACTACGCCCACTGCCCCCACCGTTGCTACCGCTCCTACTACACCAACAGTGACAGCCACGGCAGTTGCGCCTGAAGCGCCCAGCGTGCCCATTACTCCAGCCACTCCAAGCGTGCCCATTACTCCAGCCACTCCAACCACTCCAACCGCTCCAACCGCTCTAGCTCTCCCTTCGACACCGGGAACTGTCGCTGCGCCCAGCACAACTTCCGCACCCAAGTTGCCGAGTATTCCATCTCCAGCCGATTCCCAAAATGGTGCTATTACTCCAGTGGCTTCGCAAGTGGCCACCACTCCAACCCCTGCACCAGCACTGCCAGCTCAACCGGCTGCTCGACCATCTCAAGGCGCATTCGGCTCTGACTTAGACATCGATGTCGCTGCGCCTGAACCTGCAGTAGCCACACCTACCGCCCCGAGCCGCGATGATGAGATGTGGCCTTGGAGTCAACAAGCGGCGCATGACGACCTCACTGTGAGGAGAGATTTACGCCAAATCATGGAATTAGTGAAGTCGGGAGAACTAGGGGAAGCGGAGCGGGCGCTTGATGCGCTTGGACCTCACCTCGGAGATAGAAAGGACATTCTGTTCCATGTTGGAGTCGTGTTGAAGAAACTGGGCCGTGAGGAGGCGCTACGACGAATGTTGGAGAATGCTCGCAGACTCTATCCAGAAGACCAGCATGTCGCTACCGCCTTGACCAGCCTCGGAATGTAATCACGATTGAAATTGATTTCATCGTAGTACCGTACTCGACCGTTCAGACTGAAAAATAGATTCCTCGTTGTATCGTTGTGAGGAACAAATTAGTAATCTTTGCAAGCGCGACGCTTTCATGCAGCGGCTCCACGCAGCAACCGATGCGCACCATCCCATCTCTCATCGTCGATGATGAAATAGTGCTAAGGCCAGCCGGTCCTGCTCACATCGAGGCGCTCACCACAGCCTTTCAGGAGAGTTGGCCGGAGGTCGTCCTCGCCCTCCCTTGGTATGAAATGGACCAGCCGATGGAAGCCCAACTACGTGACTACCTAACCGATGTGGAGGGGATGGGAAGATTCGGAACGGCATACCACTGGGTAATCGTCAATCGCTCCGACGAATCTTTCCTCGGACTTGTCGCATTCGACAGAACCACTCGCACGCGACTAGGTCATTGGAATCTCGGTTATTGGGTTGTGAAGGGAGCGACTCGCAGAGGAATCGCAACCCGCACCTGCGACAAAGCACTGGATTGGATTTCCACCACCCAAGGAGGCCCGACAGCGGTGGAAATCACTGTTGACCCGAATAATGAGGCGGGCGTCGCCACCTGTGAATCACTAGTCCGCAGGTGGGCAGGGCGTAGAGCAGAGGAGGGGGATGGTTCGGTCGTAGTAGGCGGCAACCTTACCGAGCACATCACATTCATTCTACCCCGCCTCCCTTTAGTGAGAAGCGGTGAACCCTCTCACGGTACCGTATGGCTCTCCCTCGACACGGATGACATCTCACACCTGCCCCGCAACAGCGGTCATCCGAGCCGTTCCAAACGCCCAGAGCACGACGACACCTATCGAATGAGCGAGAAGTTGGCATCCGCATGGAAGGCCTTCCTCCGGTGGCGGGATGGCGCTGGGAAGGGGATTCCAGTCACACTGTTTGTCGTCGCAGAGCAACTTGACGACCCTCGGTTCGCCGACCATCTTCGCCAACTCTTGGACTCTGACTCGGCGGTGACCATCGCCTCACACGGAAATCGACATCGGTGCTGGTCGGCTTGGCCGGCTGACCCTTTCGGACTCAAGGAGGACCTGTCTCTCTCTCTCCGCCGCCTCGCTGAGTTTGCGGGTGACTCCTTTCGCCCATGGTTCCGGGCACCGGGGGGATATGCGGCACCTTGGATGGCGGCTCCGCTCGCCGCTGCTGGAGTCAGCCTCGACTCATCTGTCAATCCGAGTTGGCTGACGCGGAGGAAGGCGGGACCGAACCGGGATTGGATGTTAGTATCCCGGGCGGTTCGCAGCGAAGGGCTGGTCGAGCGTCAATGGTTGACCGCATACAGCCTTCCTGTAACCGGTCCAGCACTCCGAATTCCGCTGCTATCCGTCCTTGCGCGCCACTCATGGAAGAGGGCAACCAAAGGGATGAGTTGCGCCTCAGAAATGACTCTCATGAACCCCGAGCAACGGGTCGATTCGCTCTATTGGCATCTGCTCGACCACGCAAGAAAGGGAGCGAGTTGGTCGCCCCCGCTGCACCCCACGCTGGAAAGTGCGGTTGTGACCAACGGAAGCGATTTCACATAGGAGCGCCGACGGTCTTTCAGCCGGTGAAATAGGAACCGATATAATGGCCGGACTAACGGGGCTCCGAAGGGACCACATTGAATTGGGGTCGGAATGACGATGCGAGCGTCGGGTAGGTGAGCAGGAATGAGTGGATTCGATTACGTCATTAGCATCGGGGGGGCGGCCGGACAAGGTATCGCGACTCCAGGAAACATCCTCGCCCGACTGTTTGCTCGCCGTGGTGTCCACATGTACGCCTACAACGCCTACCAATCCATCATCCGTGGTGGCCACTCTTTTCTCACCGTCCGTTGCAGTGACCGTGAGATTCGTACTCATGGCGATGTCATTGACCTGATAATCTGCCTTAATCAGGACACTATGAACCGACATCTCGAGCACCTCGGTCCTGGCACCTCAGTCATCTACAACAGCGACACCATCGAGCCTGGAGAGGCGACTGAAGGTGTCCAACGCTGCGCTATGCCAGTTGGGGAGTTGGCCGGCAAGGGCGCCAACAAACTGATGCAGAACACGGTGGCAATTTCTGTCGCCTGCCAACTCATCGGAATCGAATTCTCCGCTCTTGAAGATGTACTCGATTTCCAATTCTCCTCCAAAGGTGAGGAACTGGTGGCGGAGAATGTGCGCGTGGCAAAGGCTGCTTACGAACACTCGGCGGCCAACTTCACACCTGCAGAGCAGCAGGCACCACAGCCGAGTGAGCCGCTCGCCGTTTGGGCGGGCAACCAAGCCTTCGCCATGGCGGCGGCTGGTGCCGGTGTCAAGTTCTACTGCGCCTATCCGATGAGCCCCTCGACAGGCATCCTACACTGGATGGCGGCCAACGCCCGCGAACTCGGCATCATGGTTCGTCAGGTCGAGGACGAAATCAGCGTCATCTGCATGACAGTTGGCGCGGCCCACGCCGGCTGCCGTTCGATGTGCGCCACCTCTGGTGGCGGATTTGCTTTGATGACCGAAGGGGTAGGTGCAGCCGGCATGATGGAGGTACCCATCGTCGTAGTCAATGTGCAGCGTGCCGGTCCTTCGACCGGGGTGCCCACGAAGACCGAGCAGGGCGACCTGTGGCAGGTGCTCGGCGCTAGTCAAGGCGACTTCCCGAAACTCATCCTCGCTCCGAGCAGTCCTCTCGACGCCTTCCAAACGATTCCAGAGGTGTTCAACCTCGCCGACAAGTATCAGTTGCCGGCAATCATCCTCTCCGATTTGCTGATATCCGACGAGACTTCGACCATCGACCCGAAGGTCCTCGACATGCAGCCGATCATCGACCGAGGCGAACTCATCACCGAGGCGGGCGATGAGGCAGGAAACTACGAGCGCTACAAGTTCACTGAAAGCGGGATATCACCTCGTGCTCTCCCCGGAATCCCTGGCTACGAGCATGTCGTGTCCACCGACGAGCATATGCCCGACGGGGTGCTCATCAGCGACGAATTCACACACCCGCACAAGCGCCGGGCGATGTTGGAAAAGAGACAGAGCAAGATGGATGGCCTGCTAGCCGATTTGGCGCCTCCGACCATCGTCGGCGCTGCCGACGCCGAGGTGACTCTAGTCGCTTGGGGCTCAACCGCCGGCGTCATCCAAGAGGCAATCGAACAACTTGCTGCGGTCGGCGTGGTCGCCAACCACCTGCACTTCAAGTGGCTGGTACCCTTCCACGTAGACGAGGCGACCGAATTGCTATCCTCCTGCAAGCGCACCATCCTCATCGAGAACAACTACTCCGGACTCTTCCATCGCTACCTGCGAGGCGAGACCGGATTCACGGTGGACGGTCACATCCGCAAGTACGACGGCGAGCCATTCAAGCCACATCACATTGTGGCGGCGGTAAAGGAGCAGCTCGAAGGTAGCGAGACCTTGTCAGTGCCGTATGAGAAAATCATTGTTTGAGGAGATGAAGAGATGTCGGATACGAATGCAACATTGACTTTGAAACCGAAGGACTTCAAGGGTAAGGTAGACCCTGATTGGTGCCCCGGCTGCGGCGACTTCGGTGTGCTCAGCGGACTACAGCGAGCGGTGGCTGAACTAGGTTTGAAACCTCATAAGATTCTCACCGTTAGTGGCATTGGATGCTCGTCCAACTTCCCGGGTTTCTTCAACTCCTACGGCATGCACACCCTGCACGGGCGTTCACTCCCACACGCCTCGGGGGCCAAGTTGTCGAACCACGAGATGACCGTCATCGTCACTGGCGGAGATGGGGATGGATACGGAATTGGAGGTAACCACTTCACCCATACCGCCCGGCGCAACCTCGACATTCTGTACCTAGTGATGGACAACCAAATCTACGGCCTGACCACAGGCCAGATATCTCCCACCAGCGAGGTTGGCATGAAGACCAAGAGCACTCCTCACGGCAGCGTTGAGCTGCCGATCAACCCTATTGCCAGCGCCATCACCAACGGCGCCACTTGGGTGGCGCGTGGCTACACTGGAAACATCAAACAGTTGGTCTCGTTGATTAAGGCTGGAATCGAGCACAAGGGCTTCGCCCTGCTCGATGTATTCAGTCCATGCGTGACTTTCAACAAGGTCAACACCTACCAATTCTTCAGGCCGCGAGTACAGCCGCTAGAGGACCTTGACCATGACGCGAGCGACTGGAAGGCGGGCATTGAGAAGGCGATGGTGTGGGGCGATGAAATTCACACCGGGGTGTTCTTTGAGACCAACTCTCGGCTGACTCTCGAGGAGCAAGAGCCGGTACTCGACGAAGGTGGGCCACTCGCCTACCGAGAACTCGGGCTTAGCAGTGAGGAGACCGAGCGCATCGTCTCCCGGATGATGTGAGCGGCAGAGCACCTCACGACCAACTTCCAAACCACTTCGCTAACCGCGAATCGAGCGAGAATATCTTTCCGGAGAGGCAAGAAAATAGTCCTCTTTGACTGACTTAGCCAACTGGCCGGCGTTGATAGGGCCATACCAGAGCCTGAATCAGAGTGAAGTATTCCTCCCCCTCACGTGCGCGAGTGCGCGAACGGGTTACTGAAAGCCATTAAGCCCTGTTTGAGAAGACCGAAAAATTAGGGTTTTTCCAATTGAGAGTGAATAGTCTACCAATGACCCCCCCCACTTCTGTTAATATGGATGGATGCAACCGCCGAAGGTATGGGAATACGAATTTTGACCCCATTGATTATGACAGCACTGATGGTAATGATGAGTTGGGGAACTCTCGTTGACTCTGTGCAGGAAGAAACGAACGAGCCAATTGTGACTGTATTGGAAACCGTCGACGTCGTGCTAGAAGCACCGTCGCCGGGACATGTGGTGTTTGCTGAATATGTGGGAGGGCAGGATTGTCCGCCTTGCTACAACAGTGCCACAAAGTCCCTGAAACAATTGAAAACGGCCAATACTGACGAGTTCGTGTATATCTCGTATATTGCGAGTCAGTACGCCGTTCTTCGAACCTCGCAAGCTGGTGAAGTGGGCCCAATCAACCGAATCTCCCATCTAGATTCCTCTGGTTCCAACAGCGCACCACGAGCCTATTTCGGAGAGTGTACTCACGGTTCCACGACTTGCTACAAGTCAGGTTCAGGAGGTAACAACAACTACGACAGTCTCTTCTCCGGAACGGGTGGTATGAGTAACAACATGCACTCAACGGTCAACGACTACACTCTATCAGTCGCACAGGCACCTAACGGTAACAATGTAGACATTACAATTGAGGCCAGTTATCTAGGATCAGGCAGTAAGACTGTGTCAGTATTCGCCGCAGTAACCGAAAATGTGTGCCATTCGTATCCATACGCAGACGGGTCCAAGCCTACTCACTGCTGGAAGAAATGGCTGACCAATTCAGGAAACAACGGATTCGTGCAACTAACGCTCTCTTCGACTGCGACCTCCTACACCTGGTCCGTACCTAAGTCGACAGTCTACAACAGTGATGATTCCAATATGATGACCATCGCCGCACTCCAAAGTGGCTGGTCGAGTGGCGCAACTCGCTACGATGTCTACCACACCGCAGACAGCGAGATGAACCCTCTCGATCTCTCGGCTACGGACATCACCATCACCAATGATGACTCGCCTTCCTCTGGCTTCCAGACCGGCGATATGCTGACCCTCGATGCAACTATCACAAACTCAGGGACTGAGGATTACTCAGACGGCGGCTCGATTCAGTTCTACCATGTTACTGGTATGAACAGCGAGCAGAATATCGGACCGTCAGTCGCTTTGAACAACTTGAATGTAGGACAGACTCAGAGCGTCTCAGCACAGTTCGACACTTCATCAGTCACCATGCAGGACAATGGTGCGGAAACATTCCGCGTGCGCCTCTACAACACAGTAGGCGAGAAAATTCCAGTTGGCAACAACCAGAAGGATGGTTCAATTTCTCACGATGTAGCACCCTCGGCAAGTAGGCCGATTGCAACAGGACAGAGCCAAATCGCCCGCGGCGATTCTCTTGACTTTGAAGTCTCAGGACTTTCCAACGACCAAGTTGACTCAATGGCAACGATGTCAGCAGAGATGCAAACCAGTGTTGCAAACCTCAACACTTGGTCCGGAGACTGGGTCAGCGGAGGCACCTTGATGGGTGAAGGAACTGGCAACGAGCGGTTCGTCTTCACAGTCTCACCTCCTTCAACATCCGCTTCAGGCAACTATGATGTACGGGCTCGTCTAGTAGACGCCCGCGGTACTATCGGTGACTGGTCACAAGTAAGTGATAACGCCTTCAACTTGATGAACGGCCTTCCAATGGTAGTCGACCCAACTCAACCCGGCGAGATTCCAGCCAATTGCCCTAACTATCCGGGCCAACCATCCGTCAAGGTTGAGATGATTGAGCGCATTGACCTAGCAGGCCTAGTCTGCGATGCAGAAACTCCTCTCAACGAATTAGTCATCACCAGCAACAACCCTGCATTCCGTCAATGGGATGCTGCAACTGGAGAGATTGAGGTTAAGTTTGACCAAGTGATTACCAACCCAACCGGCGAGGTAGTCGCACAACCGATGCAACTGAGCATCTCGGATGGCGAGGAATCGAACTCTGGAACTCTTTCCATCATGGTGATTGAGAACGGTGCTCCACGCTGGGCATCTCTACCTCCACAGTCATTCAACGAAGGTGGTAGCACCTCTCTCATCTTGACTCCATATCTCTCTGACACCAGCAGTGATGGAATATCGATCAGTCCGATGGGCCTCTCTGTGTCAATCGTTGATGTCGGTAACAGTTCGCTGATTTCTGGCGACATCAACGGCCACACGATTAACATCGACACAGTCGATGAGAACGCATTCGGCTCGACATTGATGACCATTAGGGCTTCAGACAGCGACGGCCAGTTCACCGACACTCAACTCGTAGTGCATATAGGGAACATCAACGACGCACCTACGCTCGATGTTACAGACTTCAACGGTCTGCGAATGAAGATCGGCGAAGAGTTCAACTTCGATGTCATTGGAAACATGGCTGATGTGGATGACTCGGTAGACGCAATGTTCGTCACCGTAAATTCGGACACTTGGAAGATTGGCTCTCGTTACAATCCACTCTCCGGTGCAATCACCGCGTGGTTTGAGGAGCCTGGCACTCACACCTTGACAATCGTTGTCAGCGATGTCCATGACGCCGCTACCGCATACGATGTTACAGTCGAGATAATCGAGTCCATCCCATTGGTGTGGTCTGATAACCCAGAAACTGGCGACATAATGGCTGAGGGCTTCAACATCTATGTTGGCGAAGAACCCTCTTTCACCGTCAGTCACCATGGTGACGCTGTACTTACCAATGTGGAGATTATCTGGACAATCTGCAACATTGATACTGGAGTCTGCACTGATTTCGGAACAGAGGATGTCTCCGACATCTCAGAGCCATACTCTTTCAACATCACCAAGCAGGTTGGAAAGTTACTCTACCGCGACCAAATCAAACTCAGTTTTGTCGCATTGGGTGATGATGGCTTCGACCGCGCCTCGTCAACCGGTGCTGCCTTCGATATTCTCGAAGAGCCCCCAGTTGTCGAAGACACCACGGAAGATGACACCACCGCAGATATAGTTGACACAGAAGCAGCAGGCGGCCTCAATCTCGCTTTAGTCGGAATTGCAGGCGCTCTCCTTCTTGGCCTACTCGTAGCAGTCACGCTAGGAGTCATGCTAATGCGCGGCCGCAAGGAAGAGGAACTCGGCATGGGCTTTGGTGCTGCAGAAGCACTCGGCCCAGCAGCAGGTGGCATTGGCTCCGTACCAGACTACACACAACTCCCAGCAGGTGGCTCCTATGTCACCAGCGAAAGTGGCCAGACTGTCTACCTCGCACCCAACGACACAGATTGGACCATGCAGGCAGACAACTCGTTCATCCGCAGCCGCTGAATGAACTGGTAACCAACCAACACCCTCTCCCGGGGAAAACTCCGGGAGACCTAGGTAGGACGGTTGGCGATAGCCTTCGAAGGCATCCACGATTACCGTGGCAACGCACATTTCTCCAACTTACAACAAGAGGGAGAGTTGAATTGGCTCACAGCAGAGCCAACTTCGATGGCACCGGGTCCACGCGCCGATGGCGACCCCTCGCGTCAGCGAATCGTTTCGTTCCTTGAACGGAACCAAGGTGCGCACCTCTCAGCAATAGTACGGGCGTTGATGTTGGGCAACCACCAAGCGACCATCCACCTGAAGACCTTGGAGGCGGCAGCGTCTGTTTGGGGAAGGAAAGAGGGAGTGTTTCTGAGGTACTACACGGCTTCGATACCTACGAACACCCCGGCTGAGCAACTGCCAAACCCTCAGGTAATTTACACCCCCGACACGATGCAATTCCGTATCCTCGACAGGCTAGCGAGAAACCCCCCTGGCACCAGTTCCACAGGACCTCTCACGCAAGGTCAACTAGCCGAAGAGCTCGGTTGTAGTCAGCAGTTGGTGAGTCATCATCTGATTTCTCTTGAAGGAGGTGGGTGCGTGTCAACAAAACGGTCCGGATTTAGAAAACAGTGGCGTGTTCTCGCTCCTGGATTGCAAGCGATTACCGGTGGACTGCAGTCGCTCTCGACATTGGACCATCACGACTTGGATGCACTTATCAAACACTACTCCTAACATAATTTGATGTTGAGGAAAAAGCAGATTTTTTAGATGTTATATCCCTTGGATATTGTCCACTTCAGTATTGGAATAGTTGAATTCAGCCGTCCGAATGGCGAACGCGGGTGTCCGAAACAATATAGGGCGGTCGAGCGGCCCGCAGGAATATGACATCAGTAAGTCAGCAACTGCAAGAAATGATTGACGGCCTAATGGCCGCTATGAAGGATGCCGAGAAGCATGAGAAGGGCGTAGACGCCGCTTCCCGCCGCCTGCGCGGTAGCCTCTCTGGAGCTGCAAAGGCGTGCAAGACAATGCGCGCACAGATCCAGTCCGAGCGCAACTGAACTCCAAACTGAGTTCAATTGAGCGCCTTCAAAGATTTTCGAACCCGGCCCGATGGGGGAATTTTTCCCCGTCGGGCCTCTTTTTTGTTTCAGAACCGTGCCTCCCGACAGTAAACCAGTTCACTTTTTTTTACCACCACCACCCTGCCGGAGAGGGATGGGTTCATGCCCATCGGTAATCTGCAACTTCCATGAGTGAACTGCCAGTCAAACGACGGGGCAGGATTCGCCGTATCCTCTCAGCAATCCCATGGATCGCAAGAGGTGCCTATACCGTAGCCAGGAAACTTCCGAAGGAACAGCGCAAGGAATTAGTCGCGGTCGCCAAAGACCCAGAGAAATGGGGTGAGGCGGTTTCCAAGGGGTGGGATGTGGCGAAGGTTGAGGCTGTGGAGGCCAAGGATGCGTTCAACACTCTCGGAAAGATAGTCCTCGGAAGGAAGACCGACAAGGCGGAGCGAAAACAGGCAGCAAACCAACTTGGCCTCATCGGAACGGTGGTGATTCCACTGCGCGTATTCATGATACCAGGAAGCGAGATTTTGCTCGGTATTGTCGCATTTGTAATCCCATGGCGATTGGTTCCAGACAAGTGGATTCCCTTCAAGTCGCTGCGTGAGAACCCAGAAGAGTTGGTTGCAGAACAGAAGCGAAAGCGGATGAAGTTGTTCCGAAAAGACCGCCAGAGGGTTGTCGACAAACTCGACTAGTCAGTGCATTGCGATGACTTCGCCGTGAGTAGTCCAGATGGTCCACTCACCACCTCCGTTCATGAAATCGGCCTCACCTCTAGCTGCTACACTCCACCCATCGGGAGGGTTTTGCCAGTCTAGCCCGGGCGCGAGGACAACCCATTCGACATTCGAGAGATTACCCCTGTTGGAAAGGGTCAGCCCATCCGCTAGTTCGTCTTGCCATCCAGACTCGGGGGCGCGCCAATGTCCAGTCACATTCCGAGAATCGTCGGGGTCAACTTCGGTGTGGAAGGTGTAGAGGTAGTGCATTCCCAAGGTCGCCTCGTCAACGAACAGTAAGTCCTCTCCATCATCCATGTTGAACGACAAGAACTCTCCAGCATCCTCGGTCCAAAAGGTCTGGCCGTGGAATGACGCGAGCACCGCCAACGGCAGAATGAGAATCAAACCGAGGGCGAGTGCGGGTGCCTTCTTGCCCGGGTCAGTTAGTGAGGGGAGTTCGGGGTCGAGCGCCTTGAGGCGTGTGAGCAGCATCAGGGCTGGCACCATGATGAGAGAGATGTAGCGCCCATTGTTGCCCATAGTCCACATCACCCAAGGCCACTCGGCGTTCCAGCGCACCGACTCATAGGTCCAGAGTGCCGCGACATAGACCGTGATTGCTGTGGTAAATCCTACAATGATGACGGTGAGGAAGGTCGCTCGCAAATCCTCGACCTCTCGAAGCCTCTTGAGTGCGGGGCAGACAAACGGCCACAACACCATGCCGAACAGCGAGTAGATGAGCACCACGTCGAAGGTCGATACCAGCAACGCGAAGGCGAACCGACCAGTCTCCTCCCCGATGACAGAGAGAGTTCCCCCTCCCCCACTCAGGCCCAACCCGACCATCGCGAGGAATACCCCCCCCGCGGTCAGTGAACCGGCAACGATTGGTTTGCGGGTGATTCGGCGTAGGTTGGAGGCAAACTCATCGACTCCGAAGAAGAGTGCGAGCGCTGCACCAAAGCCGAGGCAATAGAGTGGATTGACTCCCTTAACCATCAACACGAGGCTAAACATTACTGTCGAGACTAACACCGCAAAAGCCAGCATTCCGCGACTCTTTTCAGCGCTTCGTTGCAGGACTGAAAGTACACCGATGACGATGAGCCCCGCGATCAACGGTTCGTTGTAGGCGCGCCCGGTCGAGAAGATGAAGGTCGGATAAATAGCGACCAGTGCAGCGGCTCGCCAACCGTTGCGCGTCGCACCCTCATTGCCCGCACCAGCGATTCCAATAGCCGCTCCGGCCAAGCCGATCAGCATCAATGTAAAGACGAGCGATAGCGCTTTGATGCCACTCTCACCTAACTCGCTCTGGGTGAAGGCGATCTCAAAGTGGTCGGAGGTCGGCGCATAGGCAGGGTCGCTCGCCTGAGAATCGATTGGTCGGGTGTGGCCCCAGACCAAGGCTCCATCATCATCCTCAGCGAGGCGAACATGAGTGTCATGGCCGAACGCGCTTGTGAAGACGACAACCACATTGAGTAGAATCCCGAGAATCAGCAATCCCTTCCAGAACTTATCTTGGTTGACAAAGGACCACCAGCCCTCTTGCTCAACCTCGACTGGGTCGGGTGAATCAGTGTTCTCCACAGTGTTCGGGTGAGGTCAACTTGCCCTTGAGCCTGCGGGTCGCCGTTAACCCAGCCAACCCATTCTTTACTTAGAAGTCGAATAGTGAGGTCTGACCACCTTGTCGAACTCTTCCAGCATTAGCTAGCCGACCAAGCGCCCGCTCGATTCTCCGCTCCGAAAATCCTCGACCTTCGACCAACATCTTTCGAAGACCCTCTTCGTCGCACATTCCGCTTGCCGGCAACGGTTCATCTCCTGCCGGATGGTTGAGAAAAAGTGCCCGAATCTCCTCAAGTCGTTCTGGAATTTCCTTATCTTTGACAGCGCACACCTCTTCCAAGGTGCCGTGTTCACGGATGAGTTTGAGTCCAGTTTTCGGGCCGATTCCCCTGATTCCCGGGTGGAAGTCGGTTCCAACCATGATTCCAAGGTCGACCAACTGTTCTTGGGTGAGGCCATTTTCCTCCAACAAATCTGCCAAGACAATTCTCTCCGCTGTAACTACCCTGCCAAATTTCCGGGTGCCGTGACTAACGAGATTCCTCACCATCACCGGTGAGCCGTAGAGCAAAGTGTCCCAATCTTGGCTGGCAACTGCTCCTAATTCTCCGCGCGCACAGCGAACCGCAGCAGCGCCCTCCGCCTCCATCGGCGCTTCGATGTTGGCGATTCCAAGCAAGTCCAACATTCCCCTTGTCTCAGCAACCATGTCTCTTGTGTATTCTGCAGTTTGTCCGCCCAATTTTTGGGCGGTAGTCCAATCTTCTGCCTCCACTGCAGCAGTCCACTTTTCCTTCGCCTCGTCCTTGCGCGCCCTGCGCCCAGCCAACTCTTGCATTTTCAGTTCATGTGGCCTACCATCGAAGACGAAGACCGGGTCGATACCCGCTTCCACCATTACCGTGGCCCTATCTAGGAAGCCCATCAAGTGGGAGACTGGGTTGCCGTTTCGGTCTCTTAGGGGTCCGCCATCTTGCCCTTCCCCTCGCGCCCGGAGTGAGGTGATGAACTGGTAAGCGGTGAGAAAAGCGTCAACTGCGACCCTTTGCCCAGCCAAGTCGGTTAGTTCGACAGGTTCCGGCGTAGCCAAATCCCTCAGGTTGCAGCCCAAGGAATTCACCCCATTTCAGTCGTCATCGAGGTCGAAGTCGTCGTCGAAGTCGTCTTCCTCATCTTCATCGAGGTCAAAGTCGTCATCGAAATCATCGTCATCATCGTCGTAGCCATGGTCGCTGTGCGCAGCTCCCCGACCCTTGTTAAGTTGCCAGATTCCAACGCCACCCATAGCGATTCCAAGCAGAACTAAAATCATTGGATAGAACTGCCAATCGTAAGAGACACCGACCACTTCGATTACCGTGGTTCCATCTGCCATCTTTTCCGGAATTACCCACCGCCCGCCGAAATCAGCACTTTTTACCCAAAACTGGTTTTCTTCATCGGCAGGTGCGGCCCACTGTGGGACAATTCTTGATTCACCGTCTGAACCGGTCACATTGATCATTTTCACATTGATGATTACCGCTGAGCCGAGTGTCGGGTCAATGTTGAGTAGTGAGAAGTAGAGTTGGGCATATTCTCTGCCTCGTGGCGTCGATTCTGCTGGGTCGCTCAATTTTTCTCCATAAGGTTCGAAGCCGAGTCCGTAGTGCCAATCTCCATGACCTTCGACATCCTTGGCACGATAGACGACATCGTATTCGATCCATAATTGGAATTCGGTATCCTCAACCAATTCTCCAAGGAACGTGCCTTCCCTCTCCTGCAGTGCTGCTAATTCGTCAATGGTCCAAACATTCGGGTCATTTTCGTCGATTGCTGAAGCGAGTGCAATAGGCCCCGATAAGATTGGAATGATGGTCAGCGTTGCGAGCATGCCACTGGTCACCAACACTACTGAGAGAACTTTCCAAATACCGATTTGAGGTGGTAGAAGGAACATGATGAGTGCGGCGATTCCGGCGCTCAAAATCAAGTAGAAAATAGGCCCTCCATAGCCACTTGAAGTCGCCTTTATCTCAACGAAGCCAGCATCACCTTTCGCATAGGGTGAGACATACTCTTTGCCCGATTCGATGTCAAGACCGGGAACCTCTTCCTCGTATGGAGGAAGCACAGGAACTTCCAACTCGAAGTTTCCGCGGCCGAGATAGAGGGTGTAGCCCTCAAAGAA
>Ga0114993_10002089_pt1 | contig 22382 bp, 22 predicted proteins | sample ArcticOcean_MG_C_FD_87042 | JGI IMG/M metagenome (GOLD analysis project Ga0114993, IMG submission 87042) | Marine microbial communities from western Arctic Ocean - ArcticOcean_MG_CB2_150 | ecosystem: Environmental > Aquatic > Marine > Oceanic | place: Arctic Ocean: Canada Basin | collected...
AATTGTAACGGTATCTCCATCGGTAACTGCTTCAGTTGTTCCCGTATCCCCTGTTAAATCGAATGAGGTGGCTGTCCCTACAGGGGTCCCCCAAGTGTTATCGCCTCTTAAGAAAGTAGTCATACTAGCAGTCCCTGTGGCTGATAAATCTCCAGTGATCGTTCCAGTCGTAGTGATTGTTCCCCCCGTAACATCCACGAAAGTTCCAGAAGATGTAGCAATTGAGGTCACCGTTCCGACAAATTGATCAGTTGAATCTATGGTAACTGCACCAGTAGCTCCAGAAATACTTATATTTGTTCCGGCTACTATGGAGGTTACACCCGTATTCGATATTGTTACTGCTCCAGTAGCCCCTGAGACTCCTATTCCTGTTCCAGCAACGGCCGAAGTTACACCAGTGTTAGTAATTGTAATTGTGTCAGGATTCGATGAAACAGATGAGATACCAGTTCCTTGAGCAATAGTTAATGTATCTCCACTACTAATTGTCTCGGTAGTTCCACTTGAACCCTCTACATCAAAAGTAAATGAACCTGCTGGACTTGCCCAAGTATTATCTCCTCTTAAGAATGTAGAAGCTGAGGCCGTTCCGGTTGCAGACAGATCTCCTGTAACTGTATCTGTTGCGGCTACTGTTTGAGTAATGAATGTTCCTGAAGTAAAAGTTAATGTGTCAGTATCAGATATAGTTTGCGTTGCGGTAACTGGATCTGTAGCTATATCAAAACTACTGAATGGGAATGTTATTGCTACATCAGAAGCTGAGGTCAATCGACCCTGTGCGTCTACGGTAAATTGACCAACCTCTGTGGCCGATCCATAAGTTGCGGCGGCAACGGCCGTATTGTCTAGATTTAATGTAATTGTGTCCGTTACACTGGCTACTGAAGATATCCCAGTTCCACCTGCAACTGTTATAGTGTTTCCATCAGTAATTGTCTGAGTTGGACCTGAATCTCCAGCTAAAGATAAGTTGTTAAATGGTAATGTATTAGTAATTGTTAATGTATCTGTTGCGCTAACAATAGCTGATATCCCAGTGCTGGCAGTAAATAATAATGTATCTCCATCTACGATCGTCTGTGTAGTCGAACCATCGGATATTATAAAGTCATCCATAGTTCCTGGAGCTGCTCCAGATGACGCGGCTGTTAACCTTCCTTGTTGATCAACGGTTAGACTTGAATAAGTATATGAACCTGGAGTAACTACTGTGTCGTCCATATCTACAGTAACAGTATCAGTAGCACTTGCAGTTGTAGTAATTCCTGTTCCACCTGCTATATCGACTATATCGGTGTCCGAAATTATTTGAGGAGTTCCACCATCTCCTGATAAAGTCCATGTGTCCATGGTTCCTGGGGCTGCGCCCGAGGATGCAGCAGTTAATCTACCTTGAGCATCCACAGTGATACTCGAATAAGTATAACTTGCAGCGGCTACTGTTGTGTTATCTAAACTAAATGTAACTGTATCAGCTACACTAACCGCACCCGTTAATCCTGTTCCCCCTGTGAAAGTAATTGTTTCTCCGGAATTAATTGTTTCTGTTGTGATTCCATCAGATATGTCAAAATTAGAGAATCCGCCAGCTGGAGTAGCCCAACTATTATCTCCTCTTAGGAATGTCCCCACTCCAGGAGTTCCTGATGCAGACAAATCTGAAGTTACTGTATCTGTTGCTGTAACCGTCTGATCGATGAATGATCCACTAGCGAAAATTAATGTGTCACCATCAGAAATAGTTTGTGTGGTAACACCATCCGAAATTATAAAGTCATCCATAGTTCCAGGGGCAACACCTGATGAAGCAGATGTTAGCCTTCCTTGTTGATCTACTGTTAAACTTGAATAAGTATAAGATCCTGGGGTGACTGCGGTGTCGTCTAAGTTTACGGTAATTATATCAAAATTAGAAGCCACGGTTCCTAATGCAGTTCCGCCCGCAATAGTTAATGTGTCTGAATTTGCAATGATCTGTGAAGACCCGGCATCGCCAGCAACAGTAAAGTCATCCATGGTTCCAGGAGCAGATCCAGATGAAGCAGCAGTTATTCTTCCTTGCTGATCCACGGTGATATTCGAAACCGTATAACTTCCTGGAGTTACTGCAGTGTCATCTAAATTAAATGTAACCGTATCGGTAACGGTAACTGCACTTGTTAATGCTGTTCCTCCTGTGAAAGTAATTGTATCTCCGTCAGCCACTGTTTCGGATCCTGAATCTCCAGAGATTATAAAGTTATCCATTGTTCCTGGTGAAGATCCTGAGCTAGCTGCAGTTAATCTTCCCTGCGCGTCTACTGTTAAACTTGAGTATGTATATGAACCAGCAGCAACTGAAGTATTGTCTAATGTAACTGTTACGGTATCAATGGCGGCTGCTACGGTCGTTAATCCTGTGCCACCCGCAATAGTCATTGTATCACCGTCTACTATTGTTTGAGTTCCTGAATCTCCCGCCAATGTTAAGCTATTAAATGGTAGTGTGTTAGTAATTGTAATTGTATCAGTAGCGGACGCAACAGATGTTATACCAGTTCCCTGAGCAATTGTTAATTTATCTCCACTGCTAATTGTCTGATCTGGTCCAGATGAACCGGCGGCATCAAAAGTAAATGAACCCGCTGGACTCGCCCAAGTATTGTCGCCCCTTAAGAATGTTGTAGCATCAGCAGTCCCCGTGGCTGATAAATCACCGGTAATAGTTCCGGTTGTAGTGATTGTTCCCCCTGTGACATCCACGAATGTTCCAGAACTGGTTGCTACTGAGGTTACTGTTCCAGTAAACTGATCAGTGGAACTTATAGTAACTGCTCCTGTGGCTCCAGAAATACTTATATTTGTTCCAGCCACTATCGAAGTAACTCCTGTATTAGTAATTGTGATCGTATCAGTTGCAGAAGCAACAGATGTTATACCGGTGCCTTGTGCTATGGTGAATGTATCTCCATCAGATATAGTTTGAGAGGATCCTGATGAACCCGCAGCAGTAAATGAACTCATAGTTCCAGGGCTTGTTCCTGAACTAGCGGCTGTGAGTCGTCCTTGTTGATCGACGGTGAGACTCGAATATGTATACGATCCTGGAGTCACTGCGGTATCATCTAAGGTAACAGTTAGTGTATCGGTTGCACTTGCGGCTGTAGTAATTCCGGTTCCACCGGCGATATCTACTGTGTCTGCATCGTTGATAGTTTGTGTTCCTGAATCTCCAGTTAAAATCCATGTGCTCATTGTTCCGGGGGCTCCCCCTGAGCTAGCTGCGGTCAATCGACCTTGTTGATCAACCGTAAATGAACCATAGGTGTAACTTCCAGGAGTTACGACTGTGTTATCTAAACTATAAGTCACGGTATCTGTGGCCGAAACGGCACCTGTTAGCGCGGTGCCACCTGTGAAAGTAATAGTGTCGGTAGAATTAATTGTTTGCGTCGTAACTCCATCACTTATATTGAAATTAGAGAATCCGCCACCAGGGGTCGCCCAAGTATTATCCCCTCTTAAGAATGTCCCTGCACTCGCCGTTCCGGTGGCTGATAAACTAGCAGTTAATGTTCCAGTCGTTGTTATTGGACCACCCGTTATACTCACGAAAGTAGAATTAGCAGTTGCTACTGAAGTTACTGTTCCAGATCCTCCACCCGCTACCCAAGTTCCGTCATCCCTTAAGAAGTAATTATTTATTGCTCCTGGGGCTGGAACCATTCCTATATTTGCAGTAGTAAAAGTTGTTCCTTCTAATGCAGCAGTTCCGCCATTAAATTGTAAACCAGTAGAAGCAGTAAGACTAACAGAAATTGTGGGTGCTGCAAAAGAAATTCCATCTCCAGCAGCTAAACCAGCCAATGGATCAGTCCAAGTTCCATCCTTTTCTAAATATGTATTATTAGCGGCGGCTGCGGCTGTAGGAACTATTCCAACATTCGCTCCACCACTAAATTGTGTTCCTTGTGAAGCGGCAGATAATCTCCCATAAGCATCGACAGTAATGTCCGCCGCAATATAAGAAGCTGCTGCGACACCAGTAGTATCTAATCCATATGTTACTGTGTCGGGATTACTCACAACAACGGAGACACCACCTAGTCCCTCCTTCAATAAAATGGTATCGTTAGTAGAAACTAATTCATTATTGGCTGCGTCGTCCTCGATATAGAATTTAGTATTTACAATGGAGGCGGATCCATCAGAAGCAGCAGTTAACCTTCCATAAGTATCAACTGTGAGATTAGTTGCAGTATAGGATCCTGCAGCAACACCAGTTGTGGTTAATTCTAAATCTATTCCTGATCCTGTAGCAGCAGAAGGTATAACATAACTTGCGCCGGTGCCCGCATATGTTCCTCCAACATTAGCAAGGGAATTAACACCTGTGCTGGTAAGAGTAAACACACCAGTGGCGGGATTTAATGTTGAATCAATAGCTGTTCCACCTACAATTTCTATTGTTCCAGTGGTTGTAATCGTATCTGTGTTTGCGCTATCGGAGAAAGTAATTGAAGTAACCGTCCCACCGCCTGGAGCTCCACTAGCAGTAATAGCAGTAATTCTTCCTTGCAGATCCACAGTAATGTTCGATGGATAAGTATATGCACCGGAACCGGAAGTGTTTACATTGACTAACGCATAAGTAACTAATGCCGGTGTCCCTGCGGCCACCGTAGCCACTAATTGTGTAGCAGTTCCTTGAAATTGAACTGTCTCGCCATCACTTATAATATCAGTAGTAGTTCCATCACTAACCGTCCACGAATAATTTATTGGAAGAACTTTCCAACTTGCATCTCCAGCTAAATAATACTCTTGTTCTCCTGTTAATGCCTTCGGTGCGAAACCTGTTGCCCCGTCGACAATCCCACTAGCCCCAGTCATCTCTCGTGTTTCAACATATAATAGATCTCCAGCGGCTGCTACTGTATCCAAGACCCCGGCGAGGTCTGCCCCTGATCCCGCTGCAGTGCTTCCTAATATTTGTAGATTATTTCCATCAGATATCGTTTGTGATGGACCAGCATCACCTGAAACAGTAAATGTCGTCAAACCGGAACTTGGTGTAACCCAAGTGTTATCTCCTCTTAAGAATGTCGTAGCATCAGCAGTGCCGGTAGCACTTAATGATGCAGTTAATGTTCCCGTAGCAGTGATCGGGCCACCAGCTAAACTCACGAAAGTAGAATTAGCTGTGGCTACTGAAGTTACCGTTCCACTAGTAGTAGAATTTATAGTAACTGCTCCTGTGGCTCCTGAAATAGTAATTCCAGTTCCAGCTACGATCGAAGTTACACCAGTATTAGTAAAAATTAATTCTGGACCCGCTGCTAACAGAGTTGAAATACCTGTTCCTCCAGACATTTCTAAATTATCAAATCTAGAAATTGTTGTTGTAGCTGTTGTATCATCTTCAATATCGAATAAAGTAAATGTGCTTGCATTATTTAATACAGCGTCAGCTCCATAGTAAAGATTATTTGCATCTGTGGAATTCGACCATAATGTCTCCGCAGCAGTAGTTCCTGGATTGGCTGCGGCGGGTGAAAAATCAATACCAGTAGGATCTTCAATAATATTATTCATTATAATTTTACCGTTGACAGTTAACTCATTAGCTGTATAATCATAGATAAAATCCACTGAACCAATAAAATTTCCGGCACCATCATTGAGTTGAACGGCATATTGAGGGCCACTAGGAGCCCCACCACCGCCTCCACTACCCGTGAGAAGGGTGACTACTCCACCGCCATCATCAGTTAAAGTTCCATTAGAAACAATGATTGTATTAACACTTCCAACCGTAGGAATACCGTCGACTTCTTTAACAACTAATCCCCAAGATAGAGGGCTGGCAGAATCTGCTCCGGTATACTTATTGGAAATTATGCCCGCCATAGTATCATTCACACCCTTTTACTACTTAAAATTACCATACAGTGAGTTACCACTCTACTGTATATTAAGATGCCCTGCTATTTAATAATACTGAAGTATTATCAGGACGGTGAAGCACCAACATTTGTGCTTTGCTCGCGACCTACATCTTGGTAGAAATCTCTTTGTTCAGTCCAACCGGAAAAACAACCCTCAACGGATCCAGTAACTAAAGCTCCGGCAGAATCATTTAAAACGCGGAAAACTATTTGTTGAGTAACAACTAGAGGTATCTCGAAGTGCCATTGATCTATTTTTGGAATAATTGCGGACCATTGGAAATCACCCCATTCTTGGTATAATTGACCGTCGATCCATAGTTGATATCTGATACCAGCAATAGCCGATGCCTCGGTGTGACCGAATGAAGCAATATGATAATAATCACCTTTGTTTCCAGCAGTGGTATTTATAGTTCTTCCGATCGTGGCACTGGTTGCGGTAACCGTATCTGTTGCGAATGGTGTGCCAGAATTCGCACGATTATTAGTAGAAGCTCTCACTGGCCTTTCTTCGAAACCGGGGATCGAACGCACACTTGGGGCTGGAGCTTCGCCTACGAAAGCAGTCGGCGTAGGTTGAAAAATCCCATTTGCCGATAGATCTGTCCATGAATTTGCACCATATGTATCTGAAACATTTAAAACTAATGCATCTAGATATTCTCCATTGGCTAAGTTATATGCTGCACCTGCAGCAAAATTATACAATTGACGAATCGTAACATTGGCCGAATTTGGCTTAGGAACTAAATGCCACGGATAGGTTGCAAAATCTAATAATTTTGATCTATCTGCATACTCGACAGCAGGTCTAACTTGTCTATCAAATGTAGCTGGATCTTGGCCAGGGCGAATAACTTTTGTTCCTGCTCTTTCAGTAGTTCCATATGAAGAAGGTGGAGGTGGATATGCGGCTACTGCCTCTCCTGATTGAGTATATCCTGTCTGAAACGCCCTCTTACGATAGGGACGCTTCAAATCTCTTTGAGCTTCATTGGGCGAACTCATGATAATTCTTACTCCTTACGACTATTTAATACTGTTGATATCAGACAAGATAGTCATCTCGGGCTTCTTCCATCTTCCTATATGCTTCCGCTAACTCCAAATATTCTTTCCAGGTTTCCTCATCTAATCCTTCACGCTTTAGTAATTGTCTGCGGAACCATTCTACATTGTCGACGGTGACATCAATTCCATAATCTAATAAACTATTGGCGATCAGTGCATCAGATCCATCAAATAACCAATATTGCACAAAAACTTGTCCTAAAACAGTAGTTTCTGGGATCGTAGTTAATCCTTCATCGGCCATAAAAGTAGCCAAATCATTCATTAATGTTACCCTTATATCCCAGGTCTGATCAGGTAAAATATAAACTGGAGGAGATAATTGATAATTACTGGGTCGCACTGCGGCCGTAGCTGGATATGGTGTGGCCTCTCCCGAAATACCACCAGAGAAAACATTTTGAGGATCCTGATAATAACCAGTCGTATCTAAAAATACTTGCACGAAACTATTAGGAGTCCATCCTGTTAAATTAACTCCAGTAACTATTCCCGTGGCTACAAAGTCCCCGGCAACATTAGGAACTATAACTCCTGGTGTTGAACCAAACTGATGAATCACTACAAAATTAGCTTCTCGAACTAAATTAGCTTCCGTAATATTATTTCCATATCCTCCAGTAAAAATGGATACTTCCTCTCCTGGATTCGGATAATCATCCGAATTAAAGGCTCCAAGACCCTGTAGAGTCCATTCATATAATTGCTTTCTAACTACCATTAAGAAAGCCTCCTCGTTCCCTTAGAAATTGGAGTTGCACTATCTAAATAAATTTGTTGACGAACTAAAGATCTTCGATATTTATTTATATTTTCAACAGTAACTGGGATCCCGTCCATTAATAATTGCATGGCTATGATCATGTCAGTATCTTCTAATAATAAATATTTTACAAATGCTCTATGGATTTCGTAATCATTTTCAGCAGTATAAGCTGGTGATCCGTCAGGTAAATAAAATTCTATTCCCCAAGTTTGTCCTGGTAAAATATAAACTGGAGTAGGCAATCCATCCTTAAAATCTCCAAATGTAAATACTGATTCTATTCCCGCAGCTGTGCCCAATGTGTCTGGAAAAGGAACCACAGAGGTCGGTAATCCTGGCTGAAATGTTCCATCAGGATTAACAAAGTATCTTGTCGTTCCGACGCGGATTGCAACGAAAGCAGATTGTTTTCCATTGCCGCCTCCTGGAATTCCTACTTTAGTTCCATCCCAACCAGCTATAGAATCTATTATAATAAATTGTGTAGCTCTGAGATCAGCTGTTGAATCTAAATTATTTCCATATCCTCCAGTAAAAATATCTATAGGAACTCTAGCCGGAATAGACGGACAGCGAGCCCCCGCCGATGGATTAATTACTGGATGTCCGAGAACATAACTCTTGGTTTCATTAGCCGGAACTACATTGCGCCATTCGTATGCTTGCCTCCTAATCATAATTAAACCCAATAATGCTTACGCACCACCGCTAGTTAAAGGTTCTGCTAAAAGATATCGACTAATATTAGTATCGAGCCGCAATCTTCTGGATAGCTAATTCACCAATTAATGATACCTTAACGGACCTCTCTAATGGAGCTGCTATTAGTGTGTTGTTAGTAACCGTGATCTGTAGGGGTTGCTGGAATAAAGCTAGAACTGGGGATGAGAAAGCTAATACTTGTCCACCATTAGAAATGTTATTATGTAGCCAACCTATATCAAAAGAATTTGATGGAACGTTGTTTGGCCCTACACCAATGGTAACCGCGAAATCATATGCGGTTGTTGCTGCTGCTGCAGTCGTGTCGTCCTGAACTTCTACTGCAATTGCGTATAATCTGACTTCTTCGTTATTTGCTTGATTAGTAAAGATAGATACAGTCGAACTAGTAAATGCAGCGATCGCTCCACCCGACGCATCGAATGTGTGGGTCGTCGTATAAATCTCTGGTTGTGGGTCTTGGTTTGCCATAATCAGTTCACCTCAGTATGATAATTACTCCGCTGTCCTACTACTTAAAACATTCGTTTCAAAACATCCTCTGCTATTCATTGAAACAAATCCTTATCCTCATATGATTGTGGAGGTTTTTCCACTACTGGATCCGGAGGAATTATCCCTTCCTCTTTAGCTCTAACATCTAAATAAGCTCTAGTTAAACCATATATTTTCGGAGCCATATCATTTAATTCGTCATCGATACTGTGTCCTTGAAGTGTGGCTTCATCTTCAATCAATCCATGTAACTTGGATATAGATTTCATAGATTTATAAAATTCTGGAGTAAATATTTTACGCTGAACTTCTCCGATATCATCGGCAGATCTCTGAGCCTGAATAGCCAAAACTACTGCACCCAAATTCGTGCTAGTAATAAAAACTAATAATTGCCAATTCAACCACTCAGAAGGTGGAATAAAATATGAAATACTTTGGAGAACTACTGCGATCGTAAAAATAACTACTAGCATTTGACTAGCAGAAATAAATTTAGGATTTGATAATAGTTCAACCTCGTCTTGATTCATTGGCAGCCTCCATAAATTCTAAATATTCTTTGTAAAATCCTATATGTTTATAACCATATTGTGTAACTAATTCAATAGCCTTTTTCTCCCATTTTCTGCCTTTGTCAATTAAAAAGTGACTTTCCCTAAATATCCCCTGGTTCGCCAACATCTGGAAATCTTCGAAGTAGTATAGATTAAGTATGTCTTCACCTACTTGAAGCTTCTCAATAAGCTCAGGTGCGGCAATAGGTTCCAAAAGGTCTTCTATATTAGTTGGACGATTAGCTGGATCCGTAATAGGAGTTAAAGTTTCCTGGTGATGAAACCATTCTTTTTCAAGAACTATATCCCAAGAGGTGGTATCATAAAAATAATCAGTTCCTAAGCTCTGTCTACGATTGGCTAAAAATTTCTCACGCTGAATGCGTAGATAAGTTATCCAACTATCGTCCGGAACCATATTGATCTAAGGACACTCTTAGTATGTAATACTACTGTTGACGGCCTACATATGCAGGTGAGGCAACTACCCTATCCACCATTTCATCAGATAACCAAGCGCCAATGATACTAAAAATAAGCGTAACCACGGCCATCCCAGCGAAAACACTTGCGGGCGGAGGCGTAACTAACGCTTTTAATAAATTAGTATCTGTTTCATCTGCCTCAGCTACTGAATGATTAACCCAATTCTCTAACATAAAAGTGATAAATACTGCTATTCCGACTATGGCTGTTAAGCCATCATCATCAATTGTAACCATTATGCATCACTCTGAGGATCTAAAATTTCTATAGCTTCTAATGTCGCAAACCCAATTAATAATGCTGGTATAGCTATAATAATTAAATCTCTATTTTTAAACATATCTTCTGGCCAACCATGCTTTTTATATGTTCGAACTATATTCAAAACTAATGAACTAAAAACTGCAAAAGTTCCGACAGCTGGAACTAATAAAGCCATCCAAGATGAACGACCGAATTCTTTTCTCTGGACAGTATCTGCATCAAATTTTTGATTTATAGATGATATCTCGTCTGCTTTTAATGCAGTCGATTTCTTAGATTTATCTTTCTTTTCACCCAACTACTTCACCTACCGTGCTATCAAATAGCCGACAAGTAAACCAACTCCAAGCAAACTTACGCCCACTATTTTTAAAGATCCTGAATCTGCTGGCGTTTCAGAATCGTCTGGACAAGCACAACAGTCATCCCCTATCTGTCGACGACCCGCTCCATCATCACACAAATCTTCAGGACAGGCTACATCATCACAGGTTTCATCATCTTCACTTTGAAATTGATATGGTAATTCATATCCTGGAACAACTGCTGTATGTTCTCCATCTGTAGATTCCTTACAACCAAAAACAGGCCATAGAGGATCACAAACTCGTGTGTTAGTCATTCGTCGAGCGAATGCACCAGGCATCGTTTCTAAATATACAAAATCTTGAGGATCTGCACCACCTGAAGGTAACCAATCATTAGGTGCAAATAGCGGACCGGTGATGGGTTTTACGTGTGTATTCCACCAATTATTATCGTCGAAGTATCCCATGTTTCAAGACCCTCCTTACTTCCTCAGTTTTGCCATGATATCTGTAGCCCAACCATATTTAATTGTGGCACCGATCAGAGCCAAAGCTCCTACGGCTGCTACAGCAGGTGCTACTTTACTTTCTTCTGTTCCTGTATCAACTGAAGTATCGGACATATCTGTGGATCCAGAATCTGAACTATCACCGGATGGGTTCGATAAACCTGCACCAGTAGCAATAGCTCCGGAAGCATAAGGAAGTCCAGCATCCCCGTAGGGTTGATATGAAACTCCTGACATATTTAATGTATTTAATGTCGGAACCCATGCAAGCCATGAAGCCGTGCTAGGTGCTTTAGAAATAGGATCTCCTGACCCTGTATATGAAATTATTTCTTGCTGAGTTACTGTGCAAGGTGGGACTGCTGGGTCACAACCTGGAGGATCATGCACATTAACATAGCACTTTCTGGAATAGAGATCTCCTGGATCACAAGTAATATCGTATCCTGACATGGTTTATTGTATGCAACACTACTACTTAAAGATAATTAATTAAGCCGTTGGTTCAGGATCTTCATCATATGTGCAAGACCCGTCGTCTTCTGTAGCAGCTGGGTCATAATTATTTGCTGTTTCATCCATGCAACCTACTACTGCATCTATATCATCATCACCTTTAAGTCCTTCAAAGAAGGACAAAACTGCATCGGAGTTCTGATAAGCGGCTGCTAATCCAGCAACCAAGATCACTCCTAATAATAATTTCTTCTTGGATCCAGATTTGGCTCCTTTTTCGTGAATAGTGATTTCGCCATCTTCTAAGTCGATAGTAGCGTCTGCACTAAAGTCTTCTGGACCGCCCATATCGGAAGGTTCAGCAGTAAGTGGATCTTCATCCACAGGAGATTCATCTAAGGGTGATTCACTCATATAGTTATCTATCGATTCACTACTATTTAATGTTTCTGAATTAAAGTGTTCAGCCATGAATGCATTAAACTCTTCCGCATCCAAGAAAACATATCCTTTCCGTGACTTCTTCTCTTGTTTTGCTTTTGAAGCTCTTTCTGCTTGCATTTGTGTTTGATAAATATCAGATGTCCACAGTGTAGGGAAATTTGCTCCTCTCCTACCATAAACATTTACTGCTTGATAAGTTCCATTATTTCTTTCTACAACAGCAAACATTAAGAATTTAGAAGACGTGCCAGCTACAAATCTATAATATGTTGGACCGGATACTATTCTTTTAACTCCATAGGAATTAGTAATTAAGTTAAGAGCAGCTTTTTCGGAAATCTCATCTTTGCGATCTTTTTGTTGAGCTTCGAAAGTTTGTTCTGCTCCAAAGGCTGTCTTAAAGCAAGGTAGGCAACACTTTTCTTGGAATTCTCCAACTAATTCATGTCCGTCTTCATCATCGATTTCTTCTCCACATGAAATACAATCATATGTAAAACCTATTGAGTTGAAGGGGCAATTCTCCTCTTGACACACGCACTTTTCTTGAGTGCAAGGCAACCACATATTATCGCAGTCACAATCGCCACCACAAGCTACACATTCTACATCTTCTGCAGCCATTTCTTTAATTGCAGATAAGACAACTGATTCGCTGAGGAAGTAAGATTTATCTGCCGGTGCTACTTCCAGCGGCTCGGAGGAATCCTCCGCCACCGGAGAGTCCGCAACGGGGTCAGCGGCGAGAGGCTCTGCCGCTTCTACATCTGCACCAATAAATTCTTCTGCATCAAATGGAGGGTCTTTTGCAGAAATAGTATCATAGCATTCTTCGCAATAATCAATGCCTCCTATGTCTAATCCTTTATCAATCGTGAAAGTTTCGTCACAATTGCCGCACTCAATCATTTCCACATCGGCGGAGAATGATTCTGCAGCTGCTATATCTAATACAGGTCCATGCAAAGCTTCATAATCTGCTTTAGGCACCCAAGATTTGACGACATAATCTTTGCCGTTTTCTGAGTATTTTCCTACGCATTGATATTTGGTTCCTCTTTTTCCTGTGATTGGAACTATATCATCAATAGCAGCCTCAACGTGCTTTCTAAGTCCCACGCAAAAAACTCGCCGTTGCATACTTTAACTATCCCAGTTCGTCTATTTAATACTTAGTAAGATATCAAATTTAGAAACTAAACGGATTAGAATTGGATTTTCTATAAAAGATGGGTTGTTGTCCTAGAGCTGTTCCGTGATTATTTCCATATCCGCCAAAATCAACTAATCCTCCGGCGGGAATATGTGTATTCCAATCTTTCCCAATTAAGTCCAATTGTTCCGGCCTTTCCTTTGGTTTTTCATCTTCTTCCTCAGCTTCCGCTTTCATTTCATCAAGTTCAGTTTCTGCAGCTAAAACTACATTTTCAGCTTCCTCTACTAATCTTTCATAATTATTAATTTCATCTTGTGCACCGAGACCACGAGATAATCTACCTAATCCAAACATTAATGATCCGAATCCTAATACATCTGCTATTGGTCCGTAACTATTTCCGTTTGCGGTAGTGAATATTGCTCCGTCGTGTTTGACGCGATCCATCATTGAGACTCCTAATAATGATCCTCCGAAAAGAATGGAAAATAATGTAGAATTATCTTCTCTTAATTCTGTTCTTAATGGCGTAGGAAGTGCATCCTCTTTCGCATCTTCTTCGCCAGCGAGGATCCTATTTCTAAGTTCTGAAAAATCTACTACCATTTTATTTCACTTCCTTCTTTAAAATTTAATTAAGCCCCAATGAGCGTCCATTAAAATTCTGCCCGAAGGAGGCTACCGTAGCGCGATCGATGAATGCATCTAGTCCAGGTGTTAATCCGTGTGAACCGCTAACACCAAAATTGCGAGCGTTCTGTCCTACTGCTTGACCATTTAAGGTAGCAGTATCAGTCATAACTTGTGCAACAGATCCTACATCTCTTTGAATGTGAATTGGTTGGTCTGCTACGGCAACTTCAGCTTCCATTGCTTCTGGCTTTGAAAGTAATTTATCGAAAACTCCAAAATGCCATCCTATTAGTCCTATCATTGCGCCTACAATTATCATTTCTTTTGAATTCATATTATTACACCTCTCTCCTTGCTGTGTAGGAAATTGCTAGACCTATTAAAGCTGCACCTGCTATTGCTGTTGCATTTAGAGCTACTACTCCAAGGGCCATTTTTGCTCCAGTCATAACTGGATCTTGAATCTTTACCTTTTGAACATCTTCACCTTCTGCATGAAGTGGGCTTAAGTTTGCTTGGTTTGTTTGCTGACCTAGAACTCGACCGTCCCCTTGAGGGAATGAACTTGGATCGGGAACTACTGGAACTTCTTCTGCGTCAAACTCCTTAGTTATTATAGATACTTCACAAACCGGACAATAAAAATACGCAGGGTTTCCATCAACGGCTTCGTAGAACTCCATAGATTCTCCACAACACATCATGTCTTGTTTTTCTGCGTCCATAGTGCTAACATCATCATACTTGCGACCCATCATTGAGTGGTCTTTATCCATAGTGGAGGCTTCATCTCTGCGATCCTTTAATGATTGTTCTCCAGTAGTAACATTGCGCTCTCCTAATGATTCATCTTGCTGATCATCGTAGCCTTGATCATACGGTGCATCGGATTCTGCATCTTTCACATACTTATCATGGGCGGCCCAACAATAATCACATAAGACATTTCCATCATCAAGAACATCTTCTCTTGCATTATCTATGGTAAAATCAACATTAGAATATCTCTCCTTATTACACCCTTCACAAATAATCATATCATCTTCAGCACCGAAGGATTCTGCTCCTCGGAACCATCTTTGTGATCTGCCGGACTTGCGAACTTCCCACATCTTACCATCGTTCCCTCGCTTTCTTGTTCCTCTCTTAACTGAGGTAGCAGAAAGGGCGGGGCCCTTTCTTCCTGGATAATTCCTATAGACTGTCTCTGCATTCATAGTAGGGAAACGCTTAGTAACAGCCTTCTCTACCCGATCTGCATATTTTGTGCCCTGCGACCAAGCCAATGCCATTCGTGCATGAGCCTTGTCCCAAATTGGATATTTCTTCTCGCTTGGGATTGCATAGTGCATAGCCCTCCCGCTCGCTATTCGTTCTTTCTTGGATTCTGCCTCCTTAGCATATTCTAGATCCTTATTTGTGACCCAATTGCGATATTGGAGTTTGCGGCGTTCCTGTTGTTCCAGTTCCTCCATAATAGGTTTACAATTATCGGCGTGTGAGCCTTCATAGAAGTAAAACTCAAGTTCGTCTTTCCACTCATCCCAAGTTAAATCTTCATCGTTCTGCTTACACTGGTAATAAACGAGGTCGTGAGGGTCAAATCCACAGTATTCACACTTCAGAACGGGGAATGACCCTGCGGAAATACAACCAGTCCCGTCACGGAAACCTCCCGCTTCTGATTCTGCCCACTTAATATCGCTTGGTGGCATGGAGGGTGAGGAAACTCCGGCACCATCTTCCCAGGAAATTATTTGATCGCCTGTTGATCCTTCTGCCATTTTTACATCTGCGCATCGAGCACAGTAGCCATATACTTGTTCCTTATCTAAAGGTGTAGTCTCATGAATTTCATTTAAACTTACAATATCTATAACTCCAACAACCTTGTCGGATCCACAAAATACGCAACTATCTACATCTTCACTATAAAAATCGTCCACTTCTTCACCTCCACAGTGAGGGCAAACAAATATGCCATCAGTAGTGAACGATAAATCGTTCTCTACACCATCCCATCCACATTCTAAACACCAGCAAGGTTCGTTCTCTCCTTCGCCAGTTTCAATGTAAATAGTCTCATTGGCGCTGCTCATATCATATCTTATGTGATACGACTATTTAATATCATTGGTAGAACTCCTCATAGTATTCTTCGCCTTCCTCATCTTCTATTTTAGGTATAATTAAATTATTCCGTTCCATATCTTTTATGGTGCGGCCTCTCTGCTTTAGTAATAGCTCCGTAGCATACTCTAAATCCTTATTTGTGATAATAGCTTTGTCCGCTTGATAATCAACCAAAGATAATGCATTTTGAAATGAAATTCTAATTAATTCTTCAAGATATGCTCCAGACATTTGCTCGGTTTTTCTGACTACATATGTTAAGTCCAAATCATTTTCGTGAGGCAGTGGTTGAAGGTATTTTTTAATGATTGCCTTCCTTATCGTCGCGTTCGGATATCCGAGTTCTATCCTACAATCGAACCTTCCTGGACGGTCAATAAGAGCCCAATCTAATTTGTCTGCGTGATTCGTGGTAGCTAATGTAGCGACCCCTTTATTAGATTCTATTCCTGATAGTGCATTAAGAAATTCTCCTAATAATGGGTGATCCCCACTGGCTCTGCTAATTCCTCCGATCGTATCTAGATCCTCAAGAATAACTAATGCAGGAGCCATTTTCTGTGCCATCTTATAGATATTAGAAATGTCTCCTATTTCTTGTATGTGATCTCGTGTTACGACAATAGTTGTAATATCCAAAAGTTGCGATTTTATAATATTACAAGTTAATGTTTTACCAGTTCCTGGAGGGCCATTAAGAATAACTCCTCTTGATAATTTAATTCCGTGATTCTTAAATACTTCAATATGGTCGAAGAAATCTAAAATATTTCTGGTAACTTCATTTCTATGTTCCTTAGACATAATTATATCATCCCAAGTAAAATTAGATCTGTCTAATAAAGTATAATCTGCATAAAAACATTGACCTACCAGTAGTGATTCTTTCCAAAAGAAATCCATAAAATCTGACCACAAACCTTTTCCTATAGAATCATCATAAGTTCCATCATAATGAATTTTAATATCACAGTTATTCCCATCAAATGGAATGAACCAAATAACAATCTTTTCACCAGTTTCTTTGTGCTTTAGATTCATAATTGCTCTAAATGGAACTGTATACTTAATTCCACGAAGATTAAAATCAGTGTAGGATGGAGCTGATCTAACCTGAGTATTCAATTTGACATTATAAATTTCTTCTTGATTAAAGTGAATGCCCAGATATCTTGAAAAACATTCCATCGTTGTAGGAAACTCTTTAGCCATAATTTCTTCTAAATTAGACATTAAATCTCCTGGAGAGATATCAATATAATTTGCAAATGCTAATGTCGTTGAATCGTCACCCATTATTTCGTCAAGAGCTATTCGTGTATCTAAAACGAAGTCTTTAAGATCCTTAGAGTTTAATTTACATTCTCCAAGTGGTGTTTCTAATATTAATTCGTTCGGCGCGTCCATGATATATCCTAGAGTAGACTACCTATTTAACCATTAATGCTAAAGCATAAATACCTGAGTTTCAGAAATGCTGACGCTGAGTGAACAATTAATTGTCTAACGACAGATATAGTCATCAGAGGTAGTGTGCCCTACCCTGGGAGACTTGCTCCCAGGGAGGGTTTCGTAAATCTTGACCGAAATTAATCGGTTAGATCGCGGGTTCTCAGGCTGGATCCTTGTCTAAACGCTTACGCGGAAAGAAGGGATCGCTTATACCAGTCGACGTTACCAGGGTTGATGCTTATTCCCATCTCCAACAACTTGTTAGCGATAAGAGCATCAGGTCCATCGTAAAGAGTATACTTCACGAAAGCGCGGTAGTCGCCAGAATCTGAGTTACCTGCACCGTCTCCGCAACCAGTTGCGGAGTAGTAGACAGTCAGAACGTCCCAAACCTGACCAGGCAGAACGTAAACGTCTGGGTATAGGTTAAAGGACGGCTGGAAGTTAACCGAGCGTGGGTAAGGGGATCCGGCTCCTGGGATACCGTCGTTAGGGACGTTATCTGGGTCCAGGAAGTAATCGGTGGTGTTGATCCTTACTTGGACGTAAGCTCTTGGACCTGCTAGGCCGATAGTTGTGGTTCCAGCTAGAAGTCCACGATATTCTGAAGCTGCTGCTGTTGCACCGGAGCTTGCGCTTGGTGTGATTGCGATATCCTCGACAACAACGAACTCAGTCGCGGTTGTCTCAGCTGGCTTGGTGATGTTATTACCAAATCCACCTACGAAGATAGATACAGATCGGCCGGGTGCCGGTAGTGCGACTGCTGCGCCGTAATCGGCTGAGTCCCACTCATAAATTTGGCTACGCATACTCATGCGCTCGCCCCCGCTGATGCTGCGGCAACCTGTTGCTCGATAAGGCTACGCTTATACCAGTCAACGTTGTTCGGGTTGATTGTTACACCCAGTTCCAAGAGCTTGTTAGCAATTAGCGCGTCTGGGCCATCGTAAAGTGTATACTTCACGAAAGCGGAAACAACTTGTGCTGTTCCGGCTCCTGCGGTTGCTCCATCTCTTGTCGTGTAAAGGATCTGCCAGGTCTGTCCAGGTAGGACATAAACATCTGGGTATAGATCGAAGGACTTTAGCAACTGATCAGTAGTCCCTGCTAGGGTGCTTGCGGCACCTCGTGGGTAGGGACTTGCCATACCAGGAATACCATACATATTGGTAACATCCGGGTTCTGGAAGTAATCAGTCGTGTTAATCCTAATTTGGACATTGCCATTCAGCCATGGGCTGCATGATATATCCTCAATTACTACGAACTGTGTGGCGGTCGTTTCTGCGGGCTTAGTAATGTTGTTTCCATAACCACCGATAAACAGATCTATCTCACGAAGCGCAGGTAGAGCGACACAAATGTCGGTCGTGGTGCGTCTTAGTGATGATAACTGTCCAGTAGGGGCCATGTTACTCCATTCGTATACTTGGCTTCTCATACTCATTTTTTTTCACTTTTCCTAGCCTTCAACGTCATACGCTGTCGGCTACTAATTACTAGTGAAATTTTCGACTATTTAAAGACTTCCCTATATCTCGGATTATCATATTCTTTCTTAAGAATATAGAGCCTGTCGGCCAAAGGGGTTGGGAAAAAGTAGTATTACTACGCTTACTCAAGATCGAGTGGATCTATTTTGCCTTGGGTAATGACGGCCACACCTAGAAGTAGAGTCAAAGCTCCAGCGACCTGCATTGCACTAACACGGATCACGGGCAAAGGCTTACTTAGCATTGCTACACCAGCACCAATGGCAACTGCGGCACCGACGACTATCAAAGAGCCCCCAAGAACCATATCACTCGTCAAGAATTCCATTATTTTACTTAACATTTATTGCACCTCATCGGATATTCCCAAGGGGTCGATTTCTGTTCCTAGAAATCGCTTGGAAAGGACTGCCACACCTATACTTAGGGGGACAAGGGATAGAACACGGCCCACTGTGAGCCAGGAGTAACCGAAAAGGGTCTTCTCCATCATGTCTGAAAGGCCGCCACCTACAAAGTGGACGGCTCCTACTAGAACTAATGCGCCACCAACAGTGACATCATTAATTAAAAGAGATTGAATTTTGTGAAACATCAGAAGAACACCTCTGCACCGAAGTTTTCTATTACACCGTGACCAGATTGTCCGGCTGAGGACATAGCCACTGATTCAAGGAATGGGTTACCGAAGGATCCAGGAACGATATATGAACCTAGAACATCTGGAAGGCCACCGATTGTGGCTGCGTTAAGAGAAGGTAAACTAGCGGAAACCATCATTTCTTCTTCTGCATACCAAACGGGTGGTTGATAAGCTGGAGATACTGGGTGAACTGATGCAACGAATGGATTAGAATTGTCGTCCATCTTGCCCTGAGCCATAGCGTCAGTAGCATCAACGAACTCGTTCATCTTAAGATCACGGTTTGGATTATACCAACCAGAGGATTGCTGTTCTGCACCGAAGTTCTGTGTAATAGTTCCAGCCATTGTGGATCCTTCTATAACTGAATCCATTGGGACACGCTCTTGAGGAGCATATCGTCCGACCATTTCTTCTACACCTTCTGTCATTTCGTCGTTAAATAGTTCTGGATCATCACCAGGTTCAGCTATTGGACGAGTATCATAAGTTGCGCCGTCTTGACCGACAACATTTCTGTCGTCCATCAATGCGGTGTCTTCTGCACCGAAGGATCCTGTTCCTCCGCCGCTGACTAGACCTGATACTGTCTTAGCACCAGGAATTCGAATTAGACCTACATCTGAAGCTGCCTTTAACATACCGGCAGCAGCCATGACTGTTCCAGCCATTGTTCCAGCTGCCTTAACATCTGCATCTTGGCTAGAGGACCAACCGACCAAAGCGGCACCACCAAGAACTAGAGAAACTGTGCGAATGAATTTTCCGTAGGGTAATTTCTCAAAAGGTAACATTATAAAAGTCATTCCCAGTAAGGAAGCTGCACCTAGTCCTAGAACTCCAGCATAGAGTGTGGATTCTTGAAGTTGGCCTTTGCCCATACTGTAAACGCCTTTGGCGGCTTCTACTGGCATATCTATCAGGTCGGTCATGTTTATTCATCTCTCATTTTTACTACTTAAAGACTCCTACCGGATGTATGACGACTAACTGCGGATGCAGGAACGTTAACACCTGGTATGAAATGTTTATTGCTTGGATTTCCTAGTGCATCATGGACTAATCCAGCTTGTGCACGACTTAATGGTTGTGGAGTGTAAAATGCTCCCATGTCTGTATTAACACTACGCGCGTGTGGGGAGCTCAGATTAACTGGAGCCCTATTAAAGTTAGAAACAGGCTGGGATCCAGCGCGTTTCATCTCTAATTGTTTTGTAGTAGCTAATGAATCTCCAAAAGGACCTTGTATAGTTTCCGCATATGCCACATTAACTGGTGGACCGAAACTACTGTCTTTGGTCAATTCGTATGGAGTTGTGAATTCTGATTTGCTGTGATCTACAACTGTAGAAATAATTATTTGTTTATTTCTAGCTGAGATATCTTTTCTATATTCGAGTTCAGTTAAAAATCTGTTCTCCGCGTATACGCCTGACTTTTGTATTGATATTCTTTCCGATTCAGGAGTTCGTCCGGTTAATTGATTCCAAAACTTTGCTAGTGATCCTTCTTCTGGAGTTACAACAAATAATTTCCAGGAGTTGTCTTCTGGTGAATATGTTAATCTATACCCTGCACCTATAGTTTCATCTAGAGGACTTGATTGTGAACTTTCTGCTTGACGCATTGTTTTTGTTGCTGAAGTAGAAGGACGTGATAATGAATTTGGAGCAGCAACACCTATTGGAACTCCCCAAACTTGCTCTGCTAGCTTTGCACTTTCTGAATATGCGGTCAATTGATATTGTCCACCGTATGAATCCATAACGCCGTGCATGGCATTCTCCATCTCAGAACGCTTTAGAACATTCTGGATATGCAGATCTAGATTCATGTTATTATCTCCTCGTTCTTACTATTTAATGAGTTCGTTTTATAATGTCATGAAACTTTGGTTACTCATAAACCTTGTTTCATAGTTTTCTGCCCCAGATGCATTCTCGCAATCCTCTACATTGAATGCATTATTGCCTACTATGATACCTCTAAACTTTCTAGAATTCCAATCACTCTGCAATCCACTTCTAATTATGATATCATAATTTCCCAATGTTGAAACGTTTGCTGGAATTGTTAAACTTGTTTCGTATCTAGCCCACGCATCTTTTAAGATACTGCACTCATTCGTCTCTACGCACGGAGACGGTAATTCAGCACGATCGAACTCAGATTCATTAGAATATACAGTAAATTTGCTAGAACCATTAAATGTTTTTGAGTTTGCTGCAACCGTGCTCCCGTGAGGCACTATACTAACTTCAAATTTAAGGTAACCCTCATTACCTCCAACAGTCGATCCATTTGTTGGTGCGAATTTACAAGTCTGATCAATATATGTAGGCCACCATCCTTCTCCACAACGACTCTTGGATTTATTTCTAACTTGTGCATCGAATCCAATAATTACTTGACTTCCTGGAACATAATCTTTCTGATTGACTGTGATCTGACTGATATAACATTTTTCTTGACCCCACATAGAGGAGTTACTACTCCTTTCATCATCGAAAAGCATTAGGTTTGAGAAAACAGGGTGGGACTTTTGTGAAGTATCTATATTATCACAGGGATCCCCTGGATGAGTATAAATATCGTCATCGTCACAAGCGTCACCATATTTACAACTATTATCATCTAATGTAGCAGTTGAATCATAATTACAAGCAGAGGAATCCATACATCCTTCTATATCTCCAGTTTCTGCACTTGCTGTGGATATAAAATAAGCGACTCCAGCTATTGCTAAAAGAATTGGTAGCTTACTAGACATATTATTTCCTCATCATTATTATTGATCCGAGGATAGCAGCGCCAGCCGAGATTCCGATCATCCATTTCTTATCAGAAGAATTGT
>Ga0114993_10002098_pt1 | contig 22326 bp, 26 predicted proteins | sample ArcticOcean_MG_C_FD_87042 | JGI IMG/M metagenome (GOLD analysis project Ga0114993, IMG submission 87042) | Marine microbial communities from western Arctic Ocean - ArcticOcean_MG_CB2_150 | ecosystem: Environmental > Aquatic > Marine > Oceanic | place: Arctic Ocean: Canada Basin | collected...
CCAGGTGTACGTCTACACGCCGATGGGCGAGATTAAAGAGTTGCCTGGCGGTTCAACGCCGCTGGACTTTGCATACCGCGTACACACAGACCTCGGCCACCACACAGTCGCAGCCTCGGTCAACGGCCAAATCGTGCCCCTCAACACGGCGCTTGAGAACGGCGATACCGTGGAAATCCGCAAGTCCCGTAGCGAGCGCGGACCCAGGATGGACTGGCTGAACCCGGATCTCGGCTTCATTGTCACGGCAAGTGCGCGAGAGAAAGTCCGCACTTGGTTCAAGAGGCAACGACGAGAGGAGAACGTTCAGCGTGGGCGCGAGTTGCTGCAAAGACAGGTAACCCAGTTACAGTCGTCAACTCCTGAAGAGGAGATCGCAACGACTCTCCGGTTTGAGTCAGCTGACGATCTAGCTGAAGCGCTTGGAAGCGGCGCGATCCAGCCGGCGGACATCGTTCGCGGGCTGATCGATATCTCAGGCGATCCCGATCTTGTGCACGAAGAACCAAACGACGACAAGTCACATCACGGCGTCGTCGTCCTCGCAACGGACCAGACAATCGCACAGGCCGCCACGAGGCTGGCACGTTGCTGTTCGCCCGTGTATGGGGATGCGATCACCGGGTACATCACACGGGAACGCGGCGTAACGGTTCACTTGCAGACTTGCCCCAATTTGCGAGCACGACTAGAGCCGGAACGGTCTGTCGAGGTCGCGTGGGGTCACCTTGCTGAGCGTTATCCGTCACGTCTCCAGATAGACGCCTGGGACAGGGTTGGCCTGTTGAGTGATCTGACCGCCGTAGTGTCCCGTGAAAAGGCCAACATCCATCGTATCCACTCCAGTGAGCAACAGGTTTACGGCCGCTCGATGGTTGAACTCACGGTGTACACTAGTGGGGTTGAGCAGTTGACGAGATTATGCGCACGATTGAATGCAGTTCCCGGCGTGCAATCTGTCCAGAGGCAGGGCGCTGAATAATCGGCCCTATTTTCAAGCTGATTATGCCCACAATGAACCGTAAACAAACCAGGTCGCACAGATAGCGGCCCGGTCCCCGATCCGGCGCCTAGCGCCGTATTCTTTCTGAGGAGAACGGACGAAAAATGCCCGCAGCGAAGGCCCGCCGAGTCGCAGAACGCAAAGCAGAGCGCAACCGACCGATTCGATCTCTTGCACGCAATCGAGTTGCAGTAGCACGTGCCGCTATCGATGAAGACCCCGCGTCGGAAGAGACCCAGGCAGCGGTGGCATCAGCGAAGAGTGCACTCGCCATCGCAGCGAGCAAGGGCGTCGTTCACAAGAACAACGCAGCTCGCCGTATCTCCCGTCTTGCCCGGCATTTGAACCGGGCAAGCGCAGACCAGGACTCCTAACCCGGCGCGCGAAGAACATTGACGCAGTCGGATAACGGACATGAGCAAGGCCCAGGTCCGGGTGAACCCCGGACTCATTACGGCTGGACCGTCCACCACCCCTACAACGGCGTGGAAAACCACGTCGCCGTTGAGGTAAGGCCACATTTCGGATTCGTCCGTCACTGGCGATTTGTCCTGCCGAGCGACTACGAGGGAGTGGTGAAATGGGGCGTGGGAGAGCCGAACGGTGCGCCGATAGGCGACCGCCTTCGTGGCGAAGCAAGCGGCGGCCCGACGCAGTTGCTAAACGGACCGGACGTTGTGTGGTTCGGCGCCGCCGAGCGACTTTCAGCATCCTCTCGTTCTGCATACCTGGTGTTCAACGATCCACCACCTCATTACGTTTCGTTCGGTGAGGCGGAAGGCCCGGAGGATCCCCCTAAAACGTTGGAAGGGATCTCGTTCGGCGATTCACACGATCAGTTGGCCGATTCCCATGATGGGCATTCTCACGGCGAGCACGATCATGCCGACCACCAGGGTCAGGGGCAGGATCATGCCGGACACGATCACGGACCGGGCGAGCATTAATCAGCGGTTATCCGTAGTTCGCCACAGGACGGCGTCGCTCTTTGGCCTGGCTCTTTTCCTCACGGTTGTTGTCGCATGCGGCAGCTCAACGCCTCTTTCAGAACAAATTCCGACCAGTCAGCTGGATGACTCAACCGCCGTAGCGGTTTCATCTACATCTCCGGCGAATGTCGAGCTCATTTCACCGACAAGCACAATGCTAGCCGCGACACCCGTCGCTCCCGGCAACGCCAGTGCGAGTCCATCGCCAATTCCGTCCAAGCAGGCGTTGGCGACGAGCACGATGACTCCAACCGCTCAACCACCCGCCGTCACATCGACCCGTGACATCGATCCCGCATCGCCGCCTCCGACGTCGATCGTCGCAACCGTTATCGTCCCTACCGCGACATCGGTTGCGCCCACTGCAACAGCAATGCCCAACCCACCGGTTGCCACGCCTACGCCTCTACCTCCAACCGTGAGTCCCACAACAGTGTCTGAGCCTCCCACGGTTACCCCAAAACCCACGGCCCTGCCGACCGCGACACCGACCGTGTTTCCGACCCCGTCGCCAACTTCCACACCTACTTCACCACCCCCTGCTGCTCTCAAGATCTCCTGCATATTTTGTGATGGCGTTGTCCCGACTTCGGAATCTGACGAGTACGTCCAGATCACCAATACCGGTGGTTCAAGCGCAGATATCGGCGGATGGACGCTCACAGATATCCCCGACGGAACGCCTACCTTCCAGTTCCTATCCATGATCTTGAACGTCGGCGCATCAATCCGTGTGTACACGAACGAGGTTCACCCCGAGTCCGGAGGATTCAGCTTCGGACGCGGCACAAGTATCTGGAACAACAGCACGCCGGATGAGGCGGGCCTGTACGACGGCTCGGGAGTGCTGGTTAGCCGGAAGAGCTACCCGCCCGGCTGCTAAACATCGCTTTAGGTGTGCCACCGTCGCGTTGACACACCCGCCGGGCATTGCTAGCTTTCAGAACATTAGTGCGGAATATGCTCGACAAACGTCGGGGGAAGCCGTTTCGCCACTCGACATCCCACGGACGGATAATCTAGATGCGAGAGCTCTCTAATAGACAGCAGCGAATCCTTGATTTCATCGAGGAGTTCATGGACGAGTACGGGTATCCGCCAACCATCCGGGACATCCAGGCCGGATGTGAGATCAGCTCGACCTCGGTAGTTGACTACAATCTTCGTGCTCTAACAGATAAGGGGCACCTCAACCGGGACGCTGATGTGTCGAGAGGTCTCCAACTGGTGAATCGTGGCGGTCGGCGAGCGGAGTTCCCAGAGACAGTTGCGATTCCCTTACTTGGCACGGTCGCAGCGGGCGAACCGTTCCCGTTGCCATCGGCCGATTCCCAGGGCGTTGAGACTATCGATCTGCCGCAGTCCATCACGGGATCGGGAGAGGGTCTGTACGCGCTGAGGGTCAAGGGTGAATCAATGATCGATGCCCTGATCGCGGACGGAGACCTGGTGATCATGGAGCAAACGAGTCGGGTCGAGAACGGCCAGACGGCGGCCGTCCGGTTGAAGCTGGAAGAGGAAACGACTCTGAAACGCTTCTATCGAGAAGGCGATAAGGTCCGTCTCCAACCAGAGAACAGTCAGATGGAACCAATCATGTGTGACGCCTCAAACGTAGAGGTGCTGAGTCGCCTCGTTGCTGTATGGCGGTACATCGGATAATTTCTCACAGGTAAATCAGGAACAAACTCTCTCTACGGGCGTATACTTGGCTCTTGCACGGATATAGATGGAGACGGTCAGATCGCGATCGTCATCGTCCGTTGTAGTCCGCATTATTTCTGGAGTAACGCAAGATGCCGAGTATCGGCCCGCTCGAGCTAATCATCGTTCTGGTGATCGTCGTTGTTGTGTTCGGCATCGGCCGTCTGCCTGAAGTCGGCGGAGGCCTTGGCAAAGGAATCCGCGAATTTCGTCGGTCATTGACCGGCCAAAACGATGACGATGGAGACGACTCTAGCGACGAAAAGAGCGGCGTCTAGTCCATCGCATTGTAAATTGATCTCTTAAAAAGACCCGCCTTATCGGCGGGTCTTTTTTGTTTTACAGATTAAGCGCAATAACTGGCCGAGCCGTATCGGCCAGTTCGGCCAATCAGCAGACGTGCCTACGTACCGGCCTCTGCCTCAACATCCCGCTTGCCCTTGTTCCGTACGCCGATTCGAGCGAGCCAGTATCCGAGTTCGTACAGAACAATAATTGGGCCGGCTACGAGTGACTGGTTCACCGGGTCGAACGTCGGCGTAATCATCGCTCCGGCCACGAAAGCCAGGACAACGACCCACTTACGCTTGCTGGCCAGCCACTGTGGCGTCACGATACCGATCTTCGCCAGGAAGAAGATCACGATCGGCAACTCGAATATTGCACCAAGCCAGAACAGAAGTGAGGTCACAAGGCCCACATAGGAGCCGATCCGTATGAACGGAGTTGCGATGTCTCCCCCGAAGTTCAGAAGAAAGTTGATCGCGGGAGGAAGAAGAACGTAGTAGCAGAAGGCCACACCTCCCGCAAATGACAACACACTGGCCGGAAGCAAAATCCATACCCAGCGACGCTCGTTCGACTTGAGCCCGGGCGATGCAAATCGGGCGATTTGGAACAGTATGAACGGCGTCGTGATCGCAATTCCCGTGAGTACGGATATTTTTACGACCGCGCCCCAGAACTCCGTCAGCTCCGTGAAGATCGTCAGGCCTTCTGCGCTGCCGTTCAGATCATTGGCAGGAGCTAACAGCCAGCGCAGAATTGGCCGGTGGAATACGAGGGCAATGCCGGTCGCCGTAAAGAAGAACAGGACCGTGTGGATCAGCCGTCGTTTCAGCTCCCTGAAGTGGGCCGAAAACGGAGTCTTGGGATCGTTCATGCAGATCCGCCGGCAGGCGTACCGGGGTCATCGCCATCTTCGGGCGTCTCCGCCTGATCGTCTTCCGGCGCGTCCAGCCCATCCGAGTTACCTTCATCATCGGCAAACCCCTGCATCCGTCCCCGGGGCCTGCTAACGGCCCCCGCCGGAGCCTCAGACGTTTCTTCCGGACCCGCCGTAGAACCCGTCGCAGGCGACCCATCAGACGAGCGCGCTGGCTTATCGTCTTCCACATCAAACTCGGTCATGATCATGTTCGTGAACTTGTCACGTTCGGTCTTAAGTTCACGAATCAGTTTCCCGGCGTTCCGGCTCGTCTCGATCATCTTCTTGGGCCCGAGCAGAAAAAACGCGAGCCCGGCGATGATGATCAGCTCAAATCCACCAATGCCTAAGAAATTCACGACTGCGCCGTCACGTTATTCATGGGGTTGGAGCAGTCACCACATTCAAGATTCAAAGCCAGTCCCGCAAGATCGAACAGCTCACCGGTAAGACACAACGGCAGCCCGACCACGTTTAAATAACAGCCCTTGATTAGATCGGCCGGGCTGAAGGGCTGGTCCTGGATGCCGTAGCTACCGGCCTTGTCCAGAGGCAACCCCGACGATACGTACTCTGATATCTCGGTGTCGCTTAAATCACGTATCTGCACATCGGTGGACGACCATCCAGACCATTTACCGGCCTGACCATCCAGCGCAACCGCCGTTATGACCCGGTGTGGTCGGTTACGAAGCCGACGCAGCGTCGCTTCCGCCTCTTCGGGCCCGGACGGCTTGCCAAGCACCTCGCCATCGATCACAACGATAGTGTCCGCTCCCAACGTCACGGCGGCCGGCGTGTTCCGGGCAGCGCTGCCCGCTTTGTCAGATGCCAGGCGCAGCGCCCAGATCTCCGGGGTGCTATCGCCTGGCAGACGATGCTCAGGCATATCCGTGGGGCGAACGTCTGCCTCTAATCCGGCCGCTGCCAGTATCTGGGAGCGGCGAGGAGATCCGGACGCCAGCACAAGCTGCGGCATGTGTACGGCCGATACGCCTTGAAGCTGGCAATTCGACGGGGTCGAGGGCTCAATCATCGTGCGTAAATGATACGCCCAGACGGCTTACATCGCCGCCCCGGAGCGTAAAAACCCCGTGTAACAAAATCACGTAGCGTTCAGGCCTCATGGCGCAGAAATGACACGTTTTCGATGTGCCGCGTCTGCGGGAACATGTCCACAGGCTGGATCTCCTCCAGCACAAACGGTCCGGCGACAAGCGCCGCCAGGTCGCGCGCCATCGATCCAACATCACACGAAACGAGCACCACACGATCGGGAGCAAGGCGCCCCACAGCTGCGATCACGTCCGGGTGGCAACCCTTGCGTGACGGGTCCAGGATGACGGCGTCTACATGAGAATCGAATTCGGACAGGACGACTTCCGAGCGGCCGAGGACCATCTCCACATTGTCCAGTCCCTCGGCGTTTCGTTTCCCGTCCTCCACGGCGGACGGAGAGTCCTCGATGGCGATTACTTTGCCTGCGTACGGCGCAAGCAATATGGCGAATACGCCGACACCAGCGTAGGCGTCTATGACAACCTCTTTGCCGGATAGCTCAAGCCGGTCTCGGACCATCTCGACCATTCGTTCCGCCTGCTCAGTGTTGACCTGAAAGAAGGATGAGCCGGCGATCCGGAACTCCCGGCCCAGCATCATTTCACGCAGATGCCGCCCGCCGGAACCGATGTCCATCGGTTCGCCGCCATCATTATGTAGGCGAGGTTGCACGAGGCGATCTCCGGTCCCAACGCCAACGCGTACTGAGAACTGCGTCATCCCCTTTACACGCCGCTGTGTTGTCTTAAGGACCTCGTTGATTCTGTCGTGCATCAGCAAACACCGCTCGACAGGAACGAGAGAGCGCGTGATGGCATTTACGTACCCAACCTCGCCGTACTTTCGTCCGACGCTAAAGCGTGCGTGATTGCGATATCCGAGTTCCTGTGGTGCGGCGAGGGTCGAGAGGACGTGTGCGTCCTTCACCGACTCTTCAGACGCCAGCGCGTCAATCACCATGTCCCGCTTGAACTGGAGCTGCCTCTCATACGTAACGTGCTGCCACTGGCAACCCGTGCATACGACTGCGTACTGACATTCCGGCACTCGACGATCTGGTGACGCTTCCGCTATCTCCACAACGCGTGTCCCGAGGTGCTCGGGGAATCGCCGCAGTACTTCCACCGTGACCGACTCGCCGGGGATTCCGCCTTCGACCAGTACCCGGACGTCTTTGTATTCCGCCCACAACTCGCCTCGCTCGTTCATCGGACCGAGTACCACGTCAAACGTGTCGTCCCGATCGATCCCGAGCTCGTCCGTAGGCCACGGACCCTTGTACTTTCGTCGGCCTCTAGACCTGTTCCTGAGCTTATTGCCTTTATTTTCAGGGCTGGCAGACGCCAAATCGACTCTCATCTAAAACGATTGTTGTGCTTCCGGAATCGGCCCGAATCGCCGCTCCCGCCGGAAGCACGCCACGAATACGGCTTCCGGAACCATCTATGCTACCGCTGCTTCGTAGAAAAGCCGATTGGATTCGATTGCCGACCGTTCGTTTGCTATGCTTCCTATCCGTAAGAGTTAATAAAGCTGGCAACAAATCTCGATCTTGAGATTAAAGCCAGATACGGAGTTTGGTACCGAAAATTGGTAATCGAACCCAGTCCTGAAATCGCCGCCGCACCGGGCATTCCTGCAGCCAGAAAAGTCGAACGTCGGCTTCCCGAGTGGTTCAAGGTCCCGATGCCGGGCGGAGAAAACTACTCCGATCTGAAAAAGCGCATGCGGGGCGCGAGCCTTCACACGGTCTGCGAAGAAGCCGCCTGCCCGAACATCGGCGACTGCTGGGACCGGCGCACCGCCACCTTCATGATCCTGGGCGATACATGTACGCGGGCCTGCTCGTACTGTAACGTGAAAACGGGGCGACCCACAGAAACCGACTGGGCAGAGCCTTTCCGCATGGCCCAGACGGTCAAGGACTTGGATCTCAAGTACACCGTCATCACGTCGGTCGATCGAGACGACCTGGAAGACGCCGGTTCGACGATCTTTGGCATGACCATCAACGCCGTCCACAAAGCTGTGCCCAACTGCAAGGTTGAGGTGCTGATCCCGGACTTCGGCGGCGATCGTGAATCGCTACAACGGGTGATGGACGCACGGCCGGAGGTGCTGAACCACAACATCGAGACGGTTAGACGGGTGTTCCGAAAAGTGCGACCGCTTGGCGACTACGATCTTTCGCTTGAGCTGTTGAAACGCGCTAAAGAGATGCGGCCGGACGGCGTCACCAAGTCCGGGATGATGGTCGGATTGGGCGAAACTATGGACGAGGTGCTCCAGACGATGGAGGACCTGCGGGCAAACGATTGCAATCTGCTTACAGTCGGCCAGTATCTCCGCCCGTCCAAGCGGCATCACCCGATCATCAAGTTCTACCACCCGGACGAGTTTGAAAAGATTCGTGAGGCGGGCGAGGCGATGGGCTTCAACCACGTCGCATCAGGACCGCTTGTCCGCTCGTCCTACCACGCAGACGAGCAGCACGAAGCGTCGATCGCCGGCAAGTCTAACTAGCCGGTCGCCACGCCCTGTACGGTCTCAAGCCTGAGGTCAGACGCGGTTCCGTTCGTCGGCGCCCATCCGCTCAGGTCTGATCGCAGCCCATACACCTCGTGCCGCCACACCACCGGGATGGCCCAGTACTCCTCGTACATCTCACGATTGAGCTGCCGGAGGCGTTCGTCACGTGTAACGGGGTCCACGATCCTACTCAGCTCGTCAAACAGTTGATCCCCACGCTCGAGGTCGTGATACGTGAGCAGGCCCCCCGGGTCTGAGGTCAGATAGCGCTTGATCCCCCCGAGGATGTCGGGCCAGGTCTGGTAGTTCACGCCGTGGAACAACGGGGCAGGCGCAACGTCTTCAAACTTCTGCGGACGGGGCGAATGCCGGGCCAGGATTTCGGTGTATCCCGCAGGCCGTATCTCAACGTTCATGCCGATGTCTTGCAGGTTCTCGGCGATCATCTCGTTGATCTGAATTAACTCGGTCAGACCGTACGACGGCGCCGAAAAGATGGTCACTGTCTCGCCATCGTATCCCGCGGCCACGAGAGACGCGCTGGCGGCAGCTGGATCGTACGGGTACGGCGGGAGATCCGGGTCGTAGCCGTCTGATAGCGGGCTAAACAGCGCCGAACCGGCGGCGATTTCGGCGACCTCCGGCTCGTACACGACGTCGATGATCGACTGGCTGTCGATCCCCAGCGTCAGCGCTTTCCTGAAGTCCAGGTTATTGTTGAGAGAGTCCGACTCTGAGGCCGTGAATAACCGCATAACCGTGGTGTTCACGTACTTCGGACCGTCGATCGTGAACCCGGCGTCTCGGACCGATGGGACATCCCCCTGCGGCTCGTCGATCGACCACGGCCGCCCGGACGGCCTGAGTACGGTCATGTCTACATCGCCACTCTTCAGCATCTCCGCGCGCACGGCAGGTTCGGGCGCAAGGACAAGCCGCAACCGAGCGAACCCGGGCACTCGCCCCGAGTCCCAGTAATCGGTATTAGCTTCGAACTCGATCCACTCCCCGGCCGCACGTCCGGAAAGCTTCCACGGCCCGGTTCCTATTCCCAGGTTGGAGCCGGCCGCATGCGCAGCGAGCAAGGGTGCGTCGCCGGCTACAGGACCGAACGCGTGCATGATAGACACGTTTGGCGTCGTCAGATGGAGCACCGCGGTGTAGCGACCGGTTATCTCGACACGATCGATCGCACCGGCCAGCATAGGGCACACGGCGCAACGCGCATCTTCCCGGGTGTAGTGGTCGATCGAATACGCGATGTCGGCAGACGTGACTTCAACGCCGTCGTGCCACTTGATGCCCTCATTGAGCGTGAGGGTATAAGCAGAGGCGTCGTCCCCCGGGTCCCAACCGGCAAGCAATCCGTAGCGCTGATCAAACCTTCCATCCGCCCCAACTCCAACCAAGTGGTCGTACAGATGGCCGTGGTACTGGAGGCCGGGCTGGCCGTCCAACGAAGGATCAAGCGTCTCCGCCCAGAACGACGGCAACGCTACCGTCAGTGTTTGATCGAGCGGCCCAGCAGTTTCACGAACGTCGTCGGAGCCGCATGCGATTGCGCCCACTATCAGCAATGCGGCGAGAGGCCACAATCGGCGTAACGCGACGGTTCGGGATAGCGAGTTGAGCAACATATGCATTTGCCACGCTCCTCGATGCCCAGAAATCAAGAAACTGAGGAGTAGATAGGACGAAAGAACGAGCGCCGAACGTGGATCGGTCACACGAGCGACTTCTGAAACACAACCAGTGTGCCCCAACGTCACCTCGGAGTACGACCCACATCCGGCGCTAGATTCGACTTACTACTTCGGAGGAGCTACATAACCGGGAAGACGGCCTCTTTCCCAGACATGCTCCAGAGCGACTTCCTCATTCAGGTCGCCGCCCCAGCCCGGTCGATTTGGGATGATCACCTCGCCGTTCTCGATCTCAAGTTTCTCGGTAAGCAGATCGTCCTTCCACGGCACGTCGTCGATGTCGATCTCTGAAATTCGGATGTTGCCAACCGATGCGCAGAGCGCCATCGAGTGAAGAGTGGACAGGTGACTGTAGTAGTTGTGCGGAGCCACATTGATGTCGAAGGTCTCCGCCATATCTGCGACCTTCTTCGACTGCGTGAAGCCATTCCACGGCAGGTCAATCATGCAAACGTCCATGGCTCGCGCCTCAAAGTAACGTCTGTACTCGCGAGACGTGATCAGGTTTTCACCCGAGCAGATCGGCACACTCGTGGAGTCGCGGATCTCACGCAGGCCGTCTGGCTCGTAGATGTCGATCTCGATCCACATCATCCTGAACTCTTCAAGCGCCTTGCAGATGCGCTTCGCCGCCTCAACGCGGAAGTTGAAGTTCAGGTCCAGTGCGATGTCCACATATGGACCGACCGCGTCCCGCAGCGTACCAATCTGGGTACGGATGCTATCCAGGAATTGGTTACTTACGTTTCCGTCGGTCGTCCCGCCGCCGCCACCAAAGCCACCCAATCGCTCCCATGTCTTCGGCTCGTTATGTGGGATCAACGGATTCGTCTTGAGGGCCGTGAATCCACGCTCAACGACCTCTTTGCCAAGTGCGGTCACGTCGGCCCAGGTATTGAGCGGCGGCACGCCGATCAATTCAGCGTTACCCATCCTGGAGCTTCCGCAGTGCGACCAGTAGACACGCTGGCGCTCACGCATCGGGCCGCCCGCCAGCTCATACACCGGCACGCCAAGCGCCTTGCCCTTGATGTCCCACAGCGCCATATCAATCCCGGCGATCGCCTTTCCCGCGATGCCGCCCGGACTCTGGCGCCCCATCCGGTACATGTCCCAGTAGCGGGCTTCAACCGGGCGAGGGTCTTGCCCGATGAGGATCGCCTCAAACTCTTTCGCCGTCTCCACGACTCCGTACGGGTTGCGGCCGTCGGAGCACTCGCCGTATCCGGTAATTCCTTCGTCCGTGCGGACAGCGATGTACTGCCAGGGTCGCCATCCCGCGTCTACAACAAAGGTGTCGATTCCAGTGATCTTCATTCCGGTGCCTCTCCAGTTAAAACGAGTCGTTTAATTTCAGGGGGTTGCCGGGCGCAGGTTACATCCCTTGCCGCTGGCACGGAAGCGCTATTCGGTGGACCACGTAACAAGCCAGCCCTTCTGCGGCTTGGCCCAGCTGAACTTCACACCATCACCGTTCGGGACAAGACAGCCGGGGAGAAGCTCCGCAAGCCGTTTGGTGTTTGACGATCGCCGAATCAGGAAAAGTCGCTGCGTGGAACGCCTCAGGGCCGAATCGAAGTCGCGAAACTCCCCGTGCGGCCTGTCCTCCAACCGATGAAGGTCGTACTCGATATCAAGCGATTCCAGCAGACCGTGGAACTCCGGCATGGCCGGGAGTGGAATCCGTTTTTCGCCAAACAGTTGCTCGAATAGTTCCTGGAAATTTCCTTGCGGCGGGCGTTCGCGGAGCATGACGGTGACACGCTTCCGGGCGTGGCATTGCAGCTTCTCCAGGAACGGAAGTATCGGCGATATGGCGTACATCACGTGCGAACAAACGACGTGGTCGCCCATCGGAATATCGGCGTCCTCCCACGTTTCGGGCACAACCTCGACATTGTCCACTCCAAGTTCGGAAATGGACGCTTCCATCCCTGCACGCATCCCAGGCGACGGCTCGACGGCGATCACCCGGGCGCAGCGGCGAGCGAGCGGGATGGCAAGTCGTCCGCCGCCCGCGCCCACGTCGATGACCGTGTCGTTCTTGTCGAGATAGGTTTCGATCACCGGTACAGCCGGATCCAGATCCGCCTCGGCTCTATCCGGCGGAGCGAAACTCCAGGCAAGACCGGTCCAGGGATCTTCGTCGGCCGGTGGGTCCCGGAAGCGATCCGTCTGTTCATGCTCACTCAAAACGAGTTGATCCCACTCACGGGCACGCTCAACTGCGGCCGACGTTATGTGCATAGTGTTCTTTCATCCATCTGCGTTAATACTGTCGGCCTTCCCAATTCCCTTATGCGTGCCATGACGGACTGCCAACGTAACCCAAAATAACAAACATGCCCTTCATTTCTTCCAGCGGCGTCTCCATCCATTACGAGGTTGAGGGAGATCCAAACGCTCCGCCCCTGATCCTCCATCACGGGTGGACTTCAGATATCGAATCCTGGCGCGATTTCGGATACGTCGGTGCGCTTGAAGATCGCTTCAGGCTCATCATGATCGATGCCCGAGGCCACGGGTTAAGCGATGTACCGGAAAATACTGACGATTACGCTCCGGACTTGTTCGTCGCGGACGTTGAGGCTGTTCTGGACGCCGTGGGGGTGGAATCAGTCACTTTCTGGGGCTACTCGATGGGCGCGGCAATCGGTTTTCAATTTGCGGTCAGCGCGCCAGGCAGGATCGGCCGATTCATAGCGGGCGGCATGCACCCTTACGGCAACTCTCGTGAAAACGACGGCACCCGGAGGCCGAGGCGCACAAAAGCCACTTCAGAGCTTCGAGAAGGAGGGATGAAGGAGTTTATCGAGGCACGCGAACGAGATCTAGGCGGCAGGCTTGTATCAAAGTTACGGAATCGTCTACTAACGTTCAGCGCACTCGGCCTGGCCTATGCGGGCGAAGCATGGGCCGGCTGGGAGGGCGTGGGCGATCACGTGGCTGACCTCATGGTGCCTACGCTGCTGTACGCAGGCACCGGTGACACCGTATTTCATGATGGAGCCAGGCGAGCAGCTAACGAGATGCCAGACGCACGCTTTGTATTGATCCCCGGACTGTCGCACGACGCCGGGTTCGCAGCCTCACGGAAGGCGCTGGAAGCCATCGGCGATTTTCTCGGGTAAGACGTGCCCAACACCCCGGTACACTCTCAACCGGATCAATAGAGGTTTATGGAGATCAATAGAGACGCCCCGATAGTTCTCAGGCATCAGATCGCCGTATTCGCACCGCCCAAACAGGTGTGGGAGCGTATTGCGCAGGTCGAATACTGGGCGAGGTGGCACCCCGACATCGGAAAGGCGGAATGGACGGACGACGAGCCGATGGATCGGCGCGGGTTTTCGTTCGGCGTGAAGGTGTTCCGATTTAACGCCCGATTGCGGATCTACGACGAACCTCTCGTAATTGGCTGGGAGGCCCGCCACATGTTCTCCCACCATCGCCAGGTGTTCCGGCTCGATGGCAACTACCGCGAGACGGTCATCACAAGCGAGTCGTCGTACGAAGGGCCGATAGTGGCGATGATGCCGGACCGGTTGCGCGATCCGCTGGACAGGTTCGGCCAGACCTGGCTCGCTGCCATCAAGACCAATATCGAATCCGCACCCGAGAACAGCGTCCGCCTCCCCGGGGCCCGAAGACCGAGGATAGGCAGGTAACGGGTTGTCGTTCTTGGGCCGCCGATTGCCCCGTCGCCTTCGATCCGCAATTTCATGAAGGTAATCCATGCTGCTTGGAGTCGCAGGACTCACACCCGGAGACTGGACTACGGTCGACGAAAACGTGGCGAACTGTGTCCGCTCACACGGATTTCGGACGTTGCAGTTGCGTGTGCCAGATCCGCTCAACCTTGACCCGGCGATGGTCGAACGCGTCAAGAACGCTTTGGGGATCGCGGGACTCGCGCTGGGACAGACCGTCGGCGAATACGGGGGTGGCCTTGTCAGCGACGATGAGTCGGTACGGGGTGATGCGGTCGAGGCGCTAAAGCAGATGGCGACCTTCACCCGGATAATCGGTGGGACCAACACGTACCTCAGGCCCGGCTCGATGAACCCGGGAGGGGCGTGGTGGCCGCACCCGGACAATCGTTCTGATCGGGTATTTGATCGTCTTGTGAAATCTGCTCGCGAGGCAACGCAGGCCGCGAGCGACGAAGGCGTGATGCTCGCCGTCGAGGGTGGCGTTGTCTGCCCCTTATTTTCGCCAGAGCGGACGCGGGAGTTCTTTGACGCCGTTGACTCTCCTGCGACGGGCTACAACATGGACCCGGTCAACTACATCGCCAACCGGAGATGGCCTACGCCTCAACATCCCTCCTGAACGACCTGTTCGATCAACTGGGAGACGTGACCATCGCGGCACACGCAAAGGACTTCACCGTCGTAGAAGGGCTTCTTCCCCACTTTGAAGAAGCGGTGATCGGGGAAGGAATGCTGGATCAAGACACGTTTCTCAGGCGAATGCTCTCTGTCCGACCGGATGCGCACGTACTGATCGAACATCTTCCGGACGACCTCGTCCCGGCTGCCCGTGATGGCCTCAATGCGGCTGCCGCAAGCGCAGGGATCGAGTGGGATGAACCGCCTGGCTGAATGATTTCGGGCGTATCTGCGTGAAATACCTGCAGCATGCCCGACACCGGCATCTACTGAATCCACAACCTGAGGACCACCCCATGGGACTGGACGGAAAACGAATTGTCATAACCGACGCGGCCAGCGGCATCGGCATGGCCACCGCCCGTCGCGTTGCCAGCGACGGGGCACGCATAGCGATGCTGGATGTGATGGATGATGCCGGACAAAAGTTTGCAGATGAAATTGGCGATCAGGCCCGTTACTGGCACGCCGATGTGATCGATGAGCCTGTGGTCGAGTCGGTGATCGCGGAAGCTGCCGAATGGCTGGGCGGCGGCATCGATGTCCTCCTCCACATTGCCGGCGTGCTGGACGGCGCAGACGTCGATCTAGAAGAGTTCCCGGAGGAGACCTGGGACCGGGTGATCGATATCAACCTCAAAGGATCGTTCCTGATCGCAAAGCACGTCACCGCCGTCATGCGGCCCGTCGGTCGCGGCGTGATGGTGCTGACGTCTTCAGGGGCCGGGGTGAAAGACGGCAGCTCCTCGTTTGCTTACGGCTCCAGTAAAGGCGGTGTCCACGGACTCGCCATGGTGTTGGAGCAGCGGCTGGCGCTCTACGGCATACGGGTGAACGACGTCGCGCCGGGCAATATCTACACGCCGCTCAAAGTCGCACAGGTTCGGTACAGCTACGAGCAACCCCGCGACGCCGAAGGTTATCAGTCGACTATGGCGTCTCTGGCCGATCCGTCCGGCGTGGCGTCAGTTATGGCATTTTTGGCGAACGACGATGCCGGTTACGTTCGCGGAACGCTTTATACACGGTAGCCGTTTACACGGTACCGGTGTCCGCCGGGCATCAAGGGTGGCAGTCCGATATGCGCGGGCCAACTGTTAGTAACGGCGCATATTGCGCATTTCGTCACGTTCTAATTTTCACATAACGCATTGTTAACTTTGCGCCTTTTTTGGCACGATAAGCTCCATACATCGTCGAACACACTCCGTATTCGGGTATCGGAGAAGTACCACCGCCCGCTGACGAAGCGAGTCCGGTCCGGCGCATTAGAACCCGACGAAAGGGGTCGAGCAGTGCAACTGATACATGTTCGCAATTGCAGATGGCAGGTTGACGTCGCAGGCCCCGCGCTGCGGTTTTCACCGTCGAATCTTAGTGAGCCGAGCGGGGCTGCAGAATCCCATAGCACGACCCGAGATAGTTAAGCCGAATCGGGCTCGGCCATCCGGTGGTCGCGCCGGTATTGAGGGTTAGCGATGGAGTGCGGCCGGGAATGGATTTGCGGCCGTCCGGGACCCCGGAGGAAATGTCCGGGTCCCGAAAATGGCGGGGTAGGACACATCGCCACATCGAATAAGTCAGCGCCATTACGTCGCTGGCTTTTCGTTTTTCAGGGACTTATTCTCGATACAAGGCCGTTACACGGAACCGGATCGTTCCCGAATCATCAACTGGGTTTGCGCATCCGGGCGAGAATGTGCCGTCCGCCACTTGCCGAGTAGCGCGTGTTCCCGGTGTTCATGACTTCCACGAGCTGTCGTGCGTCTATCAACCCCGCATCCGAAAGCAGACTCGCCTCTATCTCTTTCGCCCTCAAGAAGCCGAGCGCAAGATCGGTGACGTCGTGCGAGAGTTCGAGCTCCATCCCGTACTGTTCGGCTATCGACTCACCCGTCACGTCGCTTGATCCAAAAAAGTCCGTAAGCAGGAAGAGTCCGCCCGGTTTAAGTACGCGCATGATCTCGGGCGGGTGATAGAAACCTTCGGTCGACAGCACGATGTCGAACTGCTCGTCCTCAAAACTGAGCGCCGTATCTCGATCCGAAACGAATCGGCACAGGTCTGAGATGCCTTCTACCTCCGCCAGTTCCTCGGCGGCTGCGATCGCCCGTTCATCGATGTCGTAGCCCCAGACCACGCAATCGTAGAGCGACGCCAGCCATCGGGCGTTGCCTCCGATACCGCAGGCCGCATCAAGGATCGTCATCTCCGGGGCCATTTCCACTCCTTGGAGCAGGATCCGAACTAATGTCTGGTTGGCGCCCACGTGCTGAAACTCGCCGTACGGATCTGCATCGGGCCGCTCCCTTTCCTCAAACCACTCCTGAAGGCGTTGTGTCTTATTCACCATATTGCGTACTTTAATGCCTCGGAGCGCTTCAAGCAGCTTTGTTCAGCTTCAAACGTTTGGCGTCCAGGCGCCCTCGCACTGAATCGCCTCCGTTTCACCCGGCCACGGCGGGAACGTGGCGATCACGATCACAAGCGGCGTATCGCCGTCGTTTCTGAACTGAAATCGAGTCCCCGCGACGATACTCGCCCCCGTTCCAGAGGTTAGATCAATCGTTTCCTGATCCTCGTCTCGGGACCGCCACAGTCTGCCGTTTCCGGAGATACAGAGCCATGCCTCGGCCACCGTCCTGTGTTGGACAGCCTGCGTGGTCTGTCCCGGTTTCAGCGTGCAGTGCACCATGCTCCCACCAGCCATCTCTACGCTGACCAGGCGGATTTCAGATCCGTCCGGCGCGATATCGTCCGGAGCAGTTGATAGCCTGCGTGTCTCGAACATCGTTACCTCTGTCCTCTCCGGTAATCCCGCATCAACGGGCTATGACTCTGGGCGCGCTCCCTGCGCCGCCTCGCCGGTGCCCTTGACCCCATCATCGGTCTCGACCCTCACAAACACCCAGCTCTCACAGCGGATCGCCCACAACTAGGGTCCATAAGTCTGTGAATTTCATACGGTTTCGGTGCTGTCCGTACTTGAGGCCTACCGGTTATCGGGTATCGGAATACACGGAGAAGTGTTGTTGAAAGTCACCTGACTGATTAGCCGTACACGCCGATCAGGCTACCAGTAGGAGAAACAAGGCAAACAAGAATCGCCAAATCCCGCGATTAATTCCGATAGCAGGTAATTTGCCCCCGAGTCCACACTGGGAAACATTAAATTTCTACTTGTGGAGAATTCCCCGGTGTCCAACTACGCTGCAAGTCATGCAGATGCGTCCGAGCTCCTTACGGCTCTCGGAGTTCTTGCTATAGCTCAGGAATAAGAGCGCCCATCGGCGAGGTTGATGGTCTTGCCGGTGACGTGATGCACGCACTGGACAGCTTTCGGGAGTCCCGGGGCGTAATGGCCGCCTGAGCCATTACTGGTACTGGCCAAATCTAACGCCCCGCAAACGTCCCGAATCAGGGGCGTTTGGGGGGGGGGCCGATATCGACCGGCCTTCTAATAAGTAACGAGCGAGTGAATCTCGTGGTCCTTCAGCACGTCCCGGCCGTTCAGTGCCTCTAGCTCTACAACAAACGCCATGGCCAGCACCTGCCCGCCAACACGCTGAATCAACTTTGCCGCCGCCTCGGCCGTGCCGCCTGTTGCAAGCAGATCGTCCACCACCAGAACACTGTCGCCCTGCCCGATGGCGTCGACACGCATCTCCATGCGACCGGTGCCGTACTCAAGTTCAAAGTCGATCCCGACGACCTCAGGCGGAAGCTTGTTCTCTTTCCGCAGTGGGATGAAGGGGAGCCCCAGCTTCAGGGCGAGTGGCACGCCGAACATGAATCCGCGTGACTCGATACCTGCGATGGCGTCTATCGGCGCACCCAGATACTTTTCTGCAAAACAGTCGACCGTGTAGTTGAACGCCTCGGGCGATTTCCACAAAGGCGTCAGGTCCCGAAACAGGATGCCGGGCTTCGGGTAGTCCGGGATGTCAAGGATCCAGTTCTTAAGGTCCATGTTCTGCTCCGTCGGTGTGATCGGTTAGGGACGCATCGACGCTCGAGCGCCGACCCTGCCAAAAGTTTAATTGTCGGGCGGGATCTCGGCCAAGGCGAAACCCGTCGGGCTCAGGCCGCTTTATACAGTTCCGTCTCAGGATAGAAGTCTGACCAGGCGAACCGGAACGCCACTACGGAGTGAACTCGCTCTAGCTGCTCCCCCGCATACTCCCCTTCGATCCCTCGCCCGGTGAACGGCAGAAACAGCGATCCCGTCTTCGTGCCTCTAAGCAACACCGTTCCGTCATCGTCGACCGCTCGCTCAAATTCGAGGCGTGATCCGTCCAGTACACGGTTATAGACAAGCGCCGTATCGGTATCCGGCTGGAAAAACACAACTACATCTTCGCCGGCCACGCGATCGTTCACCACAGGCGTCGCATCGAGTTCGGACAGTGGGAACGCCTTCGGCCCGCCATCGAAACCGATCCCGAGGACCTTGTCCTTCCGTGCCAGACGATCGTCGTTCACAGATTCACCGATGACTCCGGCGTCGTTGTTCACGTAATAGACGTCGTATCGATCGGAAGAACTGCTCCTCCCCTTATCCAAAATGGCGGTATCTGGATGCTCGCTCACCCACTGGCCGAATGTGGTCTGCACAAGCGGCACGATCTCAAGTCTTCGACCGGCTAACTCTCCCTTAACCCCCTGTGAGAAAAACTGGCTCCTCAGGGTTCCGCTCTGATGGTCATACATCACGAGCGCGTTCATGATCAGTTTCCCGGACACCCCGAAGGTGTGTTCCTTGCCATCTATCGTCCGAGCATACCCGATGCCGGTAAAGCAGATCGGTCACCATGTGACAGCTATAGGAACCCCGCCGACGGTGTCGTTAACCACCTCACGTCCGCTCAGAAATGGGATGGAGTAGGCCCGATCGTCCCCATTTATTGAAACGCCAAGGACCGGTTCATCGTCTGTGTACCTATCGGCCTCTGCGGGAGTGATGAACCGTGGATTGAGGATCGCCTGAATGCCGTCACGAGGCAGCAACGTGACGATCTCCAACGTTCGGCCTGGAGTTAGTGGATCATCTAAATCTCCGGGCACGACAATCGTTTCTTTGTTCAACATCGCTACCCTCAACGCCTGTGGTCCGCCCAGGACGAAGAAAAGGACAATTCATACCACGGTCAGACCCATGAACAGATACGACTTCTGTATCTTCAATTACGCCTCTTTGCTTTGACTTCTGGGAGAAGGAGGGCGGTCTACCGTGCGTTGGACGCCTTCTCTGCTTTAGATGTACCGAACCGGATCCCGATTCCCGGATGAGGACCTGAATGACGCGAACGAAGAAGAACCATCGCTCCGGTGCTAAAATCCGGGCCTTCGCCCGGCCGTGGAGAGTATCCCCGCGTGCGGCAGCAACAATAACCCGGGACCTCCCAAATCCGCATCACGAAACTCAAACTCTCTAACTTCCGGAACTACCTAGAATGTTCGCTCGAACTGGACCCCGGGATAACCGTGTTCCAGGGACCGAACGGGCACGGCAAGAGCAATTTGATGGAGGCCATATACATGGTCGCCATCGCCAAATCTCCCCGTTCGTCGTCAGATAGAGAGTTACTGGGCTGGGACGTGGTGCAAAACGGCGGCCATGTGCAGATCGCAGGCGTCGCACGGGACCACGAGCTTACGGTGCAATCCCAGATCGATTTCGACGTGATCCCACGGTCTCCGGAACCCGGGAGTGGCGGGGCAAGACCCGCACCTTCGGTCAAGAAGGAGTTGCGAGTCAACGGCGTCCAGCGGCCGGCGTCAGAGTTCGTTGGAGCGGTGAACGTGGTTGCGTTCTCGGCCGAAGACCTGGAGTTGATCGTCGGAGGCCCTTCAGTCAGGCGACGCTATCTCGACATCCTGATCTCCCAGAGCGAACCGCCATATCTGAAGATGATCCAGCATTACGGTCGAGTCGTTACGCAGCGAAATCACCTGTTGCGCCAGATGCGGGAGGGTCGAATTGGCCCCGATGAGCTGGAGTTCTGGGACGACCGGCTCGTGAACGAGGGCGCGGCGATTATCGAGCGGCGCACCCGTGCCGTTGAGCGCCTTGCAGAGGAAGCAGCCCCGAGACACCTAGCGCTTTCCGGAGGGCGCGAACGGCTGGGGGTGCAGTACCGTCCACGCATCTCGGCGGTCGCCGAAGACGGGCCGGACGAAATCCCAACTTCGACTTCTGATCTGATCTCGATCATGCGCGAGGCGCTGGTGGCGGCTCGGCCGCGTGAGATAGGCCAGGGCCAGACGGTGATCGGTCCACATCGTGACGAGATTGCGCTGAACCTGAACGGCGAACCGGCCGGAGCTTACTCATCACGCGGTCAGGCCCGCACCATCGCGCTGGCGTTGCGATTGGCCGAGGGCGCTTTCGTGACCGCGGCTACGGGGCGAACCCCGGTGCTTGCGCTGGACGATGTCCTATCTGAACTGGACGAAAAGCGCCGCAAGCTGGTGCTGGAAAACGTGGCCTCGTACGAACAGGTCTTAATCACCACGACCGATTTCGACCGCGTGGAAGACTCGTACCTCTCAGGCGCTACCCGAATGACGGTCGTGTCAGGCCAGGTGACCCGTGTCGCCAACTGAACTCGCCACATCGGTTGGTGCTGCCGCTCGCCTGATTGCGACTAGCGAGTACGTGGTCGCTATGACCGGTGCGGGAATCTCCGTCGAGAGCGGCATCCCACCGTTTCACGGGCCGGACGGTTTGTGGACAAGACATGGCACACCGTCCGGGAACGGTTACCAGAGCTTCCTTGAGGACCCCGCGGCATGGTGGCGTCGCGAGATGAAGCGCGCCGTAGAACCGTGGGTCGCGGAGCTGCGTGAGTCCGTCAGGAACGCTCGTCCGAATCCGGGCCACGAGGCCCTGGTCGAGATGGAGCGAGCCGGGTGGATACGGTCGCTCATCACCCAGAACATCGACGGTCTGCATACAGATGCCGGGACGCAGAACATCGTTGAGATACATGGATCCAGGCGCTTTTTACGTTGTGTCGAGTGTGAAAACAGGTCGCCCCGACCCGATCTATTCGCCAGACAGCCCGCGCCGCCGTGCGCGATCTGCGGCGGTCCTGTGAAATACGACTCGGTGCTCTTCGGCGAGCCGATTCCGCCAAAGGTCCTTACATCCGCCCGGGCCGAGACCGATCGTGCCGACTGCGTTGTGGTGATCGGGAGTTCGTCGACCGTCCGCCCCGCCGGCGGCCTGCCCAGAATCGCTCATGCCAACGGGGCGACCTTGATAGAGATCAACACGTCGGACACGCGCCTCACATCGGACTGCGATGTCGTTATCCGGGCGTCAGCGGCCACGGCGTTACCGGATTTACTGGCGGAGCTCCAAAAGTTGTCGGCTCGCCAGGACTGAGGGCTTGTCCCTCATACGCGCTGCCGGGGAGTAATATTCCGGTGCGCGCCGTCTGGCGATCACAATCAGAGTTACGACCGGGGTCTAATCGATGACAGTTCAGAACGCTCTTCAACGCGAGATAGACACGTATATCGCCCAGAACCCGAAGTCGCAGGCGCTCAACGCAAAGGCGTCAAAATTCCTCCCGGGCGGCGACTCCCGTAACTCGATCTACTGGCCGCCTTACCCGGCGTACATCGTCGGCGGCGATGGAGTACACATCACCGACGCAGACGGCAACGTCCGCACCGATTTCATCAACAACATGACGACACTGATCGTCGGCCACCGCAATCCCGCCGTTGTGAA
>Ga0114993_10002099_pt1 | contig 22325 bp, 18 predicted proteins | sample ArcticOcean_MG_C_FD_87042 | JGI IMG/M metagenome (GOLD analysis project Ga0114993, IMG submission 87042) | Marine microbial communities from western Arctic Ocean - ArcticOcean_MG_CB2_150 | ecosystem: Environmental > Aquatic > Marine > Oceanic | place: Arctic Ocean: Canada Basin | collected...
GCTGAAGTAGCGAGAAATTAGCAATCCCGCGTCGGCGGCACCCGTCGGCGGCGGACCAAATTGTTTCACGGGAAACATTTTGTCCCAAAATTGCCCAACGCGTTTTCCTAAATACATCCCAGGACCAAGATGGTCTGAACCTCTTGGTTTCACAGATGACGGTCGAAATTGTAGGCTCGATCCGTTGGGGCTTTGGTGATGGTAGAAAATAACTGGGACATCAGTGGGTCACGCCCCGCCGGTTTGATTTCCTGGTGTCAGTCTACGTTTGCTGCCAACATCTGCCGAAAAACGGTCTCCGAGAGAATTCTAGTCCCGTATTTGCGCGCCTTTTTCGCCTTGCCCGACTGTGTATGCGGATCGGCAACGACCAGAATGTCGAGGTTTTTGGTAACAGTATTTGCGATGTCAAGGCCGGCTTGTGTCGCAATTGCCTCGGCAATGTCACGGGTTATCGGGCGTCCGCTAATCGTCGACTGAATTTCGCCCGTGAAGCAAACCCGTTGACCCCAAAATTCGCTCTCATCCGTAGATTTAGTGTGGCCGGGGTTGGTCGATGCGAGTTGCGCGGCCGCAGTTTCTAGAACCCCATCAAGTTGCGAGTTATCTTGGCCTAAAAGTCTGGCCACAGCATGCAAGTCCCGGCGTTCGGCTTCGCTCACCACGCCATCTGCCAAGGCGAGAACTGCTAAGTTGTGGAGATATGTTCTGTGCGCCGAGTCTAATTGAGCCTTCGAGAGCTGCAAATTCAGTGCTGCATCTACAAGTGCGTCTTCCTCACTTGCGTCGATGATGCGGTCTTCAAGTATGCGACCAACGAGTGCAAGGTAAGCCAAGACATTTGGTGTTTCGGCGTCGACATCATGGTGAATCTTGGTCGCGATCCGTTGCAAGAATCCTGGCGGTTCTGCCTGCATTCGTGTTGCGTCTTCGCGGCGATAGCACTGGGTGTGCAAGGCGGGCACGGACGGCCACACGATATTTGTTAGCCGGTGGCTATCCAGGAGGCGCCGATCTTCCGCACAGAGCCAAGACACTATGTGAGCCGTGGCAAGAGCGTCGGACATTGCGCGGTGAGCCACACCATCAAACGGGATGCCCAGTTCGTCGCAGCACTCTGTAAGGCTATTGCGTCCAAGCAATCGGAATGCGCATAGGAGCGGCGTTTCCGGAATTATCACGCCGAGTCGCTCGTACTCCTTTACCAGGAAGTTCATGTCGAAGCTGACGTTATGGCCGGCAATGGCGACGCCGTCTCTCAGAATTTCCAGCACGTCGCCGGCCACGTCGGCGAATGTGGGAGCGCGTAATACATCTGAAGCCAAAATCTGATGAATTCGGGTTGGGCCGAGGTCGCGATCTGGGTTCACTAACGTTTCGTACTCGGCATGAATTTCGCCATCTGGCGAGACCAACACGATCGCGATCTCGACAATTCGGTCGTGACGCCACGGCGACAGGCCGGTGGTTTCCACATCAACAACAGCGATTCTATCGGTGGGCATGGCACAAACCCTAGGTCACTGATTTTTTAAGTCTTATCCATATTCGCATAGTCATGGGTTGCGTACGGTACCTTATTGAAGGTTTTGTACGAAAAAATTTCCCCCTTGCCTCTACTGAGGGCAAATTGTCATTTATTAAGCAACGGAGGCAGGAATATGCCGACAAACGTGTTTTTGAGTAGACCCACCACAATCAAAAACAAATTTAAAAACCATACGACGCATTTTTATCTCATTTATTACGATCCGGATATACTGATCTTCGCCTTGGAGCCAATCAATATACGTTGGATTCCCCTTTGACGGGCGTCATGAAACTGATGAAAACATGCCGGGCGGCAATCATTTTGGGATACCCTCAATACGAGGTTACGGCAGCAGTGTCCAAGGGAGCAGATGTCAAGCAACAGATGTCAATATATTTTCCGACGCCGTGGAATCAAATTGAAGCAACGCTGGCTTACAACCAATGTTTACCTGTGCTCGTAGTTACTCATGAAGGTATCTCTGGAGGCATATTTGATCATGGCGTGACAGGAGAGTATCTGCACACAACGAAACTTGATCGAACCAACTGGCACAAGGAAAAAGTCTTTCAGGGAATTTTCAAGAATTTAAAAAAAGAATAAAATAACGGCAAACGATAGGAGGACAGTGTCATGGCAAAGAAGCGGGCATTCATTAGTTTTGATTGTGATTATGACTTGGATTTGAAAAATTTATTGGTCGGCCAAGCCCAAAACAGCGACACTCCTTTCGATATAATCGATTTTTCGATAAAAGAAGCCGTATCCGTAGATTGGAAGAAGAAGGCTAGAGCGCAAATCAAGAGATGTGATGTGGTCTCCGTTATCTGCGGTTTATACACTGGTGTGGCGGCAGGGGTGAGTGCCGAAGTATCAATTGCACAGGAGGAAGGTGTCGACTATTTCCTGCTTTCGGGAAGAAAAGATAAAGCCTGTCAAAAACCTAAACCAGAAAAATCATCTGATAAAATATACAAATGGACCTGGGACAACCTAAAGGCTCTAATTGGTGGAGCTAGGTAGTGAGAAGAGCCCTTGTAATAGGTCTCGAAGAATATGGCACCCGCCCTCTCTATGGATGCGTGAATGATGCCAAACGCCTTTCTAAAGTTTTGTCCCGCCACCATGATGGCAAACTAAATTTTCATTGTGAGACTATCACTGCGCCACCTTCAGCCGTTTTTCGACCGCTCCTGCCAGAAAAGATTTCAGAACTGTTTAAAGAACCGGCAGATGTAGCGTTCCTCCACTTCTCCGGCCATGGGACGGTAAACGGACTCGGGGGTTATCTCGTCACTCCCGACTACTGTGAATACGATGTTGGTATCGCGATGTCTGAAATCCTCGCTTTGGCCAATCAGTCTCCAGTCAAAGATATTTTCATTACTTTGGATTGCTGCCATAGCGGCGCATTTGGACTACTCCCTACCGTAAGCAGCGATAAAGTTATTCTTGCTGATGGCGTTTCGGTTATCACCGCGACACGTTCCGGACAGGAGGCCTTCGAAGAAGGTGGCGGAGGAGTTTTTTCCTCTCTTCTTGTAGAGGCTCTTCAGGATGGAGCCGCAGGACTACTTGGCGATGTAACCGCAGCGAGCATTTATGCATACATTGACGGTGCTATGGGCGCTTGGGATTCACGACCACTTTTTAAAGCAAATGTATCTCGGTTTGTGATGTTACGAGAATCGGCGCCTTGCTTGCCGACATCCTTGGTTCAAAAGCTGGTCGAGTATTTCCCTCTGCCCGCCGAACGAATGCAGTTGACGCCAGCATTCGAACCAGAGGCCGAACCACACGACGTAGAGAAGGAGGGCCAATTCAGGAATTTGCAGAAGTTCCGAGATACAGGACTACTAGAATATATCGGAGCGCAAAGCCTTTACCACGCTGCTATAGAATCAAAAACTTGTGGGCTTACTTCGTTGGGAAAATATTACTGGCGTCTTGTCAGCAATAACAAGATTTGAGTCATCGAACAAAAATATGATGAAATCAATGGGGTCAGAGTAGGCCGAATTAAGCGCTCTCGCGCGCTTGGTTCGCTCCATCTCCCCAAGCCCCCGTTCCCCTCTGGGGAACGGGGGCTTGCAACTTGGGAGCAGCTTTAGGCTGGCGGCGGAAACTTCTCCCGCCAATGCCGCGCAACATCGATCCCTCGGCAGAGCCAGACATTGTCATGGCTCGCGACATGCTCGACAAACCGCTTGAGCGCTTGAAAGCGGCCGGGGCGCCCGACCAGTCGGCAATGGAGGCCGATATTCATCAGGCGGGGCGCTTGTGCGCCCTCTTCGTAGAGCACGTCGAAACTGTCGCGCAAGTAAGCGAAAAAGGGCTCTCCCCAATTGAACCCCGGCGTGGTGGTGAACCGATGATCGTTGATATCAGCCGTATACGGAATGACGAGTTGCTGCTTGCCGCCCTCGGCCAGCCAGTAGGGTAGTTCGTCGGCGTAGCTGTCTTGGCTGTATTCGAAGCCGCCCTCTTCGGCGATGAGGCGGAGGGTGTTTTCGCTGCGTCGGCCGAGGAAATGGCCGAGCGGGCGCGTGCCCGTCACCTCGGTGTGCATCTCGATGGTTTTTCGGATGTGCTCGCGTTCTTCCGCTTCGGCCATGCCATGGTGATCGATCCAGCGGTAGCCGTGGCTGGCGATTTCCCAATCCGCTTCCTGCATGGCGGCAACTGCGTCCGGATTTCTCGACAGTGCCATGGCGACGCCGAAAACGGTGATCGGCACATTATGCGTGGTGAACAGGCGGTGCAGGCGCCAGAAGCCGACGCGGGTGCCATACTCATATTGCGATTCGACGGGGAGATAGCGCTCTCCCTCGCGCGACGGCACGAAACCGAATTCGGTCAGCAGGGACTCCGAGCCGGAGTCGCCGTGTAGAATGTTGTTCTCGGCGCCTTCTTCATAATTGATCACGAATTGGACCGCGATGCGCGCGCCGTTCGGCCATTTGGGATGCGGTGGATTGCGCCCATATCCCACCATGTCGCGCGGATAAATATCGCTCACGCAACGCTCCTTTACTATTTGCATAAGCAAATGCGTCGTCGCAGGTGATTCCACCTGCTCGGGATTTGCTCTTTTCGTTTCCGCAAATACGTCGTCGCAGGTGATTCCACCTGCTCGGGATTTGCTGTAGCCGCTCCGGATTTGCTATTCGTTGGCGCCTTCATAGCGCGCGAAGCGGACATCGCAGGTAATGCCGTGAGCCAACATGCCCTCAACCTCGCATTGCCGCGCCAGCACCGGCGCGATGGCCCGGCTAGCCGCCGGCTTGAGGCGTTGGTAGGTCACGGTTTTTATGAACTTGCCGACCCACAACCCGCCGGTATAGCGCGATGCGCCACTGGTCGGCAGGGTGTGGTTGGTGCCGATGCCTTTATCGCCGTATGCGACGGTTGCTTCTTCGCCGACGAACAGACTGCCGTAATTCTTCAGGCGCGACAGATATTCATCGTCATGTCCTGTCATGAGTTCGAGATGTTCGGGCGCATATTCGTCGCTGAGAAGGATCGCCTCGTCGATATCCGCAACCACGGCGATTTCTCCGTGATCGCGCCACGCCGGGCCGGCGACTTCCCGGGTCGGTAGGGTTTTCAATTGTTCCTCGACATGGGCCAGAACCGCATCACCGATCGGCCGCGATGTGGTGACGAGCCACGCCGGGCTATCGGGGCCGTGTTCCGCCTGACCGAGGAGATCGGTGGCCACAAGTTCGGGGTCGGCGGTCTCATCGGCAATGATGAGAATTTCCGTCGGGCCGGCGAGCAGGTCTATGCCCACGGTGCCGTAAAGTTGACGCTTGGCCTCGGCCACATAAGCGTTTCCAGGCCCGGTGATCAAATCGACCGCGCGCATGCCGACACAGCCATAGGCCATCGACGCCATCGCTTGTATTCCGCCTAGAGCATAAATTTCGTCGGCGCCCGCTTTGTGCAGCGCATAAAGCGTCGGCGCGTACATCTCCTTGCCGTCACGCGGCGGCGCGCAGCCGATGATGTGTCCGACGCCCGCCGTGCGCGCGACACCCACGCTCATGCTCGCCGCCGCCACCAGAGGGTATTTTCCGCCCGGGATGTAACAGCCGACATTGGTAACGGGAATTTGCTTTTGTCCGAGCAAGATGCCGGGCTCGGTTTCGCACTCAAATTCAGTGAGCGTTTCAAGCTGACGTTGGGCGAACTCGGTGATCTGGCGGTGGCAAAACTCGAAATCTTCCTTGAAGGTCTCGGGCAGCGACGCTTCCGCGGCAGCAATCTGATCCTCGGTTACGCGGAATTCTCCGCCTTGCCATTTGTCCAACTCCGACGCATAGCGCGACACCGCATCGTCGCCATTTTCCTTGATTTCGGCCAGCATGCGGCGCGCGGTTTCTTCGACCGCAGTCAAATCCTGGGCTTTCTGGGGCGGGGCTTTCTTGATGTACTCGGCCATGTTGCGCTCTTAACCTTGCGGTTCGTGATCAGGTGAAAGAATCGGTATTATCGCGCACGAAATCTTCAAAACTGCGCGCCGGACGGCCGACGATCCGGTTGACCACATCGGTGACCGGCGCACCAAAACCGTCGATAAACATCTGATCGATTTCGATCAGCGCGTCGGCCAGTGCCGGCGCCAGTCCCGCATCAACCAGCGCTTTATGCGAAGCTGCCATGGATACCGATTCAAAACGCACTGTTTTGTTTAAGACGCGCGACAGTATTCCCGCGCATTCGCCGTAGGAATAGGCACGCGGGCCGGTGATCTCGTAGGTTTGCTCTTCATGACCGTCTTCGATGAGCGCCGCTACTGTAACCGCGGCGACGTCAACAACATCGACAAGGGCCACGCGTGATTCGCCAAGCGCGGCATAAAACAGGCCTTCGTTCTTGATGAAGGGCGCGAAACGGCGAAAATTCTGCATGAACGCGTTCGGCCATAGATTGGTGTAAGCAAAGCCTTCGCGCTCGATGCGCTGCTCGATCTCGCCGTGCCAGCGTCGAATCATCGTTGGTGCATCGGGCGCCGAGCCAATGGCGGACATCTTGACGATATGGGTAATGCCGGCGCGTTTGGCCGCTGCGACGGCATTCAATTCAAACGAAACCATTTTCTCGGCGAATGCGCAGAGAAGAGAGAGCCGCTTAATCCCGTCAAATGCTGCCGCCAAGGTCTCGGGCGCGGCAAAATCACCGGCCACATAGTCCAGGTCCGGTCCCAATACTGTTTTGGCGCGCGCGATATCCCGCGTCATGACGCGGAACGGCACGCCCTTTTCAAGCAGTTGACGAACTGTTTCCTGTCCCGTCGTTCCGGTTGCACCGGTCAGTAATATCATCTCACTCTCCCCACCCGACATAGGCCCCTATATTGGTAATGACTCGCCGTTTAATTTTATCGGTATTCATTCGCTTGATTGCAGCGCTTCGCACGGCGTCTGTCCAGCAGGAAACACGGTTGGTTCCAATTTTAGCCAATATATTCATGTTTTTGGGCATCGTCGCATCCCATGGGAGAGGGTATGATCCGGGCCGAACACGCAATCTCTCCGCCTTGAGTTAACCGGTGCTATCGCATGTCATTCGACCAAATAGCCGTTTTGGCCTTGATCGGTGGAATTCTCGCTCTCTTCATTTGGGGACGCTGGCGCTATGACTTAGTCGCCTTTACAGCTCTCCTCGTGGCGGTGGTGATCGGCTTGGTGGAGCCGATCGAGGCATTTGTCGGATTTGGCCATCCCGCTGTCGTCACAGTGGCCGCCGTGCTTATCATCAGCCGCGCGCTGTCTAATTCGGGCCTCATCGATATGTTGGCCAAGGGTTTGGATCCAGCGGCGGAGCGTAGCGAATCGCTGCACATCGGTTTCATCGGTAGCATCTCAGCTTTGCTCTCGGCCTTTATCAACAATGTCGGGGCGCTCGCCCTGTTGATGCCAGTGGCGCTGAAATCTGCGGCCAAAGCCAAACGAACTCCCGGATTTATACTGATGCCGCTCGCTTTCGCCTCAATCCTGGGCGGCACTATCACCCTGATCGGGACGCCCCCCAACATCATCATCGCGAATTACCGGGCCGAGCATGGCGGCGAGGCGTTCTCCATGTTCGATTTCACACCGGTGGGTGCTGTGGTAGCGGTTGTCGGCCTGATATTCGTCGCTTTTCTGGGCTGGCGGCTGATTCCGGCGGCGCGGCGCACCAAAGCTGGTGAGGAATCGCTATTTGAAATTGAAGCGTATGTCACCGAGTTGCGGGTACCCGAGGAGTCCGCCCTACTGGGAAAGGGGCGGAGGCAGATCGAAACCGAGTTCGAAAAACTTGAGGTCGAGTTTGTCGGGCTTATTCGGGAACATCAGCGCATTCACAGCGCCACGTGGCGCGGCCGTATATCGGGCGGCGATATTCTTGTATTGGAAGCGGCACCCGAGGGCATCGACAAAGTGGTGAACGCCTACGGCCTGGAAATGGTCGGCTCCGGTGCGGAGGTTAGCGACGACCTCAAATCCGATGAACTGGCTTTGGTGGAAGCCGTCGTCTCGCCCGCAGGCATGATCGAAGACAGAACCGCCAGCGGCGTACGCCTGCGCGGGCGCTTCGGCGTCAATCTGTTGGCCGTTTCGCGGCAAGGTCGGCCCCTGCGGACACGCCTGAATACGATGCGCCTGAGAGCCGGCGATGTCCTCTTGCTCCAGGGGCCGGTCGATCAAATGCCGACCATCCTGAACGACATAGGATGCCTGCCACTGGCGGAGCGTGGCTTGCGGATCGGCCGGCCGGAGCGCGCCTGGCTTTCTCTCGCTGTGTTCGTTGCCGCCATTGTGTTCATGTCGCTCGGCCTTGTGGCGGCGCCGATCGCGCTTGGCCTTGCGGCAATGGCGATGCTGTTCCTCAATGTGGCATCTCTGCGGGAGGCCTATGACAGCATCAATTGGCCGGTGATCGTCCTGCTGGGTGCGATGATTCCGATCGGCGGGGCACTGGAGAGCACCGGCGCCACCGATCTCATCACAGAATCCATTCTCGATATCGGCAATGGCCTCTCGCCGGTCGTGGTGCTGACCATTCTGCTGATCGTCACCATGACGCTTTCGGACATCGTCAATAATGCGGCGACCGCGGTTATCATGGCGCCGATTGCTATGGGTCTGGCGGAACGCCTCCAGGTCAACGCCGATGCCTTCCTGATGGCTGTCGCGATTGGCGCATCTTGCGCCTTTCTCACGCCCATCGGTCATCAGAACAACACCCTGATTCTGGGTCCGGGCGGCTATCGATTTGGCGATTATTGGCGCATGGGCCTGCCGCTGGAAATTCTCATCGTCGCGGTCTCGATTCCGATGATTCTGTGGGTTTGGCCGCTTGGCTGAGCGCGGCGCTATGGCTCGCTCTTGTCTTTGTAATCCTCAAACTTTCCGCCAGCGCTGCGCGGAATTTCATCGTGATAGCTGAAGGAAACACTGAACGGATAGCGGAAGCGCTCGTGCAATATTTTTGTCAGTTTCGCCTCTTCCGGAGCGTTCATTTTTCGTGTCGCCACCAGTTTCATTTCCAACGCCTCGCTGGCGCTGCGCGCGATCTGAAATTGCCGGATCATGTCAATACCGGTGAGCAAATCCTGGAATCTGGCGTAGAATTCATCGCCGTTGGGCAGCCTGACCATGCTGCGCGTGCGCCCCATGATGCGGCGGAGAACCGGCAGCGTGCGCCCGCACGAACAGCTTCCCACCTCGGCGAAATCGCCGATCTAATAGCGTAGCAACGGCATCGCCAAATTATGCAAAGGTGTGATGACGACCTCACCAACTTCACCGGGTCGGCAGACATTGCCGTTCTCGTCCAGCACTTCGACGAATACGGATTCCGATTGAATATGCAGGTTTTCGCTTTCCGGATATTGCAAAGCGATATAGCCGACTTCGGCGCCGCTATAGACATCGACCACGGGAACATCCAAAACTTCACGGCAGATCTTGCGCACCTCGGGTCGCAGCAGATCGGATATGGTATGGACCTGCTTTAGCCTGGAAAAACGGATCTTGTTGCGCTCGCAATGGATCGCAATCGCCTGGATGTTGCCCGGATAGGTCAGTAGGTAGTCGGGGTCAATTCGTTGCAGCCATTTCACCTGATCTTGAATTCGCGTACCGATATTCAATAGCGTGCTTGGCCCGTTGGCGAACGCAAGTCCCGCCATGCCCCCCCAATTCTCAAATGATTTTCCTTCCGGGTAGACGGCTTCGTTATCCGGCAGCGGACGGATGCTAGCCAATTTCAGGTTCGGGTCGCGGTGCCATAGATGGTCGCGTACCGTAAACGCGTTCCAGAAAGTTTCGGTCAGCTCGGTCTTGATCACCTTGATCGGCATGCCGGTCGACCCCGAAGTAAAGACCGAACCACTCTTTCCGTGGGATTGCGGAATATCCGTACTGAGAAGATCGTCGCCGAGTTGTTGAACTTCGGCGCGTGTAAGAATCGGAACCTGCTGGCAGTATTCTTCCGGCGTGATGGCATGATCAAGGTCGATCCCCCACTCGTCGCGTTGGGCACGATAATAGGGAACCGTTTCAAAGGCGTGGCGCAATATGAGGTTTATCTGCCGGAACTGCAGGCTCAGGATATCTTCCGCAGGCAGCCACTGGCTGTGCTCCAATTGATAGAGAAGGGCCAGACTGTAGGTTGCGTGGCGGGCAGGTAGGCCAGGCCACGCCATGCCGGCAAGCGCAGAACGCACCTGCGGCGGCCGCCTATCCGCCATTGCCGTTTGCTTCTTTATAGTCATCCTTAAAATCGTGAAACTTTCCGCTCTTGCTGCGCGTCAATTCATCGTGATAGCTGATAACGATGCCGAAGGGATAATGGAAGCGCCTCTCCAGTTCCCCCTGCAACAGCGCCGCTTCGCTCTCGGTCAACTCGCGTGCGACCACCAACTTCACATCGAGGCTCTCCCGCTCCCGGCGGCGAATTTGAAACTGACGGACCATTGGCAGATCGATCAAGAGGTCCTGTAATTTGGGAAAAACATGCTCTCCGTTCGGCAGTGCCAAAGCGGATCGGGTACGCCCGATGATTCGCCTGAGCGCGGGCAGTCCGCGCCCGCAAGCGCATTCGCCCACTTCGGCCAAATCGCCGCTGGTATAGCGCAGGAGGGGCATTGCGAAATTGTGCAGCGGCGTGACGATGACCTGGCCGACCTCGCCCGGGGCGCAGGTCTGGCCTGCTTCATTCAGGACCTCGACGTAAACGGATTCCGATTGAATATGGTAATACTCGCTCTCCGGGCATTGCAATGCGATATAGCCAACCTCGGCCGAACTGTAGATGTCCACGACCGGCACGCTCCAAGCTTCCTTGCAGACGGCACGCGCTTCGGGACGCAGCAGATCGGAGAAGGTGATGAACTGACGAAGAGTGGGAAACTTGATCTGTTCCCGCAGACAATGTTGCGCCAACGCTTGCGCGTTGCCAGCCCGCGTAAACAGGTAATCCGGCTCCATTCGAAGAAGCCATTCCACTTGTTCATGAATCTTCGTGCTGACATGAAGCACACAGCTCGGGCCGGTTTCAAATGTCTGTGCCGCGAAGTTGCCCCAATCTCGATATTGCGCGCCGTCGGGATAGGCGCCTTGCTTATCCTCGTCCATTGTAATGATGGCGAGTTTTAGTCGAAAATCCCGATGCCACAGGATCTCTCGCAGGGTCAGGGCCTGCCATATCATCTCCGCCAGCCCGGTCTTTAGCGTTCTTAGCGGCCGCCCGGTTGAGCCAGAAGTGAACGTGTCGCCGATTTTGCCGTGCGATTCCGGCACTTTGTTGCTGTGAAATTCGGCGCCGCCTTCTTGCACTTCGGCGCGCGTTAGTATCGGCACGCTGGCGGTAAATGATTCCGGCGTGAGTTTCCAATTCGCGTCGATGCCCCAAGCTTGGCGATGCTTGCGGTAATAGGGGACAGTATTGAGAGCATGTTGCACGACTTGCGCCAGTTGGCTGAATTGGTGCAGGCGCAATTGTTCCGGGCTCCACCATTGGCTCTGCTCCAATTGATAGAGCAACGTCAACAGATGGCTGCCATGTTGCGTGGCAAGGCCCGGCCACGTGAGTCCGGAAAGCGACGCATGCGCCGTGGCCGGAAATTTCGAATACGGTCCTTTGCGGCGCGACCCCGCCATGTTCGGAGCGCTCACGTGAGTGGCCTGCCGCCATCCACCGGAATAATGCAGCCATTTGAGAATTTTAAACTCGTGGCAATGGCGAGCGCAGCTTGGGCGACATCTTCAGGTTTCGCGAGGCGCTGCAGCGGTGTGCGCCGGGACTGCTCGTCCCACCACGCCTGATCCAGGCCGGTTACAAAATCGGTCTCCGCCAATCCCGGTGATAGCGAAACCACTCGAATGCGTGGCGCCAGCGCCCTGGCCAACGACATGGTCATGGTGTTCATCGCCGCCTTGGAGGCGCAATAGGCGATATTGCTGCCCATAGCGGTCGCGCCGGCAATAGAAGAAATATTGATGACCAACCCGCCGGCACCCGCATCGAGCAAGGGACGGAAAGCGCGGACGCAGGCAAAGGCGCCGCGCCAATTGGTGCGGAAAATCTCATCGATCAAATCATCCTCGAGACCGTCGAGATCGTCATGCGCAACGAAGCGCGTAACGCCGGCATTATTGATGAGGATATCTAGACGGCCATATTCGGATGCTATCTCGCCCGCCAACGAAGCCAGGCGGCCGCTGTCTTCGACGGGTGCCTCTTTAGCAGAATGGCCACTGCCCTCTAGCGCACCGGCCAGTGTCTCGGCGGCGGCGGCGCTTTCACGGTAGCCGACGATCAGGCGTGCCCCATTGCTCGCGAATTCGTGGCACATGGCGCGCCCCAGTCCGCCAGAGCCGCCGGTGATAAACACCACCTGATTCTTTAAATCCATCGCCCCCGACATTCCTTTCAGAGTTCCACGAATAGTTTGTAATTTTGCGTCTTAGCACGCACTCCCTTTGAGCGCATCCGGGCGACAAAGCGACTCGACGGCAGGACGGCTAATCGGCCATATTGCCGCCATCCGATAGATTCATTCATGGAAAATATAATATGCTACGGCAACAAAATTTGACGGCCCGTATCGGAGTAGATATCGGCGGCACATTTACAGATGTGGTGCTGGAGAACGGCCAGATGCGTCATACCGCCAAAGTTTTGACCACGCCGCGCGCACCCGAGGAGGGCGTGTCAGCGGGCATCCGTGGCGTGCTGGCTGATTCCGGCGTCACGCCGGACGAAGTATCCCTCATCATTCACGGTACAACGCTTGCGACCAACGCCCTGATCGAACGCAAAGGCGTGACCACCGCATTGGTGACCACAGAGGGTTTCCGCGACAGCGTGGAAATGGGATCGGAAAGCCGTTTTGAGCAATATGACATCAACATGGAAAAGCCGCTGCCGTTGGTCCCCCGGCGGCGGCGCTTTGTCGTTGCCGAGCGTCTGAACGCCGCCGGCGAGATCATCTTGGCGCTCGACGAAGCGGCCGTCGCAGCCCTTGTGGGGCCGCTTAAAAAGCTTCAAGTCGAGAGCATCGCTATCGGCTTTTTGCATAGTTACGTCAATCCGGTGCACGAACGCCGCGCGCATGAAATTCTTTCCGCGGCTTTGCCAGATGTAACTTTCACGCTCTCGAGCGACGTGGCTCCGGAAATGCGCGAATATGAGCGCTTCTCGACGGCCTGCGCTAACGCTTATGTGCAGCCGATCATGGCGCGATATCTGCGCCGCCTGGAATCCGGACTGAAAAAACAAGGCTTTGGCTGCCCGCTCTTCGTCATGCTTTCAGGCGGCGGCGTGGCGGATATCGAAACCGGCATCCGCTTTCCCATCCGCCTTGTCGAATCGGGACCGGTAGGCGGCGCTATCTTTTCCAGCTACACCGCTGCTGAATGCGGCCTGTCACAAGTGCTTTCTTTCGACATGGGCGGCACCACGGCCAAGATATGCGTGATCAACGATTCAAAACCGCATGCCGAGCGCTCCTTCGAAGTCGCGCGGGCGCACCGGTTTTTGAAAGGAAGCGGGCTACCGCTCCGTATCCCGGTGATTCAGATGGTGGAAATTGGCGCCGGTGGCGGCTCGTTGGCGCATATCGACGCGCTCGGGCGCATCACGGTCGGCCCGGAAAGTGCCGGCGCAGAACCCGGCCCGGCCTGCTACGGCCGGGGCGGCGAAGCCCCCGCCGTGACCGATGCGGATGTCGCTCTCGGGCGAATTGACCCAAAAGCCTTCGCCGGCGGCCGCCTCACTCTCGATGCAAAATTGGCCGACGCCGCACTCACGCGCGATGTCGGTGATGCCCTGTCGCTTGCGCCCGACATGGCGGCGCTCGGTATCAGTGAGGTGGTGGACGAAAACATGGCAAGCGCGGCGCGCGTGCATGCCATCGAGATCGGCGCTTCGCTCTCGGGGCGCACCATGATCGCCTTTGGCGGCGCCGCGCCTCTGCATGCCGCGCGCCTGGCGGAAAAGCTTGATATTGATCGGGTACTCATTCCCACCAATGCGGCGGTGGGATCGGCGGTCGGGTTTCTCCGCGCGCCGGTGGCCTATCAGGTGGTGCGCAGTGCCTACCAGAAAATCAGCGGATTCGACGCAGACGCAGCAAATGAAGTGCTCGCCGCCATGCAGGCCGAGGCGTTAGAAGTGGTGCGGCGCGGTGCGCCTGGCGCCGACACGGTGGAGAAGCGGACAGCGTTCATGCGCTATCTCGGCCAGGGCCATGAGGTAGCGGTAGAATTGCCCGCGCGCGACTGGAAATCCGACGACGCAACTTTTATCCGCCGGGCGTTCGAAGCAGCCTATGAAAAAACATATGGCCGCATCATCGCCAATCTCGACCTCGAACTCGTCAGTTGGGTGGTTGAAGTCAGCGCAGATATCGACAAGCCAGAGCCGGCCGGCGCTGTGCGCAAAAAGCCGGCGCCTGCGCCCTATGCCAGCCGCCGCTTGCTCGATGCCGGCACTGGCCAATATGTCGAAGCGCAGGCTTATCGGCGCCACGACTTGCAACCTGGCAGCCGCGTGAGTGGGCCCGCTATTATTGTCGAGGATGACACGTCGACGGTGGTCAGCCCGACATTCGATGCCACGATGAACGCGCTGGGTTATATTGTACTGGAACGGAAAAACGGGGGGCTGCCATCATGAGCGGGGAAGCCGGCGCGCTCAAGCGCATTCAAAGCCAAATTATGTGGAACCGCTTGATTTCGGTTGTCGAGGAGCAAGCGCAAACGCTGTTGCGCACTGCCTTCAGCACCACCGTACGCGAGGCCGGCGATCTTTCCGCCGGCGTTTTCGATGTCGAAGGGCGGATGCTTGCCCAGGCGGTCACAGGCACCCCCGGTCATGTCAATTCCATGGCCATCGGGGTCAAGCATTTCCTCGACAAATATCCGATGGCCGAGATGCGCGAGGGCGACGTCTATATCACCAACGATCCTTGGCTGACCTGCGGCCATCTGCACGACCTCACCGTGGTGACGCCGGTGTTCAAAGACGGCAGGCCGGTTGGTTCTTTCGCCAGCACAGCCCATGTGGTGGATATCGGCGGGCGCGGTTTTGGCCCCGATGGGCGCGCCGTATTCGAAGAAGGGCTGTATATCCCCATCATGCCGCTGGTGCGCGCCGGCACGATCAACGAAGACCTGCTGGAGATGGTGCGTTGGAATGTTCGCGAGCCGCTCCAGGTGGAGGGCGATATTCTCTCGCTGATCTCTTGCAATCAGGAAGGCGCGCGCCGGCTCCTCGATATGATGGCCGAGTTTTCGCTGGAGACGCTGGACGACCTTGCTGAAGATATTCTCACACGCTCGCGTGACGCCGCGCTTGCCGGCATCCGCAAACTGCCTGCCGGCACTTATCACAACCGCCTCACCATGGACGGCTATGACGAGCCCATCGAGTTGGTCGCCGCCATGACGATCAGCGAAGACGGCGTGCATGTGGATTTTACCGGCTCTTCGCCGGTGAGCAATTACGGCATCAATGTCGTGCTCAACTACACCATCGCCTATACCAGCTTCGGCGTGAAATGCATTGTCGCCAAAGAGGTCCCCAACAATGCCGGCTCGCTCTCGACCATCACGGTGAGCGCGCCGGAAGGCTCGATTCTGAACGCACCACGCCCGTGGCCGGTGGCGTCGCGCCATATCATCGGCCACCTTCTGCCTGACACGGTGTTCGGCTGTCTGCATCAGGCGGCGCCGGATCAAGTGCCGGCGGAGGGCGCGTCTTCGCTCTGGATCGTGCAATTGCGCGGCGGCGCCGGGGCCCTCGACAGGAACGCGCGGCAAAATGCCATGGTCGAGACTCCGCCGTTCGAAGTCGCACTCTTCAACTCTGGCGGCGCCGGAGCACGGCCGGCGCTCGACGGCCTCTCAACCACGGCCTTTCCAAGCGGTGTGCGCACCATGCCGGTGGAAGCGACCGAAACGGTTGCGCCGATTATTGTTTGGCGCAAAGAGATGGCTGAGAATTCTGGCGGCGCCGGGAGCGAGCGCGGCGGACTTGGGCAAGAGATGGAGATCGGCGGCGCTAACGGCGTGCCGTTCAGCGTGCTGGCGCAGTTCGAGCGCGTCGACCATCCCGCACGCGGGCGCGAGGGCGGCGGCAACGGCGCCGCAGGAAAAGTCGGACTGGCCTCAGGGGGCCCACTTCGCTCCAAGGGCCAGCAGAGCATCCCGCCGCACGACCGTTTGCAATTGACGCTTCCCGGCGGCGCCGGTTACGGCGACCCGTTCAAGCGCGACCCAGATCGCGTGCTGGAAGATGTGCGCGACGGCTTGGTTAGCATTGAACGTGCCAAGCACGATTATGGTGTGCAAATCTCGCCTGAGGGTGGGCTTGATGCGGAATCAAGCCGAACGCTGCGCGCAAAGCAGGGCACGGCTCACGACTGACTTTTGACCATTGCAGATGTCCTAGTCGAGCGCATGTCCCCACGGCAATATTTGATGCCCTGTGGTAAAGCTGGCGCCGAAGATTTTGGTGATCTTGAGTTCGTGCAGGGGATCGTCCGCTGACGGCTCAAATGCAACCTCACCGGTCCCGGTTGTATGGCTCTGAACTTCAGGCCGCGTATCCATTTTGATGACCGAGCGGCGAACTCCTTCGGCGCTGTCTGCGTCTGGCGTGAGCTTGAGAAACAGGCGCGGGAACATGTCGAGCGTCTCGAAATCCTCGCCCGTCGGATTCATGGAGACCGAAATGATTGTCTTGCCCAGCCGGCGAGTGGTTGCCACGAAACGCGCCGCGCCTTCGGTGATTTCCATATCGGCTAGCTTCATGTTGTAACCCCAGATCTCTCGCGTTCCCGACATAGCTTGATCGGTGCTGTTGTAAGCAAATGGCCAAAAGCCGCCCGTCACGTTCTTGTAGCGAACCATGGCGATTACCGCAGCGTCGTAATAGAGGCGCTCCGGGACCTGGCAATCGAAACGCATCACCGCGACCTGGATGCGGTCCGAAATCAGTTCCAGAGGCGCCGGGATAAACGGGCGGAGGCTCGCCTCATCAACCGCGCAATGCACAGCGAGCGTGCGGAAATCATGCTCCCACGGCGGCAAGGGGTAGGGAAGATAATCGCGAGATGGCGAGTTCATTTATTTTTCCAAGTTGTTGTCATCGATCCAAATCCTAGTAGCGGCCCATATGAAGACCCGTTAGGCTACTCGCTATAGTGTGAAATTGTCAGGAGAGGAGCACAAGGGTCATGAAAGAACATGAAGAAGGGTACGCCATGCCGCTGTCGGCGCCTACTTTCACGCCGCCGCCATACGAGTCCACCGAGCGCAGTCAGATTCTACTCGTCCTGTATCACGGCGACCCGGATGCCGTCGCCTGGGAAGTGCCGGAACCCTTGGAGCCTTTCGGCGATGGCACCATGCTCGCCTGGGTCGGTGATATGTGCCAACCCAGCCACACGCTTGACCTCTACCGAGAATGCCTCACAGCGATAAAGGTCCGCTATGGCGACACGATCGGATGGTACGTCAATTTTATTTGGGTCGCGCATGATATGGCGTTGCTGTTCGAGCGAGAGGTATACGGGTGGCCGGCAAATATGTGCGATGACGCGAGACTGGCGTTCCATGGCAGCCAGATAACCGGCGCCTGCACGCGCGGCGGCGAACAGCTGATGCGCGTCAGTTTCAACGCCACCAGTGTCGCCCATATGGGGCGCCCTGAGCCCTTGGAGAATAAGTTTGGCGCGCTACTGGACGGTAAGTTTTTGCAGGTCCGAAAATTTCCCGCGCCGGCAAAGGACGGCAAGCCGATCAAGCAATTGCTCGATATTCCGACTCTCGATTACACGGTGCACGAGATACATGAAGGCAACGCCACCGTCGAAATGGGCCATTCGGGTCTCTATCCCACGCTCGCCGGACTCGGCCCGAAGGAAATTGTCGGCGCCTGGTACGTGCGCGCTTCCTGGTATCTCGATTACCCCATCGTGCTCTGGGACAATCAGGGATAACCACATTTTTAAGCAAATTTTGCCCCGAGACCGGACGATACGGAGAAGACTACAGAGATGGATGAAAAGGGAATACTTGCCCGCGAAATCAACGTGCTGATTTTCGATCTGTACGGGACCATCGTCGACATGCAGAAGGGACTCACCGACGCGGCCACGCCATTCCTGACGGAAAAGGGGTGGTCGGGAGAGCCTCATCGCTTCGTCACTTGGTGGCGGCGCGCGCATTTCGAAAATTCAATGATCGATGCGCTCTGCGACCAGGGTCATACGCCATATCGGCAAATCGGCCACCGCTCGGTGTCTTACGTAATGGACCGATGTGGAATCTCATATTCACAGAACGAAGTTCGCTGGCTGGTTAGCCAGATCGAAGTGTTGGAGCCGTTTCCCGAAATCGTTGAGGCACTGGAGAATCTGCGTAAAGCTGGTTTCAAGCTTACGATTCTTTCCAACGGTGACCGGGATATGTTGGAGGCCGCGAGGCCTCATATCGGTTTTGCGTTCGATCAGATGATCTCCGCCCAAGAGTCGGGCTATTTTAAGCCCCATTGGAAGACCTATGCGTCGGCGGAGGCGATAGTCGGTGAAGAGCGCACAAGCTGCTTGTTCGTCGCCAGCCATGTGTTCGACTGTATCGGCGCCAAATCTTACGGCATGCGGACAGCTTTTATTGATCGGCACAAACGCCCATTCGTCGAAACTCCCCATCAGGCGGATATGATCGTGGCCGACCTCAGGGAACTTGCAGCCTTCCTGACCGACGCCACTGATTAGAAACGGGCCGATTCTCCATCGCCAGTACGATGAAATTCCGAATACATCCGAAATAACGAAATGTTAACCATATCAATGAGATAAGGGGGCAGTTCGCTACATTCGGCGCGGCCAACATTAGCCATATTCGTCAATGGCTAGTGGAGATGCTAATCTATCTGATGGCCGAGCGAACATATCGGGAAAATGTCGCTCAGAAGGAGCGATGATATACAGACCAGGTGCGGCGGTGAGGTAGGGCAATGAACGGTGGCTACCTCAAAGGCGATAACGCATCGCGGGGCTACCCCCCTACGCTCGCGGTGTCTTTCGCCGGCGTGGCATCGCTCGGACCCATTACGGCTTTCACACCCAGTGACCCGAAGTTTGGTGAGCAGTGGCATTTGCTCAACACCGGCGCAAGCGGCGGAACGCCGGGCATTGACATCAACGTTACCGAAGTCTGGAACGATTATACCGGCTCAGGCGTCGTCATCGGCATTATCGATGATGGGGTGCAACACAGCCATCCGGATCTCAGCGCCAACTACGATACGACCCTTGATTATGTCGCGCGCGATGGTGACAACGACGCAGCTCCGGGCACTTACGACAATCATGGCACCGCTGTCGCCGGTGTGATAGCGGCCGTAGAGGGCAACGGCATCGGCGTCACCGGCGTGGCGTTTGACGCCACAATTGCCGGTTTCCGCATGGGTTTTGATTCTTCTACTGTCGACGACACCGAACTTCTTACCCTGCAAGCCAATGTCGACATTTCCAACAATAGTTGGGGGTGGGGTGTCGGTACATTCTTGGACAATTTCTCAACGCCTGCATTCCGGCCGGCGGGCGATGCGATCCTAAATGCGGTGACGGAAGGGCGTGACGGGCTCGGCACGGTTGTCGTATTTGCTGCAGGCAATGAAAGGACATACGGACAGGACGTAAACTACCATAACTTCCAGAATTCGCCCCATACCATCGCGGTGGCGGCACTAGACCATAACGGGGAAAAGGCGTGGTTCAGCAGCCCCGGTGCGCCAATTCTCGTTTCAGCGCCGGGGGTCGGCATTACCACCACCGACCGTACGGGCAATGACGGCTATAGCTTCGACGACTATGTCAGCATGAATGGCACCTCCTTCTCGTCTCCGATCACAAGCGGGGTGGTGGCGCTCATGCTGGAGGCCAATCCTGAGCTCGGCTACCGGGATGTCCAGGAAATTTTGGCCTACTCAGCGCGTCAGACCGACACAAGCTCGCCTGGCTGGGATGTTAACGGCGCGGCCAACTGGAACGGCGGCGGATTACATGTCAGTCACGATTATGGCTACGGCCTGATCGACGCCTATGCCGCGGTCAGGTTGGCCGAGACCTGGGAGCTGACGAGCACGCAAGCGAACCTGGCGACAGTGAGCGCCAGCTCCTCGCCGGAGCTTGCCATTTTGGACTTTGCGACGACCACCGACACGATCCAAATTTCCTCGGGCCTGCGAATTGATCACGTAGAGGTTGATCTCGACCTCACCCATACTTGGATTGGCGATCTCGCGGTGTCGCTCACCTCGCCAGACAATACGACGAGTATCCTGGTGAACCGACCGGGCGGTTGGATCGATATCAATGATGATGGCTGGGCGCAGGAGAATGAGTACTACCCCGTCGGAGGGTTGTCCCAACAAGATATCGACTTCACCTTTTCCAGCACCCATAGCTGGGGCGAAACCGGAGCGGGGACATGGACGCTCAGCGTCACTGATCACGGACCCGGTGATCAAGGCGTCCTCGACAGTTGGACACTGCGTCTGTTGGGTGACGCGATCAATAGCGACGACACCTATATCTACACGGACGAATTCGGCGCATTTACCGGCGCCGGTGATACAGCGCGCCGCTTGCTGAGCGATTCTGAAGGTTCCGACACGTTGAATGCCGCGGCAGTTACCTCGGATTCGGTTATTGACCTAAACCCCGGCGTAATCGGCACGCTTGCCGGCAATAGTTTGACCATTGCCGCCGGAACTGTGATTGAAAAAGCCTATGCCGGTGACGGCAACGATCTGCTGACCGGCAATTCCTTTGGCAACAGGCTTTATGGCGGTCGCGGCGACGATTTTCTCTCGGGTGGTGGCGGCAACGACCACCTTGTCGGCGGGAGTGGTGACGACATCCTCTCGGGCGGCGGCGGCAACGACTTTTTCGATGCCGGGAGCGGCGCAAATACAATTGTCGTCGGCGCGGGCGGGGCCAGTGACACAATCCTGGTTGGTAACGAATCTCTGAGCACGGATACACTACAATTTGAAAGCGGCATCGGTTTGGGTGATGTCGGCTTTACTCAAGGCGGCAATGATCTAATCATCTCTCTATCCGGGACGCACGGCGGTGGCGCGGTCACCGTGTCCAATTTCTTTGCGGCGGGCGGCGGCCAACGCATCGACGAGATAGAATTTGACGGTGGCGCAACGACGCTAAGCGTCGCCAACTATACGCAACTGAGCGATTTTCCGCAGCCCATTGCCAACGAAGCGCCGAAGGTTAGCGACCAGGGATTCTCGCTCAATGAGAATGCGGAAGTGGGCTCAGTGGTGAGCACGGTTGCGGCGAGCGACCCGAATGTGGGCGATGTTCTGAGCTACACCATCACGGCGGGCAATGATGGCGGCGCCTTCGCGATTAACGCCGGCACCGGCCAGGTCACGGTTGCGGGCGCGCTCGATTTCGAGGGACAGAACGCCTACGCGCTGACGGTAAGTGTGGCCGATAGCGGCCTGTTGTCGGACAGTGCGACTCTAAGCATCAGCGTCAACGATCTAAACGAAGCACCGACGATTGGCGATCAGGGTTTTGCGGTCGATGAGAACGTGGCCCTGGGTTCGGTGGTGGGTAATGTGGCGTCGAGCGATCCGGATGCGGGCGAGGTTCCGAGCTACACCATCACGGCGGGCAATGAGGGCGGCACCTTTGCCATTGATGCCGGCAGCGGCGAGATCACGGTGATAGGCGCGCTCGACTACGAGACGCTGCCTGACTACGCGCTGACGGTCAGCGTGACGGATAACGGCCTGTTGTCGGACAGTGCGGCGGTAAGCATCGGCCTGACGGACGTAAACGAGGCGCCGACGGTCGGCGACCAGGGCTTCTCGATAGCCGAAAACGCCTCCCCCGGCACGGTGGTGGGTACCGTTGCGGCGAGCGATCCGGATGCGGGCGAGGTTCTGAGCTACGCCATCACCGCGGGCAATGAAGGCGGCGCGTTTGCCATCAACACCGACACGGGCCAGGTCACGGTTCAGGGCGCGCTAGATTTTGAGGGTCTAAACACTCATGCGCTGACCGTCAGCGTGACGGATGGCGGCCTGTTGTCGGACAGTGCGGCGGTGAGCATCGGCCTGACGGATGTCAACGAAGCGCCGACGGTCGGCGACCAGGGATTCTTGGTAACTGAAAACGCACCCCCTGGCACGGTTGTGGGTGCGGTTGAGGCAAGCGACCCGGATGCGGGCGACGTTCTGAGCTACGCCATCACAGCGGGCA
>Ga0114993_10002104_pt1 | contig 22312 bp, 13 predicted proteins | sample ArcticOcean_MG_C_FD_87042 | JGI IMG/M metagenome (GOLD analysis project Ga0114993, IMG submission 87042) | Marine microbial communities from western Arctic Ocean - ArcticOcean_MG_CB2_150 | ecosystem: Environmental > Aquatic > Marine > Oceanic | place: Arctic Ocean: Canada Basin | collected...
TGTCCCAGTGAACTTGACTTCGGTTGCCATTATCGGCGATGCCTTCATATGCTTGCCCAGGTGTGAAATGGAAGCTCCCTGCGATTTTTTCATCAAATAAGATATCTCGCATGGGTTCTTTGATTTTTGGATTGAAGCCGATAGCGAATTCTCCAATGAATCTTGCTCCGGGGTCAGAATCCAATATCTTGTTTATAGCTTTAGTGTTATTGGCTGTTGCTTTGACTATTTTTCCCTTCTCAAATGTTAGCTGGATGTCATCAAAAGAGATTCCCTGGTAAATTGTGGGAGCATTGTAGGTTATTACACCTTCGACGGAATTTTTCACTGGTGCGCTGAAGCATTCGCCGTCAGGAATGTTATGCGTTCCTCCACAGGCAATTGCCTTCAGACCTTTCATTGAAAACTTCAAGTCAGTGCCATTTCCTTTAATGTGAACTTTGTTCGTTTTAGACATTAATGATTCGAGCCGTTTCATGGCAGGGACTAATTTCTTGTAATTAAGAAGGCAAACTTCAAAGAAGAAATTTTCGAACGCTTCAGTGCTCATTCCTGCCTGTTGTGCCATTGCTGGGTGAGGCCATCGGAGCACGCACCAACGTGTTTTATTGACTCGATAATTCTGAACCGAGCGCATTTTTTTCATAGCTAGTGCCATATCCTTCGATGGAACGTCGGCGTTCTCGGTTATGTTGTGGCTTCCGCGAAGTGCAATGAATGCATCCATCTGTTTCATTTGATGCATAGAATATTTTGCTAAGCTTTCATACTGCTTTTCAGTTCCGCCCTTAAGTAGCTCTCTTCCAATTCGTGCACTATGTAGATTAACAAATGGTTGGGCCCCTGCTTTCCTGATTGCTCTTATTAGTGCAATGGGAACGGCTTCAGGAATGTCGTACGCATCAATCAATACATTGTCTCCACGCTTCACTGATGTTGAATAGCGGACAAGTTGAGTGGCGAGTTGATCTATACGTGGGTCGTGCATGGTTTTCTAAGTGATAATAGATTAAATAAGAGATCAAATGTATAGCAGTTCTCTATAGCTAATATAATTAAATTATCTTCTATTTATTTATATTTTCGAGGTTGCATTAGCAGGGTGGGGAGATTCAGTGAGATTGCCCTGAAGTATTCACCAAAATTTGATCTAGCTGACCTAAATTCCTCACAGCGGGATGCCGTGAGACAGATTCATGGGCCGGTTCTTATTCTGGCCGGAGCAGGAACAGGAAAGACTAGGACTGTTATTTCTAGGGTCGCTCATATGATTGATGCGGGCATATCTCCCAGTCATATTTTGGCGGTGACTTTCACGAACAAGGCAGCAAATGAAATGCGGGAAAGAATATCGAGTATAGTAAAAAAAAATCAGGCCAAGGAAATTACAGTATGCACTTTCCATTCTCTTTGTGTGCGCATTTTGCGTCAAGGCATTGATAGGATTGGGTACAAGAAGAATTTCACTATATATACCGGTTCTGATCAAGTCGGCTTGGTAAGGAAGTTAATTGCCAGGAAGGCCGCCAAAGATGAGTCGTTGGATCATAACCTAGCTTTGAGTTTAATTGGAAGAAGTAAAAACAAGGGAGTGCCAGTATCAGAAATGAATGATTCACTCATTAGTGAAATCGAAAAAGCTTATAATGCTGAGCTTAAAATTCTCAATGCTTTGGACTTTGATGATTTACTTTCATTTGCTGTCAGGCTTCTTAATGATCATGAGGATTTGCGCTCGGTCTGGAGGGACAAATTTCAATTCATTACAGTTGATGAGTTCCAGGATACGAACGGTCAGCAAATGAAATTGATTCAGAGTTTGGTGGGCAAAGAACAGAACATTTGTGTTGTAGGAGATGATGATCAATCAATCTACGGATGGAGGGGAGCAGAGATCACAAACATTCTAGATTTTGAACGATTTTTCAATGAACCCAAAATAATTAAGCTAGAGCAAAATTATCGCAGTACTCAGGCAATACTGCACACAGCTAATTCCGTTATTTGCCATAATCCAAGACGAAGAGAGAAGAAATTGTGGAGTGAAAATGTTGCTAATGAAAACGTAAGAGTAGTTGCGATGGCAGATGAAAATGCTGAATCACAGCTAGTAGTTGATGAGATTTTGGAAATGACGACAACAGAGAAGAGAAGGTATGAAGATTTTGGGGTCCTCTTTAGAATGAACAGTCAGTCTAGGCTCTTTGAAACAAAATTAAGAGAATATAAAATACCTTACAGGGTAATTGGTGGGCAGTCATTCTATGATCGCCGGGAAATTAAGGATCTTATTGCATATTTGACTATAATTAAAAATCCCGATGATGATATTAATCTTTTAAGAGTTATCAATAATCCACCGCGTGGGATTGGAGCGGCAAGTATTGAGATAGCGACAGATCAGAGTCGCGATCTTGGAGTCAGTCTTTCAGAGGTTCTGCAAAGTGAAGACTATCAAAATAAGTTGCCTAAGAGATCAAGGTCTTCAGTAAAGAAGTTCATTGATATGTTAGAAGACTATCGCTCTCCGATGATGTCATCGTACAGTGGGTTCGGCAGTCTATTTTCTCAGTTTGTTGACGAGATAGATTTTGTTGATTATTTGGGAAGAACTTGCAAAACCGATACTGAACGTGAGCAAAGGAAGTTGAATGTCGCTGACTTTCTAGTGTCCTTGCGTGATTATGAGTCGAGTGGGAGAAAGAATGGGCTGCAAGGTTTCCTCGATGATGTTGCGTTACAACAAGACCGTGAGGATGACGATGATGGTCTTGGTGTAAATTTGATTACACTCCATGCCGCGAAGGGCCTTGAGTTCCCTGTAGTTTATCTCGTCGGGTTAGAGGAGGGGGTTCTCCCTCACAAGAGATCCCTCGAAGAGGGGACTAAGGACGAGGAGAGAAGGTTGTTATATGTGGGAATGACGAGAGCAATGGAAAGGCTCACCATGAGTTTTTGCTCAATGAGAGTTCGGTACGGGGAAGAGGTGTATTGTGAGAGAAGTTCATTTCTTGATGAAATTGACCCTCAATACGTTGATATCTTTTCTAATGATGAGCTTTCTGCTAGGCCGGTAGAAGAGAATGATGCGATGGCATATTTTGCTCGAATGAAGGAGATGCTCGAAGAGGATTGAAGCGATATAAACAAAGGTAAATAGGGGATGGAGGCTAAGTTGAAAACCTATAATGTCATGGCTCTTGTATTTAGGATCCTGAGAGTTGTATCGGTTTTGATGTTAAGTGGATTTGCAGTTATGGATATGATTACGGGCCTTTACCTTAAATAGAAGATTTAGGGATTAGATTGACTTGTTTGAGTTTGAGTCTTGAGGAGGGATCCTTCACTCAATTATCTCATGGATTAGATTTTCCATGTGCGTTAGTCAATCGGAAGTCACCGCCATCGTGGAGGTGAGTTAACTTCTCATGGGCATAACAATAAAAAGTTTCTGCCGACAACTAGTTTGCAAAGGATTACAAGATCACCTAAGATCGAAGTGATGGCACTGAATCGCCGAGAGTTTTTTAGAATGGGGGGGCTATCGCTCGGTGCAATCTCACCCTTGGGATTGTCTTTGTCTGAGGTGTTGGCAAATGAAGCAGCCAGTGGAGGTGATAAGCAGATCAATGTCATATTCATGTTTCTTCAAGGTGGCGCAAGTCATATCGATATGTATGACATGAAGCCCAATGCTCCGGAGGAAATCCGTGGAAAATATAATCCGGCTCGCACGAATATTCCTGGACTTCACCTTAGTGATCAATTGCCTAAGCTTGGAAAATGCGCTGACAAATTCTCCCTAATTCGTTCCATGCATTCTTTTTGCTCCAAGCACGGAGAAGGTGATGTGGACATTATGTGTGGCAGCCCTCGTGATAAAAATCTTCAGGCACCTGGGATCGGTGCAGTTTTGAGTCTTCAACAAAAACAGCACGCGGCTGTTCCTCCATTTGTTCATTTGGGAGACATGAAGCATCCGGCGCATAGCGCTCCCGGTTACGGGGGGTACTTGGGCCGTGCCTATGATCCTTTTCTCATTAAGCAGGACCCCAATGCCGCAGACTTTTCCGTTAGGACATTTGATTCGGCTGAGGGCGTCGATGTGAACCGGTTAGTTGGTCGCAAAAGTCTTTTGCGATCTCTTGATCTCTTTCAGGCTAATCGAGAGAAGCAGCTTGAGTTTGCTCGCGCGCACAATGTCTTTACCGAGAAGGCTTTGAGCCTTTCCACGTCGACCAAGGCGAAAGAGGCATTTGATTTGTCCAAGGAGCCACGCAAATTGCGCGATACTTACGGTCGTAACAATGTTGGGCAAGGGATGTTATTAGCTCGTCGATTAGTTGAGGCGGGGGTGCGATTTGTTACAATTCAGGGATATCAAGATACCGGCATTTACGCCTGGGATCATCACTGGGGGATTTTTTCACATCTAGATAAGCAGCTGCCCATCTACGATAGTGCTTATTCGGCGCTCCTAAACGATCTTGATGATCGCGGCTTACTCGAAACTACACTGGTGATTACTGCTGGGGAATTCGGTCGTACGCCAAAACTTAATAAGGATAAACGCGGGCCGGGCCGAGATCATTGGGCGGATTGTTTTAGTCTAACCATGGGAGGTGGTGGCATTAAGACCGGGAGGCTGATCGGGGCCAGCGATAAGCACGGGGAAGTGCCTACTGATCGTCCAGTTTCTATCGCCGACTTTGTAGCCACTGTATATCACGTTTTGGGGCTTGACCCCAAAAGTGAGTACGTTGCTCAAGGCCGCCGCATGAAAATGCTTCCAGAAGGATCGGTGATAAGTGAACTCCTCTAATATTTTAGCTTAAAGAGCTTCTTTGTGTTTCTGCTGATATTATTAATTGATATACTGCTATAATAACCTAGCCAGATATTAAGGATGTTTGAAAACTCAAGTAAGAAGGTTTCTGAGGTGTCAGCAAAAGGGACATGGCAAGATTTGTGTGTATTCTCTTTGTGTGGATCTTACTCATTGCTTCGGAGTTGATGATTGACGGGTTCTCTACTGGAAGCAATAGTTATTCGTATCCTCTTTCATGTTCCTTAGTTGTACCATAACGGATCAAATACGATCAAAGATTCTCCTCCTTGGTGGTATCGTTTCTTCAGAACTTTTGTCGACGTTTGTTGTCGCAGATGTTGTAATCAATGAGATTCATTATGATTCTAACCCGAAGACCGAGCCTGCCGAATTTGTGGAATTGTTCAATTCTGGTGATGCAAGAGTTGATGTTTCTGGCTGGCGGATAGCGGGTGGTGTTGATTATACTTTTCCAGATGGAAGCACTTTGGATTCGGGTGAATTTTTGATTATAGCTGAAGATGTAGCGGTGATACGATCAAGGTTTGATTTCCAAACTGTTCATCAGTACAGGGGGAACCTCGACAATGATGGAGAAAAAATTAAACTCATGGACTCTTTCGGAAAGGATGTTGACGAGGTTGATTACGGCTCAGGATTTCCATGGCCGACTTCAGCACGTGGAGTCGGAAGTTCAATGGAGCTAATTCATCCACTACTAGATAATGATCTTGGCGGATCGTGGAGGAGTTCATCTGTTGGTTCAATTGACCCCGAAGTTACTTATATTTCGAAAGGCTCCTCTTGGCGTTACCGAAAAGGAAACAGCGAGCCGTCAAATCCGATCACCGCGTGGCGCGAGATCCGCTTCGTCGAAGACGGTACATGGTTCACTGGTGAATCCGTCATTGGATTCGGTGATGGTGACGATGTGACTGTGTTATCTGACATGCAGAACGCATATTCAACGGTTTACTTTCGCAAGAGATTTAATGTTGAATCCGGTAAAATACCGGCCCGACTCCTTGTCCGTCTGTATATTGATGATGGAGCAATTGTTTGGATTAACGGAACAGAGATCGCTCGTATTTCTGTTACTTCAGGAGCCAAGGATTTTGATGACTTTGGGAGAAATCACGAGGCCTCTTGGGAAGAGTTGCTAATTTCTAATGTCAGAAGCTTTTTGGTAGAGGGTACGAACGTGATTGCAGTGCATGGTTTGAACGCTAGCTTCGGAAGTAGTGATTTTTCCTTTGATCTCGAACTGAAGACTCCACCCGCAAGCACTGCCTCCGGGGACCCTTCTCCGGGTCTGGTTAATACGGTCACTCCGAACTCTGTGAGCAGTGCGCCGCCAGCCATTCGTCAGGTAGAGCACAGCCCCAAGGGGCCATTGGCAAATGAGAATGTCATTGTCAGTGCTAAGGTTACAGACGAGGACGGAGTCAGTAAAGTTACCCTCAGTTATCAACTAATAAGACCAGGCAGTTATATTCGCAAAGACGATGATTCTTATGACGAGGGGTGGGTCGATCTGCTCATGAATGACAGTGGATCAAGCGGTGATGCTGTTTTGGGTGATTCGGTCTACAGTGTCACTGTGCCTGCCGAGGAGAATGTTCACCGGCAACTGGTTCGTTACAGGATTACCGTAGAGGACACTGTAGGGAATTCTGTTAAGGCTCCTTACGCTGATGACGAGTCTCCGAACTTTGCTTATTTTGTTTACAACGGTGTTCCCTCGTGGACGGGAGCCGAACGACCAGGAGTCATTGCACCCAAGACCTTCCCGGTCGAAGTTATGAGGGACTCTCTGCCGGTATATCATCTCATTGCTAACTCAACGGATATCAGAAATAGCCAATATAGCAGTGGTTCGGACGGAACTCGAATGTGGGGAACGATGGTTTATGCTGGACGGGTCTACGATCATATCCAATTCTATAACCGCGGAGAGGCGTCGACTTATGTTAGTGGAAAAAACAAGTGGCGATTCAAGTTTAACCGGGCCAGAGATTTTGTTGCGCGCGACATTTACGGGAAAAAATACAAAAGCAAATGGAAGACTTTGAATTTCAATTCATGCTCGTCGCCATGGGTTGACGTTAACCGAGGAATGGCGGGAATTGATGAGGCCGTTCCGCACAGGCTCTACCAACTAGCCGGTGTTCCAAGTTCAAATACCCATTGGGTTCAGTTCCGTGTCATTGACGGGAACGATGAGGCTCCTTCGAACCAATATTCGGGAGATTTGTGGGGTCTTTACCTTGCGATCGAACACCCTGATAGGCGATTCCTTGCCGAAAAGGGCCTTCCGGACGGAAGCGTTTACAAGATTCAGGGTGGGAGTGGGAACAAAAAAAATCAAGGCCCGACACATTCGGAAAACTCATCTGACTGGTCTTCGTTCTACAGGTCAAGTGCGGATCGGAACAATGTCAATTGGTGGCGGGATAACTTTAATCTTCAAAAGTTTTATGGTTTCCGTGCAATTAACCGGGCGACTGGCAATGTTGACCTTCGGGATCAGACTAACTACTTCATGTATCACCATCCCGAAGGGAAGTGGGAGGTTATCCCGTGGGACCTCGACATGATGTATGCGCCAGTCGTACACATCTGGAGTGGTGTTATTCGGGCTGACGCGTGTTTGTCTCATGCTGAAATAAGCATTGAGTATAAGAATAGATGCCGTGATCTGATTGATTTATTATTCTCCGACAAGGACCGGTACGGAGGCCATGCTGCGCAGTTAGTTGAAGAGCTTTCTCAGGTAATTAACCCTTCCGGGAAATCGTTAACAATGGTTGATGTTGATCAGTTCATGTGGAGCTATCATCCCAATACTAAAGGAGATCATCGCGGGCCATGGTATCTTAGGTCGAAAGTGGAAACTACTCTGCGTGATAATTACACGCGCAGTATACCCACGTCGGATCACGAAGGGTTCCAGCAAAATGTCATCGATTATATGCATGATACCGACGAGGATGGAAAATTTAGCGTTGGTGACGGTGACGAGGACGGGTACGGTTTTAACTATCTCTCTCGGGAAGCAAGGGACAGTAGAATTCCGAACACTCCGACCATTTCTTATGTAGGCCCTGTGGGGCATCCTGTTACAGTAGCGAGTTTTCAGAGTGGAAGATTTTCCGATCCGCAAGGAGCCGAAACTTTTGGCTCAATGAAGTGGAGGGTCGGTGAAGTGGCAAATCCATTAACTTCCAACCATGTGGCTGGAGAGGCCTGGAAATATGAAATTGAAGAAGTTTGGGATTCTGGTGAGCTCACAACCTTTTCTTCTCTAGTGACATTTCCTACTGTAGCCCTACGACCTGGTCACACTTACCGTGTTCGCGTTCAGCACACCGACGATACTAATCGAAGTAGTCACTGGTCAGAGCCAATAGAATTTATCGCAGGAAAACCGGATGTTATGCCTTATAAAGAGAGTCTTATGATAACTGAGGTCATGTATAACTCTCAGGCAGGTTCATCTCTTGAATTTATTGAGCTTAAGAATGTTGGTAAGGACTTACTGAGTTTAACTGACGTAAGATTCACTAAGGGTATTGATTTTGACTTTCCGCCAGGAACGATTCTTGGGTCTGGTAAGTTTGCCCTAGTCGTTAACGATTTGGCAGAGTTTCAAAAAGCTTACGGAGAAGGGATCCCGGTCGTTGGTGAGTGGGATCCTGATGACAGCCTAAGTAACGGGGGTGAACAGGTTAAACTGTCGTTCGGAGCGGGAACGGAGATACATAATTTCACCTATGACGATGATTTTCCTTGGCCTGAGAGTGCGGACGGGGCAGGGCGATCCCTTGTCTTACGGGCCCCATCTTCCTCTCCTCGCCCAGATCACGAATTTGCCGACAACTGGAGGCCGAGTCGACTCATTGGAGGTTCTCCTGGGTCGGATGACGAATTGTCTTTTGATTCCTGGAGAGAAGCTTTCTTTATCCTTCCTGAACTTGAGGATCTTTCAGTTAGCGGAAATGATGCCGACCCTGACACTGACGGGATGTCAAACTTCATTGAATTCTTTTTCGGAGGACACCCAAAAGAGTCTGGAGCTGCGCCCGTGTCGGTTACTTTAGATCAAGAAGATGGTGCAAAGTATTTGGAGATTGCCTTTGCTCGCCGCGTAGGGATCGAAGTCAGTTTTGAAATCCAGGATTCCAGAGATTTAGTCGACTGGGAAACGGACCGAGACTGGGTCATGGTGTCGATCGTTGATAATGCCGACGGAACAGAAACCGTCAGAGTTCGATCAGGATCCGAATTAACCGAAAACGAGAGAAATTTTGTGAGGATCAAGGTTATAGGCGAATAGAATACTATTTAAATTCCCGTTCACCTTACATTAGACGGGCGCTGATCGTTCTTATAAGGGACATGAAGGAGTCGTTTTGGAAATCACCAAAGTTAGAATATTTAATAATATCGTTAAGTTTCTCACAGAATAGACGCAGTCTGCTTAAGTTAAAATGTTACAAGTGCAATTGTATCGCTTTGGATAACTTCACTTACAATATAACTTCCGAGGATCAATTAATTCTCAAGCGATTATCTCATGGATTACTTTGCCATGCACGTCAGTCAATCGGAAGTCACGGCCATCGTAGCGGTAAGTTAATTTTTCGTGATCCAGTCCTAGCTGGTGAAGGATTGTGGCATGAAGATCATGCATGTGAATTCTTCCTTCTACGGCATGGTGTCCAAAATCGTCTGTGTTGCCATGGCTGTATCCATTTTTGAAGCCGCCCCCTGCCAACCAGACAGTGAACCCATCGGAGTTGTGGTCGCGGCCAGTTCCTTTGTCTTGAGCGTAGGGGGTGCGTCCGAATTCACTTCCCCACCATACTATGGTGTCTTCTAGTAGTCCTCGTTGTTTGAGGTCCTTGAGCAGTCCTGCAACAGGCTTGTCCGTTGCTCTTGCGTGTTGCATGTGTTTGGGCATGTTTGAATGCTGATCCCACGCAGGATTGTTACTGTTGTCGGTGTAATTGACTTGAATGTATCTAACGCCTGCTTCGCTCAATTTTCTTGCTCTCAGGCAGTATTGTCCAAAGTCATCTGTTTCTTTTTGGCCGATACCATACATTTTAAGGGTGCTTGGGCTTTCTTTTGAAAGGTCAAGTATGTCAGGTGCATTGTTTTGCATGCGCCATGCCAATTCAAATGATTTGATGACAGTCTCTAACTTGTCATCGTCAGGTGACCTTGAGAGTTGTTCCTTATTGATTTTTTTGAGGAGTTTAAATTGTTCGAGTCGATTCTCCGCGCTTAAATGGTGAGCCTTAATGTTCTTAATGGTAGCATCTTTGGCTGAGATGCCCGCCCTTCCGACGGGAGTTCCTTGGTAGAATGATGGGAGGAAAGCATTGCTGTAATTTCTTGGCCCACCATTCCCCATTGAAGGCCCGATGCTGATGAAGCCGGGTAAGTTATTGTTATCTGATCCTAGACCGTAATTTACCCATGACCCCATGGATGGGCGTATCATATTGATACTGCCAGTGTGCAGGAAAAGCGTACTTGGTCCGTGAGCGATACCGTCTGTGTGCATTCCCTTGAGGAGACAGATATCGTCCACGTGTTGAGCGGTATGAGGGAAAAGTTCGCTAACGTGTTGTCCTGACTGACCGTATTGTTTAAATTTCCAAAGAGGCTTCATTACCCGGTGCTCGATTATCTTTCGAGTCTTGGCAAGGGTACGCCCATCATCGAAGCGCATCATTTTGCCGTCATTCTTGAAGAGACTTTCCTTGTAATCGTAAGAGTCCACATGACTTACTCCGCCAGCCATAAAAATAAAAATGACGCGCTTTGCTTTCGGTGGATGATGAAAATGGGGGCTACTGAAGGGCGACTCTGCTTTCGATTGATTTTGGGCCAGTGCTCCGAGTGCTAGTCCGCCAAAACCGCATGAAAAGGTATTGAGGGCTTGTCTTCGGTTTAAACTATGTGGTTCCATCGGATTGGCTTAAAGAGTTAATGAAGTATAGATGATTTTAATAACTTCATCAAGTTTTGCTAATTAACGTGCCTGAAATCTATACTAGAGAAGAGTCCATGGAAGACATGAGTCCATGCGGTGAGCGGATTTTCTTGAGTGCGAATAAAATTGTAAATAATTTCTATTTCTCGAGAGCTAGGTTTTCTCCCTAGGCTCGTTTTATAGGCAAATTCAATTTTATCATGATCCTTTTCCAGAGCTCTATCGATAAGTTTTTTCGCGGCCATCGTAGATTGTTCATGTACGAATGGATTGTTCATTAAGAAAAGCGCCTGCGTTGGAACACTGCTTGTTGTTCTGGTGCCTGTGACAAGGTTAGGGTCAGCAAAATCAAAAACCTGCATAATTTCAGGTAATGTGTTTCTTAGAACCGGGTAATATATGCTCCTTCGAAGGGTGTCGAATTTGTAGCCGTATTCGGTCTTTGTTCCTGGTCTGATTGAAGGTCCACCTTTTGTGGTCTCCAGCTCGCCGCTAATAGAAAGGATTGAATCTCTAATGGCCTCTGCCTCTAGTCTTCGGCTATTTTGTTTCCAAAGGGATTTATTTGCGGGGTCCTTGACGTAATTAGTGGAGTCCGTTTCGGAGCTCAATTGGTAAGTGCGTGAAAGCATTATCCTTTTAATGAGACTCTTCACTGACCATTTATCTTCAATGAACGCAGAGGCTAAGTGATCAAGTAATTTAGAGTTAGTTGGAGGTTGTCCCATGTGGCCAAAATTGTCTGTGCTGCTAACAATTCCCTGATGAAATAGGTGTGACCATACTCTATTTACAAAGACGCGAGCAGTTAGCGGATTATCTTTGTTGGCAATCCAATCTGCTAATTGAAGTCTTCCGCTAGAGCTCTTTTCTATCGTTGGTTTGGGACCTCGGCTAATTACCTCGATGAATCCTCGCTGAGTCTTCTCACCTTTACTGTGAGCGTTGCCTCTGATTGCGATATGAATATCATTGGGGATTTTGTGATCTTCTACGGCAATAACCTTTGCGCTCTGAGGGCTTTTTTTCTGTAATTCTTTTAACTCATCTTCTAGTTTTTTGATAGTTCCTCTTAATTTAGTTTGATCCTCAGTCGATTGCTGTTTTTCGGTGGGTAACTCATTCTCATTTAAGAACTGGATCGCATCTGCAATGACAACGGCAGAAGTTTTTTTGTTAGATATTATAACTGTTTCATGAGTGCCTTCGTTGAATTTGTATGACCCCAAAGAAATGAATGTGCCGTCAATGGGCGGCGCTTTGGTCTGGTTGATGAATAAAGTGTCTTCACCTTCTGCATGTTTTACGGTTATCGGAGTTTTCTTTTCCCTATTAGTGCCGGGTGTGTAAGAAGCTCGGACTTCATATTTTCCGCTTTTCTTTATATTAACTTTGTAAGTGACGGACTTGGATCCTTTGTCTTTATTGTCATCATGGATGTAGTTGGAGCTTACGTAGCCATTGTTGGCAGTTGATTTTATCCAGTTGCCTTTTTTTATAGCGTCCGCATTATCTATGACAATTCCGACGAGGCTCTTTATGTTTACGCTCTTTGAAGTTTTCCCATCAAGTTGTGTTTTGAGGTCATTTATAGTTTTATTTTTGGTCTCTATTGATTCTTTTAATTTATCGGCGAGTTCTTTTTCTTTTGCTGTTAACGGTAGGGATCTCTTGTTCCATGTAGATACATTGCTATGAATGACCGATTTTGTACTCTTTAGAATGCCGGCCATCCCGTAATAATCGGCACTACTGATAGGATCAAATTTGTGATCATGGCAACGCGCGCATCCCAGAGTCAGGCCGAGAAAAGATTTTCCAATCGTATCAAGTTGTTCATCGATAATATCCATTTCTAATATCGTTTTGTCTTGAAGTTCGTAATTTGTTGGGCCTAGGAGAAGGAATCCGGTAGCGATGAGCCCTTCCTTCTGTTCTTCATGAGTTACACCTTGGATAAGATCCCCAGCGATCTGTTCTTTTATGAATTGATTGAATGGCTTGTCTTTATTGAACGAGTTGACGACATAGTCTCTGTATCTCCATGCTTGATCGAGGAGCGCTGTTCTTCCTCCGCCGGTTGAATCAGCGTAACGGACAACGTCAAGCCAATGCCTTCCCCATCGGATACCGAAGTCGTCACTGGAAAGTAGTTCATCGATGAGGTCAGTGATGGCGGCTTGGCTATTTTTTGAATGTTCTTGTAAGAATTCATCTATTCTTTCAGCTTCTGGTGGGAGGCCCGTCAGATCGAAGTGGATTCGTCTTAGGAGTGTCTGAGATTTAGCTTCTCCAATTGGAGAAATTTCATTCTGTTTTTGTTCTGCGAGAATAAAACGATCGATATTGTTCAATGGCCAATCTGTATCGTTGGTTTGAGGAGGCTCGTGTTTTTTGATTGGTAGGAAAGCCCAAAATTTTCTTGAAGCTTCAAGGTCAAGTTTTTTTTGTTCAGTGGAAATGCTTTCCGATCCTCTTGGGTCCGGAGCGCCCATGGCGATCCAATGTTCAAGGTCGATGATCTGTTCTTGAGAGAGTTTTTTCTTGGGAGGCATTTTGAGGTCACTGTTGGTGTGCCTGACTGCCTGTATGAGGAGGCTCTTGCCTACTTGTCCTGGGATGATGGGTGGTCCAGATTTTCCTCCTATCAGCCATCCTCCTTTCCAATCTAACCTTAGATCTCCTTTGATTTCATTCTCTTGGCTATGGCATTGATAGCACTCATCAAGAAGAATGGGTCTGATTTTTTTCTCAAAAAACTCAACACCAGAATCATCAGCTCTGCCCATGATAGGTAAGCAAAGGAGTGCAATCAAAATCCATTTCAATCGGCAATTCATTACTGTTATTTTAACTTCTATGCTGGCAACGGATAGCTAACGAAGATTATTGAGTTTATCGTTCAGCTATAGAATCTACTTTAATTTCAAGAGGATAGATAATCTAACTAATTTTTCTTAGGTTTTCCTTTTTTTATTTAATTCTTAGTATCAGGCTATACAGAACTAACGCCCTATGCAAACTCAAGACCCTTACTCTTTAGACGATTCAAAAATACTTGATCCTCCTACTTCTCTTAAGGGGACGATTAAGCATCTAGGGCCTGGTTTTATTTTGTCTGCCTCTATCGTTGGTTCTGGAGAATTGGTGGCAACTACGCAATTAGGTGCTGGTGCTGGTTTTGTTGCAATGTGGGTGATTCTTGTGAGTTGTCTTGTTAAGGTTGCCGTTCAGTTGGAATTCGGGAAAAGGGCGATAATGACTGGGGAGACAACGTTCGCATCATTTAACACCTTGCCCGGCAAAGTTGGGAAGGCTCACTGGTCTATCTGGACTTGGTTGGCGTTAATGATGGTTAAGTTCCTCCAGGTAGGCGGTATCGTAGGGCTCGTCGCGGTGCTGCTTAATATGGCCATTCCCGGCATACCTGTTTTATGGTGGTTGATATTCGTTGTCATGGCTGTGGCCTCTATCGTGATATCCGGCTATTACCGTGTTCTGGAACTCATGTCAGTTACCATGATTGGGATTTTTACAATTTTCACGATTTTCTCACTCATTGCTTTGCAGTACACAGATTCGGCTATTGCACTTAGTGATGTTCTCTCAGGGCTTCAATTCAAGATGCCAGAGGGGGAGGGTATGACCTTACTTGTGATTGGAGCATTCGGGATCACGGGCGTCGGTGGCGATGAGATAATGGCTTATAATTATTGGCTCATTGAGAAGGGGTATGCTGCTAATACAGGAAAGAATGATGGGACTGAAGACTGGAATCGTAGAGCGAAGGGGTGGATCCGAGTCATGTACATTGATGCTATTTTTGCGATGGCTGTGTATACGATTGTGACTGTGGCTTTTTTCCTTCTAGGATGTGCATTATTGCATGGAGAGGGTGATTTCATTAGAGTAGGAGGCGCAGACTTTTTAAGAAACCTTTCAGATCTTTATACCTCGACCTTAGGTTCCTGGGCGGCACCATTTTTTTATGTTGGAGCATTCGTTGTTCTTTTCTCTACAGCGTTCTCTGCTCTCGGTGCTTGGACCAGGCAATTCACTGATGCCTTTGCCAGGATTGGACTTTTAGATTTTGATAATTACAAATCGAGGAGAAAATGCATTAAACTCCTATCAATTGTAATCCCTGTGCTCTGGGGCTCTGTTTATGTATTCTTTGAGAATCCCGTGTGGATGGTCTTGGTCGGCGGTTTCGTGACCTCAATCATTTTGCTCGTAGTCTTGTACGCCGCAATCATCTTCAAGAAACAAAGATCTGCCTCATCCATAAAGACAGGGAAATTCTATGAGTTTGCATTCTGGTCCAGCTCGGCAATGATTCTCTTTGTTGGAATCTGGGCAGTCGCAAGTAAGTTTCTTTAAGAAATATTACTTTAAGGACTTTCTCAACCCGGGGTCATCAACGGCTCTATCGATTGTCTCTTGGAGGGCCTCTGATGCGACGCCTGCTATCTCATCCACTTTTGACCAGTACGTGACGTTTGGAGAGACTTTGGTTCTTGTCGCGTAAAAATATTGGCTGAAGACTAACCTGCCGGATTTAATGTTATATACATGAACGCGGATCCTGCATTCTGCATTTTGTGTCGAGTATTGATTGCACTGAAATTCTAGTATGTCCGCATTGAGAACATATTTTGCACTGCCTTCATTAAGTAGGTTCCTGCTTTGCAGGGCATGAGCGAAGGCAGTCTTTGTGATTTCAGCGATTGGTCTTTTTGCGCTAATTGATTTGATGGCTATGCCAAACTCATTGCGAATTTTTCCTATCGCAGCTCCCCGTAATTTACGGACATCATTTATTGTTCCAATTTTAATGACTGGTGAACCTTTTTGGATTCTCTGTCCAATACTTGCCGGGTTATACGTTAGTGAAACGTTATAAGTTTGGCAGGACGTGAAAAGTATTGCGATGAATCCTGTTATGAAAAACTTGCTGTATGAATTCATGATGACTATTTATTAAACTAATCTTAACTAATTATCACCGGGATTTTTCGATGAATCAAATTTTTTGCTATAAAAACAACACTAATGAGTGTTTAACGCAGTAATTGCAGGATGTCTGATCCCAGGAAAGTAATCACATAGGCTCCTAACAAGGCAAAAAGAATAGAGAATATGCATAAGATCATAATCTCGGCCGAGAAGATCATGCAAATAGTGCCGCGGCTGCAGCCCATTAAGAACAGTGCTTTGGTTTCCCTCTTACGTGTTTGCAAGGATAAGAGGATGACTGCGGTTAAAAAAAGAAGCGCGGCAAGCGTTGTTAGAGCATAAGAGGAATCGAACAGTCGTTTGAGTCGAATGACAACGTTGAGCAGTTCTCCGATCACTTTATTTGGTTCGAGTGGTTGGATTTTCTGATGACGTAAATACTTTGCCTTTAGGATGGTCCCGTCCTTTTTGCTTTTGGGAAAAGCTATGATCGATGTTATTGGTAGGAGTGCTGGATCAGAATGAAAATGGAATTCATTGATGTTGCTTTCATTTATTTCAATGAATTGTTCTATTGAGGCGTTTGCGGTGATTTGTTTCTTAGTTTTGCTCAGTAACTTATCATTCTCTGTCTCCTGACCGATGGATTCGTGTCCATGGCCAAGACCAGAAATGACCCATGTCGTTCCTATTGAAGTGAAAATTGCGTTATCATCAGCGCTATTCGTTTGATTGAGAACTCCAACTACTTTTAATTTGAGTGGATAGCTTGCGGAAAGATCGTAAAGGTTAACTTGGTCAGTTAAAATGTGGTCTCCTATTTGTACAGTCAATGATTTAGCGCATTCGCTCCCTAGGACGGCTTCTCCCAGCATTAAAGGAATTGTCCCTAGCTTTGGGGTAATATTACGAACTGTAAAATAATCGACTGTCGTTCCTATGATTGGGAATTTGCGGGCAGTGAAACCCAGGCTCACTGGTACCATGATGCCGCGGTTCTCTTCGGAGAGTAATTTAAAGTCAGCCATTGATAATTCGGACGAATGATCACCTCTGAAGAAGAGCGAGTTAATTGTTAAGTCGAATCGGTCGCCCCTTGGACCAAATAGAAGAGGAGTGCTCTTTCCTCTTTCGGTGATGCTGGTTGAAAAGGCTTCAACCATGATCGCTGTGGCGAAAGGTAAAAAGAAAGTGAGTGTTAGGGCTGCTAGTTGAATTGCAGACTTTGCTTTGTGGAACACAATGTGCTTCCACGCGATATGGATAATATTTTTGATAGTCAGCTAATATGTTTTGGAGAAATCTCCTACGTTAATAGTTTTTTCAAAAAGATTTAGTAAGGAGTCATCGTGCGTAATCATGATGAGGGTTGCTCCTTTTTCTGTGGATTGTTTGATTATTTCCTGCATTACAGTTAGCGCTGTTTCGTTGTCGAGATTTCCTGTTGGTTCATCAGCGATAACAATAGAAGGGTTCGTGACGAGTGCCCTTGCGATTGCTAGTCGTTGGCGCTCTCCTCCCGAGAGTTGTTCTGGGTACTGATCGAGCTTATCGGAAATCCCAATTGATTCGGCAAGTGAATGGGCCCGGTCCTTGCATTCATTTGTTATTTCCATTTTCCTGTTAATCATGAACGGGAGGAGGAGGTTATCTTTGACCTGTAGGTAGTTAAGTAATTCAAATTCTTGAAAAATGAACCCTACGTTAGCGGCTCTGTGTTCGCGTCTTTCGCTTTCAGTTAAGCTGCATAGATTTTTTCCAGAAACTAAGATGTTACCTTCAGTGGGATTTAATATCCCGGCAATGAGATGAGCGAGAGTTGTTTTTCCGCAACCACTCTTTCCAATGAGGGCGACTTTGGATTCTTTGTTTATTGTTAATTCGGGGACGCTAAGAGAAAAGTTGCTCTTAGGGTAACGGAAATTAAGATTTCTGATCTGAATTAAGCTTTCCTTCATTGCCTTTTTTGGACCTGACTCTTTTTTGCATGTTCACATTCGAGGATGCAATTTTCCACACACCATTTTCAATGGCGAGTGCATAATCAGCTTCATATTCGTTTGTGCGTAAGTGATTATGGCCCCAGTGCCGTACGGTGCCATGGACTTGCCAACTGCAAGAGACTTGATGCTGTTCATGACCCTCGTTCTCGTTAGTTTTAATGTTAAGATATTCGATTCGATTAACGCGAGAAACTGCCCCTCCTTCATCGCGCATTATGAGGCTCTGATAAATGTCCTCATAGAGTGGCCCTACAAGGCTTTGAGTTACAGATTTCGCAAGGTTATTATATATGGCGTCTTCAGTTTCTGATTCGAAAGCTCTATAAATGCCTCGATGAAGTTTTGTGAATGTGTCTTTTGTGCCTTCGGTGTCAAGTTCAGGGGCCTTGAGTCTATTAGAAAGGTTGACGGGAACTTTTAAATAGTCCTTACAAATGATCGAGCAGAACAAAGTGATTATGAGGACCGCGATTTTTGACAGGATGTTTGCTTGAGTGGCTTTTATGATGAACAAAATGAGCCCTGCAAATAATATCAAAATTGAGGCTAATGGGACATTGATGGGGGCTCCTGTTGTTTTAGTTACAATGATTGGATTTTCTGTAAAAACTTTTGGCTCTGCATGCCATATGAATTCCGGCTCGGTTTTTGTTATGTATAAGGGTTGGGCTTCACCTTCTACAAAGATTAGCATGTCCAGAACATTGGGGTCGTGTGAAACGGTTTCAAGGCTTTGGGGATCCTTGACGGTGATGGGTTCATCAGCGAACCAGAGTCCCCATCCGAATTTAATTTTCTTAACATCTTCTTTGATTGGGTAATTAAACTTCAATTTTGCCATCGTCAGGTCTGTGGTTTCCCCAAGATGTGAAACTTCATCCATCTCTTCGAATTTCAGCCATTCCAGTTCTGGGGATTTTCTGATCCCGTTAATTGAAACTGGGCAAGTATCGTTGAAGAATGATTCGATGTTTTTTCTATCACTGTTTTCATTGGGACGTTCTTTGCCGTCGCCATAATTTAGATGTTGAAGGGGAGGGAACAGGAATGTAGCGATCCATAATTCGATAACTAATTTGTCTTCTTTTAGTTCAATGTCTGGATAGAGATTAGTTTGGAAGGTGTGAGCTTGAGATTCACTTAGGCTCAGAAGAGTAAATATTAATGAGCTGGCGAGCAGTCCTTTGAAGGATTCTTTTACAGAATGAAAATTCATTTATTATATGCAATTATGCATTTCAATGTTCTGACTGCAAGGTAGCGTGCATTATGTCTTGTTGGACAATGTATATTCGATAGTTCATATTAGCGCGACTCAAATGAGACTTATTCAAATTATTACTACATTTCCTTTTATGGTAATTTTTTATCTTTGCATGATCTGTGAGGAGTCTTTTTCTGTCGAAACTAAATATACAGAGCCTGAGGTGAAAGAGGCAAGATTCGACAAGGACACAGTGAACCTTTTGAAGGTGGACCGGGATAAGTTGGCTTCTAGCGTTGCTGCCTATGTGGTCAACTCGATTATGGCGGACGCTGACGCTATTGCTTTGGACGCTGCGAGAAGGTTACTTGGATTTGCTTTGCATTTGAGCCCACGCAATAGAGACGCTGTCATTGCCAATTTTCAATTCAAGAAGGGCTTGCCGAGAAAAAAAATACAGCCAGAATATAGTCCCGTTACTTTGGCTGAAGTTTTACAGTCCAGGGCAACATTTTTGATCAAAAATGGAGGTGAGTTAAATGTGGCTCTTGCCGGTTACATGCTCTCCGTCGCTGTGCAGGTTGATTCGACTAATGAGACTGCAATTTATGAGCTGGAAATGTATAGGAAGGACATTGGGAGTATCGATTGGTCTTCCTTGGTAGGTGAGGAGCCGAAGGTCAAGGAGCCTAAATAGATTTCGCGCCTTCAAATGTGATAAAGTGTCTTATTGGTGAGGTTTAGCTTGATCTGAGTCTTATAAATCCGTTTTCATGTATTGATGAAGACTTTACTGGTTTCTTTTCTTGTTCTTGTCCACGCACTGAGCGCTTTGGCTAAGGATTCAGAAGTTTGGGTTTACTTTGGTACCTATACCCGAGAAAAAGATAGCGAAGGCATTTATGTCTCTAAACTCAATCTCGATACTGGTAGTCTGTCAAAACCAACTCTTGCTGCAGAAGGTGATAACCCGTCTTTCTTGACTATTCTTCCCGACAGTCGACGTCTTGTCGCTGTTGAGGAGACAAATGACTATGAGGGTAAATCGAGTGGTTCACTTGCTTCCTATATAATAGACCAATCCAATGGATCATTGCGTCTAATAAATCGCGTTCCCACCGATGGAGGTGCCCCTTGTCATATTTCGGCAGACCCCTCAGGAAGATATGTTTTCTTTGCTAATTATGTTGGAGGCAGCATCGGATCCGCATCAGTTTCAGCTGATGGGGTCCTTGGGCTCTCTTCCTTTTCTCAGCATAGAGGATCAAGTGTCTTGCCACGTCAGAAGTCTCCCCATGCCCATTCTATTGATCTTGATCCTAGTGGAAAATTCATTGTGTGTGCTGACCTGGGGCTAGATAAGCTAATGATCTATAAGTATGACTCAAGTAATGGAAAATTAGCTGCCAATGATTTTGCGTTTGCCAAAGTTAAACCTGGAAATGGGCCAAGGCATTTCGCTTTCTCTAATGGCGGGAAGTATGGCTATACAAATAATGAGGTTACATCATCAGTGACTGCCTTTTCTTTTGATTCTTTATCAGGAAAAATTAAAGAGCTTCAAACGTTGAGTACAATCCCCGGAGAGTGGGCTAAGAAACGCAACTCAACGGCTGAATTGCTTATGCACCCCAGTGGTAGATTTCTTTACTGTTCTAATAGGGGGCATGACAGCATTGCTGCCTATGCATTGGATCCTGCTACTGGCGAAATGAGCTTAGTTGAAGTTCAGGTCCTTGGAGTGAAGACTCCTCGCGGTTTTGGCATTGATCCGAGCGGCCGGTACCTCATTGCGGGTGGTCAGAACAGTAATGATGTTAGAGTGTTCAGGATTAATGCAAAGAGCGGAGAGCTGAGTCCGGTAGGCCCTCCTGTTTCAGTGCCTTGTCCAGTATGTGTCCAGTTCTTGGTTCCTTCCGGTGGTGAATTTAAATCAATATTTGATGGAAAATCAATGAAGGGCTGGGAAGGGAGTGATTGGTTTCGTGTGGAGGATGGAGCGATCGTTGCGGGTAGTCTAAAGAAGAATGTGCCTAAGAATCAATTTCTCGTGACTGAAAAGTCTTATGGTGACTTTGATATGAAATTTAAGGCTAAGCTAGTGGGCCAAGGCAAGAACGCGGGAGTTCAATTCTGGAGTGAGCGGATTCCTAATCATCATGAGATGAAGGGGTTTCAATGTGACATTGGAACCATGGGAAAGGTTTCAATCTGGGGGGCTTTGTATGATGAGTCTAGGCGCGGTAAATTTTTAGATGAAGTTCCGTTACCGACGCAGAAGCTCACCGATATTAATGGATGGAACCAATTCCGAATCAGGGCCGAAGGAAATGTAATCACTATTTGGGTCAACGGAGCCCTGGCCACAAAGTATTATGAAAATGGTAAAGAGTCCGACATACCTAGGAATGGGAGGTTTGGATTGCAGATTCATTCCGGACCGCCCGCCGAGGCATGGTACAAAGACATTGAGGTGCTGGAGCTTTAATGTATTGATTTTTTTACACTTTAAGGAAAACATAAATTATAATCCCACACTCTTATGATTCAGATCATTGCGTTTTTAATTTTCACTGGGCTCGTTGGTTTCTTTTCATGGCGAGCGACTCGACGTGACAGTCACAGCACTGCTACCGGATATTTTCTTGCCGGTCGTAGTCTACCTTGGATCGTTGTGGGATGCTCATTGCTTTTGACGAACCTGTCCACGGAGCAACTTGTCGGATTGACTGGAGGAGCCTTTGCTAACGGAATGCAGGTCATGGCCTGGGAGGTCTGGTCTTCAATCGCCATTGTGCTGATGGCGCTAGTTTTCCTGCCGCGGTACCTCAAGGGCGGTGTGGCCACCGTGTCAGCCTTTCTTGAGAGGCGCTATTCCAAGCCTGTCGGCACTGCTGTATCTGTATTGCTGTTGCTATCCCTGCTGACAAACTTACTGCCTTTTGTATTGTATTCTGGGGCCCTGTTCATGATTAAAGTATTCAATATTGAGCAAATTTTGAATATTGAGCATGCTCAAGCGCTTTGGATCACTGTTATTGCCCTTGGTGTGGTGGGGAGCTTTTACGCTATATTTGGCGGGCTCAAGGCAGTTGCGATTTCCGATACTTTTAATGGTATTGGGCTGTTATTTGGAGGTCTTTTGATACCGGTTCTGGGTCTCATTTATTTGGGCAATGAATTTGGAGGAGGAGGAGGTTTCGGTGCTGGTATATCTTATCTCACAGAGAATCATCCAGAGAGGCTCTCTCCTATTGGTAATGAAGATGAGAACATTCCTTTTTCTACTCTCTTTACCGGAATGCTTCTCATTACAA
>Ga0114993_10002107_pt1 | contig 22303 bp, 26 predicted proteins | sample ArcticOcean_MG_C_FD_87042 | JGI IMG/M metagenome (GOLD analysis project Ga0114993, IMG submission 87042) | Marine microbial communities from western Arctic Ocean - ArcticOcean_MG_CB2_150 | ecosystem: Environmental > Aquatic > Marine > Oceanic | place: Arctic Ocean: Canada Basin | collected...
ATCAGGCCCACCCGCTCGACCAACCAGGCGAGACTGAGCGCGCCCTCCGCGACATCACCCGCATCTACGATGGGCCGGTTGTGTGGGGTAAGGAGTTGATGGCCTTCGAGGCGTAGGAAGAGATTTCGCCGCAGAGGGCACTGAGCACACAAAGTTTAGAATTCTTTTTCTACATGATCTCTGCGCCCTCTGTGCTCGTTCCTTCGGTCCCTAACACTCCAGCAAGTTCCCAACTTAACCATGCCGTTTACACCCATCGTGACGGGGCGGGTTGCCGTTGGGTATTTTGTATAGTCGTTCATAATTGCTCCTTAGGTGGTGAACCTATGTACCGAGCATCGACGTGTGAAGTCTGGCTTGTTAGTCGTTGCCTTGATACACTCACCGCTGCCAATCACGGAGGTACGCATGCTTACTAAAGAACACATCGACTATCGCCAAGAAGACAAGAACTTTTGGGAAGAGGAGCTTGAGGACTGGGTACCGCAGCGCATTTATGACTGCCACATGCACTTGCTCGAAAACGACCTGATCGCCGATGACAGTAAGTACAAGAATATGTACCCGAGCACCGACTTCGAGACCGCGAAGCAATGGCACAACTTGGTACTTCCGGGTCGTGACTCGCACTTTCTCATGCTGGGCAGGCCTGCAACTGGCACCGACGTGAACGCCCACAACACGTTCATGTTTGACCAGATGGCATCCGACCCGTTATCGCGGCGAAACCGGCTGGCGACACCCGGCGACTCCCTCGAAGACATTGAGCGGGACGTAAAGGAACGCGGCTTCGTCGGCCTGAAGGTCTATCGAATGTACTCGGTGACCGGTGACATGAAAGACTGCCGCATCCACGAGTATCTGCCCCACGAACAGATGGAGCTTGCAAGTGATCTCGGCCTCTGGGTCACCCTGCATATGTCACGGTCTGGCGGCGGCGACGAGACGAACCTGAGTGATCTGGAGGACTATACGAAGCGCTACCCTGGCATCAAGTGGATTTTGGCCCACTGCGCCCGATGCTTCGTCTACCGTCAGATGGATCTTGGAATCGAGCGGCTGAAGGCGATGCCGAACATCTGGTACGACACCTCGGCTGTGACGGACATTCGCCCCATCATAAGACTATTCCAGGAAGAGGATCACCGGCGGATATTTTTCGGCACCGACGGCATCGAGTCGACATCGTTCCATGGCGCGTACACTGCGTACGGCCACGCCCACCAGATGATCGAGACCGACAATGTCCCGTATTTACACTTCGACCACTCGGACTACCGGCCTATCATCTGTCTGTACGAGCAGTTGATATCGATGAAGCAAGCCGCCGAGGTCGCAGGGCTGACACGCGACCAGATCGAGGACATTTTCTGGCGCAACGCCGTGCGCGAGCTTGGCATCGACTGGCCGGAATAATGGGCTACGGGTTCACGAGCCAACTTGCGAAGAACTCGGGCGACCACTTGCGGGCCAGGTGCATAATCTTGTTGGAGTAGGCGGCCTGTGGCGGGACGAGTTCGGCCTCCATCCAGGCCTCCGCAGCCTCGATTGTAGGCAGTTCGATGACATACGCCCGGTGCCATTCATGTTGTGGTGCCATGAGTTGAAACGCTTCGAGGCGCATGAGGCCGTGCTCCTTCGCCACTGACTTCATCAACTCGCGATGCTCAGCACCGCCGCGTTCCTCGACCGGCGCCAGTACCGCTTCTGGGAGCATCCGCGCGAACTCCAGGACGACATAGCTGTTACGGTCGACGTCCAGTATAGGGCGACGATCCACGTCAACCGGACTCGACGGCTGGGGCTTTTGGAGAGGCTGTGTGACCCAGTCGTTGAAATAGTCCATCGCGAAGCGTCGGGACAAATAGTATTCGTAGTAACCGTAGGTGCCGTACGGTGGGGCCATCTCGGCCTCTATCCACGCCTCGGCCCCTTCAAGCGTCGGGAACTCCATCACCCAGAAGCGCTGCCAGGGCTGCTTGGTTTCCAGGAGCTTGAAACCCTCTAGCGTCACCATCCCGTACTTATGAGCGACCGAAAGCATTAGCTCGACGTGCTGCTTGCTGTAATCGTCCTGCTGCGCCTGCGGGAGAAGGTCCCAGCTTTGCAGCCGACCGCCTTTGTACAGCACCACGACGCTGTCGCTGCTCGATGCATGATCGCCTGTTCCGAAGGGCACGATAGACCTCCTAGACCTTGTTGCGTCGGTCCACTCGGGCACCAGCCTGGTAAACGTCGGCGACGTTCCAGAGGTCGTTGATATTGACCGAAGGGTCACCGTCGACCACCAGCACGTCTGCTGCCTTGCCGGCTTCGAGACTACCGACTTCATCGTCGATCCAGCACGACTTGGCCGAGTTGCTCGTTCCGGCCACGATGGCTTCCATTGGCGACATGCCACCCGCGACATGGGCCTCGACCTCGTCCTGGAACTGCGCGATCTTGTGCCAGCTCCACGATGTATCCGAGCCTGCCGCCATCCTGACACCCGCTTCGTGCATGTCGTTGAAAGACTCCAGCAGCCGATCGTAGCCTTCCGTGCCTCGGTCGAATACCTGCTGCGCGCGCTCCGTGAGTTGTTCACCTCGTTCATGCTTCTCGTTGATAACACGATAATTCGCGCGGCCTTCGTTCAGAGTCATATTGACGTACACGCCCTGATCGATAATGCGCTGGGTGATATCTGGCTGATTGTTCCAGGTACCGTCGGGATCCATATGTCGGGCGTGGATGAGAGTGTCGAATCCGGCATCCAGGCAGTTTCTCATGGCTTGGGAGTTAACGCAGTGGGCTGCGACGTGTTTGTCGAATTTGTGCGCCTCGTCCGCTATGGCGGTCAACTCGTCGACGTTGAACGACGGTCTGAAGGGGACTGAGGTCCGCGTGCTCCCACCGGAGGCCGTTACCTTAATGAAATCAGCGCCCTCCTTGATGAGCTGTCGCACCGCCGCACGGCACTCGGTCGGGCCGGTGGCTTCGATACCAAAGTAACTAAGGTGTCCACCGACAATCGCCATGGGACGACCAGTGAGAATGAGCCTCGGCGCGATTGTGATGCCCATCTCGACTGCCTGCCGAAGGAGGAAGGTCGTTCGGTTCTTGGCGCCGCAGTCGCGGACCGTCGTGACTCCAGAATAGAGATGGGCGCGGGCGTTACTCGCCGACTGCACGGTCAGGATTTCGTCGGGCAGCGTGGCGAGATCGTCACCCGCCCGTCCGTCTCCGATGCCGTTCAGGTGAACGTGGCAGTCGACCAGGCCGGGCAGGAGAGTCTTTCCTTCATATGTGATCTCTTCAACCGTAGCACCCTCCGGCGGCACCACCGACTCTTCCGTTCCGACGGCAGTGATCCGGTCGCCTTTGAGAAGGATGGCACCTCGTTCAAGGGGCGGCCCGCCGTTACCGTCGATCAGCCGGTCGGCCTTTAGTAGAGTAAAATCCGGTGCAAGGTTGTTCATCGTGGTCTCCTCAGAATCGTGGCAATTGACTGAGCACACACCGTAGCCCAAGAAGATGCGGCGCGCAAGAGGGCGGTGTGCATCCCCTGGACTTGGTACACTAGCGATGGTACCCATCATGGGTTGGAGGACATGCGATGCAGGCCGCTTGGGCGACGAACCGCGCAACCATTTTGAGTCTCACGCTTGTGCTGCTGACCATTCTCGGTTGTGGTAGCTCGAATGTAATCGAGTTGGACGCCGATGACGACGCGGCGGAGATCGAGATGGAAGTGGAGGAAGAAATACTGGTCAAGCTTGAGGCGAATCCCACGACCGGGTACACATGGGCCGTAGATAGCGATGTGGACGGCAGCCTGCGCTTGGTGGGCGAGATCGAGTTCGAGTCGGAGTCGAATCTCGCTGGCGCGGGAGGTAAGCAGATGCTCCGGTTCAAGGCGCTTACGCCCGGCGAAGGTGATCTGACGCTGATATACCATCGACCGTTCGAGCCGGATGCTGAACCGTTACGCGAGTTTTCCGTATCCGTCGTCGTGAAGTAGCGTCGTGCTGCTGAGTCTTTCCTGGAACCTCCGATATCTCTTCGGTGATACCCGATGGGATACCGGCATCGTGCCGCCGGAGTTGGTGGAACTCATCGAAGGTGAGCACATCGCGTCCGGCGCTGCATTGGACATTGGCTGCGGCACCGGAACGAACGCGATCTATCTCGCTCAACGTGGCTTCGATGTCCTGGGAGTAGACGTGGCCCATCTTGCGATTCGTCAGGCGAGACGCAAGGCTAAACAGGCCGATGTTCAAGCACGGTTCCATACGGGCAGCTTTCTCGACCTCAGCGAGGGGCGCTTCGACTTCGTCCTCGACGTTGGCTGCTTTCACGGCCTGCTTGCGAAAGACCAGGCAAGGTACGTTGAGGTACTGCGCCACGTTCTCAACGCAGGCGGTGCGTACCTTCTCTATGCATGGGGGCCGCGAGAGTTCAATGGTCAGACGTACGGCCTGAGCCCGGACGCAGTCCAGAGGACACTGGGTGAGTCATACGCACTCGAACGCCTGTGGACGGGCGAAGAGGGTCACAGTCCCTCGTATTGGTATTGGTTCGTTCGAGATGACGACTAGATTGTCGACAGCCGACCATCCGAGCCGACGATATTTATCCTGTCATTGCGATGACTCCGACCGTTGACGCTTAAATGGCACGTTGCTACACTCCGAATCACCTTTCGTAAGTAACGGCCTCAACGGTTCCGAACTTGACCCATCAACCGCAAAACAATCTCGACAATACTGCAACAGTCGGCAGAAGCCCGTTCGTAGGTCGGGAGTCCGAGCTTGCGACACTGCGCTCCTATTTCGACTCGGCAATGGGTGGTTCGGGACGCATCATTATGCTCGCGGGCGAGCCGGGAATAGGTAAGACGAGGACAGCAAGCGAGTTGGCGAAGCATGCGGAGGGACAGGGTGCCCAGGTACTGTGGGGGCGCTGCTACGAAGAGGAAGGTGCTCCGGCATACTGGGTGTGGGTACAGCCGATTCGCGCCTATCTGGAGACGACGCCCCCAGATCAACTCCGCGACGAACTGGGAGACGGTGCCCTCGAAATATCCGACATCGTTAGTGAAGTTCGCGAATTGATACCGACCGGCACCGAGACTCAGATCGGTCAGAGCCCTGAGCAGGCCCGTTTTCGACTCTTCGATGCGGTTTCCAGTTTTCTCGCTCGGGTATCGGAACGTCGGCCTCTGATGATCGTTCTCGACAACCTCCACTCGGCACACCCTTCGTCGCTCTTAATGTTGGAGTTTCTCGCGAACACGATCAATGACCACCGAATCTTGATCGTTGGGACCTACCGGGACGTGGACATTTCCCGCGGCCATCCCCTTATCCACACTCTTGGCGGACTCAACAGGCTCGATCATTTTGAGCGACTACTCCTGCGGGGGCTGGGCTCCGACGACGTAGCCGAGTATATCGGCTTAGTCTCCAGGACTAAATCCGACGCTCGACTTGCTGAGATGGTTCACTTGCATACCGAGGGGAATCCATTTTTCGTCACGGAGTTGGTCCAACTTCTGCATCAAGAAGGCGCGCTGGGTGGCAAGGCTTCGGATGTGGAGAACCTGCTTCGCAACAGAATTCCTGAAGGCGTGCGCGAAGTGATTGGCCGACGCCTTGACAAGCTCACCGGCGCTTGCAATCAACTGCTGACCATTGGCTCAGTCATAGGGCGAGAGTTTTCTTTGGAGCAGCTCAGCGCTCTGCCAGCGGAGTCATTAAACGGACCAAGCGTAAGCGTTGACCCTTCGGAGATACTGGATCTCCTGGACGAAGCAATCGAAACCCGACTGATCGAAGAGGTCGATCACGCTTCGGGGAAATTTCGCTTTGTTCACTCACTAATCCAACAAACATTAGCGGGAGAGGTATCTACTACCCAGACTATCCGTCTTCACGCGAAGATCGCCGAGACCTTTGAGTTGCTCTATCGAGACCGCACAGGAAATCACCTGGGGGAGCTTGTGCACCACTTCTCGGAAGCCGAAGCGCTTCTGGGAAACGAAAAACTGGTCAACTATCTGATTCTTGCGGGGGAGCAAGCGTTAGACACCTACGCTTACGATGAGGCCCTGGACTACTTTCAGCGTGCGCTCGATGCTGCCGGTGTTACTCAGACAGACCAAGAAGAAGCGGCTATATTGTTCGGACTCGGACGGGCACAGGTAGCGACAGCCCAGCGTCACGAAATGCAGAGCGCTGTCGAGACCTTGACGCGGGCGTTCGACTACTACGAAAAAATCGGCGATGTCGATACGGCGCTGTCCGTCGCCGAATATCCAGTGATGGCGATCACGGGTATTACTGGCTTAACGCACCTGATTTCGAGAGCCCTGGCACTCACGGAGCCTGACTCTCACCGCGCAGGACGGCTCCTAGGACGATACGTTAGGGCCGTGGCGCTGGAACGAGGCGACTATGGGCAAGCCACCAACGCGTTTCACAGGGCGGTGGAGATCGCGCGCCGTGACGGCGACCTCACGCTGGAGGCCCACGCTTTCGCCGAGGCTGGCAGCGTCGACGGGTACTACCTCAACATGGCCCAGGGGCTCGAAAAGTGCCTTCATGCGATTGACCTTGCAACCCAACAGGAGAAGCCTGACCTGGAATCAATCGCGCTCAACTGGGCGGCCACAATCCTGCTCGTCACCGGCGAGCCGGTGAGGGCGAGGTACTACGCCGAGGCCTGTCTCGCCAATGCCGAGAAGCTGCGTGACAACTACCGCATCGCGGGGGCTATCGACAATCTTGAAGACCTCGCCCGGCTGGAAGGCGACTGGGACTTGGCAAGGGAGCTAAGCGACTACGGACTCGATACTGCTCCGCGCGACGGTCGTCTTTTAGCTTTCCGGGCAGTGCTCGAATACGAGGCGGGCGCTTACGAACGTGGGGCTCAGTTCGTGAGCCAGTTGATCGAGGTAATTGAACGACCAGAGATCGGGCCGACCCTTCTAAACGCCTGTACGGCTTTGTGTCTGCCGATCGTTATGGATATTGCAGACACGAAGGAGTACGCCGACGTTGCTCGGGTCGCTGCCGAACGAGTCGTCGGTTCACCGGAAGCAACGCCTGGGGTGATACTATCGGCACAGGTCGGGCAGGCGCTGACTGCCGTCTCCGATGGCAACCATGCAGCAGCGCAAACGCTCTACGACGAGTTGTTGCCCAGGTCGGGAATCATGGTGTACGGGGGAATCACGGCTGTCGATCGAGTCCTGGGGTTGCTGGCCGGTTTTACAGGCTTACGCGACGACGCGGACAAGCACTTCGCAGCAGCCGCGCACTTGTGCCAAAGGGCTGGCTACCGGCCAGGGTATGCCTGGAACGCCTACACTTGGGCTGGAGTCCTGGCAAACCTAAGTGCCGACGGCACGAAATCCACCGATGTGACGAATACCGACAGGGAGCGTGCTCTGGCCCTCCTCGACGAGGCGCTGGATATCTCTCAGGAACTTGGCATGGGGCCGCTGATGAAGAAGGCGGCAGCAATGCAGGGGTCGATCAAAGCTCAGTTGGCCCACGTTGTCGAGTACCCTGACGGTCTGACTCGACGCGAGATTGAAGTACTTCGGGTGCTGGCCCGTGGCAAGAGCAATCCTCAGATCGGCGAAGAACTGTTCATAAGTCTGAATACCGTTACACGGCACCTGAGCCACGTCTATATGAAGACGGGGGCGGCGAACCGTGCGGAAGCGGCCGTGTACGCTGCCAAGCACGACCTGGTATAGGGGGAAGAGAAAACGTCAAACGTAATGATCTGTAGATGAGCACAGTGTGGTTCTCATGGATGTCCACATTACGTTTGACGTTTGACGTTTTTGTCCCCCCAAATCACAGAATCGTGTGATGTCGCTATAGGTGAGACGTAGTACCGTTCAAGGTGAACGCTCGGATTCTGGGGTGTCTCGATGAAACGAACGCTCGGCATCGCACTGATCGCCCTCGGCTTGGTTGGCTTGACGCTGGCGTCATTCCCGACCGACGTGAAGGCCCAGGCGAAAACGGGCGTGCGCATCCAGATTGACGGTCTGGTCATGCCCCCGAACGCCAGCTTTCTGTCCAGAGCAATCGACAAAGCGGTCGAAGACGGGGCCGAACTACTTGTCGTCGAGTTGAATACCCCCGGCGGCCTGCTCGATACGACCGGCGACATGGTCGGCATGCTTCTCGTTGCCAAAGTCCCGGTCGTCGTGTTCGTATCGCCCGCAGGCTCGCGGGCTGCGTCGGCTGGGACCTTCGTCACTGCTGCGGCACACGTTGCTGCGATGGCGCCCGGCACCAACATCGGAGCAGCTTCCCCCGTCGGAGACGGTGGTCAAGACCTTCCTGTAGAGTCACGTGTCACGGCCTTCGATGCCATCGATGAGATCATCGGGCAAATCGTCGCAGGGCGTGGGAGAGACGAAGCCGCTCTACAAGAGACTGTTAGAAGGGCAGTTTCCTACTCGGCACATGAGGCCGTAGACGCCGGTATCGTTGACCTTTTCGCGCAGGATGTCGACGACCTGCTTCGGCTGATCGATGGACGAACAGTTATCGTCAACGGCATTGAGAAAACGTTGAGCACCGAAAATCTCCACCTGGTGACGGTCGAAAAGACGGTACTGGAGCACTTTCTTAACTTCATCTCTGACCCGAACATCGCCTTCATCCTTATCGTTATGGGACTGTTTGGCCTCTGGTTGGAGTGGATTGCGCCTGGCGCGCTGGCCTTCGCCCCCGGCATAACCGGTGCGATATCGATGGCCCTTGCGCTGCTAGCTTTAGGCACTCTGCCAGTAAGCGGTGTCGGTGTGGCGCTGCTCGTGCTCGCCGCAATCTTGCTAATCGCGGAGGCCCAGGTGCCCGGATTCGGATATTTCGGCGCAGCGGGTACGGTGAGTTTGTTACTAGGAGGATTGTTGCTCTTCGGAGGTTTCACTCGACCGGACATTCAGCCGCCGTCCTTCGACGTGCCGGAAATTCGGGTTAACGTCTACCTGCTGGTTGGTCTGACCGGAGGAGTGTTTGCGGTGTGGATGTTTGTACTACGCGATATGCTGAGGTCTCGGATTGAGGGTACGACGAGCCCGACCACTCCTTCATCACTTGTCGGGCAAACAGCAGTTGCGACTTCGGCACTCTCTCCAAGAGGCACGGTGACGATCAGTGGGGAACAGTGGTCGGCGGTAACAATGGACAGGCAGGCGGTTGAACAGGGAACGTCGATTGAGGTGGTTGGTCAGGACGGTCTTGTATTGCGGGTGAGGTCCGCCGACTTCGCCGAGTCTGAATAACGTCGCCAGCGCAGCAAACGGATGTCGTACGGTCACACGAGACGCAGTTCCATATGAACGTCAACCTCATCGCGCGCGTACTCGACGAATCCGCAACTTTCGTAGAACCCAATGGCTTCTATCCAAGGAACTTGAACCGCCAGTACCATTCTGGAGAAGTTGCGCTCCTGAGCCGCCGCTATCAGGTGACCCACCAACGCGGTCGCAATGCCTTGCCGCCTCCACGCTAACGAAACCGACATACGTGCCAACCTGCCAACAGTCTCATTTTCAGCCAACAGCGTGACGGCTCCGACGATTTGTTCCCCGCTCACGGCGACCAGAAAAGTATGACCAGGAGAAACGTAGTTAGAATAAATATCGTCGAGATCCGGGTTGACGGTCTCGTCGATGAAGCCAAAGTGTTCGCCGAGACCCTCCAGAATTAAGCGACGAGTGGCAGTTTGGTCAGCAGGCTCGAAAGGGCGTACCTGGACATCAGCTATCCGGTCAGCCACCGAAGGTTCTTGATGCGATCCGGGGAACGTCTAGACCCTCGGGCCGCTCGAACTCTTTGTACCGTACCCATACTTCAACTCCGTTGAGGCTGCGTATGAATCCAGCGCGCTTCTCGAACTCCTTGCACTCGATCTCGATGAGATTCTCACCCTGGTTGACGATGGCCGGGTCGAGCTTCCATTTGAACCAATGCACCGCAGTACCACCGGGGGCGTATACCTCTCCCCTATGCCATCCCGGCAATTTGGGCATGTGCATCGCTCGCTCGTCTGTGATTTCGGCCTGGTCCCGACCGAGAACGTTGCCATTGAAACGAAACTCGATATCGTCCTCGATACAGAAGTTAGAGAACCGGAGAGTCAAGACGGGTTTACGGATTTCTCGGTCTGCGATCGAGGGCTCGATGTCGTCGGCGACGTGGATAGAGACGGTAACTGTTTCCCCCTCTTTCAAGTCCGCCGGAAGTTGTCGCGGTGCTTCAACGATGGTGGCAGGGCTCTGAGACTCTTTCGGCTGGAGCACGTAGCGCTTATTGCGTCGAGACATCGACTGCGGCAGCGCGGCCTCACGGAGGATTTGGTACTGCTCGTTGCCGAAGGGCCAGGGCAGGTAGCCGAGGTACATTCCTGAAAAACCCTGGACCTCGAGCGTCTGCGACAGTGCGCGATACATCTCTATGTACGGACCTAGCGTCCGCTCGTCGTAAACGTGCCTGGGAGGACGGATGTAGGCTGCCGCGCCTGCGTCGTTGGCCGCGTCAGCCATCCAGCGGGCGTCGGATAGCCCTGTATCAAAAAGAAAGTCGGAGACTTGTCCGACCACCAGGTCGACGCTGCCTTCCTTGAGCCACGTCTCCACGTCGAGGCCGATGCCGAGGTTGTCCTCTCTCCGATGGAAGACTCGTGCCATGATCGGTATCTCGCGTCCCTGGCGTTTGCCGATTTCGTTCACCGTTTGGCGAATTCGGGCGACGTAGTCATTCATGACTGGGATACTCTTCTCGATCTCATTGGGCCGGAAGTAGGCGGGATAGAACATGAAGTCGAGCTCGATTCCATCGGCACCATAGTCGTCCAGCATTTCACGCACGAGTGCCAATTTATCTTCTTGGACTAGCTCGTTTGTGAAGTCGTATGCCCAGGCGTTGCGTTCGTCGTCCTGCCCGCCGAAACACACGTCCTCGCCGTGCTTCCATTTGAGCCAACCGCAGCGCTCGCCACCGGGTTTAGCCGTATCCTGGAGCTTCAGGCTTGGGAAGAAACTCATGCCGGTGGCGCGGGCGTAGCGGACGGTCTCCTCGATCTGGTCGGTGCCCATCTTTGCGGCGTCCTCGACCATTCGCATGATGCGCCAGTCGATGTAATTGCCCCAGACGTCTTTCTCGTCACCGACCTTGCGCCCGACCTTGCTCTGGTGAAAATATACGTCGCCATAGCCGAGACCCATGGCGAGGAGATCGACACCGGTACCGAGAACCTCGTCGACCGGCCAGCGGAGCTTGTTCATCGTCAGCGGTGGGTCGATGCGCTTGGCGTGGAAGTGATGGGCGTCGTTGTAATATATCAACCGCGGCGTATTCATAGCTGCACCTTTCAGAGAGGTATCCTGCCCGTCGCCGATAGCATACCATTCTGTAAGAAGCTGGGTGGGTGTGGTCGATAGCTGAACTGGGCAAACGCGTGTTCCCTGAAGTACCCAGAGGGGATGTCATTCTGAGGCTGCGCGAGTCCTTCCCCGGAAGGATAGATGGTCATCGTAAACCAACGTTGGCTTGCCGCAGCCATTTAGATTCCTCGTCGCCGACTCCTCGGAATGACAAAAACCGAAAATGCGATTGCCCTGGATAGCTGAAGTTTGGATGCTGTGACCGCATAGTTTTGCCGACCATATGAGTCTATATACAAAATACATCGGACAGGAGGAGGCAGTGATGCTAGAAGAATTCGAGGTTGCTGACGTGATTCCGGCGACGCCACAGGAAATTTACGACGCTTGGCTGGACTCCGATGGTCATGCGAATATGACCGGCGGCGGCGCTATGGCAAGTGCCGAGGTCGGGGCCAGTTATACAGCGTGGGACGGCTATATCACTGGCGAGAATATCGAATTGGAGCCGCCGAGGCGAATTGTCCAAACATGGCGGAGCAGCGAGTTTCCGACTGGCACAAACGATTCGCGACTCGAAATCGTACTCGATGAGGTGGACGGCGGTACGAAGGTCACATTTCGGCACTCGCAAATCCCCGACGGCCGGGGTGATTCCTACAAACAGGGCTGGGTTGACCACTACTTTGAGCCGATGAAGGCGTACTTCGGCGGCTAGCCCTCGATTGACGGTCGTGTCTTCGAGACATATAATGCCCACTCAATCTCGGAGGTGTCTCTATCCTCGATCCAACCGAATATACGCGGCTCGCCGTCGAAGTCGCCGACGACAATATGGCGTCAGACATCGCGATGCTGGACGTTCGGGAAGTCTGCGACTTCGCCGACTACTTCGTCGTAATGACGGCGGAGTCGACGCGGCAAATCAATACGCTGGTCGAGGTGATCGAGAAGGCGCTGAAGGACAAGGGAACCCTCCTACATCACCGCGAGGGCACGGGGGACAGCGGCTGGGCGCTCCTAGATTTCAGGAGCTTGATAGTACATATTTTCCGGCCAGAGACCAGGGACTACTACCAGATCGAGGGTGCCTGGGAAGGCGCCGTCGAGACCGTCAGGATTCTATGATCCATTTGTCTACGTCACGCTCGTAGGACAATATCTCGTCGGGTGAAAAGAACAGGCTGATCTCTCTCTGAGCCGACTCGTCGGAGTCCGAGCCGTGGACGAGATTCATCCCGATAGTCATGCCATAGTCGCCCCGGACGGACCCGGGTGTCGATTCAACGGGACTCGTCTGTCCCATCGTAGCCCGAACGAGCTGCACCGCGTTTTCCCCTTCCAACACCATCGCCACGATCGGCGACGACGTGATGAACCGCACGAGACGCGGGAAGAAGGGCTTGCCCTCATGCTCGCCGTAATGCCGGTGCGCAAGCTCCTCGGAGACTTGCATCAGCTTCATTCCCACAATCTTGAGACCGCGCCGTTCGAGCCGCGCGATCAGGTCACCCACCAGCGCTCGCTGGACGGCATCCGGCTTTAGCAATACCAATGTTCTGCTCATTTTGTCCTCTGTTTCCGCGCCTGTTCCGCCTTTTTGAACTGGGCGCTCTGCATGTAGATCGGTTGCAAGGTGTCCGGGTCGTCTGCAATACCCTTGCTCAAACGTTCAAAGCCCATATGGGCCAGCGCCGACGGTCTTCGTGTTGGGGATGGAGTGTCTACGATAGTCACTTCGGCACCAACCAAAGCGTGCACGGATGCCGCTTCCTCGCCGCACAAGAGTGTACCTTCTGAAAGAGCTTCTGCCAACTGCTCACGCTCTACGACCCGGTATTCGGCCTCCGATGACAGTGTCTTTTCATACGTAGCTAAATACACCTTGGAGCGTCCGGCTCCGATTACTGCCGAGACTGGCCGCCCGAGGCCGAGGTATGGAAACGACTCAATATCTAAGGTGTTGACCGCTGCAATCGGCACTCCTCGGGCCATCCCCAATGACTTGGCCACCGACATGCCGACCCGTAGGGCGCTGAATCCACCCGGACCTACTGCGACGAAAATGGCCGTGACGTCGTCCATCTGCATACCGGCATGCTCCATGACCCGACGAAGCGCCGGAACGAGTTCGACGGAATGATTGCGCTCCGACCGCCAAGAAAGTTCAGCTACGATGATACCGTCGGTCGAGACGGCGACGGACGCATAGCGCGTCGAAGTGTCAATACAGAGTTCCATAAGGGATTATTCGCTCCTGCCGAGCCGTTGAATCACTTCAAGCACCCCTGTGAACTTGTTGGACGGGTCAGCAAACATGAGGCGGCGTTCGCTCTCAGAAACGGAATCGAGCCTAATTTTAAGCGCCTCGTCAGAAAAAAGCCCTGGCACGTTGTCGGCCCACTCGACGACAGTAAGGCCATCGCCTTCGAGGTATTCGTCGATGCCCAGGTCTTCGGCCTGGGCGACTGCGCCCACGCGGTAGAGGTCCATATGGTACAGCGGTATCCGACCCTCATGCTCCGCAATCAAGACAAAGGTCGGGCTGCGAGCCAATTCTGTCGAACCGAGACCGTTTAGTATTCCCTGAGTCAGGCAGGTCTTGCCAGCACCAAGTTCGCCAATTAACAAGATCACGTCGCCTGCGGCTGAGTACTCGCCCAGGATCCGCCCGATGGATTGGGTTTCCTCCGGGCTATGAGAGGTGAATTGGATGTCCAAGTTGGAGGGAGCGGGCCTATCAGCCACTGCGAGGATGGAGTAGGTCTCGACATGCCGTCGAATGCGTGTATTATAAGCGTAGCACACCCCTACCCACGGCGAACATTTGCGCTCCCTAATCGTCTCCGATATCCATGCCAACCTCGAAGCATTCCAAAGCGTAATCAACGACGCTCACGATAGAGGCGGCTTCGACCAGATTTGGCAGCTAGGCGACCTCGTCGGTTATGGTCCAGACCCTGTGGCCTGCATTGACCTGCTTCGGGAACACGACCATGTCGGCGTCGCCGGAAACCACGATCTGGCGGCTGTTGGGCGGCTTAGTTTGGAAGCGTTCAATATGTACGCATCTGCCGCTGCCCAGTGGACGACGACCCAGTTGACCGATGACCACGTCGAGTATCTTCGCGGGCTGCCGCTGCGTATGGAGACAAACGACTTCACGGGAGTACACGGAAGTCCGAGGGACCCTGTGTGGGAATACGTCGTCTCCGCCGCGACGGCAACGGCCAACTTCCGTCATTTCACGACACGGAGATGCCTCGTGGGCCACTCGCATCTGCCCTTCGTGTGCAGGCCAGACGGCGACAGTGCTACCTTTCTCGACTTCCCTGTGGATTCGCCAATCCAGTTAGGCGAGGGGCAACTGATTATCAATCCCGGCAGCGTCGGGCAGCCGCGCGATGGTGTGCCGACCGCCAGCTACTCGATTTACGACTCTGACGAGGGCACCATAACTCACCGACGGGCCGAGTACGACATACCGGGTACTCAGCAGAAAATGAAGACTAGGGGACTACCCCGATACCTGATTGACCGTCTGCCCCACGGTCGATAGTCGCCTAATAATCGTCCTCGTCAAAGTCGTCATCCTCGGGCTCTTCGGTTTCGGTTTTGGAACTGCCGCCTCCGAATGGTACTATCGGGGAGTTCGTCTCTTCTGATCGCCGCTTCTTGCGAGGTAAGTTGTCGATAGTCTCTCGGAGTTCAGCGATTCGGTCAGCCGACGAAAGATCGACAAGCAGTCCTACCGCTCCAGCGTTCCGAAGTGTCTCGACTTGCTTTGCGCTGATGCCGTCGGACACTGCCACTATCGTTGGTTTCCCGATGGCCGAGCTCGCCGTCTGAATTTGACCTAAGCGAGTTACCGAGAGTTCATTCAGTTCTTCGTTCGGTACATACAGCGCTAGGTCGATCGACAAAGACCGGAGACCGCGAGCCTGTTCGTCTTCAATGGCGCCGTTTACGATTAGCACAGCCCCCAGGTCGTCGATATCGAGGACCGCGGCATCCGTCGAATCGGCGTTGAATACGACGAAATCGGCCCCTTGTTCCTTCAACGAGGTCGCGCGGTCAACGTCCAGGCTTTCGGTACGAACGCCCCAGACTTTGCCATCCAAAGTGGAGCTGACGCTGTCCATCTCCTTGGCCAGACTCTGGACAACGATGGCATCGACCTGAGTATCGCCGGCCGAAGCGATACCGCTCGCCGACGTTTGCCCGATCAACAAAATGCTTGGTTGGCGTGTCTGCTGCCGCGCCGACCCGAATCCAACCACAGTCTCTTCTGACTGTCCCAACTTTTTGATGCGCTCAATGAGTTTGCTCATGTACTCCGTTCCTACCGTGTATCCGTGAGTTCGTTACAATACACCGGATTCTATTGCAGCCCCCCAGACTGTACAAGGTTTAGGAGTCCATATGGAAGCAAAACAGTACGATGGGCGAAGCCTTCGATACTTGGTGGTCGAGCCGGACGAGTTCGACCCAGACCGCGCGTATCCCCTCATAATCCTGCTGCACGGCTTTGGCTCGAATATGAGCGATCTGGCGGGGCTGACTCCGACGATCGGCCGCGTTGGATACCTCTATGCCTGTCCGAACGCGCCATTGGCAATGGACATCGGTGGAGGTCAGGTCGGATACGCTTGGGCAAACCTGTACGGAGACTCGTATGAGCGGGAAGCTCAGGACGCGGAGAACTTGCTCATCGACTTCGTGCAAGAGCTAACGCAGCAATACAAGGTCACCCCTGATCGCGTGATGCTGGGCGGCTTCTCCCAAGGTGGAATGCTGACATATCGGGTTGGGCTGCCGCGTCCGGAAATGTTCGCCGGATTGTTCGCACTGAGTTCGAGGGTGACGGACCCAGACGGATTACGCAGCAGACTGCCAGAACGTCGCGACCAAGCGATTTTCGTGTCACACGGTACTCAGGACACCATGATATCCGTGGACGACGGGAGAGAATCCAGGCGGCTGTTGGGCGAGTGGGGATATGACGTCGAATACCATGAATATGAAATGGGCCACGAGATACGACAGGAAGTCATCGACGATTCCTTGAAGTGGCTGAGCAAGGTGATGCCGCCGCTGGTGTGACCGCGGCATGGCCCGCACCAAGCCTTCCGGTGTTGCCTGGCTTACTTCACTGATGCCATTCCTCAGAAAATGTGTAGCGCCGCCAATCTCGGGTGTCAGGGGATAGGTCACGGCCGTGCCACGTAGGAGGCGCACCCCCGTGCCGACCCCGGCGTATGGCTCGGTTTTCATCCCTAGTCGACATAGGAGCGTCAGTCTCGTTGGGGTGATCCATGGAAAATCGATAGGCCCTGCGATAGCCCCCAGGGTCTTTCGGTTTTCGGCAGCCGTCATTCCGAAGAGTCTTCGATGAGGAATCTAAATTGATGCCTTAAACCAAGATTGACATACGACGAACATTTGGATTCCTCTCGGAGCATCGGAATGACAGTCTCATTGGGTTGATATACAGACAACCGATACACCATGCGATAGCCCCCACTCCAAGTTGACCTCACAGAACATACGTACTATTATTAATTAATGGCCCGCATCCTGCGACCGAACTGGAGAATGAGACAGAATGAGACAAAATGAGACACGAAAGGCCGCCAACTTGACAAAGAAGCAACTCCAGGCGCTCCCATATTTGGTAGCCTCCCCGACCATGGCTGACGCCGCTAAGATAGCCGAGGTGTCTCGTGCGACGCTCTACCGCTGGATGGAGGACCCCGAATTCAGGGAAGAGTACGAGAGGTTGGGAGAGGCGGCGAATGCCGTTGTCCGCACAGAAATGAACGGTCTCATGCTCAAAGCCGCCGCCGTGTTCTCGCAGGGCATGGACGAAAGCTTCAACGAGTCTCGGCTCCGTGCGGCACAGGCCATGATGGAGGCTCGCGACAAGCTCAACCGCGATTTCCACGACAAGCGTCTGGTCGATCTAATGTCCCGTATCGCCGATGCCCTCGAGGAAAAACTCGCCTGAGCTTAGGATTTTCTTGGGCAATCGCGTTTTTATTGGGAAACCCGTTCACCCTGAGCAACGTTAAGTCCGGCGACCGGACCGAATCGAGGCAAGTAACTCAGATGGGGAAGTCGCTTGTCCTCTCCCCCTCGACGGGGAGGGATACGGGATGCAATCGACGCCAATAAGTACATCGAACTGATTCTGCGAACTCGGATGATTCAATCAGCGAAGCGCAAGGCGTGACTACTTGAAACCTACTTAATACATCGCGGAACCTGCTGGTCGCGCCCGAATCATACCTCAATAGGACTGGGCACGGAGCGGGGGGTTAACATAGCTGGTCAGGTTCCTACATACCGGAACCTGAGTCTCGACTACCTGCATGGGGTGCAGGGGGTCGCTGGTTCGAATCCAGTCACCCCGACTCGGTGTCCACCTGCCTCCCGGCTTTCTCGCTCCTGTCGGTTTCGACCGTTTGACAACAAATCTGACAGCAACCCAGATTTCGGGCGTCGCAAAACGGGCAAAAACGCTCCACGAGCCCCGGTCCCTGATACCGATCTTGCTCATATTGCTCTCCGCCGTCATTTTCTCCTGTATGAAAATCATGATCCCAGCAGGAGGCCACTGGCCCGAATCTCCACTAGATTCGTTGGCAAAACCGTCCGATTATCGCTGACGGTCTACAGGTGTGTGCCCCTTGGACTTGGAAGAAGTGAAAACGAGGTGAAAGCCGCCTCGTTGACTCACGACCGCTAATTCACGACGCGGGGAGATGGTTCTGCAAACTTGATTGGATGGTTGACGGGATTTGTGAGGGTATCTACCATGGTTCTCATTTGAGATACCATCTTTGTTGCTCCCAGACGCTTGGGTACGAGGAACTGTAGATCATATGAATGTTTCTGTCGGCACGGGACGACTTTCGAGTTCGTTACTCTGCGCCGAGGATAGCGATCATAGTCCGATAGGCGGATCTGTCGCCGCGGTGGCGGATGCAGTGCGCCGAGGAGCGGATCTCAGGCGTTCTTCTTCGTTCCAAGAGCAGGGTGGGGGTCTGGTTGAAGAGACGGGAACTCTCCAGACTACGTGGGTCTTTGACGACGAGCACGTCGGTGGGTTGCAGACATTGCGTCATCCTCTTGACTCCGGCCAGGGCATCAACATGCAACCCTCTATGGCCTTGTGGGTCTTCAACGTTGCAGCCCTTCAGCGGTCGGTCTTCGTGCCACTGGACGGAAGACCGATGAAGAACGCCAATGGAAGATGGATCGATGTCGACAATACGCCATATGGCAAGTCGGCGGATCACCTTGTGCCCACACGGTACCGATGGTGGGCTATCGGCGATTGGGAGGAGGTCTGTGCCCACGACGAAAACGGCAACCCGTCGTTGGGAAGCTGGGAGGAGCTTAAGAAAGCTGTCGACGAGGGGCGCAGAGTCAAGGTCGGTATCAAGAACCTGTGGTCATTCCTGACACCGGCAGACGAACAGGCGCCAGAACACGAAGCCTTCATGGAGTGCACATCGGAGTTCTCCCACATTGACCAGGAGTTCTTCGGCGCATTGACCCAACCGACCTTTCTGCTCCAGCCGTGTGTTCCCTTGAGGTTTATGGGGGAGAACTTCGCCCCCGGGTGGATTGTCGTCAGGACAGATGGGAGGGTACAGCGTCAGACTCTCAACCTGACGAATATGCGGTGGGAACAGGCCTGGGGCCGATATCCCCTGCGCTGGTTTGCGCGCTGAAGGATGAGCACGCAGCCGATTGCCGGCTACCGGGCTGGTTCTGTCGCAAATTTTGGTGTGTAGACGATTTTGGAGTGAGTTGGCCTTGCCTGGGAGAGGATTATGCCGCCAGACCGTAGAACTGTTCGGCCACACTGCGGCCCCCAACTTCCTCGCCTTCCAACTGTTGTTTCTTGAGCATGTGCATGAGTTCAATACCGGCCAAGGTCGACTGCGCCGCGTCAAACGATTTGAAGCCCAACATCGGCCGAGTCACCCGCTTCACCCCGCGGTGATCCTGCTCCACAATGTTGTTGAGGTACTTCACCTGACGGATCATGATTGCGGTGCCGTGATCCTCGTTGTAGCTCTTGATGGCTGAGGCATTGGCATCACTACCATCGATGGTAATCTTCTCGGGCAAACCGCTGCGGCAGATCGCTTTCTTGAGAAACTTCAGCGCCGCTTTGCTATCCCGCCTTTCCGTTAGCACGAAATCAATGGTCTTGCCGTATTTGTCCACTGCGCGGTACAAGTACTTCCACTCGCCCTTCACTTTTATATACGTCTCGTCCATCCGCCAACTCACCCACACAGGACGCTTGCGGCGGTGGAACTCCTGCTCGAGCTGCGGGCTGTACTTCACGACCCACCGGTTAATGGTAGAGTGATCCACCTTCACCCCCCGTTCTTCCATGAGTTCCTCGACGTGGCGCGTACTCATCGGATACGCCAGATACCAACGGACACCCATGAGAATTACCGCTGGGGGGAAATGTGCACCTTTGAAGCTCACCGCCATCGTCTCCCTCCTTCAGGAATGACCGTTGCTCGGAGAAAGAGATCATACCCCAAATGACCTCATATCAAATTTTGCGACAGAACCGGCCGTAGTCGAACCGCCGTTTTCCGTCATCTTGATCGAGCCGGTGCAGAGTCTACTCTTTTTACTGGTCACCGTAAGGGGTCCATTGTGAATACGGTGGGCTTCAACTGACTAAGGCGTCAAAAGCGACTACGTGTAGGAGCAAGCGAATTCCGTCGACAATGTTGATATTCTCATCACCTGCTACGTCTATGACTGTATGTTGACACTGTGAACACGGCATTGTGAAACAATTCACATAATCTTCACGTCCCGTTCCCTTGGCGTATACGCCGCGTTCACTCCCAGGTTGGATACTGTGTTTATGGCATCGACGATCAACCGCAATTTAGGTAGACCAACGGTAGATCGCCCAGATGTAATCAAATGGGAGGTAGGGGAGATGACAAGCATAACTGTAACGGGAACAAAGACTGAAGTTAGGACGGGTGGGAACGGATCGCCAGACGACTATCCACGGGGTAGGGTGCTTGAAAACCAGAGTTGGGTTACGGCGCTGTTCAGCAGTACTCACTTCGCATGGGTTTGGATGCTCGTGCGAATCTACCTTGGAGTTAGCTGGCTGAACTCCGGTTGGCACAAGCTGTCGGAGGAGGCGTGGACGGGTAACGGACTCGCAGTGAAGGGTTTCTGGACACGAGCAGTCGCGATTCCGGAAGAAGGCAGGCCCGCTATCGCGTACGACTGGTACAGAGATATCCTCGAATACATCCTGAACGCTGAATTGTACGTGCCCTTCGGGAAGCTCGTGGCTTACGGAGAGGTGTTGGTCGGAATCGGGCTGCTCGTCGGCGCTTTGACCGGAACGGCGGCATTCTTCGGAGCGTTGATGAACTGGAACTTCATGTTGGCTGGCACGGCAAGTACCAATCCACTCTTGGGAATCATCGCCATCGCGATCATAGTGTCGTGGAAGACGGCAGGCTGGTGGGGCATTGACCGCATATTGCTCCCGTACACAGGAGTGCCGTGGGAGCGAGGCAAGTTGCTTGGCGGCGAGAAGCTGAGCTTTGAAGGTGAAGAGCCACACACGAAGGCGAGGTACGTTGAAGAGTGGATACGAATGGCCATCGCAGCAGGCGTAACGATCTACGCGCTGGTGTACATGGAGAGTGCTCCACAAATCACAGTCATCGCATTCGGAGTCCTGATGGCAGCTACGACCGGAATGGGCATGTTCCATGCGACGAAGGCCAAGGTAACGGCATAGATCTGAAGCCGGTGGTCTACCTCCAAAGGCCTCGGCGGGGTTCCTCCCGCCGGGGTCTTTGGCGATCATCCATCGGCAGAAAGTGTAGTGACAGCGTTTCCGAACCACGTGAACTGTCTTTGACCGTCTCCCGGTTACCTTCCATCCGCAAACCTCTTGAAGGTCGTGACCTGCGTCTTTTGCTGTAACCCTTGCCGCTATGTACGACTGTTTCCCGTCGTTCGGGGTACATCGGTCGGCCTATGGCGGGCGTATCTGCTGCTACCGTCGTGCTGGCGCGGCCGTACGCGATGTGCGCTCATTTCGCATAGTCAGGCCCTCTTGGCTCTGCTGATCTGTTCGGTGTACCACTCTCGCCCATACACTTCCTTCTTGTTGAACATCCGGCCCTTCTTGGGGACCAGCTTCAGGCTCCTGTCCTCCAGCGGGAACTTGACCGCCGTCATTCCGCGTCGTTCCGATTCTCTAAGTCCGATCGCAATCTCAAGCACCTTCTGCGCATTGTCCGCGTTTGACCTGGGTTCGGCGCCCATTTCGAGCGCATCAACGATGGACTGGACGGTGTCCATTACCCGGCTGCCGACGCTCTTCCATCCGTCAGCCTCATAGTCCCCAGAGATACGCGCAGCACTCTGGAAGACCCCTTCGACTTCTTTGAGGCCGTTCGTGCCTGCGCCCTCCTCAAATTTAAACAGATGGAAGCTGTGGTAGTCCGTCGTGATCATGCCCTTGCTGCACAGGACCTCTATCTCATCCTTTGCCGTTTTCTTGTGGTGGACATACCCCTGAACCCCGTTTGCGAAGCGGATGCAGCCGGCCATGCCTTGGTCGTCGTCGCTGAACGCGTCAAGCCTTGGCTTAACCTCCAAAGAGTCCTCGGCGGCATCGCCTGTGACCCAGCCGAAGGTCCAGTCGACGTCCGCATCGTTCGCGAACAGCCGCATGACGCTGAGCGGCTGGCAACCCGTGCCAGAGATCTGGTCCGAGTTGTGATATGCGTTTATGATCTGCACATCTCCCAATTCGCCGGAGTCGATCATGTCGCGGGCCCTCCGGCACTGGGCAAGATTTCGGAACATATCGCCCGCGCCCAA
>Ga0114993_10002117_pt1 | contig 22229 bp, 19 predicted proteins | sample ArcticOcean_MG_C_FD_87042 | JGI IMG/M metagenome (GOLD analysis project Ga0114993, IMG submission 87042) | Marine microbial communities from western Arctic Ocean - ArcticOcean_MG_CB2_150 | ecosystem: Environmental > Aquatic > Marine > Oceanic | place: Arctic Ocean: Canada Basin | collected...
ATCCGCTTCCATGCGAATTTCCATCGAGACTCCTTTCCCGGTCCGACTTCAACCATCAACCGGAAGGGAGTCTCGATATTTTCCCGATTCCCCAACACCCACGTTTTGGGATCACGCCCGACGCCAACTAGCACTGATAGAAAGAACGTCGCTGCTGGAAAAGAAACGAGTGAAGATCGAACAAGGCGTTTATTCTATGTGACATGTACTCGTGCCGAGAAAAGCCTTGCTCTTGTCGCATACACAGAAAACCCTGAACTGTTGGCCTCAACCGTCACCAACAAAGGCTGGTTTGAACAGGACGAGATCATCTCTTTGTGAGCGGAGAAAAGTGCCACCCATTGATTGTTCAGGCCGCAGGGAAATCGCGTGACCGAGCCGTGGCGTGATCAGGCTGGCCTGATGAAGACACTCTCGGCGGTTCGCGTGCCTTGCAGCCATTGGCGGTCACGGCGGGACGCCTCTGCGGACAGGCTGGCTGGCGATCCCGCCGCTCGTCGGAAGTCGCGGCCAAAGTCTTTCACCAGATGTGGCCAGCCCTCTTCACTCATTCCCAGACGGGACAGCATTGGCGGCAGATCAGCGGGAATGGCGCCCCGCTGGCCACGACTCATTCAGCCAACGTAAGCGATCCTGCTCGTACCGTTGCGGTTCCAGAAGCCCCGTTCGTGGCCTGGATTTTCAACTCTGCGGCCGAACTGTCCTGCCGATCGACGTGATGTTCCCGCAGGCCACTTCTCGAACAGCTTCGCGACACCAGGCTCTGTTTGAAAACTCGAATCCGCTCGTAGGATGGGCACTCCTGCCCGTCCATTTCTCGATGAATCGTGATGTGGGGACGGGCAAGAGTGCCCATCCTACGGGTTTTCAAACAGGGCCTGGTACAGTTCGGTGTCTGCCAACAGAGCACGCAACCTGTGCCAGCCAGCGACTCAACAGCTCGAGCGCGTGGAAGGAGCGAACGCATCGGAAGACGGTTCGGATGGTTCGATGCGGACTTCCAGTCGGGAATGGGCTTCTCTCAGCGCCGCTTCGACCGCGGTCGGTGAGGACGCGCGGGCGAACACGAAACCCAGGTACAGAGACCCTTCAGGCAGGGGTAGCAGCTTCTGGCCGGAATGCGCTGTGATCGATACTCGTTCGATGCCCGCAACGGATTCCGCATCCCGCAGACCTGATACGTCGATCAGTCGTCCCGCACGCGGAACGGGGATCATCATGACTCCGGCAGGAACGCGGTCGCGCTGAGGTGGACTGAAGTCGGCGTCGAGGGCGTGTCTGATGATCAGTTCTTCCAGCGACATGCCCGTGCCAAATCTGAGGACGTGAGAGCACTGGCCGCCGATCGAGCGGGCGTTGACCTCGATCATCGAAGGTCCATCGACGCCCAGGCGTATCTCCGCGTGGATCGGTCCTTCCGACAGACCCAGCGCCTCAATGGCGTGGCTGGTGCAGTTGACGATCTGTTCCTGAACATCCGCCGGCAGACGTGACGGCGTTACATAAATCGTCTCTTCAAAGAACGGCCCCTCCAGTGGATCGGGTTTGTCGAACAGCGCGAGCGGCTGCAGTACTCCTCGGCTGACGAGTCCCTCCAGTGCTACCTCTGGCCCACTGATGAAGTCTTCGACGAGGAAGTGGCTGGTCAATGACGGCGGCTGATCTGCCGCCGGTCGGTGTTCGTCGACGTCTCGTGTGCCGACATCAGTCCTCGCGGCGGTCTGCACGATCTTTGTCAGCCGACCTGCGGCGCGAACGAACTCCGATTCGTTGTCAGCGCGAATAACTCCCGCACTGCCGGACAGCTCCAGCGGCTTGACGACGCAGGGATATCGCACCTGAGCAGCGAGGATTTCAGGATCAGCATCCAGCGGGCAGAGTCTGAAGCCCGGAGACGAAACACCGGCCTGATCAAATAGCAGGCGCGTGATGTGCTTGTTGCTGGCTGCCCGCACGGACTCGACCGAATTGTGCCGCAGAGACAGTCGCTGGCAGACCGCAGCTCCGACCGGGGTCGCCTGATCGTCCACCGGGACAACGGCATCAATGGGATGAGCGGCCGCGAACTCGGCCACCTGCCGGGCGGCTTCAACGGGGTTATGAAAGTCGAGGGTGAGGAACGCGGTCGGATTCAGCCTGGCCAGCGCGTTGGGCTGTTCAGAACCGACGGTCACCTCGACGTCCATCTGTCGAGCAGCGGACACGAACGCATCGGTTCGATACGTTGTCGTGGGCAGCAGCAGCAGAATACGAGATTTGGTTGTTGATGGCTGATTGCTGATTGCGATGACCTGGCCTCAAGTGCCGTTTCTGCTTCTCCATCAACTATCGACCATCAACTATTTCTTCGACGGCGTGTAGTACGGGTTCCTGCCGGATGCATGATCGGTCACGTCCAGAATGTCGCCTACTCCGTCCACTGCGGCACGGATGGCCGTTGCAATCCCGAATTTCAGGGTCACGTCGGCCTGGCCGCATCCCTGGCATCCGCCGCCCATCTGGATATAGACCAGGTTGTCTTTCACGTCGATCAGCTTGATGACGCCACCGTGCGATGCCACCGACGGATTGATCTCCGTGTCCAACACCTGCTGCACGCGTTCGCGGATCTCGTTGGCCGGCGGGATGCTCTTCCGAGCCGAGTCGGACACGGCCGGTTCCCCGCTGGCCAGAAAATCTCGGATGGCTGTTCCAATCTGCCCGCCGATCACCGGCCAGTCGGCGGCTGTCGCCTTTCCGACGGTGATCTGGTCGTGCGAGACCTGGACCGACGTGACGCCGTCAATCGCGAAAAGGCGTTCTGCCAGAGCCGATCCCGCGGCCCGGTCCTTGCCGCCGAAGTAGAACGCGGCCTCGGGATACACGGGTGAGCCGACCGTAAACCGACACATGGCATTCGAAATCGGCTCGGCAGTAATCGCAACGGGAGACGGGGTCATGCTCGCAGCTCCTCGGACAAGTAGAGAGTTCCTCACAATAGCAGAACCGATTGTCGCATCCCTGGTGGCATTAGCAATGACGCGACGGGCTTTGGGGACAACTGCCTGTTTGAGCGGATGCCACGTACCGGTCGAGGGCGAACCGCGGAGGCTCGCGGCAGCCATAGAAAGTTGAAGGACTCCGTTCCGCCGTCATCGTCTTGCGCGACCACAGATACGACTGGCTGAGCCAGCGCGTGAGAAAAGTGCCACCCATTTATCCTCTTCCCCATTCCCAAAGCCGCCTGGCAATACCCGCGCAGCGCCGACTGGTGCAGCGTCAGAGCGCTGACAAAGACCTCTGTCGCGGAGTTTTCGCTTGGATTTGGCATACAGACGGGCTCGGCGAATGGGACGTCACGGGGTAACTCCGCGAAATCGGCTCGCGGTCACACGATCCTCCAAAATCCGGGCAGATCCTGTAATCCAACGGCCGTGAGCGACGACACTCGGGCGTGATGAGCAATTCAGACACGGTTCAGCGGATGACTCAACGCCTCGAATTCACGACTGACGCGAGTCGCGACGATGGCACTGGGATCACGGACCATCACGTCATTGATGGCTTCTTCGTTTTTGTCGAACAGGCGAGCGATGCAGACGTAAGTCCGTTTATCGATCACGTGGTCCTGTTCGACGCCGGCAGGCGGGAATAATCTGTGTGACATCTTTCTCGCCATGACAGGAGCACAACCATGCCAGCAGCCGATTGGATTCCGCGTCTATTGGTGACTCTCGCAATCGTCACCGCGAACACAGCGTTCGCGATCGCCGATGAGAAGGCGTCACGCAAGCCGGCCGAGAGCACACTGACCATTGCCGAGTTTGAGCAACTGCATCAGAAGTTGACTCGGATGAGTCATCAAAGGGTCTGGTCGGTTCCGTGGCAGTTGTCCGTCCGTGAGGCTCGCGAGCTGGCTGCGAAAGAGAATAAGCCAGTCTTCCTATGGATTTCGAGCAATGGCGGCACTCACCCACTGGGCCCGTGCTGAGGCTCCGCCAGTGTGGGCCGCGTGACGGCCTTTAACGATGCAGAGATCGTAAACCTTCTGAGTACCAGAGTCGTGCCGGTCGCGACTCACGTCCGTGATACAAAACGGCAGGATGCCGACGGTGAGTTCTTCAGAAGTGTCAGCAAGCACATCCGTTACTGGCAGTCCGGAGCATGCATCTTCACACCGGACGGGCAGGTGCTCGGCCAGTGTTCCGCCACCAGCAGGAAAGAAGTGCTGAACCTGCTCGAGTCTGCCTTGCCGAAGTTTCAGCCGCCAGATGAACCATATGTCGTCGAGCCGCTGGGTGAAGTTGATAAGAAGAACCTGTACGTCGAGGAAGCACCGGAAGGCACAGTCGTCGTTGCCACGATGATGTCGCATCTCAGCGAACGCGGGAGCGGACGCACTCCCTGGTTCGACAAGTTGCTGCCAGAAACAGTTGCCGTGGATCGACTCTGGATCCTCAAAGAGGAAGCCACGGCACTCGCAGAAGGGACGTTTCCCGAGAGTCTCAAAACGCGTATCGCCGTATGGCATCTGGTTGACAGCATCACGTTCGACCAGAACCGTGGCGGCACAATCAAAAAGTTCGATCTCGAACTGAAGAACGGTCGATTGACGGGCTCGATGCGGATGGCGACCGAAAAGAGCCATTCGATGCAATTGAGCATTCTGGGATTCGTCGAGTCGAAGGGCGGTCAGATCACGCGATTTGACTTTGTGGCCCGCGGGACTCGTCAAAGCCATAAAGGTGAGCCCTATCCTGTTGCCTTTGCTTTTTCTCTCGCCGACGAGAAGCACGTCGCTTTCAACGTGCCGCCGTATCCCGTGTTGGGTTACAGCCAGAAAGTCTATTTCAGGAATTGAGATAATGTGTTGCGCGGACTCACCATGTCCGACGATGCCTGGCGGGCGGCCAAGCGACAACTCACAACTGAGGACACAACCGTGATTCGATTTCGACTACGAGCGATCCGTGCAGCGCTTTGTGCAGCTTTGTTCGTTGCGCTGTGCCCATTCAGTGTGATGGCGGCGGAGTCGAAGGGATCATCCATGTCAGTCTGGCCTGATCTTGCGCCGGGTGAAACGCTTCGAGACACTGGAACTGCCCAGCCGCCTCGCAAGGGTGAGAGTCCGCCGATCACCCGGGTCATCAAAATCCGACGTCCAACACTCGACGTGTTTCTGCCCGAGAATCCAAACGGGACTGCGATACTGATTCTGCCTGGCGGGGGCTTCATGAAGGTCGTGCCTGACATGGAAGGTTCCGAGGCGGCACCGTTCCTGAATCGACTGGGCATTGCGGTGTTTGTTCTGAGCTACCGCACGAACGAGACCACACCCGACGGCGAGCCGGCATGGAGACGTCCTCTGCAGGATGCGCAACGAGCGTTGCGTCTGATTCGTTCGAAAGCCGATGCCTGGAAGATCAAAGGTGACCAGGTCGGCGTGCTGGGATTCTCTGCAGGCGGTCAGGTCGCTTCGATTCTTCACACGGCCGAAGATGTTGCCGCCTACGAAACAATGGATGAGGTCGACAGGCAATCGTGTCGCACGGATTTCTCACTGCTGATTTATCCGTGGCGAGTCCTCGACGACAAGACGGGCGAGCTGCTTCGCGAAATACGACTTTCAGAAAAATCGCCGCCAGCGTTTATCGTCCACACACACGATGACGGGTCGTCGTCACTCGGGAGCGTCCTGATTTACGCCGGACTCAAGCGTCACAAAGTCAGCGCGGAACTGCACATCTACGAGAACGGCGGACACGGCTACGGGATGCGTGCCCGCAAGAACTCGAATATCGGCACCTGGCCCGACCGCGCCCACGACTGGCTGATTCGACGCGGACTCGGACGCGTCGAGTAATTCGCCCATTCTGCTATCTCTCACCGGCTGCTGAGACGAAGTGCGTGTTGACCCAGGCATCCAGGATGACCTTGCCGTAACGCCGACAGCTCGCCGGGTCGGTTGCTTTGCCGGGTGGTGCGAACGGAATTTCCAGAGTCGCCGCCATAATCGCGTTCTTTTTGGACCCGAAGTACCACGAGTTCATCGGAGCCGGATTCGGCTTATCCCGGAGCCAGACAAGCGGCCCGTGAGGCGCATTTTCCGGCAGACCTTTTCGGATCCACTTCGTGAATTCTGAGACGTTGTCAAAGTTGTAGACGGGATGCCCCTTGGCCCCGACGAAATACATGACCTGATGGTCCTGCATGACCAGCGTCGGACAATGGAAGTCCAGCGAGAATCGAAAGTCGTGTTTTCGGTCGAGGTCTTTGATCGCCTGTACTTCCGGGTAGATGCTCTTTTCTCCGTAGTCTCGATTGTGATCGTGAGGCTTTCGGTTCTTTCCCTGGTCACCGTCCTCCACGCCATCCTTATCAACAAACGGGATGGCGAAGAGCGCATACCGCGAACGAAATTCTTCCGCCGCTGCCGAGTCCGACATTGCGGCCTGCAGAAATCCCTGCAGGACATAACTGGCAATTGTCTCGGCCGCATGATGACGCGCCGTCATCAGAACCGGTCTCTTCCCTGGTCCTGGTGCCCCGATCTGTAGCAACTCGACGTCGCGTCCCTTTCGACTCTTCGTCAGAACACTGGTCTTGAGATGACGATTGTCGGAATTGATCTTCAGAAACGCGGTCAAATTGCGCTGAACATACGGAATCGTTACCGCAAATCGATCGGCCTTGTCCTCCTTGGCAAAGTCATAAGCGAACGAACTGCCGTCGACATTGTCCGTGCCCATCCAGTTCCAGGTTGCGCCACCGTCGAGACTGATTGCAGGTCCCTGAAAGCCGATCGCACCGTTCTGAAAACCGATGACCTTCTCCGGAAACACGAAGCGAACGCGTCCCGGCTTCGACGCCGTCGCCTCGAAGTGCCAATAGAACCAGGCACGATCACCGCGCAGATCGGGAGCAGCGTGAATGGTGTTCCCGTCGTTTTGCGTGACTTTCACATTTCCGCCTGGAAAGTCAGACCGAATCGCGACGGAACGCTCGGCCGCCGGCACCGTAGTCGCTGCCACGATGGTCGTGATCACTGGCACAATTGCCATCGAGACGAGGATGGATCGAAACAGCTTCATGGTATGAGTCCGATGGGTGGTGTTGATTCCAAACCGTGACAGTCAGCTTTGTTGATGCGTTCCCAAACCTCCGACCGGGAACGAACGGACAGAATGCCCGAGCATTCCGGCCCATTGAATGTATTGTATGTCCGCTCAGCCTGACGAAGCAGAGCTACCGAGACAGTGCACTCTCTCTCGTGCGGGAGCCTGCGAACCAGTCATTGCCTTCCTGGACGAGTTTTTCCACCTCACATCTAAGGCTGGTCCGACGTTCTATCCGGTCTTGTGGCTCCGGCGCAGCCTTTGATATAAGCCCGCCCCCTACCAATTGGCGATTCCGCCGTCTTCAGGACTTTGTCCTCACACCTCTCATCTTTCTCGACACGTCGTCGGCCAGTTCCAGGTCACGCGGCTCACTCCTTCGCCCACTCAATCGACACTTCTTTTCCGATCCCATACCGATCGTCTGCGCTGTCAGCCGGTTGTCGTGTGGTGTCTCAGGTATCCCCCATGCGAACTCGATTTGCGGACTTTGACCGCCTTGCTCGTGACGGAGGCACTCCCGTTCGCACCGAGCCGCTGCCGCGGTGGCCGGTCTTTGACGACGAGATGCTCGATGCCGTGCGGGCCGTGCTTGAGTCCGGGCGTGTCAATTACTGGACCGGCGACTTCTGCCATGCCTTCGAACAGAATTTCGCCAGCTACACCGGCTGCCAGCACGCTGTTGCCGTGACCAATGGCACGGTCGCTCTGGAACTGGCACTGGTTGCAACCGGCATCGGCGATGGCGACGAAGTCATTGTTCCTTCGCGGACATTCATTGCGACTGTCAGTGCCGTCGTGATGCGTGGGGCGAAACCCGTCTTCGCAGATATCGACCCTGTCAGTGGTAACCTGACCGCTGAGACGATTGCCGCGCAACTGACGCCGCAAACACGTGCTGTCATCCCCGTTCATGCCGCTGGCTGGCCATGCGACATGGACCCGATCATGGACCTCGCCCGCGCTCACGAGCTGACGGTCATCGAAGACTGCGCTCAGGCACACGGAGCTACGTACAAGGGCCGGCCAGTCGGTTCAATGGGACACATTGGCGCGTTCTCATTCTGCCAGGACAAGATCCTCACGACTGGCGGTGAGGGCGGTATGGTCACAACGAATTCGCCCGAATTGTGGAAGAAAGCCTGGAGCTTCAAGGATCACGGAAAAGACTGGGACGCCGTCTACACACGCCAGCATGATACGGTCTTCAAGTGGTTACATGAGTCGTTCGGGACGAACTGGCGCATGACCGAAATGCAGGGCGCGATCGGCTGTATCGGTCTGGAACGCCTGGACGAGTGGGTTCGGAAGCGTCGCGACAATGCCGCAATTCTGGATGAGCAGCTTTCCGACATCCCTGAATTTCAAGTGCTGACACCAGGTCCGGACTTTGGACACAGTTATTACAAGTACTACGTCAACGTCGCCGCTGACTGCCTGCATGGCGAGTGGTCGCGTGATGAGATCGTGAAATGTCTGCAGGCCGAGGGCATCCCGTGCGGCAGCGGGCTGTGCTCTGAAGTTTACAACGAACTGGCAATACAGCAGGCCGGTCTGGCGCCGACAGATCGCTTGCCCGTCGCCGCGACGCATGCGGATCAGGCCATCATGTTTATGGTCCACCCGACGCTGAGTGAAAGTGATTTGCACGACATGGTGGCCGCAGCCACCAAAGTCATGCGGGCTGTTGAGCACTCACAGGGGTCCGTGAGGCATGCGGCCTGAAAGCGGTTCCTGAGCACGGATGCAGAACATGACGGGACAGAACAGACTTCTCGCGGCCATCAATCGCCACCCGCTGCGACGTCGACTCTTCGGCAATGCGTCGCTGAAACGCGTCGTGTTCCGGATGAGTGTTGACTTCATGGTTGCCAACGCCGTGCTGGTGGCGGCCGCGGTTCTGCGCGTGACATTCAGCGGACAGTTGAACTTCGACGACCCGGTTGGCCAGTTGGTCGGAAAGTTCAACAGGGTATACCTGCTGCACGCCGGCTGGTTCGCCATGTGGGCTGTGTTTCTACTGACACTTTCCGGACTTTATCGGCCACTGCTCAGTTCGCAGATCCGATCGCGGTTCATGGGCGTCACAACGGCATGTGGCATCGGTCTCATACTGCATTTGTTTCTGGGTGGTCTCGTCCAGAATCGTCTGGCCGCGACGGCCGAAATTGCCGTCCCGGCATGGGCTCTGCTGAGCATGACCGTATTCGCTATCCGCTATTCGCGGATGTCGTTGACGCAACGCTATCGGGTCGTGACACGCGCCGGCGGTGATGACAAGGTCGAGGACATTCTGGTCGTCGGCGGCGCAGGTTATATCGGTTCGGTCCTGACGGAGCAGCTTCTGCGGAAGGGCTACCGTGTCCGTATTCTGGACCTCGAATTGTTTGGCCGGGACGCACTGAAATCCATGCTGGATCATCCTCGGCTGGAATTCATGCATGGCGATTTTCGGAACGTCGAGGATGTTGTGCGGGCGCTGCGCAATGTTGACGCTGTCATTCATCTGGCAGCCATCGTTGGTGATCCCGCATGCGCTCTCGATGGAGATACAACGATTGCCGTGAACTACGCCGCGGCACGCGTGATGGCCCAGCTCGCGCGTGCCAACGGTGTGTCACGATTCGTGTTCGCATCGACGTGCAGTGTGTACGGAGCCTCGGACGAAACGGTAACGGAAGATTCGGAACTCAATCCCGTCTCCATCTACGCGACAACGAAAATTGATGCGGAACGAGCGCTGCTGGAAGCCGCCGACCCGACATTTCACCCGACCGTTCTTCGATTTGCCACAGCATACGGCTGGTCGTATCGGCCGCGGTTCGACCTGGTCGCCAACCTGCTGAGCGCACAGGCCGTTACGGAAAAACACATTCGCATCTTCAACGGCGAGCAATGGCGGCCATTCGTTCATACACGCGATATCTCCCGAGCCTGCGTCCTGGCGATCGAAGCTCCGCTCGACAAGGTCAGCCGCGAGATCTTCAACGTCGGTGATCACACTCAGAACTTCACACTGACACAACTTGGTCAGATTGTGGCCGACTGCACGCCGGGTACGTTCGTCGAAGACATTCGCAATGACGACGACCCACGAAACTATCGCGTCGACTTTTCGAAGATTCAGCAGACACTGGGCTTTCACGCGTCTGTACCGCTGGAAGTTGGTATTCGCGAAATCGTTACGGCGGTGCGTGAAGGCAAAGTGGATGACTGGAACGACCCCGTGTACAGCAATGTGAAGACGCTGCAGGTCGAGGGGCTGAGGATCCTCAATTTCGAGCATGTCAACGAAACCGAAGAGCTGGCCGCGACTCGCAAGTTTCTGTCTCGCGCAGCCTGAACCAACGCCTGCGATGGGTTAACGAACGCAGCGGATTCGATACCTTACGACCCATTCGGGCCGAATCAGGAGTGGCCACTATGCATGTACTTTTTGTCCATAAAAACTTTCCGGCTCAGTTCGGCCACATCGCCAGTTATCTGATCCGAGATCACGGCTTCCAATGCTCCTTCGTGTGCGAGTTGCCGCCGGGCAATTTCGAGGGAATTGACCGGATTCAGTACAAGACGACGGGCGGTGCGACGCGTTCCACCCACTACTGCAGCCGCACGTTCGAAAACTGCACGTGGCATTCGCACGCCGTGTATGAGGCCATGCAGGCCCGGCCGGATGTCAAACCCGATCTAATTGTCGGGCACAGTGGTTTCGGCTCGACGCTCTGGCTCGCCGATCTGTATCCAGACACGCCGATCATCAACTACTTCGAGTACTACTATCGGAGCAAAGACTCGGACCTGGACTTCCGTCCGGATTTCCCGGTCAAGCCGCTCGACGTGCTGCGTTCACGCACACGAAACTCAATGATCCTGCTCGACCTGCAGACATGTTCGCAGGCTTACGCGCCGACGCAGTACCAGAAGAGTCTGTTCCCCGACGAATACCAGCCAAAGATCGAGCCGATCTTTGATGGTGTCGACACGAACATCTGGACGCGCCGCGAGAACGTGCCACGCACAGTTTCCGGCCTGGAGATTCCGGCAGGGAAGAAGATTGTCACGTACGTCTCACGTGGCTTCGAATCGATGCGTGGGTTTGACGTCTTCATGAAAGTTGCAAAGAAGATCTGCGATGCCAGGGACGACGTGGTCTTTCTGTGCGTTGGGTCGGACCGTGTGTGTTACGGCGGCGACCTGAACCGGATTGACGATGACAGTTACCGCGCGCATGTCCTGAAGCAGGACAATTACGACCTCGACCGCTTCCTCTTCACGGGTCGAGTCGAACCCAACGAACTGGTCAACGTCTTCAGTCTCAGCGATCTGCACATCTACCTGACAGTGCCATTCGTGCTGAGCTGGTCGATGATGAATGCTCTATCATGCGGCTGCACAGTCCTGGGCTCGGCAACGGCGCCGGTGAAGGAGATGATTCAGCACGGAGAGAACGGCCTGATGGCTGACTTCTTCGACGTCGACGGCCTGACCGAACTGGCCCTGAAAGTCCTCGACGATCCCGAGGCGCACCGCTACATGGGCGAAGCCGGAGCAAAAATGATCCGCGAGTCCTACAGCCTCGAAAAGAACCTGCCAAAGATGCTGGAGCTCTACGAACGAACGCTCAACGGTCGTGGGAATTAACCCAGAAGCATTCTCACCGCAGAGATCGCTGCCAGTTACGGCGCCGGCCTCAGAAATCGGTCGGGCGTGTCTCGTCCCGCCGAATCGGCACCAGCTTTCGCTGCGCGGTGTGCCTCTTCGTGACGAATCGCCCGGGAGCGATTACAGACATTCCGAGAAACTCCGGCAAACTGTTGCCCCTGCGTGAATCCAGGGTGGAAGGAGTCGGGAGTCTTTTTCGCCGGAATGAGTCAGGACAGGTCGAAGATCTGTGAGCGAAAAAGACTCCCAACCTCCTGATGGCCCTGGTGCGGTTGGCCGGCGGAATCAGCCACGAACTGTTCGATGGCCGCGCGCTGGTCGCTGTCAAGCTCGTTCGTTGCGAGCAGGATGCAGCGCGGGGCTCCACGCCGGCCGGAGGCGACCACCGCCAGCGTGCGGTTGTCCGAACACCATCCAAAAGGTAATTACAATGCCTGTCCGTGTTATCTCGGGGTTGAACTGGCAGTACGACATTGAAGATCAGGCCTCCTGTGGCTGCGCCATGCCGGTTGCAAAGCAACCGCTACCACCCAGATAAAACACGTCAAACGGTGCCACCCCGCCAGCTCCAGCCCACAGCTTCTCGCCCAATCCAGGAATCGATGCACCGCGTGTCGACAGGTCTTCCGCGTCCGAGGATTCCTGATCCGCCCATGAAAGAACTCGTCATACGCGAACCGAGCCGCGTCTCCTGACTCAGCAATCAGCCCAGGCAGCTTCTCCGGATTAGTGACACCCGACCCCGCCCGAAGCGATATCTCGTTTCTAGTGTTTGGCATACCAACCAGCAGTCAGGCCTACCTCACAACCGCTCGCCAGGACCTGACATCTCCAGCCTTGTCGAACGGTCTCCCCGGTCACCGTGCCGTTCATTCGCTCACCCGGCTCATCGGGAATCGCAGACCTGCGAGTTTTCCAAGTCCCAACCGTAGCGCAGGTAAACGTCCTTTGTCGAGCACAAGAGTGGAGTGGGCTTAGCGAAGTCACGAAACGGCGTTCCCGCTCCATTTGCAACCCGATCGGTCGGAAATGTGCTCCACCCGGTGACTGTGGCTGGGGTCCCCGGGCAACTGTACACTTCACCTGCATGGTCTCGATACGCAGATTTGTCCGAGGAGAATTGGATGCCCGGTCTCAGAGATCTCCGAGTCTCATTGACGAAAAACGGCTATTACAAAGTGGCGGAAGTCCTAAAGCGTCACTCGGGCAGTGAGGTTCTGGATAACATTTCTGGTCAGTATGAAGGCATCAATCTGGATCGTGCCCAAATCATCAACATGTTGTCGGGCGACGATAGCACAGGGGAACTGCCGGAAGAATGGGATGAGGTTCGCGAACTCGGAGACCGTCAGGTCGAAGTCCTGACGTTTATCGCAATTCTGTTTAGTCATGAAGACCTTATTCGGTCCTTTGCTGCCGCCAGCACTGGCGAGATGCGGGGAACGATTACGCGTGAAGCACTCGGCGACAAGCCATACACGAATTTGGTATTCAGCATGGAGACTGCCGGACTCTGTGTCCGGCGCGTGGGCCGTGATTCGACTCCCTACAAACTCGCCCCGCTGTTTGAGCTTTCAATTGGTCCGCTCATCAAGAAAGTCATTCGGCGTAAACTTGAAAAGACTGGTTGGACCGAACCGGGACAACAGGACATATTCAAACGCGACTTCTACGAACAGTGCTTCTATTACAAGTTCCACAAGACGCTCGGTATTTCAGAAAGGCAATTCCGCGACTGTCTCGAAGGCCAGATCGTCGAGGTCGAAGCTCCCCCTGAGGCAACTCTTTCAACTGAACCAGTCATTGTAAGCGCGAGTTTGGTCGCTGCTCTCTCCGCAAAGCCATTCGTGATTGTGTCCGGGACAGCAGGAACCGGGAAAACGCGAACAGTCCGAGAATGTGTGCACAGCCTTTGCCCTGCTGATCTGGATAAGTCCTTTAATAATGTCTTCATCCCGGTCGAGGCTGGTTGGACCGATGGACGTCACCTCCTTGGATACCGAAACCCGTTCGGCAGAACAGGAGAAACATACGCATCCACGCCGCTGATTTCGCTACTCTTGAAAGCGAACCATCCGAACTTCGCGCATATTCCGTTCTTCATCGTTTTGGACGAGATGAATCTGTCTCACGTCGAGATGTACTTCTCGCGATTCCTTTCACTGATGGAGACCACCTCAGCCGGGAGGCCGGAATCAGTGTTGGGGACAATCGAGCTGGAGTTGCTGCTCCGTTCAGGCTTGACAGCTATCGAGGCCGTTTACGTCGAGCAGGCACTGTCGAATGGCGGAGTCTTTCTGACTCCAAACGTAATGATTGTCGGTACTGTCAATGTCGACGAGACGACATCCATGTTCTCACCAAAGGTTCTCGACCGAGCTTTCGTGCTGGAGTTTCCAACGGTGAAACCGTCTGAAACGTCCGCCGACTTCAAACTGTCAGCGAGTGACACAGCCAACGAGTCTCCGGCATTTTTTTCCGAACGACTGGTTAGAAGTGAGAAGTCTCTGGATGCAACCGTCCTTGGTTTTCTGGATCGCGTGTACGAAAATCTCGGAGCGTTCAAGTTTGGACCGAGGGTGACGCAGGAAATTCAGCGGTATGGGGCCGTAGTCACAGAAATTGCGTCTGCCTGCGAGGAGTCATTCGCCGAGGCGACAAACGTCTACGATCGCATCCTGATGCAGAAAGTCCTGCCAAAACTCCACGGCAACCGCGTGCAGTTGTCCGCCATCGTAAATGATCTTACCAGGATCGCGGAGGCAGACGGGTGCCAACAAAGTGCCGAGCGACTCAAAGCGATGGCCAATGATCTCAAGTCTCCCGGGTTCACCAACTTTTTCGCCTGACCAATGCTGGCACTATCTACATTCACAATGCGGGCAGACGATGTCGCATTGCGGCTTCGCGCATCGAAATCTGGCCGGGAGTCCGGCCAGAGCATTGTACTGCCAATCGAAAACGCCACTGCGACGATTGCTCAGGAATACTCGCCTGCGTGCCGTCGAGCGCCAGCAATCGGATTCGAAGACGACAAAACGAGATGGGATCTTCTTGAGCCGTTGAGACTTGTCGAGAATGTTGATTACGAGTTCTCTGTTCAGACGCCATGGTCGAAGGCCGGATTCAGTCAGCGGTGCAGTGAAGCGGATAACGCTGTCTGGCCTTTTGCCAATTTGAAGCTGGGAAAAGCGATCACCTTCAATAGCTCGGAGGCGTGTCAGGAAGTCGGCGGGCGATATCGGGTTACCGGGCATTTGAAGTTCGATAACCAGCTCGGCAGTGTTGATCTGTCTTTGGTGTCTGACTTATGCCCGCTGTTGCTGCGAGCAGAAGTCACTTCCGAGAAGATTGACTACGAACATGACTTCTATAGATTGCTACACGAACTGGACAGCGTACATCACGAGCTGATTCTTCAATTGGATGCACCAACTGAAGTCAGTCTTGAGTCACAACACGACGACAGTCTCTCCGCTCATTCGACAATATTACAACTGCGCCGCGTACTTCATTCGGATGCACTGCCACACGCTGTGGCAACAATCCTCGGTAATCCAGTTTCACGATACGAATCGCACCGTGAAGTCGAGGCAACAGCATTTGTCACGACGCCTGACTGGATGGAACTACAATCACGACCAAACGTCGCTACCTGGATGACTGACGGTCCACTTGCCCCGGTATTTCGGGGAGTTACTCCGGTAACGCTGCCCACTCGTCGTATCGAGAGATCGTTCGATACGCCAGAGAATCGTTACGTCAAGTTTGCGATTGGCAGCCTTCTTGAGCGGCTGCATACTGTTCAGCGACAACTGGATCGTTCACATGTCGCGAGCACGAAGCAGATTCAGGACTGGAAGTCGTTGATTGAGGAGATGTTGATTCATCCGTTCTGGCTGCAGATTGGCATCTGTACGGAGCAGCCGTCGTCAATGATCTTTTATGAGCGTTCCGGATATCGCGACTTCATTCAGGCGATCAACGATCTTGAATTGTCACTTACCATGGTTTCCCGTCTTGATGCTGTCGATTTGACGTCAGGTGACCTTAGGCCTGTTTGGGCACTGTATGAGTTCTGGTGCTACCTGCAGCTTCGAGGAATCCTCGCTTCGATCACAGGTGACAGCGGTTCTCCGACGCTGTCGTCCGTTGTCTCAAGACGCAAAGTTGAGACAACAATCCAGACTGGTGACCCAGGGCGTACTTGTTTCAGTTTCGAGTGTGTGGGATCCGACGTCGAAATCGACTTCTATTTTACGCGATGGTCGAAACCGGAGTTGCATGTTGACTGCGTCTGGCTGGAAACCTATTCGACAAGGTTCCGTCCGGATTTCAGCATTCGCATTACATCGCGTGGGATCACTCATTGGGTTCATTTCGATGCGAAGTACCGAGTAAGCATTCCGAATTCTGCCGGTGAACCTCGCTCGTATCGATCCGACGACATCGACACGATGCACATGTACCGGGACGCGATCCTCGGAACACGAGGCAGCTACGTCCTGTTCCCGGGCGACACAACCTCACCGACAATTTACGTGCGCCACGCATCGCAAACGTATCGATCGAGTTTCCCAGGGCCGAGTGTGGGTGCATTTCCGCTTTGCCCGAGCGACGAGGCGACAACTCGGGCACAGCTCAACGCTCTCTCGTCGCACCTGCGTTCTGTCATTGAAGCTGCTGCGACACATTCCAGCTATCAGGAAGAATACGGCTGGATCTGAAACCGGATGTGCATATCTGATCTTGATGCCACCATGTTTCGTGCATCAGAAACAATTTGCCGGACCATCTGCTAAGCTGCCCGCGGAAATTGCACGAAACGCGCTGGAGTCCCGCAAGAACGAGTTCGACGACCCCGAGGATACTGGCTGCATGGACGCGACTCTCTTCGATCAACTCGAAACACATGGCGGACTTCGCGTCGCCGGCCGAAACCAGTACATCAAGTACATGGGTAGTAAGGCCTCGATCCTCGATTGGGTAGTCGACGGAATTAACGATGTCTACGACGGGGGCGGCGTCTGCGATCTGTTTTCCGGGTCATCAATTCTCAGTGCCGCGATCGGTCGGCAGGTGCCGGTCTACTCCAATGACATTCAGCACTATTCGAAAGCGCTTGCCGGCCTCTATCTGAACGCGTGGCGAACACCGAAAACTCCAGACGCGAAAGACTTGCTGGCTGAAGCCGGCAAGCTGGTCAGGCAACGGGCAGATTTGATTCCTGTATCGCTTCGATATCGGGCGGACTCCACGCTGACGGAATTCAACAGGACCGAAGAAGCCAATCGTGCTCTTATCGACGAACGATTCAGCCATCGTTGGCACTATTTCCTACGGGTCTATTCAGGCACGTGGTGGTCGGCAGAGCAATGCCTGTGGATCGATGCGATGCGTCAGGTGATTGAACGGTACCGGGAGCACTCGTGCTTTGATCTTATGATGGTCTGTTTGATGCATGCGATGGCATACGCAAGCCAAGGGACTGGCCATTACGCGCAATATCGAAATGCCAAGACGGCCTCAAGCCTGCGCGACATCATGACGTATCGGACGCGTGACCCGCGTCCGTACTTCGAGCGAAAGTACACGGCGACTCTGGCAGCCTTACCCAGACACGCTCCTCAACTTAAGCACGAGATTACGGCGATCGACTATCGTGATCGACTCAGGACGCTTCCGCCCTGCACGGTGTATGCTGACCCACCATACTGCTTCGTGCATTACTCGCGTTTCTACCACGCTCTCGAAACCCTCTACCTGTACGACAAACCGGAATTGCAGGTGAAAGGCGGATCGGTCGTAAAAGGACGCTATCGTGAGGACCGGCACCAATCCCCGTTTTGCATCGGTTCTCAGGTGTACGGAGCGTTCGAAGACCTCTTCCATGGCGTGACCGAATCCGGAAGCAACCTCGTCCTCAGCTACTGCAATACCGGGATGATCTCGCTAGAGGAACTCGAGAAGTTGGCGAATCAAATCTTTGGCGACTACGACCTTCAGATCTTGTTGTCCGACCACCGTCACATGACGATGGGACGTCGCCAGGACAGGGACCGAGAGGTCAAGGAATGCTTGATCCTTGCGAAGAGACGCGGTTAGTAGTTTGAGGGATGTCGAAACACGACAGTTGTTTTGAGCCATGCAGTATGGAGGGAGGCGGTGGTGCTTCCCACCTGGGAGAACCTTAGAAGTCGTCGTCCGCGTCGCGGTTTCCGTTGCCATTGGCGTTGGAATCGCTGGATGACTCGAAGATCCATGTGTGGGCCTCGTCGGCGACCTTGGCCAGCACGGGCAGGTCGGTGCTGCACGCTGCACAGGAGTCAAGAGAGATGCTCTCAATTGCCGTCGTTATGAGTACGGCAGGAACTCGATGCGGTTTCGCATGTCGTCCGGGTCGAGCACGCTGGCCATCAGTTCGAGATCGCGGATGGCCTGCCCGATCGTGATTCCAAGCTGGTGCGCGTAAGCCACTCCTGCGAACTCACGCGCCGATTCCAGCCAGTCGGCAGCGATTGCCAGGAAGTCGTCGTCGAGCGTGAAGACGACTCGTTGCAGTTCAGTGGCCCGCTGGAGAATGTCAGGATCGGTCCAGTCTGCCGATTTGTCTTCGTGGGCGGTCAGAACCTCAACACCGCGTTCCCGCAATCCTTCAGTAATGGCCAGTGGGACGTGCTGGTCCATGTAAAGCGCGAGGCTCATGGCTTGCCGGTGACCGTTCGCAGGCGGTCACGAATGTCGGTAGAGCCGTGCCGCGTCTGAAGATCGGCCACACGCTCACGCCGGCGCTCGATGTCCTGGTCAATCTCCTCACGATGGTCATAGTACCAGGCAAGGGCGGAGTGAATCTGACCAAGCGTCAGACTCGGATACTGACGACGGATCTCAACACCGTCCCAGGAGTGGGCGAGGTGGTCCTGTACGATTTCAACAACCTTTGTCGTTGTTCCGGCGATCATCGGAACGCAGTCATCGCCGACGGCAACGTGTGGGTAGTCGGTGTCTGACATCGCTTGTCCCGGAAACTATCGCGAACAGATATCGTCCATGCAGTCAAAGCCCGTGATTCCAGCATAACGCACGCGGGCGTATCGACGCAGAGCAGTCACGGATTCGGGCATTTCCGAGGTACGTTCATTAATGCAGATCGCCGAGACAAGTACGGGAACTGGCGGATCTCTTTGCCAGTGATGTGTGTGCCTATGCGGTGCTCGATAATCATCTGCATGTGTTTGCGGGCTTTCGTTCTGCGACCCCGACAACACGACTCGTGTTTGGTTGCGAACAACTGCGAGTCTGTGTGTGTCTCACCTGTCCGGCCCGAGCAAGCGGCATGCCGGAATGCCAGCAGAATCTGAACCGTCGGTGAAGTTGCCATTTTCTCGGCAACGACTGCTACTTCCGACGCGATTCCAGGCGTAGAATTGAGAGACTCACGGAGGGACACTGGAGCCGGGCTGAGCCAGCTCCCTCTGGTACGAACGCGATTACTGACCTTTCAGACCGTGTTCCTCTGCCAGGACCACAAAACCAAACCGAGGTGTTCATGATTCAGGAAACACTTTCCTTCGAAAGTCAGGAACAGATTCGCGCGCTGTTTGGATGTCAGGATGAAAACCTGCGACTGCTTAGAGAGCGACTGGATGTCCAGGTCGTTGTCCGCGGCGAAGAGCTGCGGTTGACCGGTGCCGACGACCATGTCGCTACCGGAGTCAAAGTCTTTGCAGAACTGCAGGATGTTGTGCGCCGGCACGGCGAACTCTTTCCCACCGAGATTGAGCGGATTCTCGGACGCCACACGGGTGAATCGGTTGTCTTCCCGCGTCTGACCGAATCAGAAGGGCCGTCCGCACGCTCACGGCACGATGGCAATGGGCGTCGCAATGGTGGCAACGGGAATGGATCGCGCACAGGACAGTCAGAGCCGACAGATGGAGCACCGATCGACCTGTTCGAGAAAGCCCGAGCAGTCCATCCACGAACCGGGGGTCAGGACCGCTACGTCGAGGCCATTCGCCGGAACGATCTCGTGTTCTGCATCGGACCGGCAGGCACCGGAAAAACGTATCTCGCCGTTGCAATGGGACTGAACGCACTGCGGACGGAACGTGTACGACGCATTGTGCTCGTGCGCCCCGCAGTCGAAGCGGGCGAGAAGCTGGGCTTTCTGCCCGGGGACATGCAGGCCAAAGTCAATCCATACCTGCGTCCGCTGATCGACGCCCTGTCGGACATCCTGACGTACGAGCAGGTCAAGCGGTACATCGAGCATGACGTTATCGAAATTGCCCCAATGGCGTTCATGCGGGGCCGTACTCTTAATGATACGTTCATAATTCTGGACGAAGCCCAGAACACAACGGCCACTCAGATGCAGATGTTTCTGACGCGAATGGGCGAAAACTCGAAGATCGTTGTGACGGGAGATCCGACTCAGGTGGACCTTGCCAGCCACACGAAATCGGGCCTGCCGGATGCGATTGGACGACTGCGGGATATTCCCGGAGTTGAAGCGGTTGAGTTGACTGGTCAGGATATCGTGCGTCACCGATTGGTCCGCGAGATTGTGCGGGCATATGACGATGATCGCCGCCATAAGCCGCGCAGCGGCTGAACCGGCTTTGCCCGACAGGGCATTCTCGCGAAGGAGGTCAATCGACTCACCGGAAGCACATGAGTTGTGACTCGTCGTAGTCGCATATTCTTCCCGGGAAAGTCGATGAACCGTTGCCATGCCGCTTTTCGGCCACCGCAATCAGCGACGTCATCGCACGTCGCGCTTCGCGATCGAAACGTCCCAGGGCTTCATTCCCCGAGCGTCAGCAGCGCTGCGCGATCGCAAAGTCCTGGCCCGGCTCTCGCTGGTTTCGCTGGCCGTGATCGTGCTTAGCATTGTGCTGGAGGGCTGGACGTCACCATTCCCTTATCGAAACGGCGATCGGCCCGATCACGGAATCCTGGCCAGCGTCGACTTCGAGCGAATCAACTCGCTGGAAACAGAACGACGTCGTAATCAGGCGGCTTCGCGCGTGCCGCTTCACTTCCGTAGCCAGCCTCTGCCCAGCAAATCCCTGCGGGCGCATTTACGAGCGGACTTTCAGGAAATCCTGGACTGCGACCAGATTGAGACGCTGGATCCCGAAGTCGCGGAGGACTTCGGGCTGATCGAAGTGCCATTGACTGCTCAAAGTAGTCCACCAGAAAGCGATCCGACGACCGCATTCAGCGCATTACGCGGTCTGCTGCTGGCGGTCGACATTGCTCCCGATGCCGGTGGACAGACTCGGGCCGAGCGTGTCGAAGGGCTTCTGGCCGAGTTCGAAAAACTGCTGGATGTGATGGGCAGTCCCGGCATCGTTTCTCCGAAAGACGTCAAGCGACAGCAGATCGACACAGGCCAGCAAATCGCGATCTCGGATGACAAGCCCGGAGGCAGGACTTACGGACTACTCGACGTCGACCTGCTTGCGATGATGAAACCAGCCGGACGCATCGCGGTGGCGTGGGAATCGATGCCGTTGCTCAGCCAGGTCCGCCCCCAGATTCACAACTGGCTGCTTGCCCAGGTCGAGCCAACGCTCAGCTACGACCGCTCGCGGACAGAAGAAGCGCGACGGGACGCGCGTGATAAGGTCGACGTGGACCTTGAGAAGTGGTTCAAGGGTCAGGTGCTTGTCGGATCCGGAGAACTGATCGACGACGCGCAGCTCAGTCTGCTCCGCGATGAGTATGCCGCCGCACAACGGTCGTACCGGGAAGACAGCTCCAACATCTTTTTTCATCTGCAGTGGATTCGGCTGGGAACAGTCGTCCTGATGCTGATCATCCTGGCGGGGATCAATGGGGCCTATCTGATCCGCAGCGAACCTCAGCTTGTCCGGTCCTTCGCGCGGCTGACGGTTTATCTTACATCGATCATCGTGGCGGTTGGACTGGCGCGATGGGCGGCGGCTCATCCGGACGTGCGTGCCGAAATCGTGCCGGTCGTGGTGACTTCGATGATCTTCGCCATCGCGTACAACCAGATGATGGCGGTCCTCGTGGCATTTACGATCAGCCTGCTGGTGACACTTTCCACCGTCGGGCAACTATCGCACTTCGTTCTGATGATGAGTGTTTCGGCGACAGCCGTTATTCCGTTGACTGAGGTGCCGTCCCGGTCTTCGCTGATCAAGGTGGGCTTTTTGACGGGGCTTGCCTGGATCGTCGTGTCGTGCGGTCTGGCGGTCCTGAACAGCCCGTCGCCGCAGTATCTCTGGTCGGACGGGCAATTCTTCAGTCACGCACTGATCGGAGCGGCGTGGTGTCTGGGCGCGGGCGGACTGGTTGCCTGCAGCCTGCCATTCATCGAAAAGACATTCGGTGTTGTCACCGATATCAGCCTGCTCGAAATGAGCGACGTGTCGCATCCGCTGCTGCAGGAACTCGTGCGACGCGCGCCGGGGACTTACAACCACTCGATCACCGTCG
>Ga0114993_10002118_pt1 | contig 22216 bp, 26 predicted proteins | sample ArcticOcean_MG_C_FD_87042 | JGI IMG/M metagenome (GOLD analysis project Ga0114993, IMG submission 87042) | Marine microbial communities from western Arctic Ocean - ArcticOcean_MG_CB2_150 | ecosystem: Environmental > Aquatic > Marine > Oceanic | place: Arctic Ocean: Canada Basin | collected...
AGGAACACATCCAAGATGAGTGCAGACACCAACCATTACTAACCATTCTGGATTCTTTGCTCTGTCTGAATCTGTTTGTGGATCTTTTAAATCTTTTAATTCAACTTTTTTTGCTTCATCAATTTCTTGTTCTGTTCTTCTTTTTATAAATATTGGTTTACCTCTCCACAATACGGTTATAGACTTTCCCAGTTCTAAAGAACTCACATCTACTTCAGTGGTAGATAGAGCTTTCACAGATGAATCTGGGTTCATCTGATCTACAAGAGGCCAAATTGCGGCGCCAATACCGATGGCTCCAACTGAATATGTTGTGGTAAATAAAAAATTTCTTCTTTTTGGGTTAATTTCTTTACTCATATATTGAAGCTTTTATGTATTATATAATATTAATTGATTACATTTAATATAAATTTGCTAGGGTCAGAATGACACACGAATTTATACACAATTAAAATATGTTTAATATAGCCTTATATCAACCTGATATACCTCAAAATACAGCCGCAATTGTTCGTTTATGTTCTTGTTTTGACGCTTCACTAGAAATAATAGAACCTTGTGGTTTTCACCTTAATGATAAAAGATTTAAAAGAGTTGCTATGGATTATTTAGATAAAAAAAAAATAATTTCATATAAATCATATGAAGATTTTTTAGATAAAAAGAAAAATTCAAGAATAATACTGATGACAACTAAAGCTAAAAAAAATTACTATGATTTTAAATTTAAATCTAAAGATACTCTTCTTTTTGGTAGAGAAAGTGAAGGGGTGCCCAAAATTGTACATGAAAATTCATACGAAAGGCTAAAAATACCTCTAAAAAAAAATATGAGGTCACTAAATATAAGTGTGGCAACAGCAATAACCTTGTCGGAAGCTTTAAGACAAAATATATCTTAAAAAAATGAATAAAAGCATTAATTTAAAAAAAAAATTAACAAGTTCATGGTTTTATCAACTACAAAAATTAATTTGTAATGAGTTTGAAAAACTAGAAAAAGATTTCGGACAAAAAACCAATCTAAGACCAAAAACTTTTAAAAAAAAAAGTTGGAAAAAAACTAAAAATGGGGGTGGTGGTTCATATGCAATTATCAAAGACGGACTCCTATTTGACAGTGTGGGAGTAAACTTCTCTAAAGTTTCTGGCAGGTTTCAAGAAAAATTTAAGTCACAGATTTTGGGTGCTAAAAAAAATCCAAAATATTGGGCCTCTGGGATTTCTGTCGTTGCTCACATGAAAAATCCAAATATTCCTGCTATGCACTTTAATACTAGGTTTATTACAACCTCAGAACAATGGTTTGGTGGTGGAATGGATTTAACTCCCTGCATAAAAGATAATGATGAGAAAACGGAATATCATAAAAAGATTAAACTTATGTGCAATAATCATAATAAAAATTATTATCCTAAATATAAAAAATGGTGCGACAACTATTTTTACTTGCCACATAGAAAAGAAATGCGTGGCGTTGGAGGTATTTTTTTTGATTATAAAAAAAACAATTGGGACAAGGATTTTAAATTCGTTAAAGATGTTGGTCTGTGTTTTCTGGAGTGCTCTATTCAAATTATAAAAAGAAAAATGTATAAAAAATGGTCTTATGAGAAAAAAAATTCTCAACTGTTAAAAAGAGGAAGATATATAGAATTTAATTTGCTATATGATAGAGGAACAAAATTTGGTTTAAGTACAGGTGGTAATGTTGAGGCTATTTTGATGTCTTTGCCGCCAGCAGCGAAATGGAAATAAAATATGGAAAAAGAACCAATTACTCTTCAAGGTTTAGAAAAAATAAAAACTGAATTAGCAACTTTAAAAAATATTAAACGTCCAAAAATAGTAGAAGCAATTGCGGAGGCCAGAGCTCATGGTGACTTAAAAGAAAATGCTGAGTACCATGCGGCAAAAGAAGAGCAAGCCAAAATTGAAAGCCGAGTAATAGAAATAAATGATTTAATAGCAAGAGCAAATGTTATTGATGTCACCCAAATAGAAAATAAAAATAATGTAATATTTGGTTCTACTGTCTCAGTCAAAGATTTAGAAGATGGTCAAAAAAAAACTTATAAACTAGTAGGAAAAGATGAAGCTGATATTAAAAATAACTATATATACTTTAGATCACCTATTGGTAAAGCTTTGATCGGCAAGAGTAAAAAAGATCTAATATCAGTTAACACTCCATCAGGAGAAAGAAATTTTGAAATAATTGAGATTAAATATATTTAAATTTAATTAATTCTATTTAAATATTTTTCTAAAAATTGATCTTCTAAAATAAAATTATTATTTACCCATTTTGCTTCTAATGATTTAAGTTTTAACCCAAGCTCTAGACCTTTTTCGTAACCATATTGTTTTAGATCATCTCCAGAAATAGGAAATTTTGGAATACTGTATTTATTAATTAATTTTAATTTATTTATTAAATCTGAGTCTTGTAATTTGTTGTCAGAAAACTTTGAAAATAAAAGTAAATCTTTTACTGTATTTTTTCCCAAAGAATAAATTAATTTTTTTAAATTCATATCTGAAAAAAGACTACTATCTTTTAAACTCTCATAATAATTAGAAATAACTTTTAATCTATTTTTAATATCATTTGATACTTTGTATTTGAAACAAAAAAATTCGTAATTATCACTTTGGTCTACAATTAAAATAGCAAGTATGATTTTAAAATCATACTGAACTTTTAATTTAGTGTCTAAATTCTTAAAATTTTTTAATCTTTTATAAAATTTAAATTGAGGAAATATATTTAAAATACACTCTTTTGAATCTTTGTTTAAAAAAATACTATATAAATCATTAAGTAATAAAATTTTCTTTAATTCGTCAAAAATTCTTTCTTTAGAAATTTTATTTAAGCCATTTATATTTTTTTTTATTTCTTGAATATCTTCATTTTTATAATCAAATTTACTATACTGCGTAAAAAACCTAAAATATCTTAAAATTCGTAAGTAATCTTCTTTAATTCTTTTTTCAGGCGATCCAATAAATTTAACTTGTCCTTCTTTTAGATCTGATTCTCCATTAAGTGGATCAAATATTCTTCCATCTAAATCTGCATAAATGGCATTTATAGTAAAATCTCTTCTTGATGCATCTTCTTGCCAATCTTTAGTAAACTTCACTTCAGCATGTCTTCCATCTGTTAAAATATCTCTTCTTAACGTTGTTATTTCAAATTTTTTATTATTTATTATTGCAGTTACTGTGCCATGTTCAATGCCAGTATCGATAACTTGAATATTTTCTTTATTAAGTTTTTCTTTTACTTCAGTTGGTTCAAGCAATGTTGCCAAATCAATGTCATCTATCAATTCCCCATTTAATGATTTTCTTATGCACCCACCTACAAATTTAACATTTCTATCTTCTTCTGCAGTATTTAAAGCAGAGAAAAGAATCTGAACTTCCTTCATATTTTGCAAGTATTTAATACTTTTATGCGATCTAAATAGTTTGAGTAGGAATATATCTACTTCTAATAAAATTTTTTTTATATTTTTTAGCATTTTGTGGCTGGGGCGCTAGGATTCGAACCTAGGATGGCGGTATCAAAAACCGCTGCCTTACCGCTTGGCTACGCCCCAATTTTATACTTGTGACATATATCATAAAAGATTTATTTTATATAGTTTTTGATGCAGCAGTCCAATACTTAGGATATTTTAGTTTTATTAACTTTTGTGCATCAATTGCTCTACTCATGTTAGAAAAAATTGCTATGCAGGCTGAGCCTGAGCCAGTTATTCTAGAAAAATAACACCCTTTCGTCATTGATAATTGCCTGATAATCATTCTAATTTTTGGATAAAGCCTAATTGCTGGATTTTGAAGGTCGTTTTTTTCATATTTTAAAAAATTAATTAATTTTTTTTTGCTTTTAAAATTGAAAGTAGATATCGGCAAAGGGAGTGAGAAATTTTTATTTTTTTTATATATTTTTTTTGTAGAGCAAATAAGATTAGGATAAACAATTAACATATCTAGTTTAAACTTATGATTTATTCTTTTAATTTGACCTTTTTTACCAGTTAACAATGCGTTCTTAGTATTTAGTAAAACTGGAACATCAGACCCAATTTTAGATCCTACACTTATCATTTCCTCAGTGCTTAAATTTAATTTTATTTTTGAGTTAAGGAAGTTAAGTAAAGTCGCTGCGTTTGCGGATCCCCCACCCAAACCTGATCCATGTGGTATATTTTTTTTAACTTTAATTGAAAAAAATTTTCTTTTTATTAGTCCATTTTTTCTTAATAAATTTAACAATTTAGTTATAGTGTTAGATTTATTATCAATACCTTTTTTAAATTTACCATAAAATTTTATTTTATCTTTTGCACTTTTTATTTGTGATACTGATACTAAATCAAAAATATCACAAAACAAAATTAAAGATTGTATTGAGTGATAGCCATTTTTTAGTTTTTTTAAAACTCTTAAATTTATATTAATTTTACAAAAAGATTTTATCTTGAATATTTTCACTATTAAAAATTACGATTTTTTTAGAATACCTTCAATTAATTTTTGTCTTACATCATTTTTTAATTTATCTTCTGCACCTTCTAAGCTTAAAGAGTGTTTCCAAAAATATCGTGCCTGTATGCTTTTATTTGTCATCCAGAGAGCATCACCATAATGATCATTGACTACTGGATCGAAGGGCATCAGCTCAACCGCTCTTTGCAAATATTTTTTTGCTTTATGATAATCTTTAAGTGCATAATAAGCCCAACCAAGTGAATCAATAATATAAGCATCATTTTTTCTTAACTCAGATGCTTTGATGAGCATTTTGAGTGCTTCATCTATGTTTATTTTTTTTTCAATCCAGGAATAAGCTAAATAATTTAAAACATAAGCTTGATCAGGCAAAATAGTTAAAGACATCTTAAGATCCCTTTCAGCTTTTTCCCACTCACCAATCCTTTCATAACTACTTCCTCTTTTTTCCAAAATTTTAGGTATTAAAGAATGGTTTTTTTCTATTTTCTCTAAAGCCTTCATAGATAAAGAATAAAATTTTATAGATTCTTCGTAATATTTGTTATCTTTATAAAAGTTAGCCATTTCGTAATATTGACGATAATCTGGATTTTTTAAAAGACTAAAAGCTTTCTTTAAACTTGATACAGATTCTTTTTTGTTATCTAAATGCGAATAAATTGCAGAAATATTTTTTGCAGAATGCCAAAAATAAACATCTCCAACTTTTGCTACAGTGCCATAAACTTTTTTAGATGCTTCGTGCTTTTCTTGATAAAAATAGTTTTCGGCCAATAAAGCTTTATTCTGCTTAAATTTTTTATTTATATATAGAGAAATTTTAAGATAGAAATTGGATAATTTGTAGTACTCCTCGCTTGCATATAAATTAGCTATTATATAAAAAAATTCTGCTAAAGCATCTTTGGGGTTTTTGCAATCAAACACATTCTGAGTTTTGCTTATGTTGTTGTTAGTCAAAAAATCTCTTGTTTGTTTTAATAATAAATTTGAATCATGTTTTTTAGCACTTACGAAAATAATTTTTTTTGCTTCATCAACTTTATTAATTGATAATAAATAATTAGCTAAAAAAAAGTTATATCTTGAAAAATCATGCTCCTTATTATTAATTAAATGATTATATTTTTTTTGTGTTTCGCTAGAATTAAAGTGACAATGCAAAAAAATATTTTGTACTTGCTTTAAATTAGAATATTTTTTTGGAATTTCTTGAAGTAAACTAAAAGCCTTATATTCATTTTTTTTAGCAGCTTCAGTCCAAGCCATCAGCATATTTCCAATGAAATTATCAAAAAAAATATTGTACTTTGATACTTTATTAAGTCTTTTAAAATGTTGTTCTGCTTTTATATAATCTTTTTTTACAAAATAATTTAATCCAAGCAATAGATCGGCTTCAAAAATAGCATCTTCCTTATTCCAAGCATTTTTAGAAAAGGCAATGGCTTCATCAAATTTTTCTAGGAGGACTAAAGTTCTAATAAACTCAAGATTAAAGTTACTATGGTTAAAATTTTTGAAGTTTATTTCTCTAAAGTATTTTAGAGCTTCTTCATTGTTTTTTATATTCAAGGACATCACCCCCGAAAGATAATTAGTGAAGTTTTCTGGTGAATATTTAGTTTTGTTTTCCAGGCCTATGGCCTCAAAATGAAAAAATGCCATCAATGCCAAAACAGTTTTTAGACAAATTTTTTTTAGAAAATATTTCATTTATTGTATATTGTAGTTTATAAAATGAAAAAAAATTTAAATCAAAAGTTAATTAACCTTATTGAATATTATACATTATTAAATAGCAATCTTTTACTAAGTGTAAATGAAATAAAAAGAAAAAGCGACAATTCACCTATTTCTTTTATTGGATCTAAATCTGAAAAGCTGGAAAAGTTAAAAAAAGCTATTGAGCTAATTAAAAATTGTGATTTGAAAAAAAGTGCAAATAATCTAGTTTTTGCAGATGGTGATATTAATTCTAAGTTAATGATAATTGGAGAAGGGCCTGGTGCAAATGAAGATAAAGAAGGCAAACCTTTTGTGGGAAGAGCTGGCAAATTATTAAGTAAAATGCTGGAGGCTATTCAATTAAACAGATCTAAAGTTTATATTACTAATGTTGTTAATTATAGACCACCAGAAAATAGAAAACCAACGGAGGAAGAGATTATAAGATACTTACCTTATTTAAAAAGTCATATAGAAATTATAAAACCACAAATACTATTATTATTAGGTAGTACAGCGCTAAATGCAATAGTGGATGATGAGGTGGTAATATCTAAGGCTAGAGGTAAATGGATTCAAAAACAAATAAACTCATTAAATCCATGGATTATTGCTTCCTTTCATCCAGCTTTTCTTATGAGGCAACCAGAACAAAAAAAACTAGCTTGGATTGATTTAAAAATGATAAGAGAAAAACTAAAAAAGCTCTAAAATTTAAAATATTGCTAAAAAATAATATTATTGCTGGTGTAGATGAAGTGGGCAGAGGCTGTTTGGCAGGCCCAGTATTTGCTGCAGCTGTAATTTTAAATGCAAATATAAATATTAAAGATATTAAAGATTCAAAAAAAATTGCTTTTAATAAAAGAATTTTACTGTCAGAATATATTAAGAAAAATTCTATTTATGCAATTGGAACTGCAAGTGTTGAAGAAATTAATAAAATTAATATCTTAAATGCGTCACTTCTTTCAATGAAAAGAGCTTTGGATAAATTAAAATATAAACCTTCTATAGCTTACATAGATGGAATTTATGCTCCTAAAAATTTAAAAATTGAATATAAAACTTTTATAAGAGGAGATGAAAAAATAACTTGTATTTCAGCAGCATCAATTATTGCTAAAGTTTCGCGTGATTTATTTATGATTAATTTAGCAAAAAATTATCCTGGATATTTATGGCAAAAGAACTTTGGTTACGGAACCAAAGAACACTTAGTTGCTTTAAAAAAATATGGAATAACACTACACCATAGAAAGAAATTTAAACCAATACACAACATCTTGTTGGGTAATAAACGTGAAACACTATAAGACTCATTTTTGTAAATTTATCTTTTGACTGAAACAACTTTTTAGAGTCTAATTCAACGTAAAGTTGAATCTAGATATGTCTGAATTTATAAATAGAATTGTTAACGGGAACTCCCTAAGTGAATTAAAAAAAATTCCAGATAAATCTTTTGATTTGGTTTTTGCTGACCCTCCATACAATATGCAAATTGGTGAAACTTTAAGAAGACCCGATTCAAGTAAAGTTAAAGGTGTAGATGACAAATGGGATCAATTCAAAAGTTTCAAACATTACGATGATTTCTGTAAAACTTGGCTAATTGAATGCAGAAGAGTTTTAAAAGACAATGGCTGTATTTGGGTAATTGGATCATATCATAATATATTTCGTTTAGGTTATCACTTACAAAACTTAAATTACTGGTTGTTAAATGATGTTATTTGGAGAAAAAATAACCCTATGCCAAACTTTAGAGGTACTAGATTTACTAACGCCCATGAAACTTTAATATGGGCTTCTAAAAGTAAAAAATCAAAATATACTTTTAACTATCAATCTTTAAAATGCTTAAATGATGATTTACAGATGCGTTCGGATTGGATGCTTCCTATTTGTAATGGTAAGGAAAGATTAAAGAAAAATGGTAAGAAAGTTCACTCAACACAGAAACCAGAGGCTCTCTTACATAGAATTATTTTAGCAACAACAAATAAAGGTGACTCTATATTTGATCCTTTTTTAGGAACAGGAACAACTGCAGTTGCAGCAAAAAAACTAGGTAGAAAATATTTTGGAATAGAAAAAGATAAAAAGTATTTCAAAGCCGCTAATGATAGAATTAACAAAACTCATATTATTGAAGAGAGCAACTTAGATACATTAGAAAACAACAAATCTAAACCAAGGATACCTTTTGGATCACTTGTTGAATTAGGAATAATTAAACCAGGCGCAAATATTTTTGACCAAAAGAAAAAAATTAATGCAAAAATTATGGTAGACGGTAGCATTAAACACAAAGAATCTTCAGGCTCTATACATAAGGTTGCAGCTAAAATAATGGGAACTGAGAGTTGTAATGGCTGGACTTATTGGTATTGCAATATAGATGGCTCAACTGTTCCAATAGATAATCTTAGACAAAGGTTTTTAAGTAAAAATATTTAAAAAATATATAATAACTTTAAATCCAGAGACAAAAATTATTTTTTATAAACTTTTCCTAAATAGCTATTAATAAAGTTTTTATTTTTTACAAGAATTTTTAAAATCTTATTTCTAAAAATTTTTAATATTGAATTAGAAATATGAAAACTAAAATAATTCAACTTTGATCTTTTTATAATTAGCTTTGTTCTGTCTGCTCTATTGTAAAAATATACATTTTGAATGTCAGAATGATTATCTTTAATTAAATTAAAAGTTTCATATGCAGATTCAACTGCTTGCGAAGCACCTTGTGCCATCGTTGGTGGAAAAGTATAAAAAGCATCACCAATGTATAAAACATTTTTATAAATAGATTTAGTGGGATTTTCTGAAGTATAAATAGACCATGATTTTAAATCTTTTTTAAATAAACTTGCCAAATTTTTATTCTGTCTGAAAATTGAATTTTTTAAGATATTTTCCAAATTTTCAATTTTTTCCTTTTTTTTTCTAATAACACAAACTAGATTAATGTCCTTTTTTTGGTTTATTGGATATAATATTAAATGTGCATTGGAACCCATAATTAAAGAAATATTGTTATTATTAAAATCTTTAAAATCTTGTGCGCTAATTTGTGATCTAATAGCTAGAGATCCGTAATAAATTGGTTGAAAAATTTTATCTTCAATAACTGATTTTGTATTGGAAAAAACACCATCAGAAACTATCAAGTAGTCCACTTCATCATTTGAGCCATCAATAAAATAAATATTAATTTTATCATTTATTTTTTCAACTTTATTAATTTTTTTACGAAATATTATTGAATTAGAAAAAAGATTTTCTTTTAAAAATTTAATTAATGTTGATCTCTTGAGTGTCGTATATTTTTCATTTACTGAGTTAAAGGAGGTTAAATCTAAGTCACAAACTTTATTACAATTCATTGAATAAAAATCTAATTTAGATGGATGGTATTTTTCATTTTTATTTATTTTATCAAAACCAATCTTGTTTAAAATGGATATACTATTAACTGATAATTGGATTCCAAATCCTTCATCCAGATTTAGATTATTTTCTTTTTCATATAGAACAACTTCAAAATTTTGGTCTTTTCTAAAAAGCCTAGAAAGGGTGAGTCCCGATATGCCTGAGCCAATAATTGCAATTTTCTTTCTCATTAATATAAATGTGAAACTTGTTTAATTATTTTTTTAGTAAAAGAAGGGATAAATTCATTATTTTTATTCAAGCTATGCCAACTATACTTGGATGGTATCTTTGATGAAAATTTATAATATAAATTAATATTTAATTTTTTATTAGAAATAGAATTTTTATATCTGCATAAAAATTTCCATTTCCCCTTTTTTTTAGCCCTCTCTTTAACCTGTGGTAAATTAAATTTTTTTAAAAAACCTAAATTATTATTCTTAGTTAATGCTATTTGTTTTTTATCTTTTTTTAAATAGCAGAAAACATCATAGCTTTTTAGATTAATTTTTATTTTATTTTTTAATTTATTTTTAGATTTTGATTTATAATATGAACATATTTTTTTAATGTTACATTCTAAACATTTCGGTTCTTTGGGTTTGCATACTAAAGCTCCAAATTCCATCAACGCCTCAGCAAAGTCTGCATTTCTTGAAGTTTTAATTGAAATATTTTTTTTCCAATCATTTAAATTATATAATCTAGATAATACTCGTTTGACGTTTCCATCAATTCCAATATTTGGTTTATTATGAATTAATGCCAAAAGTATATTTGCAGTATAATCTCCTATGCCTGGAAGTGCTTTTAATTTCTCATAGTTATTAGGAATTTTTCCTTCATATTTTTTAATCAATATTTTTGAGCTTTTATGTAAATTTTTTACTCTTCTGTAATAACCTAATCCTTCCCATAATTTCAAAACTGTTTGTTCTTTAGTTTTAGATAAAGCTTTTAAATCTGGAATTTTTTTTACAAAATTATTAAAAAATGGGATTACAGTTTTTGCTTGAGTTTGTTGAAGCATAAATTCACTTAATAGTCTGTAATAATGCTTTTTTTTTGAATTATTGCTTATTCGCCAAGGGAGTGTGCGGTGGTTATTATCATACCATGTAAGAATTTTTTTTGATAAATTGGTATTATTTATATGCATAATAAAGAAAACAATAAACAAAGCAAAACTTACGTTCAAGGGCTAAGACCATTTGGCAATATACTACCAAAATCAGTCAAAGGTATATTAAAAAAGAATGGTTATAATTATTCAGAAATAATGAGCAAATGGAATATGCTAGTTGGAAAAGAGATTTCTGAATGTAGTTTTCCCAAATCTATAAAAATGAAACCAGGCGACTCAAGATGCACGTTGGTTCTTGCTGTTAAACGGGGAGATGAAATAATAGTTGAATATTCTAAAAGTGAAATTATGAATAAAATAAATAGTTATTTTGGTTATCAGCTAGTAAATGATGTAAGGCTTCAAGCTTCCAACTCGGAAGCCAAAAAACAGGAGGTTAAAAATAATTCTATGAATTTTTCAGATAAATTTGTAAAAAAAGTTCTAGATATTAAAAGTGAAACAATCAAAAATTCTCTTACAAAGCTAATGGAATCGTTAAAATGAAAATTTCTAAAAAATATATTAATTTATTCAAAGTTTTCTCTCTATTAATAATATTATCGAGTTTAATTTTAAATAATAGCTATGCAGAAGAAAATTCTTTTTTTATAGGCGAAAGTGATGCTCCAGTTAATATTAAAGTTTTTTCCTCCTTTACTTGCCCACATTGTGCAAATTTTCATATGAAAATAATACCTAAAATAGAAAAAAAATTTGTTATCACTGGAAAAGTCAAAATAACTTTTATTGACTTTCCTTTAGATCAAGCGGCATTCAATGCATCTAAATTATTAAATTGCATAAATAAAAAAAACAAGATGGAGTTCATGAACACAATATATAAAAATCAAGAACAATGGACATCTGGATCCGATTTAGATGCAATTAATAATAACTTGAAACAAATATTAAAAGATTTAAATTTAGATTCAGTAAAATTCAATGAGTGTTTAAAGGACGAAACAATAAGTGACAAAATTTTAGTTGAAAGAATTGATGCCCAAAAAAAATATTCTGTGAGTTCTACTCCTACAATAGTTATAAATGAAAAAAAAATTGATAACCCCAATTTTGATAATATTAAAAATGAAATAGAAGATTTAATATAGTATATGGAATTCAAAAAATTAGAATTAAATGGTTTCAAATCATTTGTTGAAAAAACAAATTTTTTTATTGAAAATGGATTAACTGGTATTGTTGGTCCAAATGGTTGTGGAAAGTCAAATATAGTAGAATCTATTCGGTGGTGCATGGGAGAGACATCAGCGAAAAGTATGCGTGGTGCTGGGATGGAAGATGTTATTTTTTCTGGCACAGCTAATAAAGCATCAAAAAATATTGCTGAAGCAACCTTAACTATAGATAATTCTGATAAAAATTGCCCAGTTCAGTTTAAAGATGTTGATATAATTAATGTAAAAAGAAAAATTGAAAGAGATAAGGGTTCCAGATATTATATAAATGGAAAAGAAGTTAGAGCAAGAGATGCCCAAACATTTTTTGCGGACTTATCAACTGGCGCTCATTCACCTTCAATGATAAGCCAAGGAAGGATTGGAGCCTTAGTAACTGCAAAACCTACTGATAGAAGAGCTATATTAGAAGAGGCCGCAGGTATTTCAGGTTTGCATGCAAGAAGACATGAATCTGAACTTAGACTTAATTCAGCAGAGAATAACCTCAAAAGAGCTGATGAACTGAGAAGACAGCAAGAAAGAATGTTAGACAGTTTAAAGAAGCAAGCGGCCGAAGCATCAAAATATAAATTAATTTCAGAAGAAATTAAAAAGATCGAAGCTGGATTATATTATTTGAAATCAGTTGAAATCATAAAAGATATAAAAAACTCAAAAGAAATAACTAGTGAGTCTGAAGGTAAAATAAGCAGCATACAGATGGAAATTAATCATAAAAATAGTTTGGTGGAAATATCTTATAAAAAACTAAAACCTTTAAGGGATAAAAATATTGAAATATTATCAAAGTTGCAAAGATTAAACTTAGAATTCCAAAACTTAGAAGATGAAGAAAAAAGAACCAAAACAGACAAAGAAAGATTAATAAAATCTCAAGATACTCTTAAAGAAGACATTGAGAGAGAGAAAAATATTATCTTAGAGGCAAAATCTAACGAAAAAAGATTAGACGAAGAAAAAAATGTTTTAATAGATACTGAAAAAAAATATTATGATTTAGAAAAAAAAACTGAAGAAGATTTGCATACAGCTACGTCTAACCTAAAAGCTGAACAAGAATATCTTGAAAAAATTTCTGAAAATCTGGCATTTAGCTCAAATACTGAGGGAGATTTATTTAGTTTAAAAAATTCAATTTCTGACTTAGAAAAAAGTCAAGATTTTATTAAGGAGGGAAAAATTGATGAAGCCTCTGCTTTAATTGATAAATCAAAAATAACAATAAAAGGAATAATAAAAAATCTAGAAAGTTCTGTAAATAAAAATAATTTAGGTGAATTTAATAATACCAATAATAAAATAAAAATTGCTCAAGAAAAATATGCTAACGCGTTTAGCAAAAATCAATCAATTAAAGCTGACTCTATCAAAAGACAGGAAAGAATAAAAAATATAGATACCGAAATTCAAAATTGGAAAAATTTAAAATTTAATTCAGAAGAAATGTCAAAAGAATTGAGTGACCGTATGAGTAAATTAAAAGTTGATTTAGATAATATTGCAAAACTTCCAGAGTCTATTGCAATAAAAAAGGGTCAATTAATGCAAAATATGTCTGATACTGAAGAGAAGAAAAAAGAAATTTCAGAAGATTTAATCAAATCTGATGAAGAATATCAAAAAATAAATAAAGAACTAAAAAAAATTGAAGAAAGAATGATGTTGGTAAGAGAAAGCAAGGCAAGATCTGGAGCAACATTAGAAGGTTTAGAAAATAGAAAAAATGATTTAATTAAAAATTTAAAAAACAATCTTAATATAGAAGAGAAAGATTTGTTAAATAGTTCTGATCTACAAAATGCTCAAGAGTTACCTAATGTTGTCGAACAAGAAGATAAATTGGATGCTAAGAAAAATACAAGAGATAAATTGGGATCAGTAAATTTGAGAGCGGATGAAGAAACACAAAAGTACTCAACTAATATCAAAAAAATGGAGGAAGATAGAGAGGATTTGGTTTCTGCTATTGCCAAGCTCAGAACAAGCATAAATGAGTTAAATCATAAAGGAAGAGAAAGACTTTTGGATGCTTTTGAAAAAGTTAATAGAAAATTTAACGAAGTTTATACAAAACTTTTTAATGGAGGTTCAGCAAAATTGGAATTTGTTGAATCTGACGATCCACTCGAGGCTGGACTTGAAATGCTAGTTAGTCCTCCAGGTAAAAGATTACAATCTATTACACTTTTGTCAGGGGGTGAGCAGGCTCTAACAGCCTTGTCTTTAATTTTTGCAGTTTTTTTAACTAGTCCATCTCCAATTTGTGTTTTGGATGAAGTGGATGCCCCATTAGATGATGCTAACGTAACAAGATTTTGTTCTTTATTAAATGAATTAACTAAAATAACAAAAACTAAATTTATTATAATTACTCATCACGCTCTTACTATGTCAAAAATGGATAGACTTTATGGAGTAACAATGCCCGAAAAGGGTATTAGTCAGTTGGTTTCTGTAGACTTGGGTAAAGCTGAGGAGCTGGTTGCTTAAAAATAATGAAAAACTTTAAAGACATAACAACTCGCTTAGAGATTGCAAAAAAAAAAATTAAAAAGGAACAGATTGAGGATAGAAGTTCAAATGCCGCATATATGGGTAATGCTTTAAAAATTAGCACTGAACTTGTTGCCTCAGTTGTTGTTGGGTCAATAATAGGGTTTATTTTGGATGGTTGGTTTGATACTAAACCGTTGCTAACAATTATATTTTTTTTTATGGGAGTTGCAGCAGGAATATTAAGTGTATTTAGATCAGCAAAAAAGATTAATGAAAAGTTGTAGTGAATTAGGAAATTAAAAATGGCAACAAATCCAATGCACCAATTTAAAGTATACAAAATTGGTCCTGAAATAACTTTGGGAGAAATAAACCTTTCTTTTACAAATGCCAGTCTATTTATGGCAATAACTGCAATCTTAATTCTTTCTTTTCTTTTTTTGGGTACTAAAAGAAAAGCTTTAATTCCTTCAAAAATGCAATTAATAGCTGAGATGAGTTATACTTTTGTTGCAAAAATGATAAATGACACCGCTGGATCTAATGCAAAATCTTTTTTTCCATTTATATTTACTTTATTTATGTTTGTTTTGTTTGCAAATATGGTAGGAATGCTTCCTTATTCATTTACAGTAACAAGCCATATAATTGTAACATTTGTGCTGGCAACCATTGTGTTTATTGGGGTTACAGTTATAGGATTTGTAAAACACGGAATTAAATATTTACAACTATTTGTTCCAAAAGGTGTTCCAGTAGTACTTTTGCCATTAATAGTTGTTATTGAAATAATTTCATATTTAAGTAGGCCAGTAAGTTTGTCTGTAAGATTGTTTGCAAACATGATGGCAGGACACACTATGTTAAAAGTTTTTGGTGGGTTCGTAATAAGTTTAGGACTACTAGGTGGATGGTTGCCACTTGGTTTTTCTGTTGCATTAACTGGGCTTGAAATACTTGTTGCATTTCTTCAGGCTTATGTTTTTGCAATTTTAACATGCATTTATTTAAACGATGCATTAAATTTACATCACTAACAAAGGAGGAAAAATGGAGTTAGAAGCAGCTAAGATGATAGGAGCAGGCCTAGCAGCAATTGCATTAGCAGGAGCTGGAGTAGGTATTGGTCTTATTTTTGGAAATTATCTGTCTGGGGCGATGAGAAACCCCTCAGCGGCAGCAAAACAATTTCCTAACTTACTTTTAGGTTTTGCTTTAGCAGAAGCTACTGGTTTATTTGGATTAGTAGTTGCATTAATAATTTTATTTGCTTTTTAAATAAATAAAATTTAATTATGAAAAGTTTTTACTTTGCTTTTTGCATTGCTTTAACTGTTTACGCAACCCAATCTTTTGGCGCTGAGGCAGGAATGCCTCAGTTAAACCCAGAATTTTGGGCTGCTCAAATATTTTGGTTATTGCTAATATTTTCGATCCTATACATAGTCATCTGGAAAATATTTTTACCTAAAATTACTGATAGTATTGAAAATAGAAAATCAAAAGTGGTTAATGATTTAAATGAAGCAAACAAACTAAAAGAGACAGCTGAAAATAAACTCAAAGAGTATAATTTAATAATTGAACAATCAAAAAAAGATGCAAAAAAAATATTTCAAGATAGCAAAAAAGAGCTGGATCAGAATATTGAAAAAAAAAGAAGTAAATTTAATGAAGAAATAGAAAAAGAGATTGAAATTGTTGAGAAGGAAATAATTAAATTAAAACATTCTTCACTAGAAAGTGTATCAAAAATAGCAACAGAAACATCTGTTGAATTAATAAAACAAATAATAGATACAGAGGTAAATAACAGTAATGTTTCTGCTATTGTAAATGAAGTATCTAAGAAGAAATTAGGAAACACTATATGAATATAGATGCAACATTTTGGGTAGCTGTTTCATTTTTTATATTTTTCGGTGGATTAATTTATTTAAAACTACCTCAAAAAATAAATTCTTCATTAGTTAATCAAATAGATGAAATGAAAAAAGAATTAGATGAAGCTGAAAAATTAAAAGTTGAAGCTAAAAATTTATTAAGCAACTACGAAAGCAAGTTGGATAAATCTAAAAAAGAAACACAAGAAATCATTCAAATAGCAAAAAAAGATAGTGAAAAAAATATGTTTGAGAAAACAGAAAAGTTTCATCAGATGATAGAAGAAAGAAAGAAAAGTGCTGATCAAAAAATAACTCAAATGAAAGAAAATGCTTTAAAAGATATTAAAAATATTTCAGTTAAAATTAGCATTGAGGCTGTAAAACATTTAATTGCGAATTCAATTGATAAACAAAAGCTGGAAAACCTTAATTCTAAAAGCCTGCAGCAAGTTAAAACTATAATTAAAGATACTAGGGCTTAAAAAAAATAACAAATATAAAAAGTTCCTTTTTTTAGAAACCGGGATATAAACAAACTGAATGGCTGTATATACAAAATTATCTGAAAATGACTTAAATAATTTTTTTTCCAAGTATAGTTTAGGAAAGTTATTAAATTATGAGGAAATTAAAGAGGGTATAGAAAATACTAATTATTTTGTTCACTTAGAAAAAGGTAAATTTATATTAACTGTTTATGAAAAGAGGGTTGAGGAAAAAGATTTACCTTTCTTTATAGGCCTAATGAAAAACCTTTTTAATAAAAGTTTCCCATCGCCAGAGCCTATCATAAATAAAAATGGAAACTATATCTCCGAAATTTTAAAAAAAAAGGCAGCTGTAGTTTCATTTTTGGATGGTGTTTCTAAAAAAAACTTGACTGCTAACGACTGTTTTGAAGTTGGGTTAAACTCGGCAAAACTTCATTCGATAACAAAAAATTTAACAGGCAAAAGAGTGAATAAACTTTCAGTAGATTCATGGGGCAAAATCTATAATAAGGTAAAAAATGACTGCTCAAAGATTGACCAGAATCTGCCAAGAATAATTGAAAAAAACTTAAATGAGGTTGAAAAAAAGTGGCCAAAAAATATTCCGGCAGGTGTGATTCATGCTGATTTATTTCCAGATAATATTTTTTTTAAAGATAACAAACTGTCAGGCATAATTGATTTCTACTTTTCTTGCTACGATTTTTATGCATTTGAGATAGCTATTTGTTTTAACGCTTTGTGTTTTGAAGGTAGAAATGAGAATTTAAGTTTTAATGTGACTAAAGCTAAAAGATTTATAGATGGCTACTCAAGTATAAGAAAATTAACTGAAGACGAAAAAAAATCTTTAAAAATACTATGCAAAGGTGCAGCTTTGAGATTTTTATTAACAAGAGTATTTGATTACTTAAACTTGACTGAGGGTGCATTAGTTAAAATTAAAGATCCAATTGAGTATCTCAAAAGATTAGAATTTCATGATAGTGTTGCAGACTACAGGGACTACTTTTTTTAATTATGGAAACTAAGATTTACACTGATGGATCTTGTACAGGAAATCCCGGACCTGGTGGGTGGGCAGCTATAATTTTAACTGATAGTGATAAAAAAGAGCTTTCAGGTGGTGAGAAATTAACAACAAATAATAGAATGGAATTAACTGCTACAATTAAAGCTTTAGAATACTACGACACAACTAAAGAAAAGCAGCCTTCTTTAAAATATATTGAAATGTATACAGACTCTACATATGTAAAAGATGGAATTACAATTTGGATAAATAAGTGGGAACAAAATAATTGGAAAACATCAGAAAAAAAAAATGTTAAAAATGTTGATCTTTGGAAAAAACTTAAAGATTTAGTGAAAAAAAAACAGATAGAATGGCATTGGGTAAAAGGACACTCTAACAACACAATGAATGATTTGGCTGATAAATTAGCAAAACAAGCAACTCCAAAATAATTTACAAACTATACTCTTTTCAGAATATAATTTTGAACTTTTTTTAAATCTTTTGGTATTTTGTCATATCTTTCTTTATCACTTAAAATATTTTTTAAACTTTCTGGTAATTCAGGTTTAATATCTGTTTCCTTTTCTACTATATTAGAAAATTTAGCAGGATGTGCTGTAGATAAAGCTATATTGCATCCATCTATTTTTATTTTATCTGAAACACCAATGCCTACTGCTGTATGAGGGTCAATTAAAACTCCTTCACTTTTAAAGATACTTTTAATTACTGACTTAGTTTGTGATTCAGATAAACTTCCTGAGGAAAAAACCTCTCTTATTTTATCTAAATATTTTTTTTCAAGTATAAATTTCCCATTTTTTTTTAAATCATGCATTAATTTTATTATTTTATTTGACTCACAATCACATATATCAAAAATTAATCTTTCAAAATTGCTTGCAACTTGAATATCCATGCTGGGAGAAATTGTATGCTTAACTTTTAATGGTTCATAAATTCCTGTATTAATAACTCTATGTAAAATATCATTATCATTAGTTGCAATTATAAGTTTATTTATTGGAAGGCCCATTTTTTTTGCTATATACCCTGCATAAATATCTCCAAAATTTCCTGTGGGGACTATAAAATTTATTTTTTTGTGTACTTGGTTTAATTTAAAGTAAGAAAAAAAATAATATGCTATTTGCGTAATTATTCTTGCCCAATTTATTGAGTTAACGCCCGACATGTTTATTTCATCACAAAACTTTTTGTCTGCAAACATTAATTTGACAAACATTTGACACTCATCAAAATTTGATGACAAAGCAATATTAAAAACATTATCCGAATTAACTGTTGTCATAAACTTTCTTTGTACATCAGATATTTTATTTTCAGGATGTAAAACAAAAATTTTCATATTCTTTCTATTTTTAATTGCACTAATTGCTGCTGCTCCAGTATCTCCAGAGGTCGCCACCACAATATTGATTGATAAATTATTTTTTTTTAGAATCATCTCATACATATTTCCAATGACTTGCATTGCTATATCTTTAAATGCTAATGTGGGACCATGAAAAAGCTCCAAAATATTAATGTCCTTATATTTTTTTAATTCAACTACATCTTTAACTCTAAAATTTTTATAAGAATTATTAACAATTTCTTTAATTTCGTTTTCGCTAAATTCAGTATAGCTAAACTTTGAAATTATTTTGATTGCTAGCTCATTATATGAAAGTTTATTAAATTCAATAATCTCATCTTGTTTGAAGGATGGAATTTTTTTCGGGACAAAAAGACCTCCGTCAGGTGCCAAACCTTTTAAAAAAATGTCCTTAAATGAATAAATCTTTTTATTGTTTCTAGTGCTTATATATTCCATATCTTTTAATAGTATAGAATTTTGATATTATCTAGGCAAAATCTGACGTGGAGGATCTTTAAAATTATTTTTGTTGTAAATTTTCTTTTTTATTTACGAAATATTTCTTCCAAGCCCAATTTCCTAGGCCTAAAAGCACCAAAGATGAAATAATGATCGTTAAGGCTATTTTGCCCCCATTATTATCAGTGATGCACACCGCGCAAAGATAGTTCACTGCTTCTTCTTTTAAAATTAATGTTTTCATTATTTAAAATTAACTTTCATTTTTCCTAAAATCTTTATAATCAAAGAAAGTAAACTGTATAGTAACTTCTTTAATATTTTTTGTCTTGCTATCTTTTGTCACTTCCGGGTCAATTAAAAGTACTAATGAATATTCATCTTTCTGCATAGGTTTTAAAGTTTGGACATCATAACAAAAGCAATTTAATTTACTAATATAAGAACCAAACTCTTTTGGAAAATAAGCAAATGTTGCAATTCCTGATGTGTTAATATTTTCTAAATTTTCAACTATATAATTTATATTTGTAACTTCTCCAGGTTTGATAAATAATCTTTTTTTTATTGCCTTAAATCTCCAGGGTAACTTTGGGTGTACACTTGTTAATAAATTTATGATAATTGGTTCAGAAGCTTTTAAATCTTCTCTATTTTTTTGATATTTATATATAGATATAAAAATGATTGAAATTAGTATTAAAAAAATTGATGTATATTTTTTTTGTCTAGTATTCATTTAAGAGTTATAAAAACTTATATTATCCTATCTATTAGAATACTCATAAAAATCATAAATAGATAAAATATTGAATATCCAAAAAGTCTTGTCGCTAATTTTCTTTCTATTTTTTTACTTTTTTCTAAAAATAATTTGTATGAAATAAATAAATAATAAGTACTAAGAATTGTAGATAGAAAAAAATAAAAAGTTCCTGAATATCCTAATATAAATGGCATCAAAGCCATTGGAAATAAAATTATAGAATATATAAAAATGTTTAATTTTGTTGTTTGTACACCAGAAGTTATAGGCAGCATTGGAATTTTAGCTTTTTTATAATCATCAGATTTATACAAGCTCAATGCCCAAAAATGTGAAGGGGTCCATATAAATATAATTAAAAACAATATTATTGGTTCTAAAGATATTTCGTTTGCTGCTATGGCCCAACCAATTACTGGTGGTAATGCACCAGCTGCTCCACCAATAACTATATTTTGTGGTGTTTTTCTTTTTAGCCAAATTGTATATATAAAAACATAGAATAAAATTGTAACAGTTAAAGTTAGTGCAGCTATTAAATTTGAAAAAGTATATAAAGAAATTATAGAAATTACTGAAGATAGAACTCCAAAAACTAGAGCTTGATTTCTTGTTAATTTGCCTGCAGGTATTGGTCTAAGACAAGTTCTGCTCATTATAGAATCTACGTCAGACTCGTACCACATGTTTAATGCTCCAGCCGCGCCCGAACCTAATGCCACAGCAGTAATTGAGAGCATTGCATTTATAAAATTAATTTCTACAGGTGCAATTAATAAACCAACAGCACACGTAAAAATTACCAGTGACATTACTCTTGGCTTCATTAAATTAAAGAAGGCTTTTGTATAGCTAAAATAATCTAATTTTAAAGTTTTTGATTTGCTGTATGCCATTTAAAAATCTTAAATATTTATGGGTCTAACTGCCCATAACAAAAAATAAAGCGCGCGTGAAAAAGGTATACTGAGACTCTGCCGTCATAATTCCAACGAAGACCATAATAGCAGTCATTGGCCATAGAAGAACATTAACAATAGCCCATCTCTCCCAATACAAATGCATAAATATTGCCATTATTAATCCTGCTTTGATAAGCATAAAAAATATAATCAAAGACCATCTAAGAAGTCCCTGAAATTCATACCAATCAACTAAGTATGAAAAAGTGCTAAATACAAATAATAAACCCCAAATCCAAAGATAGATTCCGATATTATGTGTAGTTGCTTTTTTATTATTTTGTTCCATTTTTTTTACCAAAGGTAGAAGAATGCAAAAATAAATACCCAAACTAGATCAACAAAATGCCAATATAGACCGAGAATTTCAATAGCTCTGTAGTTTGATTTCATGCTTGTAAAATATCCTCTTCGACCTGTATCAAAATCACCTCTAAAGGTTTTTCTAGCAAAGATAAATAAGAAAATTACTCCTATTGATACATGGGTTCCGTGAAATCCTGTTATCATAAAAAAGAAGGAACCAAATTGGGCGGCACCATAAGGATTGCTCCAAGGCCTAATGCCTTCGTGAAAAATTAATTTTGTCCATTCAAATGCCTGCATGCCAACAAATGTAAGTCCGCCAACGGCTGTGGCTAGTATAAGCCACGCACACATTTTTCTGTTTCTTTCATATCCATACTTAACAGCGAGCGCCATTGTTCCGCTACTAGTAATCAAT
>Ga0114993_10002125_pt1 | contig 22178 bp, 4 predicted proteins | sample ArcticOcean_MG_C_FD_87042 | JGI IMG/M metagenome (GOLD analysis project Ga0114993, IMG submission 87042) | Marine microbial communities from western Arctic Ocean - ArcticOcean_MG_CB2_150 | ecosystem: Environmental > Aquatic > Marine > Oceanic | place: Arctic Ocean: Canada Basin | collected...
ACCAATTTCTACCAGTTACATAAATTTGAGATGGATGCCTACGTACAACACACAAGTAATCACCATAGTGGGGTATTATTAAGTGTAGGGTTACAGAAAAAATCACAAACGGAGAAAAATAAAGGATTAGCAGATGTCGGATGGCAATCTACCCGAATGAGTATTCCATCGGGTGACATTAGGAAAGTCACCTTTTCTGGTGTTGTTCCCGATAGCCTGATGCATCTCAGTGGAGGGGCTTTCAGGCCAGACTTGGCAGAACACGAGATAAGGTTTTTCCTAAACTATCCTCAATCTACCGGGACGTATGATTCAGAATTCAAAATCTATTCTACAAACATGAGGTACGAGGGGTTTGAAACCGTATCAACGGATTCCAAAGAACTGACAATGGCGACAGTTGGTACAGTGACTACTATTGCCAGCGGAGCCGTAGATCTATTTTTGGAATCTAGTCCGGTTGTTAGGACGTTACCATTATTTATAAGGTCTAGGGATGGCAAGACCGGTTTAGGCGGAACCGGAGATTCCTTGATGACAGGAGTGGGAACCGTGGGCACAAACGATTTCATGAATTTATATATACTTGGTGCTATTGAAATTGCTACAATGAACCTATTTACAAAGAATGTTACTTCAGTACACACAAAAATTGGTAAATCGGATCTATTTACACAGGGCGATGTCGCTCCTATTTTTCCGTCAAAATTTAACGATATTTCACTCTTTATTAAGGATCTAGTTTCTGGTAGTGGTACGCCTAACGCCTCGATGAATTTAACCATGCCTAATGTTGGATCTGCAAAACTTGATGATCACAGGCTACTCTTTGTCCGGGGTCTAATGCCCCATACAGTTAAGACCACTTCCTTATACTTACGTGTTCCCGAACAGGCCCTAAAAACTTTAGAGCTAAGACTAGAGGGTCCACCGTATTATAAGCCTAGTGGAGTTATGAATTTATTCTTACAAGTACATCAACCTCAATTTGCTGTAAAAGGAAGAATAGGAAATAAGTTAGCCGGTAGAGATACTTATGGGTTAGAGCCTGCAATACTGCAAAATAAGAACATGTCTCTAGTAACTTCTGGACATGCACCTTTTACTTCAAACATGAACCTATCTATACCTAATGTAGTAGGAAGCGGAACCAAAGAACTCGGTCTTTTCACAAGCGGTCCTAGCTATTGAGCCTTTTTACAAAAAGTAATTTTTAGGGTACATATTATGCCAGTTTCTTATTCAGTTAATCCCGACGCGGGAGGTAACGCGGTAGCTAATTTTATTATTCCCGCTCCTTTTGTGCAGGTCAATAAGGATTATGATAGAACCGGTGATGGCGCCGTCATTGGCGTAAGGTATGGTATTACACTTACCGGGACTTTAGTAGCCCATAGAGGATCGCCAGATTATTCTGGTTTGTTCTCACTTAATACAACTGACCCGCGTAATGAAGCAAACGTTCCCAGTGAAACCGAAATGTATAAGTCTATCCAAAATAAACAGATGGCCATGCGTAAACTGTTTTCTCATCATAATGAGGGTGGAGAGCTACATATTATACCGCTAGACGCTGGAAAATTGGGGCTTAAATGTAATCCTAGAATTGTAAGTATGGATTTTAATCAGGAACCCGGTCAACCAAACCTAATGAGCTATACTATTCAGCTTGAAACTGACGAGCTTAGAGGACCGCCGGAAGCGGCGGGTACGACTGCTTCAGCGGCAAGCTGTAGCGCTGGAGGTCACGCCACTAAAGTACTCTGCGAGGCTGCTGGCGAAACATGGACACCAGCAGGCGCCCTTCTTGGCAAAACCGCCAAAGGGCTAGACGTAGATCCAGAGGGTAGACATGCATTCACTTTGGATGGTGTAGAGTCAAAGTTTTTTCAATACGCCGTATCATCCGCGTCTGAAAACTGGAGCATAGACGAACAAGACCACAAACAAGTATCAATTGAAGATGTGGATAAAAATCAAGGGTCTACTTCTAATAAAACAGGAGATCCTGATTTTAGAAGATACAGACACAAAAACGCTAGAGACGCCGCTACACTTAGTGGGTATAAGGAAATAACAGTAGACGCATATACAACCGCGCAAAACGCCGTGACGACAGAAGAAAACAAGGATGATGGCGATATGTCAATCGTAGCAGACGAAACCAAAATTTTGAAAAACTATAAACAGATCGGTGGTTATCGAATTGCGAAGGTTGTAAAGACCTACCTCCTAACCCACTCCGTTTCCGCTACTGGGAAGAGAGTGTTTGATAATGCAGGATTCAATAAAGAAGCTACTACAGGAAGCAAAACAGGCCTCGAAGAAACCGGATCTCTCCTTGATGACATGGGAACTAATCAAGTTATCCCGGCGGCTTTTAAAGAGCCTAATCATGGAAAATCAGAGGGGTGCGATACAGTCGCAAACATGGCGGATGACGCTTTCGCCGCAGACCATAGCGGGAACCTAAAAGAGAAAGATTCCGTACCTGATGGTGAAGCTTGGCAACAGGCTAGAGGGTATGTTTTAAACTATATTTCCGGTACTGACCCTATACATAGAGGCGGTGCATACCAAAAAGCGTTAGATTCAAACGAGTCAACACGTCAAGGGCAAGAAGGAGGTGAATCAGCGACAAAAGAACGTTGGAAGGGCGAAACCGGGTTTGTAGATTTATTCGGCATCAATCTTCCTAGAATATCTGGGACCAGCACGACACGAGACGGAAAGCATAGATATACAGGATGTGACTACAAAAGAGTGCAAACCATCGACAAAACCGCAGGAACTTTTGCCGTAACGGAAACATGGGTTCTTGCTGATTCCGAATTAATAAAAGATATCAAAAATGATGGGGGCGACACAATTGATATCGGATTAGTAGCAGAAACTATGGACTTCAGTACTGAGAGAAATGCTGATGATGGTACTACAACAGTAAACATGAATGGTACTATTACAGGAATATTAGAAGCTACCGATGAACATTTTCCAGATAAAGAAGCTGAAGTGGACGCTATATGGAATCAAGAAAAGTATGGTAACAAACCTAGTGCTGGTAGTTTTGTAGGAAGCACTGCATCTAGAGCCGGGGTTATTGATGACTCCGGGCATGCAGGGCAGACAGTTAAATGTACTACTAAATATGAAGAAGCACTAAGAAGATTCTATTGGTTAGAACCTAAGCTTCACGAGATAGCACAAACCTCTACCGGTGAGTGGATAAACCCGGTTAGGAAAAATTTTAGTGTTAGCAGAAATCCTGTTGCAGGAACTATCAATTACTCGGTATCATTTGGTACGGGGAATGATAATTGTTTTCCTTGTGCGTTAAGCGAAAGTGTTATTGTTAACGATACGCATCCTAGCCATGTCTTTGCCGAAACAAGTGTTCTCGGTAGAAGAATGGGTCCAGTACTGCAAGATATTAATACACAAACTTCATGGAAAAGAAATTTGAGTGTTGATCTTTCTGTTTCTGGCGTTATTCACGGGTGCGATTGGAAGGAAGCAATGAAGGCTAAGCCCAGTATGAAAATTAGTGGGTGTCAACACCCCTTTTACACAAATAAAGCTGAGTGCTTAACAGCTAGGCATTCATGGATAAATAAAAAGCAACAGCCGTGTAATCAAGGAACTGTGCTAAGGGAAGTTATAGATGCTATTTCTCCAAGAAAAAAGGTTGGAATTACCAATTATTTTGTTAGCTCGGGTCCAAATGAATCATGGGATGCTATTAATGGAAAATATACTTTCGCTATAGAATGGACATACGAGTTAGAAGAGGGGCCAGTTGAAGGAGCACCCGAAGACGCTCTAAAAAAAGCTATTGGTAAAAGCTATCTGGGGACTCAAATGTTTCAGTATCCCAGAACATTTGAACGTATTGACAATGCAGAGAATACGGCCAATGAGCAAATGACTCACGAAGTTACTGAACCAGAACATATGCCCGCGTGGTAAGAAGACGGAGTTATGTAGATGGCACATAATAAGAAGCTAGGGAAAAAGCACCACGAGGTGATTGGACAGCAATCTTTCTTGGGAGCTTCTGTTTGTAACTTTACCGTTAGTTTAGGCTACGGAAGTCAACCATCCAGACTCTCTCTTAATCTTGTAGAAGACGCAGAGCATGATCAAACTCCAGAAGGAAAGACTCGTTTTTTCAACGCGGTAGAGGAGGGGTATCATCCATGGCTAGATACCATCATACCGTTTAATTTACATGAAGCTGAGCACAGTGACAATCTTGGACAAATGCCTCCCGCTCCAGCGAGAGCAGAAGGGGGAGAAAAGTATCCTCCTCATACAGGGGGTCGTCTTGGGAAAAAGGTTCTTCAGGAAGTAGACCACCCATCGCAAGGTTCGTGTAGTGATGATAGCATAACAAATGAGGCTGGCTGTCTATCACCAGAGACTTGGACTAAAGCTAAAGTTTTAGCCTACGTGAACGGTGATAAATTTTACTTTGTGGGTAAAGGCAGGGATGCAAACGGTAACGACACAAGCAAGACAATGCTCGGTGGCCCCGTTTGGTTTAATTGGTATCGCTATGATAAAGTTGATGCGGAAGACCCTACCGTACCAGACGGTGGAAAAGAAGATGATATTATACGACAAAACTTCAGCCATAAGCATCCGTGGTATTTTAACGGTTTGCTGACCAGCGTAGAAGAAAACCATAGTACCGGAAGCGGGAGAATCATAAGCGCGACTATAGAAGACCCCAGAGCGATTCTAGCCGGGACTCATGTTATCCTTGGTAAATTCCAAGGCAAGACGATGAACGCAGATGGGTCAACAGGAAGAATTACCAGCCCCTATCCTCAACGATTCTATAAAGACGGCTACATTGGATATTACAACGTGTTAAACGTCTACGGCTTCCTAGAAGAGGCTTACGGGTTTGGCGCTGTTGATAAAAATGAGAGCGGCATAATATGGTGGGATAAAAAAGGTGATAATTCCGCCGAGAAAGTAAAAGTGGGCGAACCCCCTAAAGACTCCGGGGGAAACGAAATTGGGACACTTGAAGATTACGCTGTGGCTCCCGGCTCCAATGTTATAGATGTATTACAATGGATGTTGATGGGTTCGGCTGACGCAGAACATGGCAAAAAAACACACGGGCCACCCCCGGAACCTGCTCAGGCCGGATCTACCGTGGTAGAAAATGCGTCCAATAATATAGGCTGGCCCAGAACAAGAGAGCCGGGGGCAAGTTGGCACACAGGGGAAAGATATCATGGTCCCCACACAGAAGAGGAAAGCGATCCTGATAAGCAAAGAACCACTTCCAAACCAGACGGTGAGCATAGAATAGGTCAGGAAAGATACGGAGGGCTTCTCTATTACATAACAAACCCGTTAGTAAATGATATTGCGAATATTGACCCCGAAAAAGACTACATGTATGGTCCAAGAAATAAAGATATTGTTGTTAAAGATGGTACTCTTCCAACAAATGCTAACAGATTCAAGGTAGATTTAAGTGAACTAAAACGTCTACATATAGATGCACACGCATCCGGTATTTTGGATTCTAATTTTAGGATTCAATCAGATGATATGACCTTGTTGGATCTAATTCAATATCTTTGCGATTATGCCAGTGCGGATTTCTTTGTGGAATTACTTCCAGATATTGCCCCATGGCCAAGAGGCCAAAAGGCGGGGGTATGCAGGGATAATGCTACTGATGAAAAGATTGATGTTAATGATCTTGCGGACCTTGGAACAGCCGCACAGAAGACTGCTTGTGAGTCAGGTCTTCTGCAAGACGAGAACGGCCAGCCGCGAACCGGTACATGGTCCGATGAAACTATGGAGCCTGAGTTTGGAGAGGGTGTAACTGGCGTTATCAAAATTAAAATATTACACAGGGTTAAGCCGCCAACTGCTGGCCTCTTAAATAAGATGATTGAAGATTCTAAATTTGACCCATCGCATGTTGATATTGGTGAAGCTCCTCCCTTTGATCCTAAAGACAGTAAGCACTTCAAAAAATGGAGAGGACGATTACAATCAAGTAAGATTGGATATGAGTTTGCAGGGACTGCCGTTGGAAGGGTATTATTTGGCGGCCCTAGAACAAGATTGGTTGGTGTTGATAAATTGGGGCCAGATTTTGTCAGGAATGAGTTTGGGGATTGTAAGGATAAAGATGGAAACAAGGTTGAAATGACTGAGGAGAGAGAGGGCAGTGGGGTAAAAGTACCTATAGACCATAAAGATCAAAAGGGTGCATGCGAAGCAAAAGGAGTCTGTTATGATCCAAGTAAGACCGGTTATGTTACTGACGGATCATGTGAAGACCAAAATGCGGTTACTCCCGATCCGCCTACGGCCCTATGTCCTACTGGTGGATGCGCGAATGACGGTGATGAAGACGACCCAATTTCCAATCAAATAGATTGTGAAGATACAGCTATGGTTGCGTCTGATGGACAATGGTGTGCTCAAAATTGGCGCCCAGCCAGACAACGTACCGATTTTGATGGTGCGGGTCCACCAACAAGTAGAACAGGCGCTGTAGGTGGTAGTACAGATGGGTTCTTTGGCGATAAAGATACGCCGGGTACTAACCAAATGCAGGAAGATCTTTATGGTAGAGATATCTATGGAGACTCGGTCAGTGAAGGAAATAAGCTATACGAAAAAAGAGACTACAGAAATGATTTTTGGACTAATGCCGTAGACGATTCGCCACACTTGTCACGAATTTCTGGTCCTGACATGCCGACAGACCCAATTCTTGATGACTATTGGGGTGCGGGTGGAACCGCTGCTGATCAGGGTGTCAGTGTTTCTTTAGGTGGAGATGATGCTAACCCTAGCTCTGAAGAAAAACTATCAGATCAACCCTTCTTTGGCGACGGATCTAAAAACGCTAAGACTAGTCCCGGTGATCATTTTGGTGGCGATGGCTATATAGACCTATTTCCAGTTTTCGGGCTTCATGATAGACCAGATTATTGCAAGATGATAAACTCAGATCCTTCTGGTCCGGGTGCGCCGGGTACAGCGGCTCATGAAGACGGCGCGCGTGTTTGTGGTGGGATTATGGGGTGTTCATGGAAATGGAACGAGAAATCCGACCACAGTAAGGGTGGTACGTGTGGTCAAACTATAGCCGTACAAATTAAAGGTGTCCCCCATAAGGGGTTCTTTAATGCTGATGAACCACAAAAAGATTTTAACCCACCCGATCCGCAACATGGCTACCCAGAAATATCGCAAGGTCTTGACGAAGATTGGACCAGATACCATCCGCCAGCCGGTCTGATGTCAATATACGAATGGGTAGTGCCAAACTGTAACCCGGATATATATGATGCAGCATGTAAAGGGACTAACACATGGAAGGGTTCGGGGTACGATGTTATAGGTGGCAGGGCGATCAATCCAAATTATAAGCAACACTCTCGGTCAAGGGTTAGAAGAAGCGCAAAGTGTGAGAAGTGTGTGGAAAAGTATCATCCTTGTGAAGATGAAAATGGAGATGAAGCAACTTCTAACGGTGCTTGTGGAAGCTCTGGAGACCCTCTTTTGACGAAGGCGAATTGTGAAGATCAGAGTTGTTGGGCAGGTAACGCAAATAGTACGACTTGGAATGGGGGAGGCTGTAAAAAATGGGAAGCGGTTGAAGACGAAGAAATTAATGACATGCATGATTGTTTTTGCGATAACGAGTCTGAGTTTACAGACTCTGAGGGAAGCACCCTCGCCTCTTGTGGAGGTAGCGGCGACGAAAAGTTCACCGAAATACCCAACTTCGACGAAGGGGGTGTTGCTATTACACCTCTTATAATAGACCGAAAACAAAGCGCGGAAGGTGCAGCTTTGCCCGATAGTGCTATTATCGAAATAGACATGAGCGAAGTCTATAAAACAGGCGAAGGTACACAAGGTTTGGAACAGCCTCTATATATTCACGGTGAAGATTTTGGCGGAGCCATGCCCGAAAGAAAACATATCTACATGGCTACTGTTACCGAACTAAGGGCGGCGGCTGCTAGTAAGACATGCTGGGAAGATTATTTGGCTCAGTTTGGAGTTAGGTTAAACGAAGACATGGGATGGAAAAGTAACGCTGTTGATGCAATATACCAAACCACTCACAATACCGGTAGATCTGAAAACGGTAGTGGGGCAGATGAACGCAACCCAAGTGAAGTTGGCAAGGATGGAATGAAGGTAACTGCTGCTGAACTAATGCAAATAAAACCAAGGGGAGAAATAAAACGTACTGGCGAGGTGGTTGGTAAAAGCAAAATGAACACTTCGAGTAGATCCATAACGCATGCTAGATCGGCACAAACACAGACCGACAGCAACAATAAAGAAGATATAGTTTCTAAACAGATAGACACCATCTTTAAGAAAATAAATGAAGTAGCTCAAGAATTTTACGGTAAAGCTTATGTCATGCCTTTACCTTATGATCCAGAAGATATTGAGGCTCACGTTAGATCAGTGACGGTTAGCGATAAAGAATTAGAATCCCCTAAGCTAGAACTAGACTGGGATATAGCAGACGCTTCTTTTGTGGAATTAGAATGGGATAAGTTTCACGAAGACCACAGTCTTAATTATCCTCTTTCTGTCAAGTTCTCTACCGCTGACGGGAAGATGGATGGATTTTTTGTATTTCCCAAGGAGTATAAAGGGATACAAAGTGTCAAAAAAGGAGCGAATTCTTGTAAAGACGCTAACGGTAATGCGGTAAACGGTCACACGACAAAGGGGTCGTGCAAAGGCGCCACAGCACCGGGTCAGCCGGATAATACATGGACAGCGGGGCAGGGTGTGCCGCCTAGTAATTTGAAGATAAACATAAACGAAATTGCCAAGGATGATAGATATGTGACTTCAACTGATAGTACTGTTACTTTAGGCTCAAACAAGAGAGGGAAAGTATATATTAAGGCTGACATAGACCCTAAAATTTACTGGCTGTGGGATGACGATTTTCAAATTGTTGACTATGCTAAAAAGAACCACAAGAAAACCGATTTTCGAATTACGGATGCTTTTGACCCCAAGAAGAACGGGGCATGCGGAGGCGAAGTCGCGGCTAACGACGATGATGTTGATGACAGTTCCAACCAAGATGATTGTGAAGATAGCGATGTTAACGGCACCTGCTCTGACGACTCCGGTGACAGTGAGGCAACTTGCGGCGGGACTTGGGTCACCGGCGAAGGCCAGTGGACACCAAACGATTTACCCAAATTAAAACCGTATGCCTTCTTAAGAATGGGTAATCCAGTGATCTACGCTGATGGGATGACCGACAGGGAGAAGGCGCTCGCGGGACGTGCATCGCTAGCGCATGTATACCAGATACAGTACGATTGGAACTTTAATATAGGGGAAAATCTTGCATTTAATAGCCTCGGGTTAGATGTATTAAAATCTGATTTGGCTCCCGCTAGATTCAAACCGTTTGGCGCGGCTGTTCCTCAAGTAAGCAATAGACATGTTTGGGGACCGTGGGCGTTAGGTATAGATTACGGGAAGGTGCTAGTAGAAAAAGATAATACTTTTGAACCTGCTAACTTTGGTAGTATAAAGGCGATGAATGAAGCGGCTCTTTCTAAAATCAAGGCTGATATGGTGGCTCAACAAATTACTGAAAGTGGATATGTCGAATTAACAGGCGGACCTGAGTATTTTGCGGGTAGACCTATTGGGGCAGACGCAGACTTCATTCAGTACCTAACCAATATCGGTATTGATATTACACATGGCGGCATGTCTCCATACATCACTGATATAGGTGTAGATACCAACCCATCAGCAGGGGTTACTACTAAATATACCATGAGAAGTTGGACACCTAGATTAGGGAAATTGGAGGATTGGAAGCTTCGAGAAGGAATCAAGATGCATAAGGAAATACAGAGAAACAACATGGAAAAGAATACCGACAAACACAAAGTATTGCTTAGGTCGCAGGCGTTAACTGAGGCGCAGACAAGAAGTATTAGTCGAAGTACATATGATCCTAAGCCAAAAAACTGAGACAAAAGGTGGAATAAAATGGGTTTAGACAACAGAGTGCCATTTCCAGAAGGTCAATCAGTTCAGTTCCTGTCTGGTTTTATATATCCTGCTGACAATCAAGCTATTAAGCTTCCTGATGGCACGTCGGTTACAGGCAGGTGTGAAGTTCCAGCCCAATGTAAAGATCATAAAGGGGTAAAAAGAGACGACATTACGAAAAAAAAGAATTGTACCGGACAATGTTATGAAAAGAACACCAATGCAAATGAATGCTCAGACGCTGGCTATTCTTCAGTCCCCTGTCCGGGTAATAAGCTTGCTGCTGGCGATAAAAGTAGTTGCACCAACGCTGACGGTATCTGGGTAGACCACCAATGGAGTGAAGCAACAGCCGTAGTTGACTTTGATGATAGACATAAATGTGAAAACGACAACGAACAACATGAATGGATATCTTACACGGCTAGTAAATATGTAGAATCTGCCTTTTTACCCGGCGAGGAATGGCGTAGACAGGCCGGTTTTCGTTGGGAGGAATTAGGAACCACTAGTGCTGACGGATGGTTTCTTCCTTCTTCTGCGCAATTTCGCAAACCTGTAGCCGTTTGCGTCATACAGTCTTGCGTAGGAGGAAGCAGTACTGGTGACGAAAAAACAAGATCAACATGCGAGACCGCTGGTGGAACATTTGAAACGAAGAAAACCTACGGATTAACACCTGCGGCTTGCGAGGCTCTGGGCGGCTGCTCACTGCGAGACGCTGGAGATGACTTTGATGAAGAAATACCCAAAGGCTCCCTTCCTAGCTTCTATTCACCTACCATAGACAGTCTTGTTGGGTCTGGTATACCAACAGCTTTAACTTTAAACCCATACGCTTCCGGTCACCATATAACCGTAGTTGCCAGAAACGCAAACCTTGACGAAAAACTTGGCGATGCTGCAATCAGAAAAGCTGATTACGGGGAAAAATTTGCGCAGTTGGGGAAAGAGGGCTTTTTTGGTATGGGCGGCGAAGACGCTGCTGGTCAAAGACCGGTAGCTCTACGCGGGCCGGTTATTATGGCTGGCTGGGGATATGATGATGAAAATCAGCCAGTTCCAAATGAATATTATGATGCGGATGAATTCACTCTCGGTGATGATGGCGAAGTAAAAGTTGTATATGCTGGACATTGTTCATCAGCGGGAACGTGTGATAATGATTCACATGGTTCGGCAGCAGATTGTGATAAAGCAGGAGCAGCATGGACAGCGTACTCTTCAAGAGAAAATTGTGCAGGGGCTGGGGCGTGCAGTAGTAAGGGAAGCTGTTCAGGGGCTACGGCGGGCACAACAAGTACAAATCAAGACGAATGTGGAACAAACGGTGGGACATGGGGGAAGTATAACACCGAGAAAAGCTGCACCGATGCGGGTAAGGCTTGGACAACTGGAAAATGGAAAGGCGTGCCACAAAATAAGGCTCCTGAGCGACATTTCTATTTTAATCATTTAAAACGTCCTGATAAATGGAAGGTTGGGCCAATTGATCTTAGATGGGATAGAGAAAGAAAGGTGTGGATGGCAGCATCTCCGAACAGGATTTGTTTGTCTAAGGCTACTAGATGTATTTTACCCCAAGCAGGACCAGATGGAAAAAACTCTTTTAATTTCGGCATCTTAGATAACATTAACGCTCCGGGTAGATTATATAGAAACCCTTGTTCATATGCGAATTGTGAATACGGAACTTATTTCCCGCAGAGTGTTTCATATCCAGATATTGAAATATATGATCCAGAAGATCGTGAATGGTGTGGTAATTGCGAAGTCAAAAAAGACAATAAGGGAAACTATTTTGTAACATGCCAAGATTTTCATACAACATGTGTGCCATTTTATGACGCGGTTATAATAAGAGATATGAAACACTACCCACTTGGTAGGGGCGTAAGTACTGACTGTGGAGACAAATTTAATAAAAACCATAGAGGTGATCCGTATAGTAGACGCATGGGTAACCCTTGTCATGAGTTTGGATCTAGTATTACCGGCCCTCCCAGCGAAAAACATCCGCTTTCAGACAATAATTTATATCCACAACAAGCTAAAACCATTTTATACGAGAGAGTATTGATTGAAAACCCTCTTGGTCAAGCTTTAATGCTTGGGGATTCCTTTTTAAGTATGGATACTGGCAAACGAATCACCATTGAGTATGTCCGTAAGAAAAAGGGTACAGGCAGTAGTAACTGTACCGGGAGCGGTGCAACGGCAGAAACTGTGAAAGAAAGCCTGCCAATTCATATAATCATACAAGGGGAGTTTTACGGACAAGAAATATTGACATCAATGGGGTGTGAACAAGGCGAGTCTAGTGCTTGTAGTAAAAAGATAATGGTTCAGGGCATGTCAACGATGGAAGATTGTGGTCCTAATGACGACTATCCATTGTCAGCAGCGTCATATTAGGAAAGGTTAGATATGGCTATAGGGGACAATTTTGATACCACCAAGAAAGGACAAAAGAACGATTTTCTTACAGACAGAGTGTCAGGACATGGTCCTACCCATCAGGATTATATGTCGGGTAATTTATATGCTCCTCAAGATGACAAGTCGGATGACAATCTAGGTCACCCTTGTAATGTTGGATGCGGATGTGCAGAAATCGGGACACCTAACGATAGAACCCTAGGTGAGTCTGGCTGTCTTCTTCCGCCGGAACTCACAATCAAGCTAGCTGCTTCATCCTCTCGGGATTATGCTCGTTTAGCGATGGGAGACCCAAAAAATGAAGGGGCCACCTTCAAAACCTTCCATCTAAAACATCACAATGGTGCTTGGAGGGGAAGAAGATGTTGTCAGACAAAAAACGAAAAAGGAGATGTTCAGCACGATGGCAGTGGCCCGCTGGAATTGTGCGATCCGTGCGAAGTTACTACTCATCTTGATGGCGCTAAATCTCAATGTAACTTTTTTGGCAAAGAGGGTACTGGAAGAGAATTTCCTATAGGACTACCTGAAAAAGCGCACCCAGCCAACCCGCAAACGGGGTTGAAACCCGGCCTCACTCTCGGTGTTACATCCCGATACGAGACTACCAACCGTAACCCTATAGGGTGGTGCGGCGGTGTCGCAGGTAAAGGGTACGAACACCCGAGCGGCAAAGTTGGTTGGATGACTGAGGATCAGTGTAAAAGCCAGCTTTCGCCGGGTAGCTGGACGGGACAAATGACTGGGCAGCTAGGGTGTCATGACAACGGCGAACCGGTTCCAAAAAAAGATCCACATTGTTATGTTTTAGATCCCGATGTAGGCAGTAGCCAATTCTCCACGCCCCTTCCTACTGGATGGTTTCAGGCTGAGAATGTGATATTTGTTGACAACGAGGGTGACTGTGAAACCGGAGAGGCTATACAGAGACTTGACCTGAATACTGGCAAGATCGAAAGAATAGGTAGATGTGTCTGCGTAGAAGGCTGCGAAAAATCTCTTGCTGACATACCAGCCCAATCTGGGGATGAAGTATGGGATCAAGACTGTGGGGGCGATGTTGTCTTTGACAACAAGCTTGACTGCGAGGATCATAAGTCAGAATGTATTGACATCGACAATAAAGTTATCCTAACACAGTATACAAAGCCTGACTCTTGCCTCGATGCTCCCGGTGCAGGAGTGTGTTCCGATCCGTCATTAACCGCCGCCGGGAAAGACGTATGCACCGCAATACCCGGTAACACATGGGAACAAAAATATGTCTGGGCAAGTAATTCAGTTATATATGGTTCTAGAAAGTGGTATCCGGCGCAATGTGTACAATTTGATACAGGAAAGGCTCAATGTGCATCGCCTGATGGATGGAAACTGGCAAAAGACTGTAAAAGAGACAGAGGGCCAAGATATATTCCAACTGATGAAAAAGAGTTGCCATTTCAAGACATCATTACCGAAAGGTATGAATGTTTGTCTGTCGGGATCTGTTCGAATCAAACGTCTGGTGAAGATTTATCATCTAAAGAAGCACATTGTACCGAATCATCAATATCTGATCCAACCGCATGTAGAGCAAATGGTTATAAGTGGATAGAGGTTCTTAACAACAAAAAAGAATGTGAAAGAGAGGGAGACTGTAGCGACACCGATTACGACAATGATAAATGCGAGTGTCTCAAAAACAAGGAGACCTTCACAGAAACAAACGTATGGAATGAAGGCGTATGGACCACAAGATGGCATCATAGTGTTCCAGACGGGAGTGGTTGTTGTAGTGGATTTTTCATAAGCGAGGGTACATCAGGTAATAACCAACCCGCTGTTGAAGCAGCGGTTGTAGGACAAGACACCTGTGTGAATTGTTATGAAGAAGTTATCTTGATGGATGTTTCGGAGATAAATTTGAGCCATTTTCCCGCTCTTGCCTCTGAGGGGGTTGGGGGGACTCACTATTCGCAGGATGGCGATGGACGAGGAAGTGGGGAATTTGCATTGATCTGGAGAGGTTGTGACTTTTGTAAGACCTGTGAGGAGCAAGGCACATGTTATAATGACCAAGGTAGTGACTTAGGGTTAACAAAGTCTCAATGCAGTTCAGGTACAATGACTTGGGTTTCTTCCCAAGGGGGCGAGTCTAAGATTTTCTTCCTGCCCCTAAATCAAATTCTTAATTGCACCGATATTGATTTACAACATTATGAAGACACCGCTTATGAATGGGCTAACCCTCTAGGTCACAGACCGGCAGATATAATGGCTTGTGATGACGTAAGCATGGGCGGTCAACAGATTACCAACCTTGGTGGTGATTGTGAGGTATACATTTACGAAGAAGGGGCGGCTCTGGCAGGAGCATTGCCAGATTCTGCAACAAGGTCCGTTCTGGCCAAGGGTGAATATGAAACTAGATTATTGAATATGCAAAAGCAGCCTTTCAAGCTTAGCGAAAAAAAACAATGTAACTATAAAACGGCTGAAGAGGCAGACGGTGACAGTTGGACAATAGCCGCTGCTTTGGGCTTCCAATTCCAATGTAAAATTAACAATACAAAATTTTGGTTCGATCATGATATAGCTCCGATGGCTGGGTGGTGGCAAACATTTAGAGCGCAATGGAAGAATATTATAGAGCGTCAACATACTGAAGACGGCATCAATGTCGGAGACTGTTTAGGAAACAGGGTTAGTGGCAAAGATTGTTGTGGAGGAAGGCATGAGTATTGTAATTACTGTGGGCCATGTGCCGCAGAACTAGAGGCGCTTGTTAATAGAATACTTAACGATCCTAATATAGTATATCCAACCACGAGACCCGGAAGTTTCGATTACTGGAAAAGGACGGGTTTAGTTCCAGAATGCCCCGGAACTGGCAAAGGAACTGGGTATTCTAGTTTTGTATCTGAAACCTGTTATGGCGTGGATAAAACGGGTACTATTCAATTTGCTAGCAATACTAAGCCAATTATAATTAAATCTATAGGGCACGGTCTTAAATCGGGTGACGCCATAAGGGTAGATGGGGTACTTGGAAACTTTGCCGCAAATATAATGACTACAGGTATGTATCAGGAGCTTCAATGGGGCGCCTCGAAGAAGGCTGAAAAATGTGAAGCAGAATGCGGGAAAATAATAAACCCGGCAGATGCTTGTACTACTTGTCCTCACGCTACGCCACCCGGAAAAGAAACGCCTCTTCCTATGTGGGTAGTAGATGTTATCAGTCCAGACAATTTTGCTATAAGGGATTGTAACGGAAAAGATTCTGACGGTAGGGTTACAGTTCATATGGGAAAAGAGGGGGCGTGTGGGATAGTTGATGATATACCGGGTTATGGAACTACTACCGAATCATCACAAAGCGACCCTCTTACTGGAGAAAGTGGAAGCAAGCACGCCTTCGATGTTTGGGAGTGTTGTCCTAATACAGGAACGTGGGAGCTAGGTACCGACATCGCCGGGGTTCTTGGTGGTGGTACTGATACAATGAGTGGCCCAGAGGGGTGGCACTTAAGAGGGAGTGGTTTCTTAAAACAGGATGACAGCCGACCCGAATTAGAAGATTGGTATGTGGATATTATTCCAAGCGAAGCTTGTCCAAGCTGTTGTGACCACTGGATGCCTCCCGCGTTAATCGCAACTGTTGGTGATCCCGGTACTTCTATTTTAGATAAGAAATGCGGGGTTGATTGCAACGGGGATGAACTGCCAGCACTAAAAGCCGGTTATATAGGTTCTGCACACTGTAGTCCTATAGGCTATTGTGTCGAAGATGGTGTCGTTGGAGATCAGAAAAACCCAGAGGAGTGTGATACTGCACAGGGTGATTGGACCCCGTTTAATACTCAGTCCATATGTGAAGAAAAGAGATGCTGGAGTAACGGTTCCAAAACGGACATGGGCGATCCATTACCGGCACTCGGTGATGAAGACGCCTGTCTCAACAGGGATGACTGGCCGGGGTATTGTAGTGAACCCCTCTATGGGACTATTGATGTATGTCAGGAGAATGGCGAAACATGGTACGGGACGCATGGCACACTCTGGAGAGGTGCTCCATGGACCGAAGCCGGGTTTGTGCAATTTACTGGTCCAGATGGAAGGCCCGGCCAATGGTTTGGTGATGGTCACTGTTGTGACTGTGATTATAGTTGTAGTAATCCAGAGACCGGTGAGGGGGGTTTGGTTTGTGGGTGTAGAAAATGTGAAGACAGAAGAAGGTTTTTAGATGAACCTGTTTGTAGATCTGGCGCTGACGATGCTTTTGCAGGAGCGGCGAATGGTTATTGCAAAGATGACCATTGCTGTTCTTGCGAATGTTGCCCCGGAGATAGTAAAAAAGCCGTCTACACCGACAACGTTGACTACCCAACTCTCGAACAATTTCGCAAGAGACATGGCAAGAAGTGTCAGAGCGAGGCTGAGTGTTCCGATTCGACGCTGACCAGCCTAGGGAAAACCATATGCGAAGCAATACCCGGTAACACATGGGTATATCCACAGGATCTCTGCCTAGGAAATCTTTGTTGTACTCCTCAACCCGCTGGAGGGGGTGGGACGTGTGAACATGATCCAAATAGTGAGTCTGTCGATGAGGGTCAATGTTATGCCCGTTCTGCGTCGAAGATTTTTTGTGAATTATCCACTGACTGCATGTGGAAACCTCAAGCCGGTGACGACTCTGGCACAAAGAAATTCTACGATAAAAATGAACCGCCCCCCAGCACTGCCTGCGCAGGATTTTTCAATAATAGGCCAATGAGTTGCGAAGCACAGTTTCTTTGTTCCGGTTCATTCCCACGCGAGCACGAGTGCATAAGAGAGTTGAAATTCGACAAAGAGGCGGGCTGTACTGGGTTTGAGAACCCGAAGGGGAGGGGGAAGGGCAACGTTTCCTCGTGTCTAACATGTGGAGATGCCATAACTACAGGATGTGATAGGTTTCAAGCCAAACCTAAAAAGGAAGCCTGTCCCGGTTTAGGCACGATGGATGTGTTGTTAGAATGGACTGGTTTCAAGTGGATTTCGGATTGGACTCCGATGAAACCGGATTCGTCGGGGCAATTTTCTCGTCATGAACCGGGTGCGCCGGGTTGTTATGTTCCACCATTTGTTGGAGGAAGGCAATGCCTTCATCATAAACTACCATCTTGGATGGGTGCAGGCAATCCGTGGCGTCCTCCATACTGCCCCGGCAACGACTGTAATTTCTGCGGAAATTGTGAAACAGCAAAGTTTAACCATAATGTCCCTCCCGGTGATACTCCTTGTCCTACGGCAGGGTCGAGTGCTTTTTATCTACAATTAGAATTGGGGTGCGGTAGCGCACTTGATATGGGTGGTCACGGCTATCCTACCTTTGATAGTTATTTTGAGCATGGATTGAACCTAAAAGCAAATATAACTACCTGTGAATATAACGCCGCCATAAATTCCCCGTGTCCAGACCCGTTAACCTGCGGAAGAGATTGGAACGAATGGGTAGGGTATGGATATGATCGTAAACTCAAGCCGCCTATACCCCATAGAAGTATTCCGGGGGTTAATTGCGGCCCATCGCCCCCTTGTACAGAATGTTGTGATTTTGAAAGACCCGGAGCATGTTATGATACCCAAGGAGCACTAACAAACATAACCACAGAGGCGGTGTGCAGAGACCCCTTCGGGGATGGTTCGGTGTCAACGTATAGTTGGGCGCCACCGGCAACTGACGGTTGTGGTCGTAGCGGTAAAGTCTACGGGTCTGATCCGGCTGCTTGTATGAACTTACAAGGCTCACCCCCAAACGACGGAGGGCACAGATCGTTCAGAAAACAGCCTGATGTCTTTGAGGTATATGATGTTCAGTATGCCGCTGGACCTAAATACAAAGGTGAATACTCGGATATTATCACAGCAAGATCTGTGGGTGTTAGACCCTGTGTTTGGTATGAGGGAGATAAGGTTAGTATTGGACTAGCTGACAGAACAGCCGCAGAAACGGGTGGTAAGTATTTTCATAGCAACAACGTGGGTGGTCTCGGCGCAGGGGATATGACACCTTCTAGCACAGACATATTGTCTGCCAATAGCGAATATCCTAGCAGTACTTTCCTAGTAGTGGATAAGAACGCCCCTAAGCAGGTAGGAGGGGCGAATCACGACAAAAGAATAGCTCTCAAAATGCCGATACGAGAACAAGTCGATGGTTTACTGCACGGTAAGTCGGATGAATACGATATCCATCAATTTATGCAATTTAATGTTGCAGACGCCAACGCCCTCACAGGCCATAATCGACACATAAATAGGAACCTGTATAGAGGTGGACTAGACACAATCCCACCAGAAGACTGGGCTGCGGGTAATAAATCTAGACATCGCGGCGGAATGAATTATCCGGGCCAGCCGAGTTCCTCCACGTTTGGAGCGAGGTCTTTGACACATGAGCCTTGGCCGTATGGTGATGGTTCTTATCCAGTAGCCCCACAGTCGGAATCACAGACTCCAATGGGGTTTGTCTACCAGCCTAATACACCAATGGTAGGACCGCTTACAAATTTATTCAGAATAGGTAAGAAGCTTATACTTGGAAATATTGGCCATAAGGATCATATATTAAATCCCGCTCCCATTATTGATCCCGCAACGGGGGAACCCATAGCTCAGTCTATAGGAATACAACCCGTACTAGACGGTGAAGGTGGGGGACACTTGAACGAGATTAAATCTATCAAAGAAAAGTGGGATAAGACCGTTCCGTCGAAACCACGCTTCTTGTACTATACAATAACGACTGCGTTTCCACACGATTTGATTACTGGCGAAAAGATTTGGTTAGATGCAGCATGGTCTAATTCAGGCCAATGCACCTTTAATGAAGGGGTAATGACCGGAGAGGGTGCATATTCTGCGTGTTATGACCAAACTGGGACAAATGTTATTAGATCTGAACTCACCGATGGCTTGATGAAAGAGGCAAACAACAACCCACTCACCGATTTACCTTATGACGACCTTGATTGTGCCGATGCGTTACATTGGCCTCCCGATGTAACAAGTACAACATGGGAAAAGGAAAAGGAATACATAACGTGCTTAGGGGCGAAACATTGCGAGAAGCCATCGTTAAAGCTTAATAGCTATACAGACATTAAGGTTGATCAGGATTATTGTACACAACCCACATTTGGATTGTGTAGGGATAACGAAAAGAACGGTTTATTGGTTAAAAGCGACGAAGGATACTGTACCATCGAGGGTCGCAGCAAGGAAGACTGTGGTAAAACATCAGGAGGCGATAGCCCAACTGAAGGAGGAACATGGGTTGAACCCAGCTTTGATGTATTGGATGAAGAGACCTGTGTGGTTCTAGCAGATAAAAGAGGAAATTGCACCCTTGATCATGAGAGAACGCGCGAGAAGAATTCTTGTATTGGCGGTATCTGTGAAAAGGGAGAAAGAACGCAATCAGAGTGTGCAAGGGATGGTTTGAAATGGTTACACGGTCAATGGATCAAAAAGGAATACGAGTGGATGAAGGGTCCGGGTAAATGGGAGAATTCTGGATTTTTCAATGAGGGGTGTGCAAGCTCGTTGGCGGTGGATGAAGAGGCGTCTGATGAAAATCCATGTAACGGATGTTACCTGAGATGTATCAAGCAAAATTGGTTCTATAAACCCCCCGGCGACGAAGGGAATGAATGCAACGCGAAGGATTGTTGTGACAGAGATGATTTTTGTCCAACTTCTAAGCTAAACGGAGAATGGGTGGTGAAAGTGATTGATAATACCCATTTTATCCCAGTACACCCCCTATACGCAGACCCGGAACAGCCCATGAAATCAGGGTTCCTTAAATCTCCATTTACGGGTGATTTGGTTGGAAAAGAATATGATCCTTCAAACGGTGAATGTGTTACTGGCGCTACAGCGAATCCGCCTTACGCATCTACGACTGGATACGACAGTCAAGCAGACTGCGAAGCTGGCGGCCATCTATGGCTTTTGGAGAATCCTCCGGTAAACACCAGATGGACATATATGAACAGAGGAGTACCCGGAGGCCGCGACTGGGATAGTTTTGCTCCCGGTTATCCACAAGGCTCGGATGTTGGAGTAGGGGCTGGTGTCGGCCCATTTGGAGAATTTTACGAGAAGAAAGGTACATGCATAAGAGAGACAACCGCAAGCGGCACCTCCCAGAAGAGAAATGTTACTGAAGATTTTCCCTCGCAAGTACAGTGTGAAGCTCGTGGTGCCGCTACTGGTTCGGCTAACATAACATTTAAATGGGTAAGTCCCCATGGTGGAATACAAGGGGAATACAACGGAGTCTGGACTAGGCATGGTGGAGTGTTTAAAATAGTAGTAGGGAGTCATGATGGTACTCCGTGGCCGGGTAAGAATTGCAGACAGGCTGGAAGTCATGGGCCGGTTGATTTAGATTTTTGGTTTTTAGAAATGCCAGAAGCGTGTTGTAATATTCACTTTCCTTTGGAGGACAATGTATGTGGAGAGCAGGGCTATCCCGGTTATGGTCCCACGTCGGAAATATCTGACCGTCTAGACGGAGCGGCGTTGCTGGTTAATATACATGAACTGTCGGGTTCTGCGTGGCGAGGAATCATAGAAGTTCCTCCCCATGGTGGAAGAACGGGTAGTATAAAACGCTACTCAGCAAATATGCCCGAAGAAGTAGTTTCTGACCCTCCTGACCCTTCTAACCCTCCTAAAGATCATGTGGCCATGTTGTTTATGGACGAATCCACTGCTTATCAGAATAGTTATTTCTCACGGGGATCGACCTTGTTTAAAAAACATATAGCCGCTTGGAGACGGTTTGTTGAAGAGGCAGACATAAGTGCAAAGATATGTCTAATACAACCCATTGGTACTGCCAATAATGACGACGAAATAAAAGGCCCGTATCGATTATTGCCGCCTGAGTGGTGTGCAGGCCGTGGCGTTGGAGATTGTAAATTTCCTGATTTTGTAGATTACCGGCCCATTGGACGTGCTGGTGGGGATGGGGCGCTTGCGGAAATGAAAGCAGCGTTTCTTAAGTCAGCAGACGGGGCTGTACCTAAAGTGTTAGGGTTATTTGTTGATATATCAGGATCTATGGATAGAAGGACGATAGCGCCAGCCGTAGACGACTTTATAGAATGGTATAAAGCGTATTCTTTGGAAGAAACTGACGTAGAGGGATGTGTTATTGAGATAGGTACGCAGAGTGAAGAATGGATAGCCGAGGCAGTGGTGGCGGCTAGAGCCGCTATAAAAGAGTGCAGGTAAGACCATGCAGGTTATTAGAACAAGGTCTTTATTTGAATTACGTAAGCAAAGAAAGGATTAATACATGTCTTGTGGTAGTTGTAATAAACAAAGAGAAATGTTAAATCAAGTAAGAGGCCAACAAACAAGCCAACAACAAAATGATCAGGCTCGTTTTCAAGACCTAAGAAATAAAACTGGTCCAACTGGATGTCAGTGCGAATTTAAAGATGGACAATCTCAAATTTTTTGCGAAAGACACCAAGTTGTAAAAACTAGATCTTTATATGAGTTGTGTGATCAAAGACATGACTATTTTCAGTTGTGGGAAGACGGGATAGGGCCGTTCCAAGGGACACAGGGAATCCCAAAACCGGAAGAAAGTCCGAGTCCTGAAAAAGAGGAAACCAGTAAGGGATCTACGGGGCTAGGCGACA